>Ga0075426_10000127_pt1 | contig 48818 bp, 40 predicted proteins | sample SoiMethybrSBSTD5_FD_75304 | JGI IMG/M metagenome (GOLD analysis project Ga0075426, IMG submission 75304) | Bulk soil microbial communities from a Populus tree surrounding site in Tennessee, USA - Soil MetaG P. TD hybrid SBSTD5 | ecosystem: Environmental > Terrestrial > Soil > Tree plantation... | reverse complement strand
CTTCGTTTTGACCCGAGCCAGGGTTTCCGCGTCCGGCTTTTCGCTTTTGAAGCGCTCGATCAGCTCACCAAGCGCTTTATCGTTCTCCTGCATGGTGTGGCCCAGGGAAGGGAAGGCGTAAAACAGGAACAGATTTGGATACTTCGATCCCGGATGGTCGGACTCCGCTCCCGCGGCGAGCGAAATCTGCTTGTCACGCACCATCTCTTTGTACATGATGCCCGTCCGTCCGCCGGACAGGATGCTGCTGATGACATCGAAAACGGGATCGTCCTTATCGTACTGATCCGGGCGCTTGTAGGCGATCACTTCGAACGGCTGCGCTGGCGATTCCACCTGCACCTGTCGCGGGCCCTCCTGTGGCGGCTCAGCCGTGTGGACCAGCGGTGGAAGCGGCCCGGCAGGAAGCCGACCGAAGTACTTCTCCGCCAGCGCGCGCGCCTGCTTTGGATCGACCTCGCCGACGATGCCTATTGTGATATTGGCGGGCACATAGTAGGTCTTATAGAATTGTTCCGCGTCGCGCACCCGCAAGCTTTGAATGTCGCTCGCCCAGCCGGCGGGCGGGCGGCGATATGGGTGCGCCTCGAAAGCGGCTGCTGTCAGGGCCTCCAACAGCTTGCCCTGTGGGCTGGAATCCACGCGCATCCTCCGCTCCTCCATCACCACATCCCGCTCTTTGTAAAACTCGCGGAAGACCGGGTGCAGAAAACGCTCGGACTCCTGTAGAAACCACAGTTCAATCCGGTTGGCGGGTAGATTGTAAAAGTATTCTGTGGAGTCAGGCGCGGTGAAGGCGTTCAGTCCCACGCCGCCGTTTTCCTCAATAATGGTGGGATAAAGGTTAGGCACTACGTATGAACCCGCTCTCTCGATGGCCGTTTTGAGTTCCGTCTCCAGAACCTCGACTTTCTTGGGGTCGGCGCGAGGTCCCTTGCGCCGCTCCTGCTCGAGCCGGTCGTAAACCTCCTCAATCGCGGCCAGTGCTTTCTTCTCTTCGGGCCAGTTTTTCGAACCGATGGTCTGGGTTCCTTTAAAGGCCATGTGCTCGAACATATGAGCCAGGCCTGTCTTACCTTCGGGATCGTCCACCGCGCCGGCGTTCACGTAGGTGTGGAACGAGACCACGGGAGCCTGGTCACGCTTCAGCACAATAAAATGCATCCCGTTCCCGAGCGTAAACTCGGTGATGCGTTGTTCGAATTCGTGGAGGTCCTGGGCTACAGCGAGAACCGGGACAAGCAATAACAGCTGACGTAGCTTTGCAGAGATCACCTTCTCATTGTAATGTGCGGGTTACCGCTTGGCTGTGACGGTGATCTCGATCCGGGCTGTGCCCACCAGTTTTGCCACGCCGACGGTGGTGCGGGCGGGGCGCGGCTCCTTGAAGTAGGTGGTGTAGACCGCGTTCATGCGTGGGAAGAGCTCCATGTCGGTGAGGTATACTTGCACCGCAACCACGTCACCGAATCCCATGCCAGCCTCTTTGAGGACGGCGCCGGCATTTTCCAGAGCCTGTTTCACTTCAGCCTCGAACTCGTCCGGAAGTTTTCCGGTCTTGATGTCGGAGCCGGTCTGGCCCGCCACGTACAACGTCCCATCCACCAGAATGCCGGGACTGAAGGGGCGTCCCGTCGGAAAGTCCTTGGGCTGGATCACTTTCTTGTGTGCGGCCGCAAGCGATGCCGCCAGAACCAGAGAGAGCAAAATTGTGCGCATACCCGAGAGCTTACCAACAGCTGCCCTCGGGCGGCAGCTTATTTCTTGGAAAGTTTCAGGTTGATGACCGCCTGTTTGCGCGAGTCAAAGGAGCTTAGTGTCTTGGCGGCGCTGCTTGCGCCCTGATAGTTTGCCTGCAATTCGTAGTCGATATCCGGATTGAGGCCGTGAAAATAGTAGTTGCCGTGGTCTTTGGTGATGAAGGAACGGATCTGCAGTGTCTTGGAATTGCGGAGCTGGACGATGGCGCCATCGACCGGGTTGTCGTCAGCATCCGTCACCGTGCCCTGTACGGCCCGGACGTTCTTGTCTTCACCCTTCTTACTAGCCGCGAACGCGCTGACCGCGCTCAGCAGCATCACCGCTACCAGCGCCGCCCTCCCGTGAATCAGCCAGCGATACATTTTCGGGCTCCTTTTCTAAAAGGACGAAACTGCAGCCGTGAGCGTTTCAAGTAAATGCCCTTCGACGCAGCTATTTCCAGTCACTTTCTTCGTCTTCCTCGTCTTCTGCGAGCTCCTCGTCGTCATCCTCCAGGTCGTCAGCGGATTCGAGTTCCAGCGGATCCTTGCTGACTACCTTCAGGGCTGCGCCGCATTCGTCACAACTCAGCGAGTCGCCTTCGTCCACATCTTCCTCGTCAACGTCGATTGCGCCCTCGCATACTGGACAGGTGACCATAGTTCGCCTTCCGTCTATAAGCTTATATCAGAACCTTCGGCCGTCAACCGTACGGCTCACGCCTGTTGCTGCTTCGCCATGCGCCGGCGCGTCGTCGCCGGTACGATGCCTTTGAGCCGCAGGTACAGAAACAGCTGGGCGCGATGCGTCAGCTCGTGCTCCTTGGCGAATTGCAGCATTTCCAAACGCGTTACGCGCTGACCGTCGGAGCGCGTGATTACGTGCGTAAAGAAGTCCGCCGGCTGTGCCGCCAGTTGCGCAATGCGCTGATCCAGAGTTTGGCGCAGCGCGCTGGCCAGGGCGGCCGCGCCCGCCGTTGCAGGCAGCTCGGCCGCATACGCCTGCATCCTCTCGCGAAACTGAGGGGTGGCGAGGTTCTCCACGCCATCAAGCAACATGCCAGCGATCCCGTACCCTGCCACGAGGATATGATGGGCGATTTCACCAAACGTCATCACATCGCCAACGGGCTTGAAATCCAGCTCCGCGGACGGAAGATCTTCGACCGCTTGCGCGGTGTCCTGGCGGACCGTTTTCCAGGAATCTAGTACGGTTTCGGCTCTGATCATAGCAATCATTTTAACCTCTCACTTCCGTCCGCTGAGGTCTTCGAGCAACCGCACGATCAGCGCCGTCCAGCCCGTCTGGTGGCTCGCTCCACAGCCGCGGCCGTTGTCTCCGTGGAAATACTCAAAAAACCACACCAGATTGCGCCACTGCGGGCTGACCCTGAAAACATGCATGTCGCCCTGCCAGGCGCAGTGCCCCGCGGCGTCGGGAAGGAAGATGCCGGCCAGCCGCCGCGCCAGCTCGCCTGCCACCTCTTTGAGGTTCATCATCTTGCCGGACCCGGTAGGGCACTCGACACGCAGGGTGTCCCCATAGAAGTAGTGGTAGCGTTCCAGGGCTTCTATGAGCAGGTAGTTCATGGGGAACCACACCGGCCCGCGCCAGTTTGAATTCCCGCCAAACAGCGGCTCGGTGGACTCACCCGGTTCGTAATCCACCCGCCGCTCCTCTCCATCCACCTGCAGAATGAACGGTTTGTCGCGGTGAATCTGGGAGAGTGAGCGAATTCCATAGGGCGACAGGAATTCGTTCGGATCGAGCACATGACGCAGGACGCGCTCGAGCCGGTGGCGCGACGGAATGGCCAGCAGCCGGTGGTCACCCTGGTTTTGTCCGCCCATTTCCATATAAGAAATCTGCCGCGCCAGATCGCGGCGGTTCTTCAGAAACCACTCCATGCGCCTGCGGAAGCCGGGCGCGAGGTTAATCAGCCCCTGGTCCAATACCGCGACCGCGAACAATGGGATCACCCCAACCATCGACCGGACGCGCAAAGGCAGGTCGGTGCCACCCACGTGAAGCTGATCGTAATAGAAGCCGTCCTGTTCGTCCCATAGCCCGTTGCCCCCGAGCGTGTTCATGGCGTCGGCGATGGCTACGAAGTGCTCGAAAAACTTGGACGCTATGTCTTCATAGGCGGAATCATCCTGCGCCAGCTCGAGCGCCATCGAGAGCATGGTGACGCAGTAAAAGGCCATCCACGCGGTTCCGTCGGCCTGTTCCAGCAGTCCGCCTCCAGGCAGCGGCTTGGATCGGTCGAAAACGCCGATATTGTCGAGCCCGAGAAACCCGCCAGAGAATATGTGCTTGCCGGCGATATCCTTGCGGTTTACCCACCACGTGAAATTGATCAGAAGTTTCTGGAAAACGCGAGTGAGAAAGAGGCGGTCGCGACCTCCGCGCGGCCCGGTCATCTTGTACACGCGCCAGCAGGCCCACGCATGTACTGGCGGATTCACGTCCGAAAATGCGAATTCGTACGCCGGGATCTGGCCGTTGGGGTGCATGTACCATTCGCGCAGCAGTAAAATCAGCTGGTCTTTGGCGAAGCAGGGATCTAGCTGTGCAAACGGAACCATGTGGAACGCCAGATCCCAGGCTGCGTACCACGGGTACTCCCAGTTGTCCGGCATGGAGATCACGTCGCGGTTGTAGAGATGACTCCAATCGGAATTTCTGCCGGTCTGACGGTCCGCAGAGGGCAACGGCTGCGCAGGGTCTCCCTCCAGCCAGTCCGCGAGGGCGTAATGATAGAACTGCTTGGTCCATAACAGCCCCGCGTATGCCTGGCGCGAGATGTTCTTCGATGCCTCGGAATCGGTCGGCAGCTCGGCATAAAACTCGTCCGCCTCCCGGATTCTCTGGTCGAACAAGAGAGGGACAGGTGTCGCGGCCTTTCCGTTGTGCAGCCGGAGCGTGATCTCCCGCTGGCCCCCGCCCGGAAGATCGAGTTTGTAGTAAACGGCCGCCTTCGTTCCCACGCCCTCCGGATTGACGGCATCCCGCCGCCCATGAACGATGTAGTCGTGGAAGGAATCCTTGACGTAGGGATTCTCCGTCCGCAGTCCAAACAGGCGCTCGAAGTTCGTTTCGTTTTCCGTAAACAGAACGTCTGCGCCGGCCTCGAATTCGAGTTGAAACTTTCCCAGCGAGGCGTGCTCTGCAGCGATGTGCCGCTCGTCCGACCGAAACAACTTCGCTTTCGGCCAGTAACCTTCGCCTGAGCGCCCCCACGACCAGGTATTGCGAAACCAAAGGGTCGGCAGCAGATGAAGCGTGGCCGCCTCTGGTCCCCGGTTCACCGCCGTGATGCGGATCAGGATGTCGTCCGTATCAGCCTTGGCGTATTCGGCGAAGATGTCGAAGTAGCGATCCTGTTCGAAAACGCCTGTATCCAATAACTCGAACTCGGGCTGCTGCCGGTTTCGCCGCCCGTTCTCCTCGACCAGCCGCGCGTAAGGAAACTCCGCCTGCGGGTATTTGTAGAGCGCCTTCATATACGAGTGAGTGGGTGTGGAATCCAGGTAGAAGTAGCACTCCTTCACGTCTTCCCCGTGGTTGCCCTCGGGCCCCCCAAGCCCGAAAAGGCGCTCCTTCAGGATGGGATCGCGGCCGTTCCATAACGCCAGGGCAAAGCACAGGCGCCCCTCGCGGTCGCAAATGCCCAGCAGCCCGTCTTCTCCCCATCGGTAGGCGCGGCTGCGGGCTACATCGTGCGGGAAGTAATCCCAGGAGGTCGCCTGTGCCGAATAATCCTCACGAACCGTCCCCCACTGTCGCTCGGAAAGATATGGTCCCCAGCGCTTCCAGTTCTTCTCGCGCCGTGCGTCCTCGGCCAGTCGCTGCCTCTCGGCATTGGCTTTCCCGGCGGGCATCAGGATGCACCATCCAGCGCAATCACATTCTTGATCCCGGATGGTTCGAGAATAGGCACACGGAACTCCTCGATAGGGTATCGGCTGGTAATCAGCGAGCTTACCGCGTCCGGCCACCGCTGGTAAAACACACCCATGTCGCGGATTGCCGCTTCGAAAGACTCCCGGCCCGCATTGACCGTCCCCAGAATTACCTGGTTCTTGAGCACCAGATTGTGGAGAAGCCTGGCGGCATTGATGGAAACCGGCTCGCCGTGGCGCGGAACGCCGGTGAAGCAGAAAATGCCATCCGCGCCCAGCATCTCGAGCAGCTCAAAAGCCGTTTGCGAAGCGCCGATAGCTTCATAAACCACGTCAACGTTGCCTACGCTCCGGGCGAACTCCGGAACTGTCTGCATCCGAGACGAAACATAGCTGGCGCCGATCTGCGTGGCAACACTCTCCCGTCGATCGCCGGGCTCTTCGCGCGAATAAATGTAAGTCTGGAAGCCCGCGTTCACCAGCGTCATTGCGCCCAGAAGTCCTACAGGCCCCGCTCCCAGCACGACGGCCCGGCCCCCGGGCTGGCGCCAAGGCAACCGGCGCTGGATGGTAGTGATCTGGGCCAACGCCTTCTCGGCTATGGTAAGCGGCTCCACCAGCACGGCGATTTCCCGGAGTTGACGCGGCACTGGATTCAAGTGCTCTTCGTCGTCCACCACGAACTCCGTCATGAACCCGTGGAGCTGTTTGATGCCACGTTCGCGGAAATTACCGGTGTAGCAGAAGTCCGGGCGGCCGGCGCGGCAAGCCCCGCACTCCGGGTGCGTACACGGCTGGCGCACCATCGGCACAGCCAGATCGCCAGGCCGGAAGCGTCGCACCCCCGCTCCTGTCTCAACCACTTCTGCTAGCGATTCGTGCCCCAGCACCAGAAATTCATGGTCCTCAGGAGGCACGCCGTGCCGGAAATGGCAGATCTCGCGGTCCGTTCCGCATACGCCGACCTCGAGCATGCGCAGCTTGACTTCAGTAGGGACGGAAATCTTTGGCTCGTCTACTTCGACCAGGCCGACCCGGCGCTCACCTGGAAAGACCGCGCCGGCTTTCACGCGGCTGATCCTTTCCTGCCCCTACACTCCTGGCACGGGCAAATCTTGCGGAAATGTTCGTACGAGTAGATTCCGGTGCTGTGACCGTCGCTCCACACAATGCGAATGGCGTAATTACCCACCTGCTCCACTTCGACCATCTTCAGCGTGGGTTTGTACATTTGAAAGGGCGCGGACGAGGATTTGGCGGCGGGCGGCGTGCCATGCGCGCCAGTGCAGGTAGCGCACGGGCAGTTGTCGCGAAGATAGTCCAGGGTGTAGCTGCTGGCGTGCCCGTCATTCCAGTCGATGGTGATGCCCTTGGACTTGGAGATGGCGATGTGCTCGGGGTCGGTGGAAGCCATGGTCAGTTGAGCAGCCGTTCGACGTCCCTGATCCCCGAGATGCGGCGCATGGCCGCCACGAGCCTCTCCAGCTGCTTCTTGTCGCGGACGTCCACCGTCATCTCGATGAGCGCTCCGTCCGCATTGTCCACTTCCGTCCGCGCTTCCAAAGTGCGGATGTTGGTGTTCTCACTCGATAGCATGGATGTGATCTGCGCCAGCAATCCCGGGCGGTCGTCGGTGTGCACCACCATTTTGACCGGAAACGTATCGGCCGTGTTGCGGGCCCACTCGACATCGATCTTGCGCTCCACATCGTACAGCAGGTTCTGGACGTTCGGGCACATCTTGGAATGTACCGCGATGCCCTTGCCGCGAGTCACGTAGCCGACGATCACTTCTCCGCGGATCGGATTGCAGCATTTGGCCCGGTAGACCAGCAGATCGTCTACGCCTTTAACCCGGATGACCGCATCGCCATCGTTCGGCCCGGGAGGGGGCGCGCCTGCGGCGGGTTGCGCCACGCCGGCTTTGGGCAAATCGAGTTGCTCTTCTTTGACCAGCTGCGGCGCGAGCTTTTGCAACGCCTGCCGGGCCGAGAATTTGCCGTACCCCAGCGCGGCATACAGGTCCTCGATCTTGCTGACCCCGTAATCCGCTGCGGCTCTCTCCATATCGGCGCGCGAGATTTTGCTCAACTGCACTCCAAACCGCCGCGCTTCCTTCTCCAGGTACTTTTGCCCGATTTCGATGGCCTTGACGCGCTCGTTGGCATTGATGACGTGCTTGATCTTGTTGCGCGCGCGGGTGGTCTTTACCACCGCCAGCCAGTCCTTGCTCGGCTCGTGGCCGGGCTGGGTCAGGATCTCCACGATGTCGCCGTTGCGCAACGTATAGCGCAGCGGCACGATGCGGCCGTTGACCTTCGCGCCCACGCAGGACTGCCCCACGTCGGAGTGAATGGCGTAAGCAAAATCAATGGGGGTGGCGTCTCGCGGCAGCACGATCACCTTTCCCCGCGGTGTAAAAGTGTAAACTTCCTCCGGATAGAGGTCCACCTTCAGGGTGGACATAAACTCGCTGGGGTCCTGCACGTCCTGCTGCCATTCGACCAGGTGACGCAGCCAGGCAATGCGCTGGTCGTCATTCGCCGGGCCCTTCCTACCCTCTTTGTACTTCCAGTGCGCAGCAATGCCTTCTTCGGCGATGCGATGCATTTCGTCGGTGCGGATCTGCACTTCGAAGTGCCGGCCTTCGGGTCCGACCACCGACGTGTGCAGCGATTGGTACAGGTTGGGGCGGGGAATGGCGATGAAGTCCTTGATGCGTCCCGGCACCGGACGCCACTCGTTGTGGATCACCCCCAGCGCGGCGTAACAGCTTTTCACCGAGTCGGTGATGATGCGTACCGCCATCAGATCGTAGACCTGCTCGATGGTGATTTTCTGGCGCTTCATCTTCTGATAGATCGAGTAGGCGCGCTTGAGGCGGCTCTCGACCCGCGCGGGGATACCCTCGCGGCGCAGCTCGGCCTCGATCAGCTGGCGGACCCGGTTCAAGAACTCGTCGTTGGCTTGCCGGCCGGATTCGATGGTCCGCGAGATCTCGTCGTGTGCGGCCGGGTCGATGTACTGAAAGGCCAGGTCCTCGAGCTCGCCCCGTATCTTGCCCATGCCCAGCCGGTGCGCGATGGGGGCGTAGATCTCCACGGTTTCACGCGCAATGCGCTCGCGCCGCTCAGGCTCCTTGACGAAGCCCAGGGTGCGCATGTTATGCAGCCGGTCCGCCAGCTTGACGATGATGACCCGGATATCATTCACCATCGCCAGCAGCATTTTCCGGAAGCTTTCCGCCTGCCGTTCCTCGGCCGAAAAGAAATCCAGCTTGCTGAGCTTGGTGACGCCGTCCACGCATCGCGCCACGTCTTCGCCAAAATTCTTGCGAATATCCTCGACGGTGACGCTGGTATCCTCCACCACGTCGTGCAGCAGGCCGGTCTCTAAGCTGACCAGGTCCATCCGCATGTCGGCCAGGAAGTGGGAGACCATCAGCGGATGGATCATGTAGGGGTCGCCGGAGTCACGTGTCTGGAGCTTGTGATTGTCCGAGGCGAAGCGGAAGGCTTTTTCAAGCTGAGCGAGATCATCGCGCGGCCGTGCTTCCCGCACCTTGGCACACAGGTCCGCGAACAGCTTATCTACTGAGGACTGAGGCGGCGAGGACGGAGACAAGCCGCCGGCGGAGTCGGGCGAAATGTCAACGCCGCTTGGTTCGAGGGCCACAATTCAATTGTAGGAGGTGTTGAGTGCCGGGTGTTAGGTGCCACGGTGACCTGGCGTATTCGGCCCACGCAGCACCCGCCGTCTACTGCGCGGTGATTCCAGTGCTGGTGGGTTTGCGCTCGGCTTTAATTTTCTTGGTCTGGAGTGTTTTCTGCACCCAGTTGTCGGCGGTCTCGATATCTTTCTTGTAGTCGTCGGGGGTGTCATCCAGGTCCGCACGCTCACGAACCAGCAGGTTCATGTACGCCATCGCATCGTCGTACTCTTTGTCGATATCGAGTGCTTTTTCCAGGTTCTGAATCCCTTCGTTAATCACCGGGAGGTACTTCGTCTTCAGTTCCTCTTTGACCTTTTTGTCCTTGATGGGTCCGGGATCTTCCGGCTTCATGCTCAGCTTGGCTCGTGCTGTGCCATACACCGGATACCACTTGCTCCAGGCAATTACACCCAGGGTGTAATAGGCTTCTTTGTCTTTGGGATTGAGCGCGATCGCCTTCTTATACCACTCTTCGGCCTGATCCCATTTCTTCTCGTTGTAATACAGCGACGCGATCGACTTGGTGGCCACGTCGTCATCTTTCTTTTGTTCGAGTACTTTCTGGAACTCCGCCAGAGCACGATCCGCCATCTGCTGGTTCTCTGGAGATTCCGCGCCAGGAATGTACTGGCTGTAATAAGCCATGGCCAGATAGAGCCGTGCCGTGGGGAAGTTAGGATCCAGTTTCACGGCTTCTTCGAATCTTTCCACGGCCTGCGCATACTGAGCGTTCTTATATGCCTGGACGCCTTTGTTGAGGTTGTCGCGCGCCTTCAGCTTCTCGCAACCCGTGGCCACGAGCGCTACGGCCGCAACGGCCAGCAGCGCTGCTACATTGCGCTTCATTACTGTCCGGCCTCCACCTTGGCGGTCATCAGCCCAACTTTGTCAATGCCGGCGCCGTGTGCGATATCAATCGCCTTGGCCACGTATTGATACTCCAGATCCGGATCGCCCTTCACAAAAACCACGCGCTCCGCGCGGGTCTTGAAAATCTCTTCCAGACGCGCTCCCAGGCGCTGTTCGTCGGTCGCCTCCTGGTTGATCGTCATGGACCTGTCCCGATTGATGACGATGACGACGGTCCGTTGATCGGCCTGGCTCTGTGGCTGATCGGGTCTGGGAGGCTGGGGCACCAGAGCCTCAAGTCCCTTCGGCGTCAGCGGTGTAATCACCATAAAGATGATGATCAGCACCAGCAACACGTCGATCATCGGCGTCATATTGATATCGGCTTTGGCCCCGGCCTTACTGCCAACTGCCATTCCCATAAAATCGCTCCTCTTGATCTACCCTTGGCGCCTTATTGGCCGGCTCCCGATGGTCCGGCTCCCGCCGTGGCTGGCGCTCCAGCCGGGCGCGGTTTATCTTGGACCTGTTCGGTTAGCAGCCCGAGCTGGTCGACGCCCGCCGCCCGCAGGTTGTCGACTACATCCACCACCTTCTCGTAACGCGCCCGCGAATCAGCCCGCAGGAACACCATTTTGTCGAGACGGTTGGTTAGCAGGTCCTTCACTTTTTGCGGCATCTGGTCGGCTGGCACCTGCGTGCTCCCCAGATAGCTCTTTCCATCGCGCGTCACAGCCACGATGACGGCATCGGTCTTGTCGGCCGCCTGCATGGCCACGGGATTCTTGGTCATCACCATATCCACGCTCACGCCCTTGGTCAACATCGGCGTGATGACCATGAATATGATGAGCATGACCAGCATTACATCCACCATCGGCGTCACGTTGATATCGGCCACCGGCGGCGGTGACTCATGTTTCAGCATTAAACCCATATCGGATTCTCCATAACCAGCCTCAGCCCCGGACGCCTCATTGAGGCGCCCGGTGTCTATGCCAGCTGACGGCTGAACGCTAAAAAACTCTACTTCCGAGCTGCGGTCGTGCGTTGCGAACGCTTCAGGAAATAGTCGATCAACTCGGAGCTCGAGTTGCCCATTTCCACGTCGAACGCCTCGATTTTGCCCGTGAAGTAGTTGAACATCCATACCGCGGGGATGGCCACGAACAATCCGATAGCAGTGGTGACAAGGGCTTCTGAAATACCGCCCGCCACCGCGCCCAGACCAGTTGATTTCTCGGTCGAAATCGATTTGAACGCGTTGACGATGCCCACCACCGTTCCGAACAGTCCCACGAACGGTGCCGTAGAGCCGATCGTCGCCAGACCGCTGATGCCGCGCTTCAGCTCGGCATGCACGATGGCCTCGGCGCGTTCCAGGGCGCGTTTGGAAGCCTCGATCTCTTCACCCGGGATTTCCGAGCTGATCTGGTGCGCCTGAAACTCCTGCAGACCCGCCACCACGACTTTCGCCAGGTGGCTCTTTTTGTAGCGGTCCGCAATCTTCACCGCTTCGTCCAGTTTGCCTTCGCGCAATGCGCCCGCCACTGCCGGCGCGAACTGCCTCGACTGCTTGCGCGCGGCGCTATAGGCCATCAAGCGATCGATCATGACACCGATCGACCAGGCCGACATGATGAACAGCACCACCACCACCAGTTTCGCCGGCGTGCCCATCTGCTTCCACAGCGACATCGGATCCCAGCCGACCCCGCCTGCTTCCTGTAACATCCAAAACGCCCAAACCTGCAAATGTAAGAACATTGTTTCTTTCTCTCCTGCGTGAAATGTCCAGCTATTAGCGTTCAGCTCCCAGCCCTCGGCGTTTGTACGCCGAAAGCTGCCCTTCCTGCTACTGACTCAACGTGAAGTTCACGTCGATAACCGTTGCCACTTCCACCGGCTCTCCGTTGAGGAGTGTCGGCTTGTACAGCCATTGCTTGACGGCTTCCTGCGCCGCCGGAACCAGCAGCGGGTGGCCGCTGACCAGCCTCAGGTTCTGAATCGTACCGTCCTTGCCGATAAGGGCTTCGAATCTTACCACGCCCTGAATGCGCGCCTGCTTGGCCAGCGGCGGATAGACCGGCTTCGGCTGCCGGATCAGGTTGGCTTGCTGTACCTGGCCGCCTACACGGATGCGCTGCACGGTTGGTTTCTTCTGCTCGACCGGGGGAGGCGGTGGCGCCGCGGTAGGCACCGATCCGATAATGCCGCCGATCACCCCGCCCGGAGTACCACCCGGAACGCCGCCCGGAACGCCACCCACCACGCCGGCCGAGGCTGACGGGGGCGGCAGTTCTTCTTCCTTGATCATGGCGATCTCTTTGGGCACCGCTTTGGGGGCCATCAGCCGCCCGGCGTCAAACTGGCGCGGAATCACCTTCACCATCTTCACCGGCGCTGCCGCGGGAGGAGGAGGCGGCGGGGGCGGCGGCGGAGGAGCCACTAGAAAACTGGTCAACTGCGTTCTGGGCAGTGCATCAAAGTAGATCATGGGGATCAGAATGGCTACCCCGATGAGCGCGAGCTGGCCGAGGAACGACGCCATTACCGTCCACGTCCGGTTGGTCTTCCCGCCCCCCACAAATGTTTGCTCGAACATATTGCCTCTCCCTGGTTGATCTGGCCACGCGGGTTTACACGTCCCGCGGCCGGAATTTTTACTTCACTGCTTTCACCGAACCTTTGCGCAGGGCATCCTTGGCCGGGCTGACCTTTGCCGGCGCCATCCCTGCCGGGCTTCGCTTCCGCTGGTCGAACCAGTTGTGCCAGAACAGAACGATGGGGCTCGCTACGAATACCGACGAATAAGTCCCGATAATAATCCCCACCACCAGCGCGAACGAAAATCCATGCAGCACTTCACCGCCGAACAGAAATAGCGCCAATACCGTCAGAAACGTCAGACCCGACGTCATAATCGTCCGGCTCAAGGTCTGGTTTACGCTACGGTTGATGACATCATCGAGGCGCTCCCGACGCGAGAGCTTCAAGTTCTCGCGGATACGGTCGAAGATCACGATGGTGTCGTTCATCGAATAGCCGACGAGTGTCAACAGCGCGGCGATCACTGTCAGGTCGATCTCCTTATTAAACATCGAGAAAAACCCGATCGTGATAATCGTGTCGTGAAAGCACGCCACTACGGCGGCCACGCCATAGATCCACTCGAAGCGAACCGCTATATATACCAACATTCCACCAAGCGCGGCAAGCGTCGCCCAAATCGCCCGTTGGCGCAGTTCGGCGCCTACCTTCGGTCCTACCACTTGCACATCGCGCACCGCGAACGGCGCCAGGTAGCATTCCTGTTTCAATGTGTTAATTACCGCCGGCGTCACGCCCGGCACCCCGGACAATGCATCGAAACTTGCGATCAAGCCGGAACGAGGAGGGGTGTTTCGGAAATCCACCATATCCCCTACCAGCTTTTGCAGCTGCGCATCGGACATAGCGACGTTGTTCCGCGCCAGAGCATCGCGCAGCCGGCTTACCAGCGCATCACGCCCTGCGTTATTGAAATCCAGTTTCCCGCCCGCGGGCTGACCGAACTTTTCCGTCAGGGTATCGAGAATGGCGCGCCGGTTCTGGTCCAGCTGCCGGTCGTCCCGCCGCTCCGTTCCGATCGCCACTTCGTTCGATCCCGACTCGAAATTCTGCACCGTTACTTCGCCCGTCACTCTTTTAGACACCGCCGAGCGGATCTCGTCAACCGGGGGTTTACCCGAAAACTTCACGGTCATCAGGGTGCCGCCCTTGAAGTCGATTCCATATCGCGGCCCGCCCTTCAGCGCCAGGCTTGTCAGGCCCGCAACCGAAAGCACCAGCGAGGCAATAATGAACGGCCACTTCCACCCCAGGAAATCGTAGTTTGTGTTCTTGAATAATTCCATTACCCAACCGTAGCAGGGCCATACCGATACTTATTCGGTTAGACACCGCGGTCCGGAAACTTGTTCCCAGGCCGAGTGGCGGTGTAGCCCTTTCTTTCTTAGCCGGAGCCTACAAAAACTAGCACAAACCGGTCAAATACTCAAAGTCTTGAGCTGCCGCTTGCCTGACAACTCGTAATCAAAGATCACCCGGGAGACGAACACCGCCGTAAACACATTGGCCAGCAAGCCGATCACCAGTGTGACGGCAAACCCGCGCACCGGGCCGGTTCCGAACATGAACAGGAACAAACAAGACACAATGGTGGTGACGTGGGTGTCCACGATGGTCCACCAGGCCTTTCCAAAGCCCGCGTCCACGGCCGAGACAATGGCTTTACCAGCCCGCAATTCCTCGCGAATCCGCTCGAAAATCAGGACGTTGGAATCCACCGCCATACCGATCGTGAGAATGACGCCCGCGATACCCGGCAGCGTCAGTACCGCCTTGAAATAGGAAAGGATCGCGATCAGGATGATGGCGTTCAGAAACAGTGCCAGCACGGCATTGACCCCGGCTCTCTTGTAATAGACCAGCATCACGGCGATCACCGCCACCAGGCCAGCCACTCCCGCGACGATGCCGTCACGGATCGAGTCAGCTCCCAGCGAGGGGCCTACCGAACGTTCTTCCAGGTAAACGATGCTGGCGGGCAAAGATCCTGATCGCAGGACCAAAGCCAGGTCACTGGCTTCCTGCTCGCTGCCCACATTGGTAATGCGGCCCGAGTCGCTGATCCGGGCCTGAATGGTCGCCACACTGCGGATCTGGTTATCCAGCACCACTGCCAGCCGGTTGCCGATGTTGGCTTCCGTGAAGCGCTCGAATCGCCGTCCGCCGTCCTGGGTCAACGTGAACGAGGTCTCAAACTTGCGAAACTCGTCCTGCCCGGCGCGGGCGTTTCGCAGATCGCGCCCCGTGACCACCGGCACACGGCTCACCAGGTAATAGCTCACTCCTTCGCCGCCACCCCTCGAGGGCTCCTTCACCAGCCGCGTATTCAGGGGAAGAACGCCGCCGTGCTGGGCCAGGGCCTGCTCCTGGCTCGGGAACGGGCCGTCCTTCACCTCCACAATCTCCAGCACGGCCGCCTGGCCGATGATGTCCTTGACTCGCGCCGGGTCATCCACGCCCGGCAGTTCCACCAGGATCCGGTAATCGCTGTCGGCCCGGCCTTCCTGCCGCACTACTGGTTCGGTAAGGCCCAGCGCGTTAATGCGATTCCCGATGGTTTGGATCGACCGTTCCACTGTGTCCCGCTTCAGCACCAGCAGCTCGGAAGGCCGCAGATTCAAGCGATAGTCGGTCGAGTTGACCGCGGTCATCACCCACGTCGGAAAGTGGTCTGTGACGACGGCGCGAAAGGCCGTGGACTTGTTGACCGGAATGCCTTTGATCGTGATCTGAATCGTATCCGCGGTGTCGACCGAATTCGGCTCGTTGGTGTCCATCGAGGCGAAATCGATATTGGCTTTTTTCAGCTCGTCCTTGATCCGGTCGATGGTCTGCAGAGCATCCCCCTTGACCGCATCCTGCACCTGTACCTGCAACACCAGGTGGCTGCCCCCGCGCAGGTCCAGACCCAGCCGGATATTCTTGGCCACGTTAGCCTTCAGCTGCGCGACCGAGGTCGGCAGGTCCACGATCCCGTAAATGCACGCCAGGATCGTCACGGCGATCACGATGGTCTTGGTCCTAAGGTTCTTTGGCATTTTTGTCTACTTCTTTCCTTCCGCGGGAATCAGGCTGGAAACCGAGCTTCGCGCCACTTGCAGTTTCACATTGTCGGGCTTCACGCGCAGCACCAGGGTGTCATCGTCGATAGCCACGATAGTCCCCACGATGCCGCCGCTCGTCAGCACCGTATTCCCGTTCTGCAGTTCCTTGAGCATTTTTTGCTGCTGCTTCTTCTGGCGCTGCATGGGCATGAACAGGAGGAAATAGAAGATCGCAAAAATGAGCAGGATGGGCACAAAGCCCACCAGGGAGTTGGGGGACGCCTGCAACAGGAACAGATTCAAATACACTGATGGAACCAGATGAGGATTATTGTACTTCGACCGGTACCGCCCGGACAGCTTTCAAATATTCGGGGAATTGGCCCAGTAGGATAGCGTGCCTGATCTGGCGCATGATGTCAAGGTAGCGCTGCAGGTTGTGCCGCGTAGCTAGTACCGCATAAAGCAATTCTCCCGCCTGGTACAAGTGACGTAGGTAAGCCCGGCTGTGGTTCCGGCAGGTATAGCAAGTACAGTTCTCGTCGATGGGCCGCTGGTCCTCTTTATAGCGGGCGTTTTTGATAATCACCCGCCCTTGTGATGTGAACAGGCAGCCGTTGCGCGCGTTTCGCGAGGGCAGTACGCAGTCCATCATGTCCACGCCCCGCGCCACGTATTCGGGCAGTTCCTCAGGCATTCCCACTCCCATGGCGTACCGCGGGCGCTCCCGTGGCAAAACCGGCCCGGTTACCTCCACCATCTCGAGACTGAGCGGCCGCGGCTCACCCACCGAAAGGCCGCCGATCGCATACCCGTCTGCTGCGAGCTCAACAAGCCGCTCCGCGCACTCCCGGCGCAGGTCGCCGAACATTGAGCCCTGGACGATCGGATACAACGACTGCCCGCCCGCCCCGTCCTTCGCCGTCCTGCGGCGGTAGTGTGAAAACGCCGCCCGCGCCCATCGTACCGTGCGCTCCATGGCTTCGCGCGCGTACTCGTGGCTTACCGGATACTCCGGGCACTCGTCGAGCACCATCATCACATCGCTCCCCAGCGCCATCTGGACGTCAACCGTCGATTCCGGTGTGAAGGTGTGCCGGTCGCCATCCAGATGCGATTGAAACACCACCCCCTCGTCCGTGATCTTCCGCAGATCGCTCAGGCTGAAGACCTGGTACCCGCCCGAATCCGTCAGGATCGCCCGTGGCCATGCCATGAACCGGTGCAGTCCGCCCATGCGCCGGATCAATTCATGTCCCGGGCGCAGATAGAGGTGGTAGGTATTGGCCAACAGGATCTGCACGTCCAGCTCTTCCGCCAGATCGCGCTGCGTCAGCCCTTTGACCGTGGCTTGCGTCCCTACCGGCATGAACACCGGCGTCTCGACTGTCCCGTGCGCGGTGTGCAACAGCCCGGCGCGCGCCCGCGTCTCCTTGCATTCGGCCACCAGCTCGAACGTCACCACTATTTCAAAGTAGGACAGGCGCCGTCTACTGTCCATTGCTTATACTGGCTGGTCGCATGGCCCGCTCTGTAAGCGAAGCGCTCGGCGGCATCGTCCTGCCTGATGTTGACGGGCGCGAACTACGTCTGGGCTCACTGTGGGAACAAAGGCCCGCCGTTCTCGTGTTCCTGCGCCATTACGGCTGAATCTTCTGCCGCGAGCACGTCGCGCGGTTGCGCGACCATCAGCAGGCTTTCAGAGAGAAGGGCGCAAATCTCGCCGCTGTCGGGCTGGGTGACCGGACCTATGCCCGCCTCTTTCGTGACGAAACCGGCATCGACTTCCCGCTGCTGGTAGACGAGCAGCGCCTCGCCTATCGCGCCGCCGGTCTCGGAAAAGCCAATATCTTTCACCTTCTGCGGGCGGATAATGCCAGGGCCCGAGCTCGCGCCAGCGCCTCGGGCCACCGCCAGCACCGGCTCGGACAGAACCCGTTCCAGCTCGGCGGCAGCTTCGTCTTTGCGCCCGGCAATGTGGATCTATACGCGCACATCAGCGGCACGTTCGGCGACAACGCGCAGCCGGAGGCGCTCCTGGCAGCAGTGTGCTCGAGGGCCACTAGGTAATACCGGGGGCGCGACGTCCTGGACCCTGCTCGACGTTGAGTAATGACCTGCATGATTTGGTGAAACGTTCGCCTGCGCACTTGCATCCACAGCTAGAATTGGCCGTACTTTCGTGTCCTCGTGCTAAAAAACACGCTATCCAGGCCATGATTTTGCACTTTTGACGCGCTTCGACTCAGATAATTGAAAAGAGTGGCTCAACTTTGTTCTCACACACCCGCACCCGGACGGTAAAAGAATGAAGACTGCGACCAGCGCGTTCCTATTCCCCGTCCTGCTAGCGGTGCTGCCCGCCTTCGCGCAGAAGGAGACCGCGCCCGCACCGAAAGAAGCCGCGGGCAATTTCGTCGGCGGCGAAGCCTGCAAGACCTGCCATGCCGACGTCTGGGCGAAGTTTTACAAGAACCCGCACTTCAAGAGTGTCGCCTCCGGCAAGGAAACGCCCGAGCACACTGGCTGCGAGAGCTGTCACGGCCCCGGGGGCGCGCACGTCGCCGCGCACGGTGGAAAGGCCACCATCGTCGCCTTTTCCCAGCTTGAGCCCAAACAAATTCTTGATAACTGCCTGCGCTGCCACGCCCAGACGCTGTCACGCGCCAACATCCGGCGTTCCTCCCACACTCAGAACGAAGTCGTGTGCACCAATTGCCATTCCATCCACAAATCGCCCGCGCCCAAGTTTCTCCTAGCCAACACGCAAGCGGAGATGTGCTATGGCTGCCACGCCGATGTCCGTTCGCAGTTCTCGATGCCTTTCAAGCACCGCGTCAACGAAGGCGTCATGGTCTGCACCGACTGCCACAACCCCCACGGCGCGTACCCGCCGACCTGGAGAAACGGCGAGCGGCCGCGCATGATGGAGCAGGCCCTCGGCAACGAGGAACCCTGCCTCAAATGTCACGAAGAAAAGCGCGGGCCATTCGTGTTCGAACATCCCCCGGTCCGCGTCGAAGGCTGCGAGGTCTGCCACTACCCGCACGGTTCCGCGAACTCGCGCCTGCTGCGCCGGCCGGTCGTGTTCACCATGTGTCTCGAGTGCCATAACGGCGCGCCGGGCTTCGGCCGCACCGGGCAAGGCGATCCGGTGCCTTTCCAATTCCATGACATGCGTTCGCCGCGTTACCAGAACTGCACGAACTGCCACAGCCATATTCACGGCTCCAATGTGGATGCGTTCTTCCTGAAATGAGGCGGCGCATGAGAACAGCCATCTTAGCTTTGCTCTTCATTGGCGCCGCCGCCGCGCAGCAGACCGTCGCGCCCACTCCCGAAACAGTTGGCCCGCCGCGCGGCGATAACGTCTCGGACTACAACATCGTCAACTCCATCGAGACCGGTTACCGCTGGAGTTCCATAGGCGGCAGTCTCGACGAGTATCGCAGCCAGGTGAATTACGGCAACGGCGCGCGCCTCCTGGGAAGCTTCTTCAGCATGAACTCGAAAGACGGCCACGGTCGCTTTTTCGACCAGATCATGCTCACCACCCAGGGCCTGGGCAACGACCCATACGAGTCCGCCACCCTCCGCGTCGAAAAGAACCGCATCTATCGTTTCGACATGAACTGGCGGCTCAACGATTACTTCAATCCCGGTCTCACGTCCGCCGGCCAGGAAAGTGGCAATCTTCGCGACACGCGCTATACCTCGCAGGATGACGATCTCACGCTGTTCCCACAATCCAAATTCAAGTTCTTCCTAGGTTATTCACGCGGCGTGCAGGAAGGGCCGGAGCTGACGTCGGTGGGGGGCATCTTTGCGCCTGTCCAAGGCCCTGCCGGGTTCACCTCTTTGCGCGATGCGCGCAATGAATACCGTATCGGCAATGAGTTCCAGATTTTCGGCGTCAAAGTAAACTGGATGCGCGGCTGGGAGGATTTCAAAGAGGACTTCGTGGTGATTCCGCAGTCCGACACCGGAGCGCCGTTGCCTTCCCAGCGCACCAATCCATACCACGGCACCAGCCCTTATTGGCGCGTGGTTCTGTTCACCGATAAAAAGTGGTTCAGCGTGAACGGACGCTTTACGTATACCAACACGCAGCGCGCGTTTGTGAACGAACAATCCGGACTGCTTGGCGGCGTGACAACCAATCTCGGGCTTCTGCAGGTTGTGACTCGGGGGACGGGGCACCGTCCTGTAGCCACCGGCAATCTGACCTTCAGCATTTTTCCCACCTCCAAGCTCACCTTCACCAATACCACCTCGGTTTATAACCTCCGAACTGCTGGGGATTTCCAGGTTATCCAGCTCAATGGGGGCACCGGCAGTTTCCAGGTTCTGAATGCTCTGTACCTTGGTATCCGCACGGTTTCGAACCAGGCCGATTTGAATTACCAGGCTACCCGCTGGATCGGATTTTTTGCCGGCTATCACTATTCAGACCGCTTCATGCGCAATATTCTCGATGTGACCTTGCCCGCCTTCGATCAGACCAGCATCTTGAACGCCGGCGTCTTCGGGGTAAGGATTCGCCCCCTCCAGCCCGTGACCATCGTGCTGAGTGGCGAGGTGGGCCGCGCGAATCAACCCTTCGCGCCCAAGAGCGATCGTAACTACCAGGCCCTCGACGCCCGCATACAGTACAAGCACAAGAGCCTGCTGCTTTCGGCTTACGCCCAGAGCAATTACAATAACAACTCGGTTTCGTTCACATCCTATAGTTCTCACGCCCGAACCTACGCCGCGAACCTGGCGTGGGCGCCTCGCCCCTGGCTCTCATTCAATGCCGACTATTCCAAGTTGCATATAGACAGCCTGGGCGGCCTCTCCTTTTTCGAGGGCGGCGATTCCCCGGTGTCCGGATACTCGCTCTACATCAGCAACCTCCAGACGGGCAACGCCGGTGTTCGTTTCGCCATCGGCAAGCGCGTGGATTTGTACGCCGGCTACAGTCACGTGCAGGATACCGGAGACGGCCGGAGCAATCCTTTCGGATCAGGGACCGGAACAGACATTCCTGAGTTCCAGCGTGCGCAGACCTTTCCGCTGAAATTTCAGTCTCCCCTCGGCCGTCTGTCCGTGAAGCTCTCCAACCGCATTCGCTGGAATGTCGGTTTTCAGTATTACGGCTATCACGAGGATTTCTTCACCGGTCAGAATTTTCTGCCCGATCAGGCCTACCGCGCCCACACCGGGTACACCAGCGTGCTGTGGTCGTTCTGACAGGCGGAAGAAGTGGTGAAATATTGGCTCGGACGGCCGTCGAATCTTATTCGCGGTCGGAGCGTCAAAAAAACGTACTTGGGGGGAATAAATTCACAAGCGAAGTAGTCTTGAGTTACGTGGGTTACCCGAGGTAAGTCAAACGAGACCGCGGGACGAGACCGAAGTTGCGCGTTTTGAAGAGGCGGTGCTTCCGCATTTAGGCGCGGCGTATAACCTGGCGCGGTGGCTGGTGGGCAGCCAGCACGATGCCGAGGACGTGGTGCAAGAGTCTTATCTGCGCGCGCTGAAGTTCTTCACCGGGTTTCGGGGCGGGAACGGCCGCCCGTGGTTATTGGCGATTGTGCGCAACACGTGTTACACCTGGCTGCGCGGGAACCGAATGGACGCAGTGACGACGGAACTGGACGAAGACATGCCGCTGGCGGATACGCGCGATGTGAACCCGGAAGAGCTACTGATGGCGGCGGCGCGAAGCGAGCTTGTCCAACGGGCGCTCGAACAATTGCCGGCCGAGTTTCGCGAGGTCGTCATTCTGCGGGAACTCGAGGGCATGTCATACAAGGAGATCGCGGAGATTGCTGGCGTGCCGATGGGAACGGTGATGTCGAGGCTGGCCCGTGCGCGCGTACGGCTGCAAAAACTTCTTTCGGAAGCAAATCCCGCTGAGGCGCGCGCATGAGCTGCAGAGAGGCCCAGGAACTTATCCATGGATATGTCGATGGCGAGCTCGACCTGGTGCGCAACCTGGAAATGGAGCGGCATTTCCGGGACTGCGGGGATTGCGCGAGCGCGCATGAAAGGCTGCGGAGCATGCGGTCGGCGATGAGTATTCCGTACTTTCAGGCGCCCCCGGGTCTGGAGACGCGGATTCGCGCGCGGGTGCGTGAGGCCAGCGGGGTGGCGAAGGTGGCGGCTCCACGGCGACCGTTCCACTGGCAGTGGGCAGGGGTGGCGGCATCCTTGATCATCGTCGCGCTCGGAACCTGGCGCGTGGCGAGCACGAATCGGCCTGCAGACGCGCTGGCTCAGGAAGTGTTGGCGAGCCACGTGCGCGCGATGATGGCTTCGCACCTGACCGACGTGCCTTCTTCGGATCGCCACACCGTGAAGCCGTGGTTCAACGGGAAGCTGGATTTTTCACCACCGGTGGGCGACTTCGCGGATCGCGGTTTCGCGCTGATCGGCGGGCGGCTCGACTATCTGGATAACCGGTCGGTAGCGGCTCTGGTGTATCAGCGGCGTAAGCACCTGATCAATCTGTTTATCTGGCCGGCGCCGGAACAGCCGGATCGCGGCGTCGAGGAAAGCGAGCGGCAGGGCTACCACCTGATGCGCTGGACCAAGGCGCATATGACGTACTGGGCGGTATCGGATCTGAATGCGGCGGAACTGCGGGAGCTGGTGGGGCTGGTCGAGGGAGGGTAGCGAGGGCATCATGACAGCAAGAGCGATGATGCGATGATGACTATGTGAGGACTACGGTGCTCTGGATCCCGATGTCGAGCGGCTTATCAAGGACTCCATGAGGCAGCGCGGAATCTCCTTCAAACGGGCTCTGAACGAAGCGATTCGAACAGGGCTGCTTCGCCGGAACGAGGGGCTCCGCCCGCGGTTTGTGCAGCAGTCGTTTCCATTGGGAGCGGAGCACAATTTTCGTTGGGATACGGCGCTGGCGTCGGCTGAAGCCATGGAAGACGAAGAACTCGGTCTCAACCTGTCGCTGCGCAAATGAAACTGCTCGATGTCATCCCGGTCCCGGGCACTTGCGGACCTTCCGATGCCGATTTTGCCCGCTTTCCGCGCCTGACATGGCGCAATCCGCTGGCGTGAAGGGGCGCGCTCTCTACCGCACTCGGTCTTCCACTTCGGTCAGCCACTCAGGGCGCTTCAAGACTTCGCGGGGCTTCGAGCCGTCGGGGGGGCCGATGATGCCGTCGCGGTGCATCGTGTCAAGAATGCGGGCAGCGCGGCCGTAGCCCAGACGCAGGCGGCGCTGCAAGGTCGAAGTCGAGGCTTTGCCCATTTCGAGCACCACGCGCAGGGCTTCTTCGTACATGGGGTCCTGTTCGTCAGAGGCGGGTTCTTCGTCCGCGAATTCGGCATCTTCGGCGGGCGGCGCGAGCAGCAGGGTTGAATCGTATTCGGGGGCGGCCTGTTCCTTCCAGAAATCCACCACGCGATTGATCTCGGTCTCGGTGACGAAGGCGCCGTGAACGCGGGTGAGCCGGGAGGAACCGGGCGGCAGAAATAGCATGTCACCCTTGCCGAGCAGGTGATCGGCGCCCATGACGTCGAGAATGGTGCGCGAGTCCACGCGCGTGGCCACGCGAAAACTGATGCGGGCCGGGAAGTTGGCTTTGATGAGACCGGTGATCACGTCCACGCTGGGGCGCTGCGTCGCTAGCACCAGGTGCATCCCCACCGCGCGCGCCATCTGCGCCAGACGCGTGACGGATTCCTCGACGTTACGGCCCTCGATCATCATGAGGTCGGCCAATTCGTCGATAAGGATCAGGATATAAGGAAGCGGCCGCAATTCTTCGACCGGCGACTGGTCATCAAAGAGACTGCGCGGTTCTTGCTGAAGCTTGCAGATCTTCCGGTTGTACTGGTCGATGTTGCGCACGCCCTGCTCGGCAAGGATCCGCAGGCGGCGTTCCATTTCGAGCACGGCATTGCGCAGCGCGTTGGTGGCCTTGCGCGGGTCGGTGATCACGGGCGTCAGTAGGTGCGGAATGCCCTCGTAGAGGCCCAGTTCGAGCCGCTTGGGGTCCACCAGAATCATGCGTACGTCGTCGGGCGTTGATTTGTAGAGTACCGACATGATCATGGAGTTGATCATGACGCTTTTGCCGGATCCCGTGGAGCCGGCAATCAGAAGGTGCGGCATGGAATCGAGCGCCGCCACTTTGATGCGGCCGTTGATGTCCTTGCCTAGCGAGATCGTCAGATGGGATTGCGAAGCTCCGAACTCGTCCGACTCGAACACCTCGCGCAGGGCGATCACCTCGCGCCGTGTATTGGGGACTTCGATGCCGACTGTCGGCTTCCCGGGAATGCGCTCGATCAGAATGGATTCGGCCTGCAGGGCCAGGCAGAGATCCTCGTTCAGAGTGGTAATGCGGGTGTACTTGATGCCCGCTTCGGGCTTGAATTCAAATGTCGTGACCACCGGGCCGGGGTTGATCTGCACGACCGACCCAAGCACGTTGAACTCCTCGAACTTGGCTTTTACGCGCGCTGCGACATCTTTGAGCTCCTGCTCATCGTAGGCCGCGCGGCCCTGCGGCTCGTTTAGCAGGTCCGTCGTCGGCAGGCGGAAGGTGGTCGAGGCGTGCCGCGGCTCGGGAGCCGGGCGCGGCGCTGATTTTCTGGCGACAGGAGCGGGCGCCGCCCCTTCAAGCGGGCAGATGGGAATATCTTCTGCCGGGAAATCGAGCGTGGGCTGCGACGGCGGGCGCTCGTCCGGATCGAGAATCTGCGCTTCCCGCTCGGATACTAGGGCCTCCTGCCGGCGTGCGGCACGGGCGGCGGCCCGCTCTTCGGCCTTTTGGCGCGCCTTCTCGCGAAGCTTCTCCATACGGCGGCGGCTCCGCTCGATGAACCAGTTTTTGCAGCGCTGCGCGACGGCGCCAAGGAATGCCAGCGGTCCGCCAAACCAATCCTGAAGCTTCGCAAGGGTAAATGTGGAGACCAGGTACACCGAGACAATCAGGGCCGTCAGGGTCACGAGCACCGCGCCCCCGCGGTTTAGGGCGGCGACCAGGGAGCGGGCGAGCAGCATGCCGACCACTCCGCTGGCGGGCAACCCGAAAACGTGCAGACTTGGGCCCTCGGCCAGACCCGCGCTGAAACCGGCTCCCAGAAGGAGAAAACCGGTCAGTTTTACGCCAGGGTCTTCGATGGCCTCGGAGCGAATCCACTTCCATCCCAGCACAAACACGCCTATCGGGATCAGAAGCGCTGCCAGCCCGAAAGTCTGCAGCAGCAGATCGGAGAGATATGAACCGACGTAGCCGCCCAGGTTTTGCGGCGGAACATTACCGGCGGCGGTGTTCCAGGAAGGATCGTAGGTCCGGTAGGAGACCAGGCTGAACAGCACCAGCAGGCCGAAGCCCAGGAACACGAATCCCATGACCTCGTTGAGGCGTTTGGATCCGGTCGGTGATAGAAGCTTCATCCCGTTGGCGGGCGGACGGAAGCAGCCAGAGCAATCACTATTATGCCAAAAACAATCCGATAGTAAATGAAGAAGTACAGGCTCCGGCGCTGTAAATATCGCAGGAAAAATGCGATGACAACGAAACCCGAGAGCGCGCTGACCGTGATTCCCAGGGCAAAAGGCGTGTGCATCTCCGCCGGAATGCCGCCGTGCTTCATCATATCGAAGAACTTCTTGGCCGCCGCGCCCGCAATCACCGGCGTTGCCAGCAGGAATGAGAAGCGCGCCGCGGCGACGCGATCTAAATTGCGAAACAAGCCCGCCGTGATGGTGATGCCGCTGCGGGAGACACCGGGCACCACCGCCAGAGCCTGGCCCGTGCCGATGACGAGCGAGTCCACGAAGGTCACAGCCCCCAGGTTCTTTTGGCGCGTTCCGACCCTCTCGCTGGCCCACATCACGCCGCCGATGATGATCATCATCGCCCCGATCACAAACGGGCTGCGCAGCGTGCTCTCGGCCTGCTTCTCAAACAGAAATCCGATGACACCAGCCGGGACGGTGCCGATGACGAGCAGCCACAGCAGCCGCGGATTCTGGCGCAACATCTCGTCGTCGCCGAATCGAACGCCGAACCCGTGCGCGATGATCTGCAGCCAGGCGCGGAAGAAATAGGCTAGAACAGCCAAAAGTGTGCCCACGTGCAACGCGATATCGAAGGTCAAGCCGGGGTCAGTCCATCCCAGCAGCCAGGGCGCCAGCGCCAGGTGCGCGGTGCTGCTGACGGGAAGAAATTCCGTGATTCCTTGAATGAGAGCGAGCACTATCACTTGAAGGAGCGGCATGGTGTGAGAATGGACCATGGTAACCCGCGATCGTGCCTAATACCAAGATCGTCGCCACCCTGGGGCCGGCGACCGACTCGCCGGCGGTGCTCGGCGAGATGATGTCGTCCGGCGTTTCCATTTTCCGGTTGAACACGTCGCATGGGACTCAAGCCGAGCATGCGGCGCGGATATCCGCAGTACGCGCCATGGCGGCGGAGCAGGGAACATACGTGGCCCTGCTGCTCGATCTGCAAGGCCCAAAAATCCGCCTGGGCAGGTGCGAGAGCGAAGGCTGCGTGATCCCGACCGGCGGTGAGTTCACGATCACTACCGAGCCCGGGACGGGCACGAGCGAGCACGCCTCCACGACCTACGCGCGATTCGCCCAAGACGTCAAGACCGGCGATCGAGTGTTGCTGGCCGATGGCGCCGTCGAACTGCGTGCCATCGAGACCGATGGCGTGCGCGTGCGCTTCCACGTTGTATCCGGCGGAACGGTGGGGAGCAATAAAGGGATCAATCTGCCGGGCGTTAAGGTGAGCGCTCCATCGCTCACCGAGAAGGATCTCGCCGATCTCGAGTTCGGCCTTGCCGCAGGCGTGGATCTGATCGCACTGTCCTTCGTCCGGACAGCGGAGGACGTCGTCCAGCTGAAACGGCGGATTGGGGACCGCCCGGCGCGAACGGTGGCCAAGATCGAGAAACCCGGGGCCTGGGAACACATCGAGGAGATTCTCGACGAGGCCGACGGCGTCATGGTTGCCCGCGGCGATCTGGGCGTGGAAATGGCGCTCGAGCGCGTACCACCTGTCCAGAAATCCATCATCCGCCGCGCCCGCCGACGCGGAAAATTCGTGATCACGGCCACGCAGATGCTGGAGTCCATGATCGAGCGGCCGGCGCCCACGCGCGCCGAGGTGAGCGACGTAGCCAACGCGATTTACGATGGAACCGACGCGGTGATGCTTTCGGCCGAAACTTCGATCGGAAAATACCCGGCTGAAGCAGCGGCGTACATGGCGCGCATCGCAGCCGAAGCCGAAACGGCCATCAACAAGCATGGCTTTCAGGAACTGCCGGCCGGACGTGATCCCACGCACGCCGAAATCGTGGCGGATGCGGCGCACCTGGCGGCGCGCGCGGCGCGGGTCAGCGCCATTGTGGTGTTTACCTCCAGCGGATCGAGCGCGCGGCTGGTTTCACGCTATCGCCCGCCGGTGCGTATTTACGCGATCACCCCCCGCGAGGAGGTGGCGCGGCAGTTGCTGATTCATTACGGTGTGTTTCCCGTGCTCGCGCCTCAAGTCGGCTCGACTGATGAGATGATGGCGCAGATGGACGCCCTGCTCATCGAGCGCGACTACTTGCATCCTGGCGACGTGGTGGTGTTCGTCGCCGGCCAGCCCATCGGCCGGACCGGCACGACGAATCTGATGAAGCTCCACCGGATTGGGGAATTGCGCTAGGAGTCACCCGCTCATTACCAGACGGCCCGGCGGTAGTGCCGGCGGATGTTTTCATCCTTGGTGATCAAAGGCGCATCCCCGGCCTTGGCGTGCGCCACGATGAGCCGGTCGAAAGGATCACGGCTCCACTTCTCCTTCAATGCCTGCTCGACGATCTGAGGGAACGGGATTCCGCAGACTTTAACTCGCAAATCCATGGCCAGCGCGTCCATGAGCTTGCTTGCGCCGGCTTTGAGGCGGCCGATCTCATATAAGTACTCCAGTTCCAGAATAGCCGCCGGGGAAACGAGCAGGTCATGTTGTTCGATCTCTTGCCTCACGGTGTCGGTGAGCTTTTCGATTTCCCCTTGATACAGGCGTACCAGGACGTGGGTGTCCAGGTAGATCACTTCAGCTCGCTCCACTCTTTCAACCAGTCCATGCCCAAAATCTCGTCGGGATCGCCTCTGTAGACGTGCCGTTTCTTCAGGCGTGCGAGCTTGGGCGCCGGTGTTTCCGGAACGATTTTGAGCACCTTGCCTTTGCGCACGACTTCGACCGGGGTTCCGGTTGCGAGCACCTGATCGAGGATGTCGTAGATATTCTCGCGGAGCTTGGAGGCGGTTAGCATGTACGTACGATTATAACAGTCCGTACGTACGTCCCGTGCGCTAGAACTTGAGCGCTTCCAGCGTTCGAAAGCTGTATCCCAGGCTCTCGACCGGGTCTTCCGCCATTTCGTCCTGCTCGACGAAATAGTGCTGTACGCCGGCCTCGCGCGCCGCCGCCAATATTTTTGAGAAATCCAGCACGCCCAACCCGACTTCGCGGAATGCATTGGGCGAAAGGCTCTCCGCGAAGTGAGTCTTCAACCCCGGCGCTTTGTCCTTGAGATGAATCAACGCCACGCGACTTTTCCACTTTCCGAGCAATTCGACCGGGTCCTGGCCGGCGACGCTCACCCAGAAGACGTCCATCTCGAACTTCACCAGCTTCGGATCGAACCGCTCGAGGAACACGTCGATGGGCCGCGAGCCCTCTTTGGGTCCGAATTCGAAGGCGTGATGGTGATAGCAGAATTGCATGCCTGCCTTGCGGGTGGCTTCGCCGGCCTTGTTGAACTGATCGGCGTATCGGCGGAAGGTGTCGAGCGAGCCGCGCTCGGCGGGTTGTAGGTAGGCCACCACCATGTATTTCACGCCGGCCGCGGCCGCATCATCCACCGCCTTTTCCCACGTGAATCCTGCGGGCCGCCCCTGCGGGAAGTCCGATTTCCAGGCGTCGAAGTTTCCCGTCACGAGCGGCGTATCGTAGTGGCAGCTCATCGCCTGGATGCCGAATTCCTTGCACAGCGGCAGCACAACGGGATTGAACGAGCGGATAGACTCGATCTCCCGGTATCCTATCTGCGCCACCCGCTGCAACGCTTCACGCGCGTGCCCCGGTAGCACCTTGCGAATCGTGTAAAGCTGAAAGCCGAGCGGCTTTTTTGTAGCGGCGGATCGAACGGACCCCGCGGTCAGGCCTGTCAAGAGCGATTTCGCGGCCGCGCGGCGAGTAATAGGTTTGAACACCAGTCGATTATATAAGGCTCGTCGCTGGCTTGCGTTAAACTACACCTAACCGCGAAACGGCACTAGATGTCCCTTGCGCCCTCGACTCGCCTCGGCCCCTACGAGATCCTCTCGGCGATCGGCGCTGGAGGTATGGGCGAAGTGTACCGCGCGCGCGACACGCGTCTCGACCGCACCGTCGCGATCAAAGTCCTTCCCGAACATCTCTCCAGCAATCCGCAATTGCGCGAGCGTTTCGAGCGGGAAGCCAAGGCCATTTCCAGCCTGAGCCATCCGCACATCTGCCCGCTCTACGACGTCGGCCAGCAGGACGGCGTGGACTTTCTCGTCATGGAGTATCTGGAAGGCGAGACGGTGGCGCACCGGCTTAAAAAGGGGCCGCTCTCGGCGGAGCAGGTGTTGCAGTACGCCATCCAGATCACGGACGCGCTCGATTCCGCTCACCGGCACGGCGTGATTCACCGGGATCTGAAACCCGGCAATATCATGCTCACCAAAGCGGGCGCCAAGTTGTTGGATTTCGGCCTGGCGAAGGTTCGTGCTGTTGAAGCGGCGGCAGGCATGACGGCGCTTCCCACGCAAACCACGCCGCTGACCGGCGAAGGGACGATTCTGGGCACGCTCCAATACATGGCGCCGGAGCAGTTGGAAGGCGCCGAAGCCGACGCGCGCACGGACATCTTTGCGCTCGGCGCCGTCCTCTATGAGGCGGCGACCGGCCGCCGTGCGTTCCCGGGCAAGAGCCAGGCGAGCGTGATCTCGGCCATCATGACGATTGAGCCGCCGCTCGTCTCAACGTTGCAGCCGCTCGCGCCAGCGCCTCTCGATCATGTCGTGCAGACGTGTCTTGCTAAAGATCCCGAAGCGCGCTGGCAAACGGCGCACGATGTTCTGGTCGAGCTGAAGTGGATCGCGGGAGCCGGCTCACAAGCGGGTATTCTCGCACCAGTAGCCGCGCGCCGGAAGAGCAGGGAAGTACTTGCCTGGGCGCTTGTCACTATCCTGGCACTAGGGGCGGTCGGGGTTGCGGTCATTCATTTCCGCCAAAAACCCCTCGAAGTTCATCCAGTCCGGTTCCAGGTTCAGCCGCCGGAAAAGGTGACCTTCGGTTGGAATGACACTCCTGTGGTATCGCCGGACGGTCAGCGTTTTGTTTTCAGCGGGACGAATGCGAACGGAAACTCACAGCTTTGGATGCGCGCTTTGGATTCGCCGGCAATTCAACCACTTGCGGGAACCGAAGGGGCTGCCTTGCCTTTCTGGTCGCCGGACAGCCGCTCGGTTGCGTTTTTTTCTCAAGGCAAGCTCAAGAAGATAGAAGCGTCCGGCGGGCCGGCCGAAGTTCTTTGCAATGCGTCGGATTTTCCCACCGGAGGTTCGTGGAGTTCGGGTGGCGTCATTTTGTTCCAGTCCAAGGGGCATTTGGTGCGTGTTTCTCCAAGTGGGGGCGAAGCGACGCCGGTGCGCGCTCTGGATTCAGCGCGGCCCGAACCCGGATTCGTGACCTGGCCTCAGTTTTTACCGGACGGCCGGCACTTCCTCTACGTCGTGCACAGCAATGATGCCGGGAAAGGTGGAATCTATGTCGGCGCACTCGATTCCAAGGAGACGCAACTTCTGATTCCAGGCGAGTCAAACGCAATCTACGCACCGCCCGGATTTCTGATCTATGGCCGCCAGAGCACACTTCTGGCTCAGCCATTCGACCTGAAGGAGCTGCGCGTTGCTGGTGAACCGGTTTCGATCGCCGAACAAGTGGGGGCCATGACGTTTCTGCCGGGCCTGATGTTTTCCGTCTCCCAAAATGGAGTTGCGGTCTATCGCAGCGCGGAGTCCGCCATCTTGCAACTGGCCTGGTATAACCGCGACGGCAAACGCCTGGCCGCGATCGGCGAGCCCGGACTATACGGAATCGTTGTGCTGTCGCCGGAGGAAAAGCGCCTGGCGATGGAGCGTCTCGATCCGCAATTACGCACCCATGACCTTTGGACGCTGGAGCTCGCGAGCGGGATCCTCTCGCGGCAAACATTTCATCCTACTGACGAAACAGATCCTGTATGGTCGCCGGACGGGCGGGAGCTGGTTTTCGCTTCTGATGCCAAGGGGGGGCAGGATGACCTGTACCGGAAGGTGGTAGGCGGAGGAGAAGAGGAGCCTCTGTTCGAATCGGGAGAGCCAAAGTACCCGAAGTCCTGGCCCAAGGATGGGAAGTCTATCATTTTTATCAATGGGGACGGCAAGACCTTCTATCAACTGTCGCTTACAGGCGAGCGAAGGCCGGTAATTCTTTCTAAATCGGAGTTCACCAGAGACAACCCTCACGTTTCGCCCGACGGGCGTTGGATCGCTTACAACTCTCTCGAGTCAGGCCGATGGGAGGTTTACGTCGCTGCGTTCCCGGCGTTCAACGAAAAGCGGCAGGTGTCGGTCAGCGGTGGCTGCCAGCCGATGTGGAGAAGGGATGGCAAGGAACTGTTCTACCGGACTCTCGAAGGCAAGATGATGGTGGTCGAGTTAAAGGGCGGGTCGACGCTCCAGACCGGTGTGCCGCTGCTCCTGTTTCAGACGCCGGCGAGAGTGAATCCCATTCAGAGCGAATACTGCGTGACCGGTGATGGCAAGCGTTTCATCTTCCGGGAGCCAGTTGGAGAAAGCGGGACGCCGATCACGGTTGTTCTCAACTGGAACGCCGGCCTGAAGCGATAGATCTTCCATTACACGTTGGACGCGCTCACTGCCCGTGTGGTATGCTTTCTCAAGTCCCAATTAATGCTCAATGGGAGGTTCGCGTCTTTCAGCGGACCGTTCGCACCAATGAGGAAATATGGCCCGTAAACCAGGCAAACAATATCAATCCGCAGCCAAACAAGTGGAGGCGCGCCCGTACGTCTTGGATCAGGCCGTGCCTTTGCTGCAGAAAATCAAGTACGCCAAGTTTGACGAAACCGTCGAAGTGCATCTGCGGTTGGGCGTCGATCCCAAGCATGCCGACCAGATGGTCCGCGGCACGGTCGTCATGCCCAATGGCCTTGGCAAGTCGAAGAAAGTTCTGGTTATCGCCGGCGGCGACAAGCAGAAGGAAGCCGAAGAGGCTGGCGCCGATTTCGTGGGCGGCGAGGACATGGTCGCCAAGATCCAGTCGGAAAATTGGACCGATTTCGACGCCTTGATCGCCACGCCGGATATGATGCGCTCAGTGGGCAAACTCGGAAAGATTCTCGGCCCGCGCGGACTGATGCCCAATCCCAAGACCGGCACGGTTACCGTGGACGTGGCCAAGGCGGTAAAAGAGGTGAAGGCCGGCAAGGTAGAGTTCCGCGTGGATAAGACCGGAATCATTCACGCGCCGGTCGGCAAGACCAGCTTCGCGGCGGACAAGCTGGTGGAAAACGCCTCCAGCCTGATTCAGGCGGTTGTCAAGGCCAAACCGGCGGCGTCCAAAGGCAAGTACGTCAAAAGCGCCACGCTGTGCTCCACTATGAGTCCGGGGATTTCGATTGACGTGACGGAGTTCACCGCCAAGGCGGCCAGTTAGCGGGCGAGGACAGCATGAAAAAGAAAGAAGACAAGAAAAAGGATGTCGAAGCGCTGCGCAAAGCGCTCCAGGCGTCTAAAAACCTCTTCGTCACCGGCTACGAGAAGCTGCGCGTCGATCAGGATTTCGAGCTGCGCAAGACGGTTCGAGCGTCGGGCGGCAAGTACCGGGTGGTAAAGAATAACCTGGCGGAGATCGCTTCTGAAGGCACGCCGGCCGAGCAGGTGTTGAAAGGGCTGACGGGCATGACCTCGCTGGCTTACACCTCGGCCGATCCGGTGGCGCTGGCCAAGGCGCTTACGGCGTACGCCAAAACGAACCCTACGTTCACGTTCAAGGCTGGCTTGGTGGAAGGCCGGGTGATCGACGTCAAGGCCATCAGCGAACTGGCCTCGATGCCTTCGAAGGATGAGATTTTTGCCAAGCTGCTGTTCCTCATCAACGCACCGGCGCAGCGGCTGGCAACGGTCATCGGCACCGTCGGGCGGAACCTCGCGGTGGTGATCGATCAGGGATGCAAGGAAAACAAGTTCAAGTCTTAAGAGGAGTCATTTGAAATGGCGGACATCAATACAATTGCAGATGAGATTCAGGGCCTGACGCTGCTTGAGGCTTCCCAGCTGGTGAAAATGCTGGAACAGAAGCTGGGAGTGTCGGCTGCCGCGGCGGCGCCTGTGATGATGGCGGGCGGGGGCGGGGCGGCGGCGGCTCCGGCGGCCGAGGAGAAAACTGAATTTTCCGTGATTCTCCAGGCGGCAGGGGCCAACAAGATCAATGTAATCAAGGTGGTACGGGAAGTCACGAGCCTGGGCTTGAAGGAAGCCAAGGATCTGGTGGATGGCGCCCCTAAGCCGGTGAAGGAAGGGGTCGGGAAGGACGAAGCCGAGGCCATCAAGAAGAAATTTGTCGATGCGGGCGCGACCGTCGAAGTAAAGTAGCATTTTCGGCAGACTGAGCCCCTGGCGGCGGGCGGCCAAGGGGTGAGTCCGCCCATTTGACTGGAAGTCTAAGGATCTGATAAACTTAATTTTTGGATTCAGTGTCAGCCGGATTAAACCCCGGATTGGTGAGCGTGCCTCTGGAACTCTGGCATTTTGATTGCAGTGCGATAAATACTGCACAGAGGATCTCTGTGTGCCTATTCAGATCCACAACTAGCGTACGGGGTTGGTCCGTTTCGAGTCGATCCTTTTCTTCCGTTCCAAACTACGGCCTTGCTGATGCCAAGCAGCGCGGCCGAATTTTTTTGGGGTAGAGTCTCATCCCTTCGCGTGCTTCAAGAGTTCAGCCGGACCACGGGCAACCTGCTTCCCGCGGCCCGCTAGTGGCATTGGGCTTTTTAACTCGAGTGTTGCGTCAGGCACTTTCGGTCCTCAGGAGCAATGAATGAATAATCAGCGCAATGGCGCCGCCGCGGAGCGAGTGGATTTTTCGAAGATCAAAACATCCATTCCAATTCCGAACCTGATCGAGGTTCAGAAACAGTCGTACGAGCGGTTCCTGCAAATGGACCTGCTTCCCAACGAGCGGGAAGACACGGGCCTGCAGACGGTATTCAATTCGGTATTCCCGATTTCGGACTTTCGCGGCGTCAGCCAGCTGGAGTTCGTGGACTACTCGATCGGCAACTGGGAGTGCAAGTGCGGGAACCTGAAAGGGCTGCACCACCTGCGCTCCACCTGCCGCAATCCGCAATGCGGCGCCACCATTCGCACCGATCCGTTCCACGCGGGCGATGTGTTGTGCGAGCATTGCGGCACATTCAACAAAAACGTGGTCACGTTCTGCAATAAGTGCGGCGACCCGGTGGGCCTGCAGTTGAAGTACGACATGGTGGAGTGCCAGGAGCGGGGCATGACGTATGCCGCGCCGCTCAAGGTCACGATCCGCCTCACGGTTTACGCTAAGGATCCCGAAACTGGCGCCAAAAGCGTGCGCGATATCAAGGAACAGGAGGTCTTCTTCGGCGAGATTCCGTTGATGACCGACAATGGCACGTTCATTATCAACGGCACCGAACGCGTCATCGTTTCGCAGTTGCACCGTTCGCCAGGTGTCTTCTTCGAGCGCGTTCCGGCGCAGGGTTACTTCCTGGGTAAGATCATCCCCTATCGCGGAAGCTGGGTGGAGTTTGAATACGACATCAAGAACCTGCTTTACGTGCGCATCGACCGCAAGCGCAAGTTCTACGGATCGGTGTTCCTGCGCGCCCTGGGTCTTAAGACCGACGAGCAGATCCTGCGGACGTTCTACCGCGTGGACAAGATCAGCATTAAGGATAAGAAGCTTCACTGGGTGGTGGACGACGGCCTCATCGGCTTGAAGCTTTCGCACGCCATCGCGACCAAAGGCGGCGAAACCATCGTGGGCCAGGGCAAGAAGATCACGTCGTCGCTCATGAAGGAGATTCAGAAGGCGCGCATCCAGCAGGTCGAGGTGGCGCCCAATGATCTGGAGGGCGCTTTCATCGCCGCCGATGTGGTCGACATGTCGACCGGCGAGGTCATGATCGACGCCAACCAGGAGTTGACCACCACCAACATCGCCAAGCTCATCGAGGCCGGAATCGACAGCTTCGAAATATTCTTCCCCGAGCGCGACGACGTGGGCACGGTGATTTCCTCGACCATCCGGAAGGACAGCGTCAAAGCGCAGAACGAGGCCCTGATCGAAATCTACCGCAAACTGCGCCCCGGCGATCCGCCGACGCTCGACACGGCCACGCAGCTTTTCAATGGCATGTTCTTCGATGCGCGCAAGTACGATTTCTCGCGCGTGGGGCGCATGAAGTTCAACATCAAGCTGCATGACAATCCGGAGTACGCGCCGGAAGCATGGCTGAGCGATCCGCAGCACAAAGGCAGGAGCCCGCTGGAGCGCAAGGTCCTGGATGCCGAGGATTTCCTCGCCACCATCCGCTACCTGTTGAAGCTGCGCAAAGGCATCGGCGCCGTAGACGACATCGACCATCTGGGCAACCGCCGCGTGCGCGCGGTGGGCGAACTGCTCGAGAACCAGTTCCGCATCGGCCTGGTGCGCATGGAGCGCGCCATAAAGGAAAAAATGTCGGTGTACCAGGAGATGTCGACGGCCATGCCGCACGACCTGGTGAACGCCAAGCCGGTGATGGCCGCCATCCGCGAGTTTTTCGGATCGAGCCAGCTCTCGCAGTTCATGGATCAGACCAATCCGCTTTCCGAGATTACGCACAAGCGGCGCCTTTCGGCTCTCGGACCGGGTGGTCTGTCGCGCGAGCGCGCGGGGTTTGAAGTGCGCGACGTGCATCCCACGCACTATGGGCGTATTTGTCCTATTGAGACGCCGGAAGGTCCGAACATCGGGCTGATCTCATCCCTTTCGTGCTTTGCCCGGATCAACGAATTCGGCTTCATCGAAAGCCCGTACCGCAAAGTCGTGAAGGGTGCGGTCATCGATGAGGTCAAGATCCTGAATCCCGGCGATACGGACTATAAAGTCGGCGACATTATCCGGCGTGCCGACGTCGAAAAAGCCAACCGCGACCTGAGCGCCAAGAAGCAGGCCGCCGAGTACGAAGCGCATTGCGAATACCTCTCGGCCTGGGAAGAGGACAAGTACGTCATCGCGCAGGCCAATGTGGAGCTGGACGAAAAGGGCCGGATCGTACCGGATCTCTCCAACGCGCGCCAGGCAGGTAACTTTGTATTGAAGTCGCGCGACGAAATTCAGTACATCGACGTCAGCCCGAAGCAGTTGGTCTCGGTGGCGGCCAGTTTGATTCCGTTTCTCGAGAACGACGACGCCAACCGCGCGCTCATGGGCTCGAACATGCAGCGCCAGGCAGTTCCGCTGCTGCGCGCCGATGCGCCCTACGTGGGCACGGGCATGGAGCACGTCACGGCACGCGATTCGGGTGCGGTAGTGCTGTGCAAACGTCCGGGCGTGGTGGATTCGGTCGATTCCGAGCGAATTATCGTGCGCGTGGAAGGCGGCGCCCATGAAGGCCAGCTTTCGCGCGAGGTGGGCGCGGATATTTACCAGCTCACCAAATTCAAGCGGTCAAACCAGAACACCTGCATCAACCAGAAACCCATCGTGCATACCGGGCAGCGCGTGGCCAAGAGCCAGGTGCTGGCGGACGGGCCTTGCACCGATATGGGCGAGCTGGCGCTGGGCCGGAACGTGCTGGTGGCGTTCATGCCATGGCGTGGCTGCAACTTCGAGGACGCCATCCTGGTCAGCGAAAAGCTGGTCAAAGAGGACTACTACACCTCGATCCATATCGAGGAGTTCGAAATCGAGTCGCGCGACACAAAGCTTGGACCCGAGGAGATTACGCGCGACATCCCGAACATCGCCGATTCATTCCTACGCAATCTGGACGAAAGCGGCGTGATCCGCATCGGCGCTACGGTGAAGCCGGGCGACATTCTGGTAGGCAAGGTCACGCCCAAGGGCGAGACGCAGCTTACGCCGGAAGAAAAATTGCTGCGCGCGATTTTCGGCGAAAAGGCCGGCGACGTGAAGGACGCTTCGCTCTACTGCCCGCCGGGTATCGAAGGAACGGTGGTGGACTGCAAGATCTTTTCGCGCAAGGGTCAGGAGAAAGACGAACGCGCCAAGGCCATCGAGGAGTCACAGATCACGCGCCTGCAACGCAACCTGGAAGACGAAAAGCGCATTCTGCACGACGAACGTGCCAAGCGCCTGGCGGTGTTGCTGGATGGCAAGGAACTGCTGGCCGACTTGCACGACGAGAAGACCAACAAGAAGCTGCTGGCCAAGGGCACGCCGCTCACGCGCGACGTCATCGAGAAGGTCCGCTCGCGCGACCTCAAGCGCATGCGCCTGAAGGACAAGGACGTGCGGCTGAACGAGCAGATCGACGACATCGAGGAGATGACCTCGCGGCAGATCGCGGTACTCGAGAAGATCACCGACGAGAGGATCGCCAAGCTGCGCAAGGGAGACGAGCTGCCGCCGGGCGTAATCAAGCTGGTGAAGGTTTATATTGCCATGAAGCGCAAGCTTTCGGTGGGCGATAAGATGGCCGGCCGTCACGGGAACAAGGGCGTGATCGCCCGCATCCTGCCGGATGAGGACATGCCGTATCTGCCGGATGGAACGCCGGTAGAAATCGTGCTCAACCCGCTGGGCGTCCCCTCGCGCATGAACGTGGGGCAGATTCTCGAAACGCACCTCGGCTGGGCGGCGCACGCGCTGGGCCTGCATTTCGCCACGCCGGTATTTGACGGGGCGACCGAGCGCGAGATCAAAAAGCAGTTGACCGAGGCCAAGCTGCCGACGTCCGGTAAGACGCAGTTGTTCGACGGCATGACGGGCACGGCTTTCGAGCAGCCAGTGACCGTGGGCTACATTTACATGCTGAAGCTGTCGCACCTGGTGGACGACAAGATTCACGCGCGCTCCATCGGCCCGTACTCGCTGATCACGCAGCAGCCGTTGGGCGGCAAGGCGCAGTTCGGCGGGCAGCGGTTCGGCGAAATGGAAGTATGGGCGCTCGAAGCTTATGGCGCCGCGTACATTCTGCAGGAGCTGCTCACCGCCAAGTCCGACGACGTTTACGGCCGCGCCAAGATTTACGAGGCCATCGTCAAGGGCGAGGCGGCCATCGAGCCGGGCGTGCCGGAGTCATTCAACGTATTGATTCGCGAATTGCAGTCGTTGTGCCTGGATGTGGAATTGATGAAGAAGCCGCGTGAGGTCACGATCGATACCGCGCTGGCGGCGGATTAGTTATCTCGCCGCAAAGGCGCAGAGATACAGAGACCTTCAATCATTATTTCCTCTGTGCCCCGGCGTCTCGGCGGTGAAAGGTTTTTGGGTTTTCTAAAAGAATTCTGGAGGTTATTTTGCGATCCTCTCCGTACGATAGAGCCAATTTGATTGCGGACTTTGATTCCATTCGGATCAGTCTTGCATCCCCGGAAAAAATCCGCAGTTGGTCACATGGAGAAGTAACCAAGCCGGAAACGATCAATTACCGCACCTTCAAGCCGGAGCGGGACGGCTTGTTTTGCGCGCGCATCTTCGGCCCGGTGACGGACTGGGAGTGCCTGTGCGGCAAGTACAAGCGCATGAAGCACCGTGGCGTGATCTGCGACAAGTGCGGCGTGGAAGTAACGCTGGCACGCGTGCGCCGCGAGCGCCTGGGGCACATCGAGCTGGCCAGCCCGTGCTCGCACGTGTGGTTCTTCAAGGGACTGCCGTCGCGCATCGGCCACCTGCTGGACATTACGCTGCGCGAGCTGGAGCGCGTCCTCTATTTCGAAGCTTTCGTCATCGTCGATCCGGGTGAAGTGACTGGGCTCAGCGCCGGCGAAGTCATCAGCGACGAGCGCAAGCGGCAGCTGGATCAGGAGTTCCCCGGCAAGTTCATCGCCATGATGGGCGCCGAGGGCATCAAGGAGCTGCTTAAGAAGATCGATGTCGAAGCGCTGAGCGAAGAAATTCGCGAAAAGATGAAGACCGAGGCGTCGCAGCAGAAAAAGCTGAAGTTCGCCAAGCGGCTGCGCGTGGTCGAGTCTTTCCGCAAATCGGGTAACAAGCCGGAGTGGATGATTCTGGATGTGATCCCGGTGATTCCGCCGGAGCTGCGGCCGCTCGTGCCTCTGGATGGCGGCCGGTTCGCTACCTCGGACCTCAACGATCTCTACCGCCGTGTGATCAATCGCAACAACCGGCTCAAGAAACTCATCGAGCTGCACGCACCCGACGTCATCGTGCGTAATGAGAAGCGCATGTTGCAAGAAGCCGTGGATGCGCTGTTCGACAACGGCCGCCGCGGCCGCGTCCTGCGCGGAGCCAACAACCGCCCGCTGAAGTCGCTGTCCGATACGCTCAAAGGAAAACAGGGGCGTTTCCGCCAGAACCTGCTCGGCAAGCGCGTGGATTATTCCGGCCGTTCGGTCATCGTGGTTGGTCCCGAATTGAAGCTGCACCAGTGCGGCCTGCCGAAGAAGATGGCGCTCGAGCTGTTTAAGCCGTTCATCTATCATCGCCTCGAGCAACGCGGCCACTGCACCACTATCAAGCAGGCCAAGGAACTGGTCGAGCAGCAGGATCCGGTGGTGTGGGACATTCTCGAAGAGGTCATCAAGGACCATCCGATTCTGCTCAACCGCGCCCCCACACTGCACCGCTTGGGCATTCAGGCTTTCGAGCCCGTGCTGGTGGAAGGCAAGGCCATCAAGATCCACCCGCTGGTCTGCACGGCGTTCAACGCGGATTTCGACGGCGACCAGATGGCGGTGCACATCCCGCTCTCGCCCGAAGCACAGATTGAAGCCTCGACGCTCATGCTGGCATCCAACAACATTCTTTCGCCGGCGCATGGCGCGCCTATCGCCGTTCCCACGCAAGACATGGTGCTGGGCTGCTACTACCTGACTAAATCCCGCCCGGGAACCAAGGGCGAGGGCCGCACCTTCGCATCGAGCGAAGACGTGCTGATCGCGCTCGAGATGGGCGAGGTGGAAACGCTCACGCCGATTAAACTGCGCCATACCGGCAAAGTCATCGAGCTCACCAAGGCATTCGATAACCAGAACGTGCTGCACACCGAACCGGCGGAGTACCACAAACAGTACATGACGACCACGGTGGGGCGCGTGATCCTGAATGACCATCTGCCCGAGGACATGCCGTTCATCAACGGCCTGCTGAAGAAGAAGGGCCTCGGCCAGCTTGTGCAGTACTGCTACTTGAAATTCGGTTTGCAGACCACGGTGCAGATGCTCGACGAGATCAAGAATCTGGGATTCCTGTACGCTACCCGCGCCGGCATTTCCATCGGGATCGACGACATGGTCGTCCCCAGCGAGAAGGCCGGACTGGTCAAGGAAGCGGAACGCGAAGTGGTGGATGTGGAAAGCCAGTATCAGGATGGCGCCATCACCCACGGCGAACGCTACAACAAGATCATCGAGATCTGGTCGAAGGTGACCGAGCGGGTTTCCGATGAGATGTTCCAGGCCATGGAAGAGGACGACCGCACCGGCCGCTACCTCAACCCGATTTACATCATGGCCGACTCCGGCGCGCGCGGTTCCAAACAGCAGATCCGCCAACTCTCCGGCATGCGCGGCCTCATGGCCAAGCCCTCGGGCGAGATCATCGAGACCCCCATCACCGCGAATTTCCGCGAAGGCCTGAACGTGCTGCAATACTTCATTTCCACGCACGGCGCGCGCAAGGGTTTGGCCGATACGGCGTTGAAGACAGCCGATTCCGGCTACCTCACCCGCCGCCTGGTGGACGTTTCGCAGGACGTGATTGTCGCCGAGAACGATTGCGGCACTACCGAAGGCATCTTCGTCGAGTCCATCATCGAATCCGGCGAGATAATCGAGCCCTTACGCGATCGCATCGTGGGCCGCGTGGTGCTCGAAGACCAGCGCGATTTCGAAGGCAACCTGATCGTCGGTGTGAACCATGAGGTCACCGAGGAACTGGCCGGCCTGATCCAGGCGGCCGGTATCGAGCGCGTGAAGATCCGCTCGGTGCTGACCTGCGAATCGAAACGTGGGGTTTGCGTCGCCTGTTACGGCCGCAATCTGGCCACCGGACGTCTGGTGGAGCGCGGCGAGGCGGTTGGCGTGATCGCGGCGCAGTCCATCGGCGAACCGGGCACGCAGCTCACCATGCGTACGTTCCACATCGGTGGAACGGCAACGCGCATTTCCGAACAATCCACGCAGGACGCGAAATCCGACGGGTTCGCGCGCTTTCTCAACTACGGTGTCACAACCGTGCGCAATAAGAACGGCGAGCTGATCGCCATGAACCGCAACGGTAAGATCGTGGTGGTCGACGAAAAGGGCCGTGAGAAGGAGCGCTACGACGTCGTTTACGGCGCGAAGATACTGGTGGAAGAGGGCGCACCCGTCAAGACCAACCAGATCCTGCTCGAGTGGGATCCGTACACGTTCTCGATCCTGACCGAAGTCAGCGGCACCGTACACTTCAAAGACCTGCAGGAAGGCATCAGCATGCGGGAGCAGGTGGACGAAGTTACCGGCATGTCGCAGCTCGTGGTTGCCGATTCCCTGGATGAAAAACGGCAGCCCATGATTGTTGTCCGGCCGGACGCCGGGCAGGGCCGCGGCGACGCCAAGAAGTATCTGATGCCCACCCACGCCCACCTGATGGTGCGTGATGGCGAAGAAGCGCATGCCGGCGATGTGCTGGCGAAGATCCCGCGCGAAACTACCAAGACCAAGGACATCACCGGTGGTCTACCGCGCGTGGTGGAGCTGTTTGAAGCCCGCAAGCCGCGCGAAACCGCGGTCATCGCCGAGATCAACGGTGCCGTGAAGTACGGCGAGGTGACCAAGGGGCAGCGCAAGATCTACGTGGTGGGCGACGACGGCGAGCAGCGCGAATATTCGCTGCCGCGGGGCGTGCACATCAACGTACAGGAAGGCGAGCGCGTGAAGGCCGGCGAACCGCTCATGGACGGACCGCGCAACCCGCACGACATCCTGGACGTGCTGGGCGAAAAGGAGCTGCAGAAATACCTGGTCAACGAAATCCAGGAGGTCTACCGGCTGCAGGGCGTCAACATCAACGACAAGCACCTGGAGGTCATCGTTCGCCAGATGATGCGATGGGTGAAGGTCGAAGATATCGGCGACACCGAGTTTCTGCCTGAAGAAGTGGTGGACAAGTTCAAGTTCCGGGGAGAGAACCAGCGCGTAGTCGACGCTGGTGGGCGGCCGGCGCAAGGCAAGGCCATTCTATTGGGTATCACCAAGGCCTCGCTCTCAACCGATTCGTTCATCTCCGCGGCCTCGTTCCAGGAGACCACGCGCGTGCTCACCGAAGCCGCCATCAATGGCAAAGTGGACCATCTGCGCGGGCTCAAGGAGAACGTCATCATGGGGCGGCTGGTTCCAGCGGGAACTGGCATGGAGTATTACCGCCGGGTGAAAATCGCGGGCGAGGATGTAGTGGAAGAGCCCGTGGTCGAGCCATCGCCGCTCGAAGCCATCCCCGGTTACGACGAGGAGACACGCGTGCAGTACACGGGCGGTCTTACGGAAGACTTAGCCGGCGAGGAAACGCTGGCCGAGTAGTTTCATTTCATCGCCGGGACGCAAGGACGCCGAGGAGTTCAAAGACTTCTCGGCGTTTTTTTTGAATGTGATGCGGATCACCGCGCCACTCCCAGGTGCACGCCGCTATCGACGGTAATCAACTCCCCGGTCACTTTCCCTGCGCCTTCTAACAGCCACACCACGGCGTCGGCGACGTCTTCCGGCAGCACTGTGGCCTTGAGCGGGGTGATGGCCTCGTAGTTTTTCTTCCGGGCCTCGTATTCCGCACCCAGCCCGCTCGTGAGCCAGCGGGTCTCGACGAATCCGGGGCACACCGCGTTCACCCGGATGGCCGGGCCGAGCGCGCGGGCGAGAGATAACGTCATAGTATTCAGTGCCCCCTTGGAAGCCGCATAGGCCACCGACGATCCCATACCCGTGAGTCCGGCGATGGAAGAGACGTTGACGATCGATCCCGCGCCTTGCCGCTGCATGGCCGTAGCAACGGCTCGGACCATTTGAAAAGGCCCAATCACGTTGACGCCGAAGATGCGCTGAAAATCGGCTGCGTCTAGCGCAGCGAGATCCCCGTGCGGCACGAACTTTGTGGTGCCAGCATTATTCACCAGGCCGTCGATGCGTCCCCACTTATCGAGAACTGCCTGGGCGAGCCTGCGGCAATCGTCATCGGAAGAGACATCGGCCTGGACCACCATCGCCTGCCCGCCTCTGCCCTGGCACGCCGCGGCCACGTCCTGCGCCTCGCTCGCGCTCTTGGTGAAATTGATGGCGACGCGCGCGCCTTTCGACGCCAGGCGCTCTGCGCAGGCCGCTCCAATTCCGGCGGCCGATCCGGTCACAATGCAGACAGCATCGGTGAGATTCATCGCCGATCATTGTACCTGCGTCGCGGACGAGTATAATATCCCGATGATTCGATTTCCAACGCTTTTTCTGCTTGCCGGCGCCTGTGGCCTCGCTGCGTACGGCCCTGATGCTTCCGCTCCCCCGGTCAGCAAGATCTATGACCAGGAGTTGACGATGCTGGAGCATGAGCTGGTTCCACTGGCCGAAGCCATGCCTGCCGACAAATATCAGTTCGCGCCGACACACGGGGAATTCAAAGGCGTGCGCACTTTTGGCCAGCAGGTCGGGCATATCGGTGCGGTGATGTACATGGTGTCCGCCTCCGTGCTGGGCGAGAAGGTTCCCGCCGAAGCCGGGGAGGGTGAAAACGGGCCGGCTACCCTGAAGACCAAGGACGATTACGTCAAGTATCTCAAAGGCGCCGTCGCTTACAGCCACAAGGCCATGAACAGCCTGACCAGCGCGAACCTAACCGCTATGGTGAAATCAGCGTTCGGCAAAGATAAAGTCCCGCGCGTCAGCATGGCGTCGGTGGTGACGTGGCACAGCTTCGATCATTACGGCCAGATGGCGGTGTACGCACGGATGAACGGAATCGTCCCGCCTGCCAGCCGGCAGTGAAGGGCTGAGAGGCGCATCATCACCGACGTCATCCGCTTCGATCGTTCCGTCTGCGGCGATCTGGACGCCGCGCTGGAGCGCGAGTGGCTCGAGACCAACGGCCTTGGCGGATTCGCGTCTTCGACCATCGCTGGTCTGAACACGCGGCGCTATCACGGATTGCTTGTGGCCGCTACGAAGCCTCCCGTCGGCCGCGTGCTGCTTCTTTCCAAGCTCGAAGAAACTCTTGTTGTGCGCGGCATGCGCTATGAGCTTTCCGCGAACCGTTATCCGGGCGCCGTGCACCCACAAGGTTATCGCTATCTCAAAGAGTTCCGTCTCGACCCGTTTCCGGTCTTCACCTATGAAGTCGCGGACGTCGAGATCGAAAAGCGCGTGTTCCTGGTAGACGGCGAGAACACCGTGGTGCTGGAATACGAGGTGCGCGGCGACACTGGGGGATGCGTACTCGAAGTGCGGCCGCTCATCGCGTTTCGCGATTATCACGCCACCACGCACGCGAACTCAGCGCTCGATCCCCGTGTCACGATCACAGCCGGGCGCGCGTCCATCGCTCCGTATCCGGGGCTGCCCACGCTCTACTTTTCCCACGATGCTGTTTCGGTAGAATCCACCGGCGCCTGGTATTACGGCTTTGAATTCGATCGCGAGCGTGAGCGCGGCCTCGATTATCAGGAAGACCTGTTCAATCCGTGCGTGCTGACCTTCGACCTTGGTCTTCGCACCGGCTCCACGATCATTGCGTCCACTGAGCCGCGTGAAGCTTCTGGCGCACCTGCGCTCCGCCGCGCGGAGATCGAGCGTCGCGCGGAATTGGGGCGAGCGGCGTCGTCGGATGATCCGCTGGTTCGATCGCTAGTGTCTGCTGCCGGGCAGTTCATCGTCCGGCGTGGCGAGCTGCGCTCCGTAATCGCCGGCTACCATTGGTTCAGCGACTGGGGACGCGACACTATGATCGCGCTGCCCGGATTGACGCTCGCCACGGATCGTCCGGATATCGCAAAAAATATCCTGCTGGCTTTTGCGCGCACGATCGACCAAGGGATGCTTCCCAACCGTTTTCCCGATGCAGGCGAAGTACCGGAGTACAACACGGTGGACGCAACGCTGTGGTTCTTCGTGGCGCTGGACGCGCTCGTGCGATATACCGGAGACCTGCAATTCGTCAAGGAACATCTCTATGAGAAACTGGTCAGCATTATCGATTGGCATGAGCGCGGCACGCGATACGGCATTCACGCGGATTCCGACGGTCTGCTCGCCTGCGGAGAGCGGCTCACCTGGATGGATGCCAAGGCCGGCGACTGGGTCGTGACACCGCGATCCGGGAAACCGGTCGAGGTTCAGGCGCTTTGGTACAACGCGCTGCGCACTTTGGAGGCGTTCTCTGGCAAGTTCGACGATATCGTCACATCCGCCCGCTGCCTGGAGCTGGCGCTCGATATGGTTCGTCCCAACTTCGTCCGCCTCTTCTGGAACGATACCGCCGGGTGTCTCTACGATGTGGTCGATGGTGATGAGCACGACGCTTCCATCCGTCCCAACCAGATCTTCGCCGTAAGCCTGCCGTACACCATGCTGCCAGAAGATAAAGAGCGCCAGGTAGTGAACCGAGTCGAGCGCGACCTGCTGACACCCTATGGCCTGCGCACACTTGCGACGACTGATCCGCGCTACCGCGGGTGCTACGAAGGCGACCAGCGCAGCCGCGACGCCGCTTACCACCAGGGCACCGTCTGGCCGTGGCTGCTCGGACCGTTCTTCACCGCGTATATAAAGGTCAACGGTCCGGACTCGCGCGATCGGATTGCGCAGTGGCTCACGCCCTTCCGCGAACATTTGCACACTGCGGGCCTCGGCCAGATCTCGGAAATCTTCGACGGCGACCCGCCTCACCACCCGCGCGGCTGCATCGCGCAAGCCTGGAGCGTGGCGGAAATCCTTCGCGCCGCGTTGTAGGTCTTGTGGGTTTTCCGGTCGCATTCCGGGCAATCTCTTACCGGGTGGAATCTACCGAGCTGGTGTAGCCTCGTGACGCGACGGGTTGGAAGGCGGCGCACCTCCCGGAATCCGGCGCGTGACGCGTATCCCGTCTATTATGTTGGATCGTTCGGGCGGCGGACATGGCGGAGCACGGGTCGGACTGGCCCCGGAGAGTTCGGGACCGCACGGTGGAACATATATTGCACAGGCTCTTCGGGAGGCAAGAATGTCAATTCGTTCGAGGGCTGCAAGATACTGCAGCTGGCTGGCGGCGGGCGTTATCGGAGCCGGAGTAGCGCTGTTATTTGCGCCCCAGTCAGGACAAAGAACCAGGCGTCTGATCCGTCGCAAGGCGGAACGGTACATCCAGGACGCCGGCGACGATGTCGCCGAGAAAACGCGGGACCTCTATATTCGGAGCAAGCAGGCGGCGGACGGCAGGGCGCGAAGACTCCTCCGGAAGCTGCATGTTGCGGCGTAGCCGGAACTAGCACTGGCGTCACAGTCCGGTTCCGTGTCAGCCTGGGTTGGGACCTACACACCCACCTCTTCCTACGCTAAAATGAGGGTTACCCAATCCCAGGAGGAACAACCTATTGAACCGAGCGGTCCTGGCCTTGGAGGACGGCAGCGTCTTCGAAGGCAGGAGTTTTGGTGCGCGTGCCGAACGGGCCGGTGAGGTCGTGTTCAATACGGCCATGACAGGCTATCAGGAAGTTTTCACTGATCCTTCATACGCCGGCCAGATTGTCATTCTGACCAACCCGCAGATAGGCAATTACGGGACCAGCGCGGAAGACAACGAATCAGCCCGGCCCTATATCGAAGGGCTGGTGGTGCGTGAGTTTTCGCCGGTAGCGAGCAACTGGCGTTCGGACGAACTGGCCAGTGCCTTTCTCGAAAAGCACGAAATCCCGGTAGTGTCGGAGATCGACACGCGCGCCTTGGTGCGGCACCTCCGCACGCGGGGCGTGATGCGCGGCGTGCTATCGGCGGTCGAAGGGGACACGCAGAAGCTAGTGGAGAAGGCGCGTGGCATCCCGACGATGTCGGGATTGGATTTGGCCAGCCGGGTTTCGACACCAGCGCAGTACGAATGGACACGCGGTGTCGATCCGTGCTCGCCCTCGGAGCTGATACCGCGGGTGCCGGAGCCGCGCTACCACGTTGTCGCTTACGATTACGGAATCAAGCAGAACATTCTGCGGCGGCTGGCGCAAGTTGGCTGCCGCACGACCGTGGTGCCGTCGCTGACGTCGGCTGAAGACGTTTTGGCGCTGAAGCCTGATGGCGTGTTTCTCTCGAACGGGCCGGGCGATCCGGAACCTCTCCAGACGCAGGTGGCGAACATCCGCAAGCTGGTAGGAAAGGTGCCGATCTTCGGGATCTGCCTGGGGCATCAACTACTGGGGCTGGCGCTTGGCGGCAAGACCTACAAGCTGAAGTTCGGGCACAGGGGGGCCAATCATCCGGTGCTGAACAAGGTCACGCAGAGGGTCGAGATCACATCGCACAATCACGGCTTCGCAGTGGACCGCGATTCGCTGAATCCCTCCGATGTGGACCTGACGCACGTGAACCTGAACGATGAAACGCTAGAGGGTTTCCGCCACCGCCGGTACCCGGTGTTCTGCGTGCAGTACCACCCGGAAGCGGCTCCAGGGCCGCACGATTCGCACTATCTCTTCGATGATTTTGTAAACCTCATGGCGGACCACTAAACGCATGCCGCGAAGAAACGATCTCAAACGCATCCTGATCGTCGGCTCTGGGCCGATCGTGATCGGCCAGGCCTGCGAGTTCGACTACTCGGGCACGCAGGCGGCTAAGGCGCTCAAGGCGGACGGGTACGACGTAGTGCTGGTGAATTCCAATCCGGCGACGATCATGACCGATCCGGAGCTGGCGGATCGCACGTATGTGGAGCCGCTGAACCGGGCGTATTTGCAAGAGATCATCAAGATCGAGCGGCCGGACGCGCTGCTCTCGACGGTGGGCGGCCAGACGGGGCTGAACCTATCGGTGGAGCTGGCGGAATCGGGCGTTCTGGATGAATATGGCGTCGAGCTGATCGGCGCCAAGATCGACGCCATCAAAAAAGCTGAAGACCGGCTGCTGTTCAAAGACGCCATGCGCCGGATTGGTCTCGAGACGCCGCAATCGCAGCTTGTGAACAATGTCGAGGACGGGCTGGACTTCGCCGCGCGCATCGGATACCCGGTGATCTTGCGGCCCAGCTTTACGCTCGGCGGCACGGGCGGAGGCATCGCCTACCATCGTGAGGACCTCGTCGAGATTCTGGAGCGCGGGATTTCGCTCTCGCCGGTGCACGAAGTGCTGATCGAGGAAAGCGCGCTGGGGTGGAAGGAATTCGAGCTGGAGGTGATGCGCGATTTGGCGGACAACGTCATCATCATCTGCTCGATCGAGAACTTCGATCCCATGGGTGTGCACACCGGGGATTCCATTACGGTGGCCCCGGCCCAGACGTTGACCGATCGCGAGTACCAGATGATGCGTGATGGCGCCATCCGCTGCCTGCGCGAGATCGGCGTGGATACGGGCGGATCGAATGTACAGTTCGCGATTCATCCCAAGACTGGGCGCATGGTGATTGTGGAGATGAATCCGCGCGTCTCGCGCAGCTCGGCGCTGGCGTCGAAAGCCACGGG
>Ga0075426_10000126_pt1 | contig 48823 bp, 45 predicted proteins | sample SoiMethybrSBSTD5_FD_75304 | JGI IMG/M metagenome (GOLD analysis project Ga0075426, IMG submission 75304) | Bulk soil microbial communities from a Populus tree surrounding site in Tennessee, USA - Soil MetaG P. TD hybrid SBSTD5 | ecosystem: Environmental > Terrestrial > Soil > Tree plantation... | reverse complement strand
ATCCAGCAGCATTTCAATGCCGACGCGGAGCGTCCGGTGAGGCTGATCTCGGTGGTGAACCGGATCTACAAGGCGTGCGGGCTGAACGACCTGGAGCAGCTCGAGAACGCGCCCGAGTACCTGCCGAACACCGTGGTCACTCCTGAGTTGGTAGAGATGTTTTTGAAGAAAAAAGAAAAGGCGACGGTTTGAGCGCAGTCCTCACTGATTCCAAGCCCCGGACCGGTGCATGGCGCGAGCTGTGGCTGATCACCACCGGCCATGCGCTCACGCACTGGTATCCGGCGACGTTCTACCTGCTGCTTCCGCTGATCGGCAACGAGCTCGGTCTCACGTACAGCCAGATCGGCCTCATCATCACCTGCCAGTACGTCGCCGCGGCGGTCGCGAACATCCCGGGCGGCGTGGTGGTGGATACCGTAGGGCGCAAGGGCCTCCTCATGGCGGTGTCGCTCTTCTGGGTCGGGTTCCCGTACCTTCTGATCGGCTTCACGCACGGTTACCTCATGCTGCTCATGTGCGTCTCGCTGGTCGGCTTCGGCAACAGCATCTGGCACCCGACCGCCATCCCGACCCTCGCGCAGCGCTATCCCGACCGCAAGGGGCTGGTGCTTTCGCTGCACGGCATGGGCGGCAACGTGGGCGACGCGATCGCCCCAATCGTGATCGGCGGCGCGCTCGCGGTGTTCACCTGGCGCGAGGTGGTGGTGATGAACGTGCTGCCGGGCCTCGTGGTGGCGCTGCTCATGCTCGTGTTCCTCGGTTCCATGCGCCTCGGCGGAAAGAAATCCGCTGCGCATGAATCGCAGACGCTAGCCCAGTACTGGAGCGGGGTGCGGCAGCTTTTCCGCAATCGCGCGCTGATCCTGCTCTCGACCGGTTCGACGTTTCGAGCCATGACGCAGTCGGCGCTACTGACGTTCCTGCCGGTTTACCTCGCTCGCGAGATGGGCTATTCGCCGTTCGTGGTGGGCGCGTGCCTGTTCGCGCTGCAGGCCGCGGGCTTCGCCGCCGCGCCCATCGCCGGCCATCTTTCGGACCGCATGGGGCGGCGCAGCATCGTCATGGGAAGCATGGCGACGACTGCGGTGGTGCTTCTCGCGATGGCGTTTTCCGGGGGCTCGGCGCTCTTCGTCGCGCTGGTCGCGGTGCTCGGCTTCTTCCTCTATGCCATCCGCCCGGTGATCCAGGCCTGGCTGCTGGAAGCGACCCCGAAGAACCTGGGTGGCTCGAGCATCGGCATCCTCTTCGGCGCGCAGGCGATCGGCGCCGCCGTAGGGCCGTTCCTAGCCGGCATGGTGGCAGACCGGCACGGGCTCATCTCGAGCTTTTACTTCCTCGCCGCGACGATCGTGATCGCGAACCTCTTCGTGATCTTCATTCCGAAGCTCGGCGCCGAAGCCTAGCTTCCGGCGGCGTTTGCGCCGCTCCAGCCGACCACGCGGGCTGGATTGCCGGCAACCACGGCTCCCGCAGGCACCTCGAAGTCGACGATCGCGCCCGCGCCCACGACGGCGCCGGCGCCGATCCGCGCGCCCTTCAGCAGCGTGACGCCGGCCCCGATCCACACGTCGTCGCCCAGAACGACCGAAGGCTCGTCTTGTGACAGCGGCGCTGCCGGCTCCTTGTCGGCGCGCCATGGCGTCGCGGCGAAGTGGTCGGCGATCACCACCTCGTGCGCCAGGAAGCAATAGTTGCCGATCACGACCAGGCGATTGGTCGCGATGATGGCTTCCACCAAGGTGCAATAGTCGCCGATCCGCACCTCGCCGTGCGGCCCCAGCTCGAAAAAGCTGCCCCTGTAAATGCCGGTATTGCGGCCGACGCTCAGGGCCCACGTGCGCCGGCTCTCGCTGTGCAGAAACGCGTAGGCGCTATGCAGCCAGCTGCCCGCGCCGATGCGCACGTTTTCGGGCAGCGGGCGATCGAACCAGTCCTGCGTCGGCGCAGGCGTCAGAGGGCGGCTCCCGGCGGCGCCAGTCGCGCCGGGTTGCCTGCCACCGTCGCGCCATCAGGGACGTCGCGCGTCACCACGGCGCCCGCGGCCACCCTGGCGCCGCGTCCGATGCGCACGCCTTTCAGGACGATCGCGCCGATACCGATCCACACGTCGTCCTCGATAGCGACGGGCCGCGACACCAGCGGTGGACGCAGGCTCGCATCACCCCCGTGGGCGTTGGCGAGCGCGTCCTGGCGGCGCGCGACCCGATCCAGCGGATGGAAATCGCAATCGGCGATGGTGACGTGGTAGGAGATGAGCACTCGCCGGCCGACGCTGATGCGCTCCGCGCACATGAAGATGGGACCGACCAGGATCGAATCGTCGCCGACGCTGATCTCGCCTGCGGGCTCGACGCTGAATTCGGCCCACGTATAGACGAGCACATTCGCGCCGAGGCGCAAGCCCGGCTCGCGCATGCTGCGGAAGCGGCGAAAGCTTTCCTTGCGCTCGATGAAGCATCCGGCTCCGACCTGCACGCCCGGAAGAAGCGAAGCGTAGTCCCATGCGCCTGTGATTTCGCGGACGTCCACGGCCTATCCGACTCCCACGCGCTCGAGCAGCTCGCCCAGCACGGTATCGGAGGCAAGGTGGGCCTCGGCGAAATCGCGCGCCGCGCGGGCGTGCATGGCGTAGTCGGCTTCGATCCGCTCGACGCCGGCAGCCGCGCCGCCGCAATCCCGGAACGCGACCACGCCGTCGCCGCAGGGGAGCAGGCGCGAGAACCCGGTGTCCTGGACGACCGCGGGACGGCCGGCGGCGAGATAGCACGCCGTACGGCAGCTGAACCAGCCGCACTGCGTCGCGACATAGGTGTTTTTGGCGACGCTGAGTTCTCCCCTCGAGCCCCCGACGTAGGAACGATAATCGGCGGCGCGCGCCGAGATTGACTGCGAATCGATCACCGACCAGCCGAGCGCGCGCCAGTGCTCGGTGGGCGCGTTGCCGCCGGCGGCGATTTCGAGGGGGGCTGCGGTGTGCCGCGGCAGCGCCTCGATGTTCTGGAACTCCATTTCCTTTCCCCCGTAGCGGCGTCCCTGGTACTCGATCGGTTCCAGCTCACGCCAGCTCAGCACGGTCGTCCAGCGCTCGCCGGGCGGTTCAGGCTTCCAGAGCTCCAGCACCACCGGCGGCCGGGTCGGCTGCCACGCGAGTCCCAGCGTTGGCAGAGTGCAGTGCTCGGTTCCGATCAGCTCGGCATAGGTGAGGAAGTGGTCATGCGCGCGGTAGCCATGCGTCCCCATCCAGCTTGGACGCGCATCCCAGCGCGGGAAGTTCCGCATCTGAGTGAGGCCCGGATCGGTGTCGACGAGCACCTTGTTGCGGCAGGGGAGATAGTCGTCGCGCATCAGCGCGCTGCCCGACACGTTGAGGAACACGTCGGCCTCGGCGACGACATCGCGCAAATCCTCGAGCGGTAGTCCATGTATGGCGCCCTCGGGCGTTCGCACGTGCCAGCGGCTGCCCAGGGCCGGAGACAACGCGGCCAGGCTCTGCTGGAGGAAGGCGATGCCGTGGTCGTACGCCGGCCCGTAGGCGCGTGCATCGGGGTTGTAGGACGCGAGACCGGTGTCCTCGACGTAATAAACCTCAAATCCCACCTTCTCGAGCCCAAGGACGTACTGACCGTAGTCCCAGGCGACGCCGCCGACGGGATACGTCGCCACCATTCCCGTCACGATCGCCTTCATCGCGGCAGGGTCGCCTTGCCCGACCCCAGTCCCCCCAGGCCTTGATTGGAGAGCAGGCGGCCCGAGCTCAGCGCCGACGCGGGCGCGACCCGGCCGCCGTCGACGGCGTAGATGGCGTCGCAGTGCTCGAGGGTGGACATCCGGTGCGCAACGATGAACGTGGTGCGCCCGCGCATCAGCCGCTCGAACGCGTCCATGATCTCCTGCTCGGTGCGCAGATCCACGGAGCTCGTCGGCTCGTCGAGGATCAGGATCGGCGCGTCCTTCAGGAATGCGCGCGCGAGCGCGATCCGCTGCCGTTCGCCGCCGGAGAGCCGCATGCCGCGCTCGCCCACCTGGGTGGCGTAGCCCTGCGGCAGCGCCGCGACGAACTCGTGGGCGTTCGCGGCGCGCGCGGCCGCCTCGATGGCGGCCGCGTCCGCCTCGGCGCGGCCGTAGGCGATGTTCTCGCCGATCGAGGTCGAAAACAGCACCGGCTCCTGCAGCACGATCGCGAACTGCCGCCGCAGATCGTCGAGCCGCCAGCGCCGCAGGTCCTCGCCGTCGAGCAGCACTGCGCCCGAGGTCGGATCGTAGAACCGCGTCACCAGGTTGACGAGCGTGGTCTTGCCGGCGCCGGTGCGGCCGACGATGCCGATGCGAGCGCCGGCCCGCACATGCAGGGTCAGACCCTGCAGGACGCAATGCCTGCCGTCGTAGGAAAACGCGGCATCGCGAAACTCGATCTCGCCCCGTGCCCTGCCTAGGGCGCGCGCATCGGCACGGTCGATCACTTCGGGGATCTGCTCGAGAAGCGCGAACGCGCGCTCCGCGCCGGCGACCGACTGCTGCAGCTGCGACAGATTCTTGCTCAGCGTCTCGAGTGGCCGGTAGAGCTGCGCGAGGTAGGCCATGACGATGGTGAGCCCGCCCAGCGTGAGCCTGCCTTGCTGGACGTGCAGCACGCCGAGGTACAGCGCGCAGGCGGTGCCCGCGCCCAAGGTGAGCCCGACCAGCGCGTAGAACGTGTTTTGCAGCCGGACCAGCTCGACATTGGCGCGCACTTCCTCCGACGCCTGGTCGACGAACCGGCGCTGCTCGCGGCGCTCCTGGGCGAACGCCTTGACCACGCGCAGGCCGGTCAGCACTTCCTGGAGCACCGAGGACACCGAGCTGCCGAGCTCCTTGGCCTCGTGCCACTTCGCGTGCAGCCGTCGGCCGAACACGCGGATCAGCGCCGTGAGCACCGGCAGGACCGCGAGCGCCACCAGGGCGAGGGCGGCGTCCAGGCGCGCAGTCACCACGATCATCCCGACGAGGGTCATGCCCGCCGTGAGGAAGGGGGAGATGCCGTAGGCGGCGATCCACTGGATGGAGGGCGCATCGTATTGCACGCGGTAGATCGAGTCGGCGGTGCCGCGCGTGTCGTGATAAGCGAGGGAGAGGCGCTGCACGTGACCGAAGAGCGCCGCGCGAAACTCGAGCACCAGCCTTTCGCCGGTGTAGGCCTGGAGCGTCCAGGTCAGGAATTTCTGCGCTTCGGTGAGGAGCGCAATGCCGAGAACGAGGCCCACGGCGATGGCGAGCGCCGCCGGCGCGCCGGATGGTCCGCCGAGCGCGCCGAGCGGCCAAGGCAGCGGATGCTCGCCGATCGCGCTGTCGATCGCGATCTTGAGCGGGACCGGGGCAAGCAGCGCGAGCGGCACCGCGGCGAGGTCCAGCATCAGGATGCACGCGAGATGGACCCAGTACGGCCGAGCCTGCGCCAGCAGCCTCCTCGCAAGCGGCAACGATGGCCGGCCGCGGGCGCTCATGGGCGCTCGCCCATGCCGAGCGCCCGCTCGATCACGGCGAGCGCACGGCCGCAGTCTGCCGCGATGCGCCATGTCAGCAGGCCCGAGGCGGCTCCGAGCACGAGCGCCGCGAGCCAGCCCCGATCGACTGCCGCGCCGAGCGCGAGCGCGGCGAAAAGCACCGCCGCGAGCGTCGCCGGGATCGACGGGCGCGGCCACAGGCGCCAGCGCGCCATCTGACGCCCGGCGCCGTGCTCCTCGATGCAGAGCCTCACGCGCGCCGCCCCCAGGGTCCCGACGCGGGTCTCGAGATCCCAGCGCTCATAGTCGCCACCTCGGCGCACGGCAGCGTGCGCGTCGCGCAAGCGCGATTCGAGCTCGGCGAGCCAGAGCTCGGGGGCATGCCATTCCTCGCTCCACGTTTCTCGCTCGAGCGCTCGCGGCAGCACCATGAGGCCGAGGCGGCCCCCGCGCTGCCGCCAAGGCGTGAGCCCATGCTGCACGCGCCCGAGAAGCCGCGCGAGCGGCTGCATCACGTGGAGCGCGGCGGTGAGGAGCCAGCGGCGGAGCTTCTCGCCGGTCGATTTCGCGGGCTCCGGGTACGCGGCGCGATTCGCCGCCATGGCCGCTTGCACGAGCGGCGCCGCCGCGGCAAGGACGGCAAGCGGCGCCGCGATCCTCAGCGCCGGCCAGGATAGGGCAAGCACGGAGAGCAGGGCCAGCGCGGCGATGACCAGGAACCACTCGGGCATCAGCGGCAGCGCGAGCAGCGTCGCCGGCGCCGGCCGATAGAGCGCCTGGTACGCGGCCGTTCCCCAGACGCCGCCGTAGATCCGGGCCCGGCCGAGCGGGATCGGCGACGCGAAGCCGCGGCCGTACAGGCGCCCCGCCCACGCAAGGTGCCCGGCGGCGCTGTAGCGGCTGCGCCATTTCTGCTCGAGGAGCGCCTCGGCCTTGCCATAGCCCCGCTGCTGGCGCCAGTACAGGGCGACCGAGTTGCGGCGGTGATGCCAGTCCATGGCTCCGGCGTGGAAGCCGATGCGTCCGCCCTCCTGCTGCAGGCGCCAGCACAGGTCGACGTCGTCCCCGGCGGCGCGGTAGCGGGGATCGAATCCGCCCACTGCCTCGAGCGCGTCGCGGCGGAACGCCATGTTGCAGCCGGGAATGTGCTCGGCCTCCCGGTCGGAGACGAGGACGTGGACCGGGCCGCCGGGCGCGTTGGCCACGCATTCGGCAATCGCCCCGTCGCCCGGCGGCGCAATGTTCGGCCCGCCCACGCCGACCCAGTCGCCGGTCATGAAGCGGTAGGCGATGTAGTGCAGCCAATGCGGGTCCGGATAGGCGTCGTCGTCGATGTAGGCGACGATCTCGCCGCACGCCGCCTGCCAGCCGGTATTGCGCGCGCTCGAAAGCCCGCGGTTGTCGGTGTTGATGAGACGCACGCCGTATTCCGCGGCAAGCTCCGGCGTGGCGTCGGTCGAGCCATCGTTGACCACGATGACCTCGAAGTTCGGGTACTGCAGGCGCGCGAGCCCGTCCAGCGTGTCGCGCAGCGTGCGTGCGCCGTTATAGCTGCAGACGACGACGCTCACCCGCGGCCACTGCACGTCGTCGGGGAACGGCGCCTGCGCGTAGGCGCGGCGCAGCGCCGCGAGCGCCGGCTTGGGATGGCGCGAGCGCGTCGTGAGCCCGAAATCCCAGTCTTCGATCTCGAAGCCGCCGCGATGCCACTCGTCGGTCCATGAGAACACGAACGCGCCCGCACAACCCTCCGCGAACGCGCTGCGCACCTGCCAGTCGATGCTTTCCGCCTGGGCCGCCTCGCCCTGGCGGCGCGAATCGAGGCCGATCTCGGCCATGACGAGGGGGCGTTCCCCCGCGAGATTCTGCAGCCGCGCGAGGTAGGCTTCGAACCGGTCGCGCGACTCGAGGTAAACGTTGAAGCACGCGAAGTCCAGAAAGGGCAGGTGGAGGTACTCGGTGGTCGGAAAGTTGACGTAGGTGACCAGCGCCGCCGGATCCTCCGACTTGGCCGCTTCGTAGAGCCGCCGCACGAAGCGCTCGATGCGCCTGCGCCCGTGCCAGCGCACGATGCCGGGCGGAATCTCGTTGCCGACCGTGAAGCCGAGCAAAGCCGGATGCCCGGCGCACTGCCGGGCGGCGGCGCGCACCCGCGCCTCGATCTCGGCAGCGCGACGAGGAACGTCGAGGAAGGCGATGTGCTGCTCCCAGGGCAGTCCCACCATGACATGAAGACCCTGGCGTTGCGCTTCGTCGAGGAGCGAGCGCGGCGGTACCGTATAAACGCGCACCGCATTGATCCCCGCGGCCGCCATCGCGGTGAAGTCGGCGCGGAGCTTGGCGGCCCCGGGATAGCCGCTGCCGTCGTCGCCGGGACGGAACGTGCCGTAGGTGACGCCCTTCACCCAGAGCTTGTCTTCGCCCGCATACAGAAACTTTCCAGCCACGCGCGGACGCGGCGCTGCATCTGCCGCGGCTTTAACAGGAGGAGCGGCGGCGTCTACCGTGTATGCCAGCGCCATGCGGTTGCGATGATCGCGTCGAGGTCGGAGTGTCGCGGCGTCCAGCCGAGCAGCTCGCGGCTGCGACCGGGCGCGGCCACCAGGATCGGCGGGTCGCCTGGGCGGGGCGCGGCCTCGCGGCGCGGCAGTTCCCGACGCGCGATTCGCTCGACGGCGGCGATGACTTCACGCACCGAATAGCCGTGGCCGGTGCCCAGGTTGAGCGCGATACTGCCTCCCGCATCCTCGAGGTATTCGAGCGCGCGGACGTGTGCGTCTGCGAGGTCAGTGGCATGCACGTAGTCGCGCACCGCAGTGCCGTCCGCCGTCGGGTAGCCGGTGCCGTAGATCTGCAGCGGCGCGCGCCGGCCGAGCGCGGCTCCGATCGCGAGCGGGATCAAGTGCGTCTCCGGGTCGTGATCCTCGCCGAGCTCGCCCTCGGGATCCGCACCCGCCGCATTGAAGTAACGCAGCGAGACCGAGCGCAGGCCGTGCGCGGCGCCGTACCAATGCAGTGCCCGCTCGGTGAAGAGCTTCGATTCGCCGTAGGGGTTGATGGGCCGCTGCGCGTGGTCGTCGACGATCGGCAGCGACTCCGGAACACCGTAGGTGGCGCAGGTCGAGGAGAACACGAAGCGGCGCACGGCGCACGCCTGCGTCGCCTCGAGCAGCGCGAGGCTGCCGGTGACGTTGTTAGCGAAGTACTTGGCCGGGTCGCGCATGGACTCGCCCACGTAGGCGAATGCGGCCAGGTGCACCACCGCGGCGATGCGGTGCTCCCGGAGGGTGCATTCGACCAGGGCGCGGTCGCGAATGTCGCCCTGGACCAACGGTCCCCAGCGCACTGCCGACCGATGCCCGTGCACCAGGTTGTCCAGCGCGACGGGTACGCGGCCGGCGCGCGCGAGCGCCTTGCAGACATGGCTGCCGATGTACCCGGCGCCGCCGGTGACGAGCACGGCGGTCTTCTTCATACCGGCGGCGCTCAGCGCCCCATCCCGGCGCTGACGCGCGCGCGCTCCACGAGAACGGTCGGAGCCCCCTGGCTCAGCAGCCGCTCGAAATACCGGATGGTCTTCAGTAGTCCCTGTTCCAGCGAAACTTTTGGCTCCCACTCCAGGCGCTCGCGCGCGATGTGGATATCGGGCCGCCGCTGGCGCGGGTCGTCGGCGGGCAGGGGACGCGAGACGATGCGCGAGCTCGATCCGGTCAGGTCGAGCACCTTGCGGGCGAGTTCCAGCATGGTGCACTCGAGCGGGTTGCCGAGATTCACCGGCCCGGTGAAGCCCGGCGGCGTATCCATCATGGCGATGCAGCCGCGAATCAGGTCGTCGACGTAGCAGAAGCTGCGCGTCTGGCTGCCGTCGCCGAAAATGGTGATGTCCTCGCCGCGAAGGGCCTGCACGATGAAGTTGGACACCACGCGCCCGTCTTCGCGGTGCATTCGCGGGCCGTAGGTGTTGAATATGCGCACGACCTTGATGTCGAGCGCGTGCTGGCGGTGGTAGTCGAAGAACAGGGTCTCGGCGCAGCGCTTGCCCTCGTCGTAGCAGGCGCGGATGCCGATGGGATTGACTTTTCCCCAGTACTCCTCGGTCTGAGGATGCACCTCGGGATCGCCGTACACCTCCGAGGTCGACGCCTGGAGGATGCGCGCCTTGGTTCGCTTGGCGAGGCCGAGCATGTTGATCGCGCCGTGGACGCTCGTCTTGGTGGTCTGAACCGGGTCGAACTGGTAGTGGACCGGAGAGGCCGGGCAGGCAAAGTTGTAGATCTGGTCCACTTCGACATAGAGCGGTGTGCCCACGTCGTGCCGCATGAATTCGAAGAACGGCTTGCCGAGGAGGTGGGCGATGTTCTCCTTGCTGCCGGTGAACAGGTTGTCCACGCACAGCACGTCGTTTCCTGCCTGAAGCAATGCATCGCAAAGGTGCGAGCCCAGAAATCCGGCCCCGCCTGTGACGAGAACTTTCTTCATGATTGTTCCGGCCTGAAGAAGGCGCCGCGCCACCCGGCGGCGAAACGGTGGGGCCGGTGTCGGAAGACGGCGACAGTGCCAGCCCATACCCACACGTGTTGAAAGTGGATTCCGCTACTGCAATGCAAGAACCTCGCCAGCCAGCTTCGCGTCAGCTACCAGACGCGAAGCCGGAGCTGCAGCGCGAGCGCGGTGCCGTTCTTCGGGTGCGGCGCGAAGATGAGATTGGCGCCGAAGTGGCCGTATTCGGCGGTGAGCGCCGGCAGGATGACGGGAAACCAGCCGCCGTTATTGGTATTGGAGTAGCCGTCGATGGCCCCGAACGCGAAGCCGGCGCGCACGCTCAGGTCCCCCGTAGTCCGGCCCCACGGACGCCAATGGTAGGCGGCGTAGTGGCTGCGTTCGTCATTGCTGTTGAGGAAGGTCCCGGCGAGAAATCCGTGCTCCGGGGCGACGAACACGCCGACCCCGACCCCGTAGTTGTCCTGACGGAAGTCGGCGTCGCTGAAGTGATAGGAAAAGAAGCCGGGATCGAGCCACACCTGCACGGAGTCCTCCGCGAGCGCGGCGCACGGGCACAGGGCGAGGAGGCATGCAAAGGCGGCTCGAAGCATGAGTTTGTTGTTCTCCACTTAAGTTCAGCAAGGCTTGCCACAGGCATCGATACTGTATATAAATACATATAAGTTGATACCGCTATGGCGGCACTGGACCACATTCTCGAGCGGCACTCAGTCTGGCGCGGCGGGCGCCTCTCTGCCAGTGCATCTGCCACGCCCACCGGCTTCGAAGCGCTCGACCGCGAGCTTCCCGGCGGCGGCTGGCCCCGCGGCACCCTGACCGAGCTTCTCGTCGGGCGTGCCGGCATCGGCGAGCTTCGGCTGGTGCTGCCCGCGCTCGCCGCGCTTTCCTGGGCGGGCCGGCGAATCGCATGGCTTGCGCCACCGCACCTGCCGTACGCGCCGGCGCTCGCCGCCGGCGGCATCGACCTTGCGCAGCTCGCGCTGGTGCATGCGCCTGCGCGCCGCGACGCGCTCTGGGCGGCGGAGCAGGTGCTGCGCTCCGCGAGCTGCCATGCGCTCGTCGCCTGGCTGCCGCGCGCGCGCTACGACGAGCTGCGGCGTCTCGCGGTCGCCGCCGAATCGAGCCGCGCCTGGGTCGCGCTTTTCCGGCCTCCCGAGGCCGCGCAGGCCGCCTCGCCTGCCGCCTTGCGCATGGCCCTGGAGCCCGCATCGAATGAACTTTCAGTTCGCATCCTCAAGCGCCGCGGCGCTCCGGCCGCCGCTGCGCTCGTGCTGCCGGTGGAAAGGCCGGTTCATGCTCTGGGTCGCGCTTCACTTCCCTCCGCTCGCTCGGGGCACGCTCGAGGCAATCGGCGCCTGGGCGTGCCAGTTCACGCCTAAGGTCTCGCTCGAGCCGCCGCAGGCGCTGCTGCTCGAAGTCGAGGGCAGCCTGCGCCTCTTCGGCGGACTGGCGTCGCTGAAAAGCAGATTGCATTCCGGCATCGCGGATATGGGCTTGCGCGCCACGCTCGCCACTGCGGGCACCCCGCGAGCAGCGCTCTGGATTGCCTATGGGAATTGCGCGAGCCTCGGCGAGGTGCCGCTCGAGACGGTATGCCAGGGCGAGACCCGGCTTTTCCTCCAGAGCGTCGGCATCCGTACCTTAGCCGAACTTGTGCGGCTGCCGCGGGAAGGCCTCGCGCAGCGCTGCGGCCAGCCGTTCCTGGACGAGCTCGACCGGGCGCTCGGCAGCGTGCCGGAGCCGCGTGCCTTCTTCGAGCCGCCGCCCAGCTTCGGTGCGCGGCTCGAGCTGCCGGCGCCGGTGGTCCAAGCCGAGGGGCTCGCGCTTGCGGCGCGGCGGCTCCTGGTGCAGCTCGAAGGTCTCCTTGCCGCGCGCCAGGCGGGCATCCGGCGCTTCACGCTGGTCCTCCTGGACGAAGAAGCCGAGGCGCGCGTCGACATCGGCCTCGCGTCGCCGGCGCGCGACGCCGGGCGCTTGACGCGTCTCTTGCAGGAGAAGTTGTCCGCGCTCCAGATCGTGCGCCCGGTCGAGGCGATCCGCGTCGAAGCCGCGGACTTCGTTCCCCTCGGCGAATTCACGGCCGGGATGTTCGGCGACGCAGCCGCCGAAGCCGAGGACTGGGCGCACCTCGTCGAACGCCTGCGCGCCCGTCTGGGGCACGACGCCGTGTGCGGCGTCGCCACGCACCCGGATCACCGGCCCGAGCACGCCTGGCGACGCGTGGAGCCCGGCGAGTGGGATCCGCACGAATTCCGCCAGCCGGGTCCCCGGCCTTTATGGCTTCTGCTTCAACCCAAACCCCTCTCGGAGACTGAATGCGAACTGCTTGCAGGACCCGAGCGGATCGAGTCGGGCTGGTGGGACGGCGACGAGGCGAGCCGCGATTACTTCGTCGCGCGCCTGCCCGGCGGGGCGCTCGCCTGGATCTACCGCGAAACCAGTCTCAATACGACCCATTGGTTCCTGCATGGCCTCTTTGCCTGAATACGCGGAGCTGCACTGCCTGTCCAATTTCAGCTTCCTGCGCGGCGCCTCGCACCCGGAAGAGCTGGTCGAGCGCGCCGCGGCGCTCGGCTACCGTGCGCTCGCGATCACCGACGAGTGCTCGCTCGCCGGCGCGGTGCGCGCGCACCAGGCGGCGAAGGAGTGCGGTCTCAAGCTGATCCTCGGCACGGAAATCGTTTTCGAGAATGCCAAGCTCGTCCTCCTCGCAAGCGACAGAAAAGCGTATGGCGCGATCTCTTCGCTGATCACGCTCGGCCGGCGCCGCAGCAAGAAGGGAAGGTATTCGCTCTCTCGCAGCGATGTCGAGGCGCTTGCCGCCAGCGGCACGCTCGCGCTTCTGGTTTCTGATCAAGAAGAGCAAGCGAAATGGGTGGCAAGGCATTTTCCCGGTAACGCCTGGATCGCCGCCGAGCTGCACTGCGGGCCGAACGATCATGCGAAGCTCTCGACTCTGAAAGAGTTGTCGGCGCAAAGCGGCTTGCCGCTCGCCGCCGCGGGGGATGTGCACATGCACGTGCGCTCGCGCCGGCGCTTGCAGGACGTGCTCACCGCGGTGCGGCTCGGCAAGCCCGTGGCGCAGTGCGGCCAGGCGCTCCACCCGAACGGCGAGCGCCACCTGCGCCTGCGCATGCGCCTCGCCCGGCTTTACCCGCCGGAGCTGCTCGCCGAGAGCGTGGCCATTGCCGAGCGCTGCCGCTTTTCGCTCGATTCGTTGAAGTACGAATACCCCAGCGAACTGGTGCCGCCAGACTATACGCCCGCCTCGTGGCTCAAAAAGTTGACAGAGGACGGGCTGCGCCGGCGCTTCCCGAGCGGCGTGCCGCCGAAAGTCGCCGACCTCGTGGAGCACGAGCTGCGCTTGGTGGCCGAGCTCGGCTACGAGCCGTTCTTCCTCACCGTGCACGACGTGGTGCGCTTCGCGCGCAGCCGCGGCATCCTGTGCCAGGGACGCGGCTCGGCCGCGAACTCGGTGGTGTGCTATGCGCTCGGCATCACCGAGGTCGATCCGGCGCGCATGAACATGCTGTTCGAGCGTTTCGTCTCGCGCGAGCGCAACGAGCCGCCGGACATCGACGTCGATTTCGAGCACCAGCGCCGCGAGGAAGTCATCCAGTACGTCTACGGAAAATACGGCCGCGCGCGCGCCGCGCTCGCCGCGACGGTCATCTGCTATCGCCCGAGAAGCGCGGTGCGCGACGCCGGCAAGGCCCTCGGCCTGCCTGCGGCGGAAGTCGACCGGCTCGCCAAGGGCTTTGCTTTTTGGGATCAAAGAATAAAACCTTCAAATTTAGTATTCGAAATCGCCGCCATGCTGGTCGGGTTCCCGCGCCACCTGTCGCAGCACGTGGGCGGCTTCGTGATCTCGCGCGGGCCGCTCGCCGAGCTGGTCCCGATCGAGAACGCCGCCATGCCCGAGCGCACCGTGATCCAGTGGGACAAGGACGACCTCGAGGCGCTCGGACTGCTCAAGGTCGACGTGCTGGCGCTAGGGATGCTTTCCGCAATCCGCCGTGGTTTGGAGATGGCTGGGACAAAAATCGAAGAGGTTCCTCCGGAGGACCCCGCCGTGTACGCGATGATCCAGAAGGCCGACACCATCGGCGTATTCCAGATCGAGTCGCGCGCGCAGATGAGCATGCTGCCGCGCCTGAAGCCCGCGAACTACTACGACCTCGTGATCGAGGTGGCGATCGTGCGGCCGGGGCCGATCCAGGGCGGCATGGTGCACCCGTACTTGCGCCGCCGCCGCGGGCTCGAAGCCGTGGTTTACCCAAGTTCTCAAGTCAAAAAAGTTCTTGAACGTACCCTGGGCGTGCCGATCTTCCAGGAGCAGGTGATGGAGCTCGCCATGGTCGCGGCCGGGTTCACGCCGGGGGAGGCCGACCAGCTGCGCCGCTCGATGGCGGCGTGGAGAAGGTCGGGCAGCCTCGACCGGTTCGAAGAGAAGCTGAAGCGCGGCATGCGCGCGAACGGCTACAGCGCCGAGTTCGCCGAGTCGATCTACCGCCAGATCCTCGGCTTCGGCGAGTACGGCTTTCCGGAATCGCATTCGGCGAGCTTCGCGCTGCTCGTCTACGTCTCCTCGTGGCTGAAGCTCCATCACCCGGCCGCGTTCTGCGCGGCGCTGCTCAACAGCCAGCCGATGGGCTTCTACGCGCCCGCCCAGCTCGTGCAGGACGCGCGCCGCCACGGCGTCGAGGTGCGGCCGCCGGACGTGAACGCGAGCGACTGGGACTGCACGCTCGAGGCGGGCGCGCTGCGCCTGGGGCTGCGCATGGTGAGCGGATTGTCCGAGGCCGAGGGCCGCCGCCTCGCCCAGACAAGGCCTTTTGAATCTATTCACGAGTTGAGTTTGAACAAGAAAGATCTGCGCTGCCTCGCCTCCGCGGGCGCGCTGCAGTCGCTCGCCGGGCACCGCCGCCTCGCGCACTGGGCCGCGGCGGGCGCGGCGCGGCGAGCGCCGCTCGATGCGCCGGCGGCCGAGCGAGCGCCGCAGCTTGCCGCTCCGCGCGAAGGCGAGGACATCGTCGCCGACTACGCGAGCCTCGGCCTCACGCTAGGCCGCCATCCGCTGGCCCTTATTCGATCTCACCTGGAAAAACGGCGTGTCGTAACTGCGAAAAACATGAATGCACTGCCGCATGGAACCGCGGCGCGAACGGCGGGGCTGGTCACCTGCCGCCAGCGGCCGGACACGGCGAGCGGGGTGATTTTTGTCACGCTGGAGGACGAGACCGGCAACGTCAACGTGGTGGTCTGGCGGCGCTTGAGCGAGCGCCAGAAGACCGAGCTCCTGGGCGCCCGCCTGCTCGCGGTGCACGGGGTGATCGAGCGCGACGGCGACGTTGTGCATTTGGTGGCACGCCGCCTGCTTGATTACAGCGTGCTCCTCGGACCGCTCACAGCGCCTTCGCGCGACTTCCACTAAGATGGCCGCAATGAAGAGCCAGGGCGACATCCTCGGCCTGATCGAAGCCCGCCGTTCGCGCCGGCCGGCGCGGGACCTGCCGTTCCTGGACGCGCTCTTCAGGCAGCTCAAGTCCTGCCACGGGAAAGAAGCGGAACGGACCGAAGACCAGATCTGGAACGTTTGGATGGACCACCCGCACGCCGCGGCGGCCCGGGTGCTCGACCTCGCCACCCGCGACATCGCTGCGCGGCGCTATGACATCGCGGAGACCCGCCTCACCCAGCTCCTGCGCCGGGCGCCGGATTTCCCCGAGGCCTGGCACAAGCGCGCCACGCTCTACTACCTCCTCGGGCGCGACCAGGAGTGCCTGGAGGACATCGCCCGCACGCTCGAGCTCGAGCCCCGGCATTTCGCCGCCATGATGCATTTTGGCGAAATCCTCCTGGGCGGCGGCGCGCCGCTCGAGGCACGCTTCGCCTTCTACGCCGCACTGACGGTCCATCCGCACCTGCCCCGGGCGCGCGCCGCCCTGGCTGACAAAGCCTGACCGGCGGCCACCGGACAGCCAAAAGCCCCGCCCATATAATGGGTTCATGACCCAGGATGCGCGCACGGTTAAGGTCTCGAAGGACCTCGAGGACCTGATTCCCACGTACCTCACGAACCGCAACAAGGAGCTCGACGTGCTGCGCCAGGCGCTCGCCGGCGGCGACTTCGAGCAGATGCGCCAGATCGGGCACCGCATGCGCGGCGTCGGCGTTTCCTACGGCTTCGACGACGTGACCGCGCTGGGCAAGCTGATCGAAGAAGGCGCCAAGGCAGGCGACAAGGCTGCACTCGATGAGCACGTTGCTGCCTACGGCGAGTACCTCGCGAACCTGCACATCACGTATGAGTGATCTCGCCGCCACCGGCCGGGATGTAGCGCCGCAGGCGGCGTTCCGCGTGCTGGTGGTCGACGACGATCCCGACATGGCGGCGTTGCTCGCTGCGACGGTAGAGGCCGAGGGCATGGAAGCCGAAATGGTGAACGACGGCAGCGCGGCGATCGCCTCGGTGGCCGCTGCGCCGCCCGATCTCGTCCTGCTCGACGTACTCCTTCCCGGAGCGTGTGGCTTCGAGATCTGCCGACGGCTGAAGACCGACCCGCTCACCGCGCTCATACCGGTGGTGCTCGTGACGGGGCTCGAGGACCGCGCAAGCCGGCTGCAGGGCATCAAAGCCGGCGCGGATGATTTCCTCCACAAGCCGGTCCACCGCGAGGAGCTGCTGGCGCGGGTGAAGACGCTGCGCCGCCTGCACGAGACGCGGCGCGAGCTCGAGGCGCGGCGGCTTGCCGCCGAGGTGGACCACAAGGAAGCGCTCCACAAGGCGCTGTCGCGGTATGTGTCGCCGCGGCTCACCGAGCGCATCATCGGCGTGGCGGGCGCCGCCGCGCCGTTCCGCACCGAGGCCGAGCGCGCCGACGTGGTGGTCCTCTTCGCCGACCTGCGCGGCTTCAGCCGCATCACCGAGACGATCGGCGTGCACAACGTCGTCGACATGCTGAACGAGTATTTCTCGGTTCTCACCGAGGCCGCCTACCAGCACGAAGGCACGATCTTCAACATGGCGGGCGACAGCCTGCTCGTCGGCTTCAACGTTCCGTTCGCCCAGCCCGATGCGCCCGCGCGCGCGTGGCGCACGGCGATGGACATGGTGTCGCACTTTGCGCCGGTGTCCGCGGATTGGCGCGCGCGCTTCGGCGTCGCCACCGGGGTCGGCATCGGCCTGTGCCGCGGCGAGGCCATCATCGGCAACATCGGCTCGCCGCACTTCATGAGCTACACCATCATCGGCGACACGGTGAACACCGCGGCGCGCCTGATGCAGATGGCCCAGGCCGACGAGGTGCTGGTCTCGGCGACGCTCTACGAGGCGATCCGGCCGCTGGTTCCGGCCGCTCGCGCACACGCACGCGGCGCGGTGGCGCTTCGCGGCAAGTCCGAGGCTGTCGGGGTGTATTCGATCACGCTCTAGCGATGCGCGTCCTCATCATCGACGACGACGAGGACCTGCACACGCTGCTCACGCATTACGTGACGTCCCAGTGGCCGGACGCCGACGTCGACCACTACGACCCGAAGGCGCAGGCCATTCCCGGGCCCGACTTCCCGCTCGGAGGCTACGACGTCGTGGTCCTGGACTACATGCTCGGACGCGAGGACGGCGATGGCCTCGAGTGGCTGGCGCAGTTCAAGACCCGCTCCGATTGCCCGAAGATCCTGTTCCTGACCGGCGCCGGCAACGAGGTGATCGCCGTCAAGGCGATGAAGGCGGGGGCCGACGACTACCAGCGCAAGCAGGAGCTGACACGCGAGCGGCTCGTCACGTCGCTGCGCGACCTGACGAGCGACGCCGCGCAGAAGACCCTCACTCCAGAGCTCGCCGCGCGGCTCGAGGGTCAGAGCATCGGCGCGCAGGTCAAGATCCCCGGCATCCGGGTCCTGCACCTCATCGGCGAAGGCGGCATGTCGCGCGTGTACCTCGCCTCGCGCGAGCGCGACGACGAGCCGCTGGTCGTGAAGATCCTGCGCAACGAGGTGACCGCCGACCGCCGGGCGCTCGCGCGGTTCATCGAGGAGTACTCGCTGGTCGAGCGCATCCAGAGCCGGCACGTCGCGCGCGTCGTCACGCACGGGACCTCGGGCGAGCACGCCTACCTGGTGATGGAGTTCTTCGACGGCGGCGACCTGAATAAGCGCCTCGGCGGCAAGGCGCTCCCGCCTGCCGAGTGCCTGCGGCTTTTCGGCGAGCTGATGACCGCGCTCGGCGATATCCACGAGAAGGGCATCCTGCACCGCGACCTGAAGCCGCAGAACCTGATGTTCCGCTCCGATGGCAGCCTCGCGGTGGTCGACTTCGGCATCGCGAAGCACGTCGATGCGGCCGACATGACGGGGCAGGGCGAGATCCTGGGAACGCCGCGCTACATGAGCCCAGAGCAGGTCCAGGGCAAGCCGCTCGATCTCAGGACCGACATCTACAGCGCCGGGGTGCTGCTCTACCAGATGCTCACCGGCCGGCACCTGTTCGAGGGCAACTCGGCGGTCGAGGTGGCGCTGCACCATCTCAACACCCCGCCGTCGGCGCTGCCGGACGAGCTTTCGAAATACCAGCGCCTGCTGGACAAGCTGCTCGAGAAAGACCGCGACGCGCGCTTTCGCAACGCCGACGAGGTGCTCGGCTTCATCCAGCGCAAGTTCGCCGAGGCCGAGGGGTCGCCCGACCAGACCCAGCCGCGCTCCCAGCCCCGCTCGCAGCCGCGTTCCCAGCCCCGCTCGCAGCCTCGCCGTCCCGCCAGCTAAGGCAGTTTCTTCCAGATCTCCCGTAGCTGCTCGGGCAGGTCTTTGGGCGAGAAAGGCTTGGAGATGGTCGCAGCGGCGCCTAGCTTCATCAGCTGGTCGAGGTCGCGCTGCGAGGCCTTGGCGGTAATGAACACGACCGGCAGAGCCTTGGTTTCGGGTTGGGTCTGCATCAGCTTGAAGAGCGCCGGGCCGTCGAGCTTCGGCATCATCCAGTCCAGCATCACCAGATCGGGCTTGAAGGTGTTGATGGCCTCGATCGCCATGGTCGGGTCGCCGACGATGTGGACCGTCATCTTGCCGAGGCGCTCGAGCGACATGCGCACGATGCGCTGGATGTCCTCGTCGTCCTCGACGTAGCAGATGCGGTTGAGCGGCCGGTCCGGCATCGCAGCATTTCTACCACGAAACCCCGAGAAAACTACAGCGCGCGGCCGTTACGGATCACACCGACGGCGATACCTTCGATGACGAGCGGCTGGCTCCTCAGGTCGACCTCGATCGGCTCGAAGTCGGGGTTCTCGGGGAGGAGCTGCACCGCATGGCCGCGGCGCCGGAAACGCTTCACGGTCACCTCGTCGGCGAGCCGGGCGACCACCACCTGGCCGGTGCGCGCCTCCTGCGTGCGATGCACCGCGAGCAGGTCGCCTTCGAGAATGCCCGCGTCTCGCATCGACATGCCGCGCACGCGCAGCAGGTAGTCGGCGCGCGGCGTGAAGAGGTTGGGGTCGACCTGGAAGCGCTCCTGGACGTGCTCCTGCGCGAGGATCGGGCTGCCGGCGGCGACCCGGCCGATCACCGGCAGCTCGAGCAGGCGGCCGGCGCGGCTTGCGGGCCGGCCATCGCGCACGCGGATGCCGCGCGAGGCGCCCGAGGAAATCTCGATCGCCCCTTTCTTCTCCAGCGCGCGCAGGTGCTGCTCGGCCGCGTTCACCGAGCGAAAGCCCATGCGCTCGGCGATCTCGGCGCGGGTCGGCGGAAATCCCGACACTTCGGTGAGCTCGCGGATCAGCTTGAGGATCTCGGACTGCCGGTCGGTCAACGCGTCCATGCGGGTTCTCTCACCTGTTTTAACAAACACTGGAATTATATCCAGTATCGAAAGCCCCGCAAGCGTGCGGACCGTGCAAAAGCTCGTCAGCCGAAAGGTTTGCCCTCTCGACGCGGGGCCGCGGCGGCTACAGTGCCCGCGTGAATTCCGCCCACATCTGGACGCGTGGAGGGGCCTTCGTGCGCCGCCTGAAGCCGGGGTTCGCGCGCTTCGCGGCGCGGGCCGGCACGCGCGTGGGGGTCGAGGACTGGAAGCAGGAGGGCATCGGCCTGCGCCGCCGGGTGCTGATCACCGCCATCGCGTTTCTCTGGGCGGTGGTGGCGCTCACCGGCTACCTCATCAGCCGCGGCCAGCACAGCCTGATCGAATTCCAGGCCGTCCAGCTCGCCGAGATCGTGACGCGGCAGTCCGCGGCCTCGCGCTCGGTGTACGCCGAGCATGTGGTTGGCAAGCTGACCCGCGAAGGCGCAGCCATCGCCTCCGAGCATTACCAGAGCGAGCGCGGCAACCTGCCGCTTCCGGTGCAGTTCCTGAAGCTCGTCGGCCAGCGCGCCGATGCCGAGAGCGGAGGCCTCTTCCGCTATCGGCCGGTGAGCAAGTGGAACCTTGCCGACGACCAAGGCCTGTCGGACGATTTCCAGCGCTGGGCCTGGGCACAGCTCGAAGCGCAGGACCGTCCCGCGCCGAAGGCGCCGATCGCCTGGGAGCCGGTCTGGCGCATCGAGTCCGTCCAGGGCGTGTCTACGCTTCGCTATATGCGCGCCGACCCGGCCGTTGGCCCCGCGTGCGTCAACTGCCACAACGCCCTCGAGTCGCGCCCGCAGACGGTGGCCAGCCGCGCGCGCGCCGGCGTGCCGGTCGGCAAGGTGTTCGAAGTGAATCGGCTGATGGGTGCCATCGAGGTGCAGCTGCCGCTCGATCGCGTGGCGGCGATGGCGCGCGGCCACAGCCAGATGGCGCTTTTGAGCGTGCTGCTGCTCGGCATCGGCGGGATGCTGTGCATCGGCTATTTCGTCTACGCGGACGTATCGCGGGCCCGGGCGCTCAACCACGAGCTCGCCTGGCAGGCGAGCCATGACCCGCTCACCGGCCTCATCAACCGCCGCCACTTCGAGCGCAAGCTCAGCCAGGCGCTCGAGGATGCACAGGTCGACGCGAGCCGCCATGCGCTCATGTTCCTCGACCTGGACCAGTTCAAGGTGGTGAACGATACGAGCGGCCACACCGCCGGCGACGAGCTGCTGCGGCAGCTGGGCGCGCTGCTCAAATCGCAGCTCCGCGCCAACGACACCCTTGGTCGGCTCGGCGGAGACGAGTTCGGCGTGCTGGTGGCGCATTGCGACCTGCCCAAGGCGCGCGAGATTGCCGAGAAGCTGCGCCAGGTCGTCGCGGGCTTCCGCTTCAGCTGGGGCAACCGCCTGTTCGAGACCGGCGTCAGCATCGGTCTCGTGCCGATCGACGGCCAGAGCAAGAGCGTCGCGCAGCTCATGAGCGCGGCCGATGTCGCCTGCTACGCGGCGAAGGAGGGCGGCCGCAACCGCATCCACGTCCTCAAGGCGAGCGACGGCGAGCTCGGCCGGCGCACCAGCGACCTGGAGTGGGGCACCCGCATCGGCGACGCCCTGCGCGAGGAACGGATCTTCGTCGAGGTGCAGAAGGCGGTCGCGCTGCGCCCCGAGCTCGCGGTGACGGAGTATCGCGAGGCGCTCCTGCGCATGCACGATCGCGACAACGCCTTGGTGCCCACGAGCACGCTCATCCAGGCTGCCGAGCGCTACAACCTGATGCCCGGGCGCATCGACCGGTTCGTGGTGCGCACGGTGTGCCGCCTGATCGGCTCGGGCGCGCTGCCAGCCGACGCCCGGCGCATCGTCGCCGTCAATCTCTCCAGCACCTCGCTCGGCGACGAGGACTTCCTGCGCTTCGTGAGGGACCAGATCACCGCCGCGCACATCGCGCCGCAGATGTTGTGCTTCGAGGTCACCGAGACCGCGGCGATCAACAACCTCGCGCACGCCATCCGCTTCATGAACACCCTGCGCGCGCTGGGTTGCCGCTTCGCGCTGGACGATTTCGGCTCGGGCGTGAGCTCGTTCGGCTACCTCAAGAACCTGCCGGTGGACTTCCTCAAGATCGACGGCGAGTTCGTGCGCAACATCGCCAACGATTCCGTCGACCGCGCCATGGTCACCGCCATCTGCGGCGTCGGCCGCGCCATGGGCATCCCCACCGTGGCCGAGTGGGTCGAGACCGACGCGGTGCTGCGGGTGGTGCGCGAGCTCGGCGTCGACTACGCGCAGGGCTTGCGGGTTTCGCCTCCGGAGCGTATCCCCGGTCACGGCCCACGTCAGTAAGAGGGATACCGCTGCGCCGCGGGTAGTGGCAATATATACAGTAATGCGGAAGATCGTCCATCTGGACATGGACGCGTTCTACGCCTCGGTCGAGGCGCGCGACGATCCGCGCCTGCGCGGCAAGCCGGTAGCGGTGGGCGGAAGCCCGGAGGGGCGGGGCGTCGTGGCGGCGGCGAGCTACGAAGCGCGCGCGTTCGGCGTGCGCTCGGCGATGCCCATGGCGCGCGCCGTGCGCCTGTGCCCGGAGCTCGTCATCGTGCGGCCGGACTTCGCCAAGTATCACGAGGTCTCGTCGCGGGTGATGGCCATCCTGCGCTCGTGCAGCGACCTGGTCGAGCCGCTTTCTCTCGACGAGGCGTACCTCGACGTCACCGAGAACCGCTGGGGCATCGGGTACGGCAGCCTGGTGGCGAAGGAGCTCAAGCGCCGCATCCACGAGGAGACGCGCTGCACTGCCTCGGCCGGCGTCGCGCCGAACAAGTTCCTCGCCAAGATCGCCTCGGGCTGGCGCAAGCCCGACGGGCTCACCGTGATTTCCCCCGAGCGGATGGAGGAGTTTCTGCAGGCGCTGCCGGTCGACGCCCTCTGGGGGGTCGGGCCGGTCACGGCGAAGAAACTGCACGCGCTGGGGCTCAAGCGCGTGGTCGATATCAGAAGCTACAATCTTGAAGAGCTCCGGCTTCACGTGGGGAGCCTTGCTGATTGGCTGCGCCAGCTTTCCTACGGCGACGATCCCCGCCCGGTCGTCGCGCACCGAGCTGCGAAGTCGGCAAGCAGCGAGACCACGTACGCGCAGGATCTGCAGGACCTGGACACGATCCGCACCGAGGTCGCGCGCCTCGCGCGCGAGACCGCCGAGTGGCTCGAGAAGAAGCACCTCGCCGGGCGCACGGTGACGATCAAGGTCCGCTACGCGGACTTCACCACGGTGACGCGCAGCCACACGCTGTCGCGGCCCACCTGCGACGCCGACGTGATCTCGTCCTGGGCCGCGGAGCTTCTTCACCGCACGCAGGCGGGGCGGCGCCCGGTGCGCCTCCTCGGCGCGCGCGTGAACGGGCTGGTCGAGCACAGCGCGCTGTAAGCTAAGCTCCGCACTCATGTGCGGGCGATACGGGCGGTTCAGCCGCAAGGAGCGCATCGAGGGCGTGCTGGGCCAGCCCATCGTGGGCGGAGACGAGCTCGCCGCGCGCTACAACGTCTGTCCGGGGCTGCCGGACTGGATCCTCCGCCAGTCCTACCGCACGCGCGAGCTGCGCTTCGAGCAATTCCTGTGGGGCCTGCTGCCTTCCTGGACCAAGAACCCCAAATCGGCGCGGCGCCCGATCAACGCACGGGCCGAGACGGTGGCGGAGCGGCCCATGTTCCGCGACCTTCTGAGCCACCGCCGCTGCGTCGTGCCGATCGACGGCTACTACGAGTGGCGCGCCACCTCGAGCGGCAAGGTGCCGTTCTGGTTCAGCCTGAAGAGCGGCGAGCCGTTCTTCCTCGCCGGGCTGTGGGATCGCTGGCACGGCGGCAAGCCCGACGCGCTCGCGAGCTACATCCTGATGACCACCGCGCCGAACGCGCTCGCCGCGAAGGTGCACGACCGCATGCCCGTGATGCTTCACGCCGGCGACGTGCCGCGCTGGCTCGATCCGACGCTCACCGCGGCGGAGCAGGTGCGCGACCTGCTCGGCCCCTATCCCGCCGGCGGGATGGAGATGCGGCCGGTGTCGAAGCGCGTGAGCAACCCCGACAGCGAGGGTCCGGAGCTGATCCAGGCGGACGACTCGACCCCGGAGCTCTGGTCATAGTTACAATGCCCGCAACAATGCGCGCCGCATGCTAATCCAGTCGCTGCTGGACACCGACCTGTACAAATTCACCATGATGCAGGTCGTGCTGCACCACTTTCCGGGCGCGCAGGTCGAATACAAGTTCAAGTGCCGTACCCCCGGGGTCGACCTGCGCCCGCACCTCGAGGACATGAAGTCCGAGTTCGCGGACCTGTGCAAGCTCCGGTTCCGCGATGACGAGCTCGCCTACCTGCGCGGCCTGCGCTTCATGAAGTCCGACTTCGTCGACTTCCTGGGCCTGTTCAAGTTCAACGAGAAATACCTGAGCGCGGGCTACGGCGAGAAGCCCGGCGAGATCGACATCACCATCCGCGGCCCGTGGCTGCACACCATCCTCTACGAGATCCCGGTGCTCGCGGTCGTGTCCGAGGTGTACTTCCGGCGCACGCAGCCGCGGCCGAACCTGGACGAAGGCCGCAGGCGGCTCGGGGCCAAGATCGAGCTCGTGCGCAAGGTGGAGTCCTCGCTGGAGCTCAGGATCTCCGACTTCGGCACGCGGCGGCGCTTCTCAGGCGCCTGGCAGGAGGAGGTGCTGCAGACGCTCAAGCGCGAGGTGCCCGAGTATTTCGCCGGGACCTCGAACGTGCTCTTCGCGATGCGCAACAACCTCACGCCGCTCGGCACCATGGCCCACGAATACATGCAGGCGTGCCAGGCGCTGGGGCCGCGGCTGCGCGACTCGCAGGTGTTCGCCTTCGACAAGTGGGCGCAGGAATACCGCGGCGACCTCGGCATCGCGCTCACCGACACCTACGGCTTCAACGCCTTCCTGCGTGACTTCGACATGTACTTCTGCAAGCTCTTCGACGGCGTGCGGCACGACTCCGCCGACCCGTTCGACTGGGGCGAGCGCATGATCGAGCACTACCGCAGGAACCGCGTCGATCCCAAGAGCAAACAGCTTATCTTCTCCGACCAGCTCTCGTTCCCGCTCGCGATCGAGATCGCGCGCCGCTTCCAGGGCCGCGCGCGCATCTCGTTCGGCATCGGCACCAACCTCACGAACGACCTCGGCTACGAGCCGATCAATATCGTGCTCAAGATGACCGAGTGCAACGGTCAGCCGGTGGCCAAGGTCTCGGACGCGCCCGGCAAGACCATCAGCAAGGACGCCGGCTACCTCTCGTACCTGCGCCAGGTCTTCGGGCTCGATCCCGCGCAGAAAACCTGAAGCAGCCGATCTGACGCCCTTTTCCCGCACCGCCGCCGGAGTGCTCGCCGCCGTATTCGCGTTCATCCTGCTCGGCCGCGGCCTGGGCGACAGCTACACGGTGTTCCTGCTGCCGCTCGAGCGCGACTTCGGCTGGACGCGCTCGCAGGTGGCGAGCGTCTATTCGATCTACCTGCTGGTGCACGGCGGCACCGCCACGCTCGCGGGGCTGGTGTTCGACCGGCTCGGTCCGCGCTGGGTCTACGGCGTGGGAACGGCGCTTCTCGGCGCGGCGTTCTGGACCGCGGGCTCGGTGACCGGCCTGTGGCAGTTCTACCTGTGCATCGGCGTGCTGGTGGGGCTGGGGGCGAGCCTGAACGGCATGGTGCCGGGCTCGGCGCTGCTTTCGCGCTGGTACCGCACGCGCCTCTCCACGGCGATCGGGATCGCGTTCTCGGCGACCGGGGTCGGCGCGGTCTTCCTCGTGCCGCTCGCGCAGTCGCTCATCGGCGAATTCGGCTGGCGCAGCGCCTACCGCATCCTCGGCATCGCGCTCCTCGCGCTCCTGCCCGTGGTGCTCTTCCTGCCCTGGAAGCGGCTTGCCGCCGGCAGCGCTGCCTATCACCGCGAAGCCCGGCGGAAAAGGGCGGACGAAGGCTGGACCTTCGGTGCCGCGTTCCGCACGCCGGTGTTCTGGGGGCTCGCCGCGATCTTCTTCTTCACTTCGGCATCGATGTTTTCCGTGCTGGTGCAGCTGGTCGCTTTCTTCATCGATGCTGGCTTCAGCCCCATCAGCGCCGCAAGCGCCTACGGCTTCCTCGGCCTGCTTTCGGCCGCCAGCGTGATGGCGAGCGGGGTGGTCTCGGACCGCTTCGGCTACCGCCAAACCGTGAGCGTGAGCTTCGCCGGCACCGCTGCCGGGATGGCGGTCCTTCTTGCGATGACCTTCCAGCCCACGGCGATGCTGCTCGTCCTCTTCGTGGTGCTCTTCGGCCTGTGCATGGGAACCCGCGGGCCGATCATCTCCTCGCTCGCCGCGCGCTACTTCGCGGGGCCGAAGGTCGCGACGATCTACGGCGGCATTTACTCGGCCAACGCGATCGGCGCCGCGGCCGGCGCGCTGACGGGCGGCGCGCTCCACGACCTCACCGGCGGCTACCGCGCCGGGCTCGCGATCGCGCTCGTGTTCATCGCGTTCGCCGCGCTGCCATTCTGGGTCGTGCGCGACCTCAGGAATTTTCGCTGATCGCGCGCAGGCGCTCCTCGCGCTCGCGCAGCGTGCAGCCGCGCAGGTCGGCGGCGCCCTTCTCGGTCACGATTACCGCCGCTTCGCTGCGCGGCGTCGCGACCGGGCCTGATAGCTTCTTGACGATCCGGTTCGACGGCAGGCAGATGAGCGCCACGCCTCCCGGCGACTGGTTGGCGGCGCGGATGAAGTCGAGCGCGCCGCCCACCGCGCCTACGTAGCTGGCGCGCGCAACCTCCGCGTTGACCTGGCCGGTGAGGTCGACCTCGACGGCCGAGTTGATGGCGACGAAGCGCTCGAGCTTCGCCAGCACCGCGGCGCCATGGGTGTAGTCGGACGAGTGCAGCCGCACCTGCGGGTTCTCGCGCGCCCAGTCGAAGAGCTCCTGGGTGCCCATCAGGCAGCCGCCGCGGATCTCCCCGGTCAGCGCGCCCTTCGCGTGCAGCGCGGCGACGCCGTCCGGGATCAGGCCGGAATGAAAGCGCAGTCCGCGCCGTTCGCCCAGGACGTCGAGCACGGCGTTCGGCAGATTGCCGATGCCGCATTCGATGACCGCGCGGTCCGGGATGTACCCGGCGGCGTTGCGCGCGATCGCGAGCTCGATCTCGCCCGAGCGGTAGGGCAGGTAGACCGGCGCGCGCGAGCTCTCGATGACGAGCGCGAAGTCCTTTCTGCGGAGCAGCAGCTCGGTGTGGGTCCACGGGACGCGCTCGTTCACTTCGCCGATGATCGCGCGCGCGGCTCGAAGCGCCGGGGCGAGGTATTCGACGCCGAGGCCGAGGCTGTACTCGCCGCGGGCGTTCGGCGGCGACACCTGCACCAGCACGACATCGCCGCGGATCTTCCCATCCCGGATGAGGGCGCCAAGTTGGGAGTAGGGGGTGGGATAGATCTCCAGCACGCCCGCGTCGCCCAGCGCGCGGTTCGTCCCGGTGCCGCAGTACGAGGCGAAGCGCAGGTGGTCGGCGTGCTCGGGCTTCACCAGCCCGGAATAACTCGCGCCGAGGAACACGCGCGCTCCGGAGAACGACTCGCGTTGGGCGACGAAGAGCTCGACCAGCGTCTGCGGCTCGGCGCAGGCCTGCCCCCACAGCACGCCGTCGCCGGGACGGATGACGCTCGCGAGCTCCACCATCGGCGCGATGCTATGACAGAATGACCGGGTCCATCATGCGGCTGCAGAACAAGATCGCCGTCGTCATCGGCGCCGGGCAGGGGCCGGGCGAAGGGCTCGGCAATGGCCGCGCCGTGACCATGCGCTTCGTCCAGGAAGGCGCGGCGGTGCTCGCCGTGGACCGCGACCTTGCATCGGCGAAAGAAACCGCCCGGCACGCGGGCGGCGACTGCGTCGCCTTCGAGGCCGACGTCACCAAGGAAGCGACGCTCGCCGCGGCGGTCCGCGCGGCGAAGGAACGCTGGGGACGGCTCGACATCCTGCACTACAACGTCGGTCTCTCGCTCGCCGGCGGCGACGCCTCGCCGCTCGAGATCACGGAAGAGGCCTTCGACCGGATCAGCGCGATCAACCTGCGCGGCTGCGTCATGGCGTGCAAACACGCGCTCCCCATCATGCGCGCGCAGCGTTCCGGCGTCATCATCACCATCTCGTCGGTGGCCGCCTGGGAGGTCTATCCGACCGTCGCCTACAAGGCGACCAAGGCGGCGATGATCGCCTACACCCAGCAGCTCGCGATCCAGAACGCCGAGCATGGCGTGCGCGCCAACGCCATCCTCCCCGGGCTCATGGACACGCCGATGGCGGTCGACACCCGTGCGCGGGTAAGCGGGAAGACCCGCGCCGAGGTAGCAGCGATGCGCGATGCCAAGGTGCCGCTGAGAAAAAAGATGGGCACCGCCTGGGACGTGGCGAACGCGGCGCTGTTCCTCGCGTCGGACGAAGCAAACTTCATCACCGGCGTCGCGCTGCCGGTGGACGGCGGCGCCCTGGTGAAGATCGGAGTATCGGGATGATCGCCGACGAAGGCACGCTCGACCTCATCCTGCGCAACGCGCGCAGCTACGGCGATTTCGAGGACAAGCCGGTTCCGGACGAGCTGTTGCGCGCGGCGCACGACCTGATGAAATGGGGTCCGACCACCGCGAACAGCCAGCCGATGCGCGTGCTCTATCTCAAGTCCCAGGAGTCGCGCGAAAAGCTGCGGCCCGCGCTGTCGCCGACGAACGCCGCCAAGACGATGAAGGCGCCGCTGGTCGCCATCGTCGCCTACGACACGAAGTTCTGGGAGCACCTGCCGCGGCTCTTCCACAATCCCGACGCGATCAACTGGTACAACAAGCCTCCGGTCGCGGAGATCCACGGCTTCCGCAACGGCAGCCTGCAGGGCGCCTACCTGATCCTCGCGCTGCGCGCCGTCGGCCTCGATTGCGGCGCAATGTCCGGATTCGACAATGCCAAGGTGGACGCCGCGTTCTTCCCCGACGGCCGGCTGAAATCGAACTTCCTCATCAACATCGGCTACGGCATCGGCACCAAGCTGCCGCCGCGCAATCCCCGCCTGAGTTTCGAAGAGAGTTGCAGATTCGTGTAGTTGTTCCATCCCGGTAGCTACTTCTAGCTAAAGCCGCCGCGCGCGTAAGCAAAGTGTCAAGCTTTCTGACGCGCCAGCCGATCGGGCCGTGAAGAGTTCCCTGCTCCTTTAACACGATCGCGCGTAGCTTGTGGGTTCGCCCGGGGAGGCGATTCGATGTTGAGGATCCTGATCGTCGACGACGACCGCAACATGCGCGAGTTGTTGTCGCTGCATCTCAAGCATGCCGGCTACGAAATCCAGACTGCCGAAGACGGGATCGCGGCCGGCTATGCGGTGCTCTACCAGCAGCCCGACCTCATCATCTGCGATGTGCTCATGCCGCACATGAACGGCCTCGAGTTCGTGGCGGCGTTACGCGCCGATCCGGTGCAGCAAAACATCCCGGTCATCTTCCTGACCACCGCCGCAGAAGCCGAAGCGCGGGGGAGAGAGCTCGGCGCGGTCGGCTTTCTTCGCAAGCCCGTGCGCGCCGACGCGCTGCTTTCGTTCATCGCGGAGAAGATCGAGGGCGGGCTGGTTCCCCTGCGCTGACCTGCACCGACCTCTTGCGCCGCAGCGCAACAACCCCGCGGCGCACAAAGTGCTTATCGGCACGTCCTGCCTTGTGCGGTATTTCTTACCGCCATTTCCGGCGGCCCGTTATCGTGCGGAGCTTGCTCAGAGCGGCTGCCACGGGGGACGCCATGAAGACCAACAAGACCATCGAAGCTGCCATCGCGCTGTCGCAAATGGAAACGGTCGAAATCGAGAAGATCGGCGCGACGACCGGCGTCAAGCTGAGGCTCGACCCGGCGCGCTCGAACAAGAACTTTCGCGTCTTCCGCGGGTGCTGCGATGCGCATGGCGCCATCGCCGAAGTCGAATGCCGCACCACCCGGGTCAAAGGCGCAGCGCAGGGCACGCTGATCTACGTTGCCCTGAACGAAGGGCAGGCGCCAACGGGAAGCGAAGTGGTCTCCCGGCTCGGCAAGCCGCAGAGCATTCAGCAGGCCACCGGCTCCTCCGTCTACGCCTACGAGATTCCCGGCGGCGAGCTCAGGTTCGCCGTCAAAGCCGGCTCGCCCGAAGCGATACTCTCCATCGCCATCGAGAAGACCGCCTCGGCCAGTTCCGCCGCGCGCCGCTCGGCGCAGTGGGCGGCGTCGATCTGACGCCGGTGAGTTCTTGAGCTCCAACTGACCGCTATTCAAGTCTGACGCCAGCTACATCCGGTCCAGGCCCTCGTCGTCATACGAGGCCGGGTCGGAGATCGGCTCGATGTGAACCAGCACGCCCGAGTTCGGCACCAGCGAGCGGATGCGTTCCTCGATCTCCTCGGAGAGCTGGTGGGCGCGCTTCACGCTCCACTCGTCGGGAACTAGCAGATGGAAGGAGATGAAGCGCCGCGAGCCGGCCTGGCGGGTGCGGAAGGCGTGGAACTTGACGGCGTAGCGATTGGCGTACTCGTTGAAGATCTTGTTCACTTCGTTCTGGTCTTCGGGGCTGATGGCGGCGTCGAGCAGGCCGACGACGGAACGGCGCACGAGGCCGATGCCTGTCCACACCACGTGAATCGCCACCGCTAGCGCGACTAGCGGGTCGAGGCGCTGCCAGCCGGTGGCGTAGACGAGCGCGACGCCGGCGATGACGCCGGCCGAGGTCCACACGTCGGTCATGAGGTGCTGGCCGTCGGCCTCGAGCGTGATGCTGTCGTGGCGCTTGCCGGCGCGGGTCAGCACGACGGCGACGCCGAAGTTGATGAGCGACGCGACCACGGTGATGCTCAGGCCGAGGAGCGGCGCCTCGAGCGGCTCGGGCGCAAGGAGCCGCGGGATCGCGGCGTAGAGGATGCCGCCGGCGGCGAGGACGATGAGCGCTCCTTCGACGCCGGCCGAGATGTATTCGGCCTTGGACAGGCCGTAGGGAAAGGCCTGGCCGGGCGGCGTGGCGGCGAGGCGCAGCATCGAGAGCATGAGCAGCGCCGCGGCCAGATTGACGAGCGATTCGAGGGCGTCGGACAGGAGACCGACCGATCCGGTCAGCCACCACGCGAGGGCCTTCAGCGCGATCGTCGCGATGGCCGCGGCGATCGACAACCAGGCGAAGCGCTCGAGGTTGGTTTCCATGCTTGGAGATCAGGCGGGAGAGATTTTGCCCTTTTCCAGCTTGTAGCCGCGATCGGCGACGCGCTCGGTGAAGCGCGCGCTCTGCTCGGCGAGGAACACTGCGACGCCGGCCCACTTCATCTCGAGAATGGCCGCAGCCACCTGGTCGACGATCACTGGGGCGAGGCCTTCCGAGGGTTCGTCGAGCAGGATCGCCTTGGGATTGCCGGCGAGGGTGCGAGCGATGCAGAGCATCTGCTGCTCGCCGCCCGACATGCTGCCGCCGCGACGTTGCAGCAGGGCGCCGAGGGTGGGAAAGAGGGCGATGAGCTTCTCCATGCTCCAGGTGGGCGCGTCCGGGCGCGGCGGCTGGCGGCCGACCTCGAGATTCTCGGCCACGGTGAGGTCGGTGAAGATGCGCCGGTCCTCGGGCACGTAGCCGAGGCCGAGTCGCGCGATCTCGTGCGGCGCCTGCCGATCGATGCGCTCGCCGCCGAAGCGGACTTCGCCGGAGCGCGCCTCGACGAGGCCCATCAGCGCCTTGAGCGTAGTCGACTTGCCGGCGCCGTTGCGCCCGAGAAGGGCGACCACTTCGCCTTGGCCGACAGCGAGGTCGAGCCCGAAGAGCACCTGCGCGCGGCCATAGCCCGCGCTCAGGCCGCGGGCCTCAAGCATCGCCAAGGTACACCTCGCGCACCTTCGCGTCGGAGCGCACTTCTCCGGCCGAGCCCGAGGCAATGATCTCGCCCTGGTGCAGCACGATGATGCGCGCGGCGTGGCCGAACACCACGCTCATGTCGTGCTCGGTAAAAAGGACCGCGATGCGCTCGCTGTGGGCCACCTCGGCCGCGAGCTCCATCAGCAGGCCTCGCTCCTCCGGCGCCATTCCGGCGGTCGGCTCGTCCATGAGCAGCACCCGTGGTCGGCCGGCCAGCGCCGCGGCAAGCTCCACCCGCTTGAGATCCCCGTAAGCGAGCACGGCACAAGGCCGCTCGGCCTGGCTCGCCATCCCGACGCGCTCGAGCAGCTCCTGCGCTTCGTCGCGATGGAGCTTCGGTGCCGCCGCAAGCAGGGACCCGATCCGGTGATGGTAGGAAAGAAGCGCGACCTGCACGTTCTCGCGCACGCTCATCGAGCCGAACGTCTGCGTGATCTGGAAAGTGCGTCCGACGCCCATTCGCGCGATGCGGTGCGCAGGCAGCCCCGCCACGCTGGCGCCTCCGACGAGGATGTCGCCCGCATCGGGAGCGAGCTGGCCGTTCAGCAGGTTGAAGCAGGTTGTCTTCCCGGCGCCGTTCGGACCGATGAGCGCGACCACCTCGCTCGGGTCGAGCGCGAAGGACACGTCCTTCACTGCCTGCACGCCGCCGTAGGCCTTGCAGAGACCGCGGACCTCGAGCGCGCTCATCGCGCGAGCTTTTCCTTCACGAAGCCCGCGACGCCCTGGGGGAACGCGAGGACGAGCAGGACGACCACCGCGCCGATCGCGGCGCGCCAATATTCGATCTCGCGGGAGAGCGAGTCCTCCAGCCAGGTGAAGAGGCCCGCGCCCCAAACCGGGCCCGTGAGCGTCTGCACCCCGCCGAGGAGCACCATCACCAGCGCGTCGACTGAGCGCGGGACCGAAAGCACCTCGGGTGAGATCGAGCCCTTGGAAAAAGCGAACACGGCGCCGGCGACCCCGGCGAGAGTACCAGCGATGGTGAATGCCGCCCACTGCACGTTGCGCACGGGAATGCCGACCGCTTCGGCGCGCAGCGGCGAGTCGCGCGAGGCGCGAAGGGCGAAGCCGAACGGCGAGTACACCGTCCGCCAGACGAGCGCGATGGCGGCGCCGCAGAGGACGAGCACGAGATAGAAGTAGGCGGGCTTGGAGGCGAGCCACTCCGCCGGCCATGCGCCGATCAGCCCGTTGGAGCCGCCGGTGACGCGATCCCACTGGAAAGCGACCGACCAGGCGATCTGCGAGAAGGCGAGGGTAAGCATGGCGAGATAGACGCCGGAAAGCCGCACGCAGAACCAGCCCGACAGCAGTGCACCCGCGAGCGCGAGCAGGGGCCCCGCCACCAGCGCCAGCTCCATCGGAAAAGCGACGCGCAGAACGAGCAGCGCGGCGCCATAAGCGCCCAGGCCGAAAAAGGCGGCGTGGCCGAAGGACGCCATGCCGCCGGGGCCCATCATGAAGTGGAGGCTGGTCGCGAAGAGGGCGAAAACCAGGAGGTCCGTCAGGAACACGAGGAGATAGCCCTGCGAAACGAGCGGCGCCAGCGCGAGCACTGTGAAGGCCGCGGAAACCAGGATCAAGAACGCGCGTGATGGAACCCGGAACGGCGTCTGCATCGCGCCGGGGCCGCGCGCCTCGGGGATCGGGCGCCCGAGCAGCCCCCAGGGCCGCAGCACCAGCACCACGGCCATCACGATGAACTCCACCGCCAGCGTCAGCTTGGAGAAACCGAGCGCGAAGCAGAACGCCTTGATCACACCGATGAGGAGCGCGGCGAGGAAAGCGCCGGGGATCGAGCCGAGCCCGCCCACCACCACCACGACGAAGGCGTCCGACACCACGCCGAGGTCGATCTCGAGGCTCGCCGGCTCGCGCGGGATGGCGAGCGCGCCGCCGAGCCCGGCGAGGGCGGCGCCGACCGCGAATACCACCGTGAAGAGCACCTTCTGGTTCACCCCGAGCGCGGCAGCCATCTCGCGATCCTGCGTCGCCGCGCGCACCAGCGTTCCCCACCGGGTGCGCGTGAGAAGCAGGTACAGCAGCACGAACACCACCGGCCCGATCGCGATGAGGAAGAGATCGTATTGGGGGAACGCGCCGCCGGCGAGCTGCACCGCGCCGCGCAAACCCGGTGCGCGCGGTCCCAGCATGTCCTCGGGGCCCCACGCCCACAAGGCGAAGTCCTTGATGAGGAGGACCAGCGCAAACGTGGCGAGGAGCTGGAAAAGCTCCGGCGCCCTGTAGATCCTCCTGAGAAGCGCCACTTCTATGAGGACGCCGAACGCACCCACGGCGACCGCCGCGATCGGCACGGCGGCCCAGAAGCCCACGCTTCCGGAGAGCGATACGGCGAGATACATGCCGAGCATGTAGAGCGAGCCGTGCGCGAAGTTCACCACGCGGGTGACGCCGAAGATGAGCGAGAGGCCCGCCGCGACAAGGAAGAGCGAGCTCGCGGCGGCGAGGCCGTTCAGGAACTGGAGCAGGGCGGCAGTGCCGGTCACTGCCGCCGTTCTAGTCTGCTTTTCTCAGGAGGCGGATTTCCTGGTCGGACGGCTGGAACCTCGCGCCGTCGGCGTAGTACCAGTTCACCATCACGCCCTTGCCGCCTTTCTGCGCGAGCTGGCCGACGTAGGCGCCCATCGTCGACTGGTGGTCGATCGGCCGCCACTTGATCGTCCCGAAGGGCGATTGCATCTCGAGCCCTTTCAGCGCCTCGACGAGCTTCTCGGTGTCGGCCGATTTCGCCTTGCGCATCGCATTGGCCACCGTGTAGACCGCGGTGTAGCCGACCACCGAACCCTGGCGCGGGTAATCCATCCAACGCTTCTCGTAGGCGTTCAGGAACTTGGTGTGCTCCGGCGTGTTGATCTCGCTCCACGGGTAGCCGGTGACCCACCATCCCGGCGGCGTCTCGTCCTTGAGCGTGTCGAGATACTCCGGCTCGCCGGCGATCAGGTTGAACACCGGCCGGTCCTTGAAGAGTCCCCGCGTATTGCCTTCGCGCACGAACTTCTGGAGGTCGGCAGCGAAGAGCGCGCTGAAGATCGCGTCGGGCCTGGCGTCGGCTAGCGCCTGCACCACCGCGCCGGCGTCGATCTTGCCCAGCGCGGGCGCCTGCTCGGTGACGAACTCGACGCCGGGCTGCGCCTTGGACAACAGGTTCTTGAACGACGCAGCCGCCGACTGGCCGTACTCGTAGTTGGGATACACGATCGCCCAGCGCTTCTTGCCGAGCTTGGCCGCCTGCGGGATGAGCATCGCGGTCTGCATATAGGTCGAAGGCCGCAGGCGGAAGGTGTAGCGGTTGCCGTTCTCCCACACGAGCTTGTCGGTAAGGGGCTCGGAGGCGACGAACAGCACCTTGCGCTGATTGGCGAGGTTCGCCACGGCGAGGCCGACGTTCGAGGCGAAGGTGCCCATGAGCAGGTTCACCTTGTCGCGCGAGAGCAGTTCCTCCGCAACGCGCACGGCATCGCCTGGCGTGCCGCCGTCGTCGCGGCTGACCAGCTCGAGCTTCCTGCCGTTGACCCCGCCCGATGCGTTGACCTCCTCGAGCGCGAGCTCCATGCCCTTCTTGTAGGGCTCGAGAAAGGCCGGGAACACCTTGTAGCTGTTCAGCTCGCCGATCTTGATGTTCTGCGCCTGAAGAGAGAAAGAAGCGGCCAGGCCGATCCCGGCCGCCACGAACTTCAGCAGTTTCATGTCTCGCCTTCCACTTTCGCGCCGCGGTCCGGCTTGATCTTGTCCGTGCCGCCGGGAAACACGCGCCAGAACTCCCTGCGTATGAGGCTCGCGATGGTCGCACTCTTGTTGAGGCCGTGATAGCGCGCCACCGCCTCCAGCATCGCGAGATCGCGCGCCGTGGCGGAGAACGTGCTCACGCGTGCCTTGGGCCTCACCACCGCGTCATTATATATGCTTTATATAACATTTAAGCAACCCCGATGGCGCGCGTCGGAAGCTGCTAGGCTTGCGCCCGGACCCGGGCAGAACCCGCGTCCTGAAGCAAGAGCTGCCGTGCACGCACCCAAGAGCTTTGGCTACCGCCAGTCCACGCAACGCCATCAGCGGCGCGATGCGGCGTATGCAGTCATCCTCGACGACAAGCAAAGGGTGGCGTGCGTCGTGGACAAGCGACGACTCTTTCTTCCGGGCGGCGGGTTGGAGGCGGAAGAAGACGCGCTGCAAGCAGTCCATCGGGAGGTGGCTGAAGAATGCGCGATGGCGCTGGAGATCATTTCGCCGCTCGATTCCGCGGTCCAGTTTTTTCGAGCGGCACGCGGCCAAGCGTATGAGCTTCGTGCATCTTTCTTCTTGGCTCGCTTCGGCAGCGCGCTCGATCGACCGGCTCAGCATGAGCTGCGCTGGCTTTCAGTGGCGCCCGCACCGCCACTCTTTTACCATGAGTGTCATCGATGGGCAGTCGAGCAGGCTGTGAGCCGGAGAACCGCGTGACCCGGTTGCTTATTCTGCTTCCGCTGGTGTTCGCGACCGCGCTGGTCCCGGCACAGACGCGAAATGATGCGCTGATCGCGCGCGCGAAGGCGCTCGAGCTCGACACGCCGTACGTCGCGCCGCCGGGCGACCCGCTGGAGCTCCACGCCGCGGGCTATGCCAAGGTGATGTGCTCGGCGGTGTTCGTCACGGGACTCGATCCCGACTTTGCGCGAGACAACGTCGGCTTCTTCACCGGGCCGTACGAAGAGCGCGCGAGGCTCGGGAAGCCCGTGATCGATCGCGCCGCGAAAGCAGTGCATGTCACCCTGCCGAACGGGGTGAAGCGAACCGCGCGCTACCTCGGTGACCAGGGATGCGTGACGCTGCCGCCGGGGAAGGACGCGCCGGAGTTCAAGCCGGTGCGCATCAAGCGCCAGCTTCCCGACCCATCTACCCGGCCGTGGCCCATGGGCGACGTGCTGCCCAAGGATCCGCCTGCCGGGCTCGACATGGCGAAGGTCAGCCGGGCGCTCGACGCCGCGTTCGAGCCAGCCGCCGCCATGACGGCGGCGTTCGTCGTGACGTGGAAAGGACGCATCGTCGGCGAGCGCTACGGCAAGGGCATCACGATGCATACGCCGCTCGAGAGCTGGTCGATGGGGAAGAGTGTGACCGCGGCGTTGATGGGCATTCTTGTCCGGCAGGGCGTCTATACGCTCGACCAGCCTGCGCCCATACCGGAATGGCAGGGCCAGGGGGATCCGCGCGCGAAGATTCGCATCTCCGAGCTGATGCGCATGTCGAGCGGGCTGCGGATTCGCGCGCCGCAGGATCCGGACTACGACCCGTCGCGCGGCTATCCGGACCATGTCTATCTCTATACCGGAGCGGTGAACGCTTTTCACTACGCCGCCACACGGCCGCTGCAGTGGCCGCCGGGCACCGTGGGCCGCTACCGCAACTGCGACCCCGTCCTCGTCAATTACCTGGTGCGTCTCGCGGTCGAGAGGCGCGGCGAGGAATACCTGTCGTTCCCGCAACGCGAGCTCTTCGACGCCATTGGCGTTCGCACAATGGTGATGGAAACCGATCCCTACGGAGACTTTCTACTGCAGGGTTACGAGCTCGCGTCGGCGCGCGATTGGGCACGTCTTGCCAATCTCTATCTGCAGGACGGGGTCTGGAACGGCAAGCGGATCCTGCCGGAAGGCTATTCCAGATTCGTGAGCACGCTGGCGCCGGCGTGGCGAGACGACGGCCGCCCGATCTACGGGGCGTTCTTCTGGATCAACGGCGAAGGCGCTTTCCCGGTGCCGAGCGATGCGTATTACATGGCCGGGTCGGGCACTCAGATCGCGCTCATCGTTCCGTCGCACGACCTCGTCGTCGTGCGCATGGGCCACTACCGTGGCGGAGGACCCGGCTTCCAGAGTCTGCAGCGCGCACTCGCGCTTCTCATGGAAGCGATTCCGCGAAAGAACTAGGCGGCCTTGCGCTCGGCGGGCGGCGGGAGCTGCCTGAGGCAGCGCCCGATCCAGAGTGCGGTGAGCTTCTCCTGCACGCCGTTCTGCGCCAGGCGCTGGGCGAGGGCGGCGAAGTCGACCTGGTCGAGCGGCTGGTCCTGGTTGAAGCAGGAGAAGACGTAGCTCGTGCTTCCGGTCACCGGGTCGACGTGCGGCTGCAGGCACTGCGCGCAGATCTCCTTCATCATGCACTGCATCGGCGAGTTGATGGAGCCGATGGCGACATGAGTCTTCTTAAGGTAAGGGCTCAGCAAGCCGTGGCGGGCCAGCGCCACCGCGGCCATCATCCTGTCCGAGCCGATGGCGATGATCCGGTCAGCGTCCGAGAACGGGATTTCCTGCCTGCCGAGATCGCCGGTGGCGTAGGCGTGCATCGCCTGCACGATGTTGCCGACGAAGGCGCGGTCCTGCGGCCGGCGCGGCGCGAAGCCGGGCGCCTCGTCGCAGCACCAGATCACCACGTCGGAGGACGCTTCGATGTCGTCGATGCGATAGCGGTCGCCCATCGACTTGTAGCCGGCGAAGTAGATCACCTTGCTTCCCGCGGCGCGCAGCGCGCGCCCGATGGAGAAAAGCACCGCGTTGCCGAGACCGCCGCCGGCGAGCACCACCGTCTCGTCGCCCCGGATCTCGGTCGGGGTGCCGGTGGGTCCCATCAGCACTACCGGCTCGCCCGGACGCAGGTAGGCGAGGAGGTCGGCCGAGCCGCCCATCTCGAGCGCTATGACTGAGATCAGCCCCTTGTCGCGGTCGACCCACGCACCGGTAAGGGCGAGGCCCTCCATCGCCAAAGTGGTGCCCGGCAGCTTCAGCGCCAGAGTCTCGAAGTTCTGCATGCGATAGAACTGGCCGGGATTGAACCGGCGGGCGGCAACCGGCGCACGCAGCACCACCTCGACGATGCGCGGAGTAAGCCGGCGCACCTCGTGCACTACCGCGCGCAGGTCGCGGTTGAGCCGCGAGAGAAATTGCGCGTCGTCCAGGGACGATGAAGGATCTTTTTGTGAAAGTACTCTGCTGACGACGGGGAAACCCTGCTTGGCGCTGCCCATCGCCTTCACGACGTTGCCGAAATACGAAGGGTGCAGGTCGCCAAAGAAGCTCATGAAACGTCCGTCGGGACGGCGATGCAGCAGCACCGCGACGTGCTTCGGCTTGGCCGCATGGCGCTCGGGCTTCACCGGCGCGCCGTTTTCGTCGCAGGCCTGGAAGTACTTGCCGTCGAGCGCGAGGCTCACGCCTTCCTCGCGCGCGAGCACCGTGTTGGGCTGCGTGCCGGCGGCGATAAGCACCGACCGTGCAGGAAGCGTTACTGGAGTTTTTTCTGAATTCAAAAACTGCACCGCTTTCGCGTGACCGAACTCGTCGACCTCGATCCGGGTCGGCGACAAGCCCTCGGCGAAGGTGATGCCTTCCTCGAGCGCCTTTTCCACCTCTTCGTGGTTCAACGTGTAGGAGGGGCTGTCGATCATCCTGCGGCGATAGGCGATGGTGGAACCGCCCCAGGATTTCAACAGGGAAAGACGTTCCGAAGGAGAAGCGGAGCGAAGGGCGCGAGCATGGGCGATGAATTCCTGCGCGATCGCCTGCTCCTCGGCGTTCCAGAACGGCCTTTCCTCGAGCACCTCGTAGCGCGCGAGGAATTTCTCGACCTGAATGGCGTAGTAGGCGAGCGACTCGGTCGCGGTGTCGATCGCGGTGAGGCCGCCGCCGATCACCACGATCGGCAGGCGGATCTGCAGGTTGGCGATCGACTCGCGCTTGGCGGCGCCGGTGAGCTGCAGCGCCATGAGGAAGTCCGAGGCGGCGCGCACGCCGCGCGCGAAGCCGTTCGGGATCTCGAGCACCGTGGGACGGCCGGCGCCGGCGCAGAGCGCGATGTGGTCGAAGCCGTCGGCGAAAGCCTCGTCGATCGTGAGCGTGCCGCCGAAGCGCACGCCGCCGAACATGGCGAACTGGCGCCGCCGCTCGAGCAGGAGCCGGATGATCTTGAGGAAATTCTTGTCCCAGCGCACCGTGATGCCGTACTCCGCCACGCCGCCGAACCCGGCCATCACCCGCTGGCTCAGGTTTTCCTGCAGCTCGCGAATATCTCTTATGGGATGGAAGGCAGTCCGGTTGCCGAGCGGGTCCACGCCGGAGAGCGCCGGATCGAGCGGCTCGATCTTCAGCCCGTCGATTCCCACGACCGTGTGGCCGTCGTTCATCAGGTGGTGCGCCACGGTGAAGCCCGCCGGCCCGAGGCCGACGACGAGGACTCGCTTGCCGCTCGCCGCCTTGGGGTAGGGGCGGCGCAGGTCGAAGGGGTTCCAGCGCGTGAGGAGCGAATAGATCTCGAACCCCCACGGCAGCTCGAGGACGTCCTTCAGCGTGCGCGTCTCGGCCTGCGGGATGTTGACCGGGTCCTGCTTCTGGTAGATGCAGGACTTCATGCAGTCGTTGCAGATGCGGTGCCCGGTGCCCGCGACCATCGGATTGTCCACGGCGATGATGCCGAGCGCGGCAAGCGGCTGGCCGCGCGACTTGACCATCTGGAACTCGGAGATCTTCTCTTCGAGCGGGCAGCCACTCAGCGGCACGGCGAACACGGTTTTCTTGAATTCCGTTGAAGGAGGTTTCTCCTTCAAGCCTTTTGAGCACGAATCCTTGCCCTGTTCGTGGCACCAGATGCAGTAGTTCGTCTCGTCCAGCGCGCCGACGAGGTCGGTGCCGCGGTCGGTCAGCTCGAACCCCTGCCGTTCGCGCAGATGCTCCAGGCGATGTTCGCCAAACCCTTTTTCGTTGGTCGTGTGCACGGGCACCAGACGCATGTAGTCGAGCTTGCGCGGCGCCTTGAAGAGCACGCCGTGGCGATGCTTTGCCTTGCCCTGCGGCGTGGTTGCCGCCCAGGCGGCATAGCGTGCGGCCGCCTCGAGCTGGGGCGCATCGGCCGCCTCGTTCTTCATCCACTGCGTGACCTTGCAGGCGAAATCAAGCTCGGTGAATTCCCCTCCAAACAAGGTCCGGGCCGCAGCGTCCGCGTCGAAGTTCTGGATCTCTTCGGGCTTGACCTTGTGCATCGCGCGCCGCTGCACGAAGAGACGCTTCACCGAGTAGAGCGGGGCAAGCTCGTGATGCTTCGCGGCAAGCGCTTGCGCCTCGGCCTCGATGCCGAAAAGCCGCGCGATGAAATCCTCGACGTGCGGCGCGGCCGCGATCAGGAGATCCGACTCTTCCTTCGGCGCCGCGGGAGGATTTGCCCGGGCCGCCACGAGGCGATCGCGCAGGGCGGCGTCGCCCTGCGCGAGAAAGTCCAGGAACGCGGCGTCGACGCGCGCGAGTCCTTCGCGCTCGTACAAATCGCCGAAGCGGATGCCGAAGCCCAGATGCATGGCGGGTAGAATTATCTTTGAATTCCGAGCGCCTTCCGGACGAATTACCTTATTCCCGATTTCCAAGGGGGTCTTTCATGCAGATCAAGAGCAGCGTATTCCTGGTGACCGGCGGCGCCTCGGGCCTCGGCGGAGCCACCGCGCGCATGGCGGCCGAGAACGGCGCCAAGGTGGTGATCGCAGACCTGCAGATCGAGCCGGGCGAGAAGCTGGCGCGCGAGCTGAACGGGCGCTTCATCAAGTGCGATGTCGCCTCGGAGGCCGACGGCAAGGCCGCGGTCGCGCTGGCACTGAAGGAATTCGGCGGACTCCATGTGCTCGTCAACTGCGCCGGCATCGCGCTCGCCGAGCGCACGCTCGGCAAGGAGGCCCCACACGATCTGCAACGTTTCATTCGGGTTGTCAATGTGAACGTCATAGGGACGTTCAACATGACCCGCCTCGCCGCGGACGCCATGGCCAAGGCTTCGCCCAACGCCGGCGGCGAGCGCGGCGTGATCGTCAACACGGCCTCGGTTGCCGCCTTCGACGGCCAGATCGGCCAGGCCGCCTACTCGGCCTCCAAGGGCGCCATCGTCGGCATGACGCTGCCCATCGCGCGCGACCTCTCGCGCAACGGCATCCGGGTGTGCTCGATCGCGCCGGGCATTTTCGAGACGCCGATGCTGGCCGGCCTGCCGAAGGACGCGCAGGACTCGCTCGGCAAGCAGGTGCCGTTCCCCTCGCGCCTGGGACGCCCTGCGGAATACGCGCAGATGGTGAAGGCGATCGTCGAGATCGAGATGCTGAACGCGGAGACGATCAGGCTCGATGGCGCCATCCGGATGGCGCCGAAGTAACTAGATTTGTTTCAGCGTGGTGGTGTAAAGGCGCGAGCGGTCGACGTAGCCCTGCGCGATCGTCAGCAGGAAATCCTTTTCCTCCCGCCTGAGCTCGCGCACGACCTTTCCCGGCGAGCCGAGCACCAGCACGCCGTCGGGAATCTCCTTGCCCTCGGCGATGAGCGTGTTGGCGCCGATCAGCGCGCTGCGGCCGATGCGCGCGCCGTTCATCACCACGCTGTTGATGCCGACGAGCGAGCCCTCGCCGATGGTGCAGCCGTGCAGCATCACCTTGTGGCCGATGCTTACGCGGCGCCCGAGCGTCATCGGAAAGCCGGGATCGACGTGCAGCACCGAGCCGTCCTGGATGTTGCAGCCCTCGCCGATGGTCACCTGGTCGTTGTCGGCGCGGATGACGCTCTGGAACCAGACGTTGACGTTGTCCTCGAGCACGATGCTGCCCACGAGGGTCGCGTCGTGCGCGATGAAGTGGTGCGCGCCGCGCAGCTCGGGGCGGCGCCCGCCGATGGCGAAAAGAGGCATGGCGCTATGATAATCGAGTGAAAGTGCTCGTTCTCGGCGCCGGCGTGGTCGGCGTGGCCAGCGCCTGGTACCTTGCGGAGGCGGGCCACGAGGTGAGCGTGGTCGAGCGCCAGCCGCGCGCCGCCATGGAGACCTCGTTCGCGAACGGCGGCCAGATCTCGGCCGGCCACGCCGAGCCGTGGGCGAAACCGTCGGTGCTGCCCAAGATCCTGGGCTGGCTGGGGCACGAGGACGCGCCGCTCCTCTTCCGGCCGCGCCGCGACTGGGCGCAGTGGATGTGGGGCCTGCGCTTCGTTCTCGAATGCCTGCCGGGCCGCTTCGAGCGCAACACCCGCGCGCTCGCCGGCCTCGCCCAGTACAGTCGCGACTGCCTGCGCGCGCTGCGCGAGAAGACCGGGTTGCGCTACGACGAGCTGAGCCGCGGCATCCTGCACTTCGCCACCGACGGCCACGATTTCGAGGCGCTGGCGCGCGCCGCGGAAGCGGCGCGCGCGCTCGGCGTCGAGCGCCAGGTGAAATCGGCTCCCGAATGCCTCGCCCTCGAGCCCGCGCTGCGCGAGTCCGAGGTCCCGGTGACCGGCGGAATCTACACGCCGCGCGACGAGTCGGGCGACGCGCGGCGTTTCACCGAGGAGCTCGCGCGCCTCGCCGCGCGCCGCGGCGTGCGCTTCCGCTACGACAGCGCGGTCCGGGCGATCGACACGGCCGGCGAGACGGTGACCGGCGTCAAGCTCGTGGAAGAAGATGGCGACCGGCACCTGCGCGCCGATGCCTATGTCGTCGCGCTCGGCAGCTACAGCCCGCTCCTGCTCCAGCCGCTCGGGGTGCGCATTCCGGTGTACCCGCTGAAGGGCTATTCGATCACGCTTGGGCTTGGACCCGAGCACCGCCAAGCGGCTCCGACGGTCAGCCTGACCGACGAAGCCCACAAGATCGTGATTTCGCGCCTGGGCAACCGGCTGCGCGCCGCCGGCACGGCCGAGCTCACCGGCTACGACACCACCGTGAGCCCGGTGCGCTGCGCCGCCATCGCGCGGCGGGTGGTGAGCCTGTTCCCGGCATTGCGCAGCGTCCTCGCCTACGAGAGCTGGGCAGGGCTGCGGCCCGCGACGCCGGCCAACGTGCCGATCGTCGGCAGGACGCGGCTCTCCAATCTGTTCCTCAACACCGGCCACGGCACGCTCGGCTGGACGCTCGCCTGCGGCTCCGGAGCCGCGCTTGCCGACCTCGTCGGCGGCCGGCGCCCGCAGGTCGAGTTCGGGTTCCTGCATTGAGAGAAAGCGAATCGCTTTTCCTTGCCATCCGCGGCCTGCGCTACCACGTGCGCCGCTGGCCGGCGCTATCCGCTCACCCGGGCGCGCCGAAGATGTTTCTGCTGCACGGCTGGATGGACGTTTCGGCGTCGTTCCAGTTCGTGGTCGACGCGCTTCGCGGCCCCTGGGACGTCTACGCGCCCGACTGGCGCGGCTACGGGCTTACCGAATGGGGAAAGTCCGATTCGTACTGGTTTCCGGACTACCTTGCGGATCTGGATAGCATCCTGGAGCGCTTTTCCGCCCAGGATGCTGTCAATTTGGTAGGACACAGCCTCGGCGGGAACGTGGCGGCGCTCTATGCCGGCATCCGGCCGCAGCGCGTGGCGAGGCTCGTGAACCTGGAAGGCTTCGGCATGGCGCCGACCCGGCCGGAGCAGGCGCCGAAGCGCTACGCGCGCTGGTTGAACGAGCTGCACGAACGGCCGACGCTGCGCCCCTACCAGGATTTCGACTCGCTGGCCAAGCGCCTGCGCGAGGGCAATCCCAGGTTGACACGGCGAAAGGCCGACTTTCTCGCCCGCCACTGGGGCAAGGAGGAGGGCGCGAGCGTCGTGCTGCGAGGCGATCCGGCGCACAAGATCGTGAATCCCCTTCTTTACCGCATCGAGGAAGTGCAGGCCTGCTGGCGCGAGACGAGCGCGCCGGTGCTTTGGGTCGACGCGGCCGAGTCCGACACCATGAAGCGGTTGGGACTGACCGCGACGCAGCATGCGGAACGCAGGAACTGCTTCAAGAATCTCAAATACGTTACGGTGCAAGACGCGGGCCACATGCTGCATCACGATCAGCCGGAGGAAGTGGCGCGGCTGATCGAAGATTTCCTCGCCGAATGACCCAGTTTCTCTCGGTCCATCCGACGCATCCGCAGAAGCGGCTGATCCGCCTCGCGGCCGAGGCCGTGAAGCGGGGCGGCCTGATCGCCTATCCCACCGATTCTTGCTACGCGCTCGGTTGCGACCTCGGCGCCACCACCGCGCTCGAGCGGCTGCGCCGGATTCGCGGCGTGGACGAGCGGCACCGTCTCACGCTCATGTGCCGCGACCTCTCCGAGATCTCGGCCTATGCCACCGTGGACGACGCGCGCTTTCGCCTGCTGAAGAGCGCGACGCCCGGAAGCTACACCTTCATCCTGCCGGCCCGCCGCCAGGTGCCGCGGCGCGCGACGAGCCGCAAGACGATCGGCGTGCGCATGCCGGGCCATCCGGCGGCGCACGCGCTGCTCGCCGAGCTCGATGCGCCGATGCTCTCGGCGACGCTCACCGTGGCCGGCGACGAGGCGCCGCTTGCCGACGCGGAGGAAATCCGCGCGCGCCTCGAAAGCGCGCTCGACGTCATCGTTGACGGCGGACCCTGCGGCGTAGAGCCTTCCACGGTGATCGATCTGACGAAAGCCGAGCCGCAGGTGGTGCGCGTGGGAAGGGGATCGCTCGCGCCGTTTGCCGTCCAGCCCGTCTGATAGACTTGCGGGAAAAAGATGGACGTCAATCTCCTGGTCCAGACGGTCGCCATCTACGCCCTCCCGGTGCTGTTCGCGATCACGCTGCACGAGGCGGCGCACGGCTACGTGGCGCGCTACTTCGGCGACATGACGGCGCACGCGCAGGGGCGCATCAGCCTGAACCCGATCCGCCACATCGACCCCGTGGGGACGATCGCGGTTCCGGCCCTGATCCTCTTCGCCTCGAGCCTCGCCGGCACGCACGGCTTCCTGTTCGGCTGGGCGAAGCCGGTGCCGGTGAACTACTCGGCGCTGCGCAAGCCCCGCCAGCACATGGCGCTCGTCGCCGCGGCGGGACCGGCGGCCAATCTCGGCATGGCGCTCGCGTGGGTCACGCTGCTCAAGCTCGCGCTCCTGATGCCCGAGAACACCTTGTCCGCGGCCATGGAGGCCATGTCGCAGGCCGGCATCCTGGTCAACCTCATCTTCATGTTCCTCAACCTGCTGCCGATCCTGCCGCTCGACGGCGGGCGCATCGTGGTGAGCCTGCTTCCCACCCGCGCCGCGTGGCGCTACGCGAAGCTCGAGCCGTGGGGCATCCCGGTCCTTCTCGTGCTGCTCGCCAGCAACGGCCTCACCTTCCTCCTGCAGCCGCTCATCCAAGCCTCCGACGCGATCATCCGGGCCATGGTCTTCTGATGTACGAGACGCGCGTCCTGTCCGGCATGCGGCCGACCGGGAGCCTGCACCTCGGCCACTATCACGGCGTGCTCAAGAACTGGGTCCGGCTCCAGGCGGAATACCTGTGCCTGTACTTCGTCGCCGACTGGCACGCGCTCACCACCGACTACGAAAAGCCCGGCAGCATCATGGCGAGCGGCTGGGACATGGTGGTCGATTGGCTGGCGGCCGGCATCGACCCCAACCAGGCGATCCTGTTCATCCAGTCGCAGGTCCCGGACCACGCCGAGCTGAATCTGCTGCTGTCGATGATCACGCCGCTCGGCTGGCTCGAGCGCGTGCCGACGTACAAGGACCAGCAGGAGAAGCTCGCCGAGAAGGACCTCTCGACCTACGGCTTCCTCGGCTACCCGCTGCTGCAGTCGGCCGACATCCTGATCTACCGCGCGCGCTACGTGCCGGTGGGTGAGGACCAGGTCCCGCACGTCGAATTCACGCGCGAGGTGGCGCGGCGCTTCAACCACCTGTACGGCAAGGAGCCGGGGTTCGAGGAAAAGGCCAAGGCCGCGGTCAAGAAGATGGGCTCGAAGAAGGCCCGGCTGCTCGCCGAGTTGCGCACCAAATTCCTGGAGCAGGGCGAGGCCGAGGCGCTGGGACGCGCGGAGGCGCTGGTCGACGAGCAGCAGAACCTGACGCGCGGCGACCGCGAGCGTTTGTATGGTTGGCTGGAGGGCGGCGGAAAGAGGATCCTGGTCGAGCCGGAAGCGCTGCTGACCGAGGCCTCCAGGATGCCCGGCCTCGACGGTCAGAAGATGTCCAAGTCCTATGGCAACACCATCGCGCTGCGCGAGGAGCCGGAGTCGGTGGCGAAGAAGGTGAGGACCATGCCGACCGATCCGGCGCGGGTGAAGCGCACTGACCCCGGCACGCCCGAGAAATGCCCGGTCTGGTCGCTGCACCTCGTGTACTCGAACGAGGCGACCAAGCAGTGGGTGCACCAGGGCTGCACCACCGCGGGCATCGGCTGCCTCGACTGCAAGCAGCCGGTCATCGAAGCGATCAATAAGGAGCTCGCGCCCATGCGCGAGCGCGCCCGGACCTACCTCGACGACCCGACGTTGGTAAAAAACATCATCGCCGACGGCTGCGACCGCGCGAAGCGCCTGGCGGCGGAAACCATGCGCGAAGTGCGCGAAGCTATGGGATTATCGTATCCATGAACGTGGTGCCGCTGAACGCTTCCTCGAATCATCCAGTCAGCCAGCCCGTCGCCAAGCTCTACGGCGAGCCGGTCATCGAGCTCCCGCACGACCTGTACATCCCGCCCGACGCCCTCGAGGTGGTGCTGGAGGCCTTCGAGGGCCCGCTCGACCTGCTGCTCTACCTCATCCGCAAGGAAAACCTCGACATCCTCGACATCCCGATGGCGCCGCTCACGCGCCAGTACCTCGAGTACGTCGACATCATGCGCAGCAAGAACCTGGAGCTGGCCGCCGAGTACCTGGTGATGGCGGCGATGCTGATGGAGATCAAGTCGCGGCTGCTGCTGCCGCGACCGCCGGCGGCCGAGCCCACAGAGGAGGATCCGCGCGCCGAGCTGGTGCGGCGCCTGCTCGAGTACGAGCAGATGAAGAAGGCGGCGCAGGCGCTCGACGAGCTGCCCCAGGCCGGCCGTAACGTCATCGCGATCTCCGTGTGGATCGAGCGCCAGGTTGCCGAGCGGCTGCCGGAGGTGAATCCCCAGGACCTGGCCGAGGCCTGGCGCGGGCTGCTCCACCGCGCCCGCATGAGCCGGCACCATCACATCTCGCGCGAAGAGCTGTCCGTGCGCGAACACATGAGCTCCATCCTGCGCGCGCTGCAGGAACGCCGGGTGCTGGAGTTCAGCGAGCTGTTCGAGCCGCAGCGTGGCGTGGCGGTGCTGGTGGTGACCTTTCTCGCGCTGCTCGAGCTTGCGCGCGAGCTGCTGATCGAGATCACCCAGTCCGAGTGCTTTGCGCCGATCTACGTGAAGCTCGGCTACAGCACCACCCAGCCGGGGGCCAACGACGCCGCGTAGCAACTAAAGGAACGTCTTTCTAAGCGTTCGACAACTAGGTATAGTAGGTACCGCCATGCACAACCCCGCCGACCCGTCCGCCGTTCCCGCCGTCCCGGAAGCGGCCAAGCGCATCCTCGAAGCCGCGCTCCTCGCGGCGCCCGAGCCGCTGTCTCTCGCCGAGCTCAAGCGCTTGTTCGACAACGACATTGCCGCCGATACGCTGAAGAACCTGCTGGAGGAGCTGCGCGCCGACTGGGACGGCCGCGCGGTCGAGCTGGTGTGCCTCGCGAGCGGCTGGCGCTTCCAGACGCGCCTGGAGTTCCAGCCCTATCTCGAGCGCCTGTCGCCGGAGAAGCCGCCGCGCTACTCGCGCGCGGTGATGGAGACCCTGGCGATCATCGCCTACCGCCAGCCGGTGACCCGGGGCGACATCGAGAACATCCGCGGCGTCGTGGTCACGACCCAGATCATCCAGACACTCGAGAACCGCGGCTGGATCGACGTCGTCGGCCACCGCGAGACCCCGGGCAGGCCGGCGCTCTACGCCACCACCCGGCGCTTCCTCGACGACCTCGGGTTGCGCTCGCTCGAAGAGCTGCCGCCGCTCGAGGAAATCGCCACCACCCTGCAGCTTGAGCCCGCCCCCGTCCAGCAAGTCAGCGAAGCCGAGCCCCGCTCCGTCGAGCACGAAGAGCCGCACCGAGCGACCGGTACAGACGGCTGAAAGAATTCAAAAGATTCTCGCGGCGGCCGGGCTAGGCTCGCGGCGCGAGATCGAGGGCTGGATCACGGCCGGACGCGTCAGCGTCAACGGCGCCGTTGCGAGCCTGGGCGCCCGAGCCGACCCGCAAGACGAGATTGCGGTCGACGGAAAACCGGTCCGCCGCCCGAAGCAGGAAGA
>Ga0075426_10000124_pt1 | contig 49229 bp, 50 predicted proteins | sample SoiMethybrSBSTD5_FD_75304 | JGI IMG/M metagenome (GOLD analysis project Ga0075426, IMG submission 75304) | Bulk soil microbial communities from a Populus tree surrounding site in Tennessee, USA - Soil MetaG P. TD hybrid SBSTD5 | ecosystem: Environmental > Terrestrial > Soil > Tree plantation... | reverse complement strand
CGCCGATGACAAGCTCAAGCCCGTGTTCAGCGGCAAGAGCCAGGTGTCGATGTTCGAGATGACGAAGCTCGTCAGCAAGCACCTCAAATAACCGAATTCGCGGGGAGGAAAAGGGCCGGCACTGCCGGCCTTTTGTTTTTTACTGCCTTTTGGTTTTTTACTGGTGGTACGAGGTGACCCGGTCGACCTCGTTCCGCGAGCCGAGGATCACCGGCACTTTCTGGTGCAGCACCTTCGGCTGGATGTCGAGGATGCGCATGCGCCCGTCGGTCGCCGCGCCGCCCGCCTGCTCGACGATGAGCGCCATCGGATTCGCCTCGTACATGAGGCGCAGCCTCCCGTCCCGGTTCTTCGCGTCGCGCGGATACATGAAAATGCCGCCGCGCGAGAGCACGCGGAACACGTCCGCCACCATCGAGGCCACCCAGCGCATGTTGAAGTCCTTGCCGCGCGGCCCGTCCGTGCCGGCGAGGCATTCGTCGATGTAGCGCTTCACCGGCGGGTCCCAGCGGCGCATGTTGGACGCGTTGATGGCGAATTCCGCCGTGTCGGCAGGAATGCGGATCTCGGGATGGGTCAGGACGAAGGTGTAGGTTTCCCGGTCGAGGGTGAAGGCGTGCACGCCGTCGCCGACGGTAAGGATGAACACGGTCGTCGGCCCATAGACGGCAAAGCCGGCGGCGACCTGCCGGTTTCCGGGCTGCAGGAAGGCTGCTTCCTCCGGCTCGCAGAATTTGCCCTCGGGCGTCTTCGGGCAGCGCAGCACCGAGAAGATCGTGCCCACCGAGATGTTGACGTCGATGTTCGATGAGCCGTCGAGCGGGTCGATCAGCAGGAGATATTCGCCGCGCTTGTAGGGCTCGGTGATCGGCACCGGCTTCTCTTCCTCCTCGGAGGCGAAGGCGGCGAGGTTGCCGCCCCAGACGTTCGCCTCGAGCAGGATCTCGTTCGAGAGCACGTCGAGCTTTTTCTGCACCTCGCCGTGCACGTTGCTCGTCGCCGTGCCGCCGAGGCCCTCGGCAAGCGCGCCCTTGTTGACGCGCGTGCTGATCGCCTTGCAGGCGCGCGCGATGGTCTCGAGGAGCAGCCGCAGATCGGCGTTGATCAGGTTGTTCTGCTGCCGGCCGACGAGGAACTGCGTGAGCGTGACGCGACGCATCGCGGCCGATTCTACCGCCGCGCGATCAGGTGCGGTTTTTGGCGAACCAGGCGCCGCCGAGAAGCGCGAGGGCGATGAGCGCGAACACGGGCGTCATGCCGAGCGCGCCCGCCATCGCGCCGGAGGCGAGCGGGATGAACGTCTGGCTTCCGCTCAGCATGGTGGTGCGGATGCCCACGGCTTCGCCCTGGCGCCCGGGCGGCGAGACTTCGTAGAGCACTGCCATGATGACCGGCTGCGAAGCACCCAGGCCGACGCCGAGGATGAACGAGAGCGTCATGAGGAGCGGCACGCTCTGCACGAAGGGGAAAAGGAGGTAGGCGATGCCGGCGAGCGTCATGGCGCTCGCGATGAGCAGCCACTGGCGCAGCCGCCGCACGAGCTGGGTCAGCACCGCGCGCACGAGAAAGGTCGCCACCGCGAAGCAGGCCATCACGACGCCGATCGTCCCGGCCGCGAGCCCGATGCGCGAGCCATAGAGCGGCATGAGGAAGCTGTAAATGTCCCAGCCCACGTTGAGCAGCCCGCTCGCGATCAGCGTGTGGCGCAGCGCCGGGAGGCGCAGGAGCTCCATCACGCCGCCGTGGACGCCGCGCGCCACGTGCGCCGGGCGCGGCAGCGGCCGCGTGCGCCGCGCGAGGAGCACGAGGCCGATCACCGGCAGCGTGGCGAGCGTCACCATGGCGCCGGCGTGGCCGAAGGTCTCGATGGCGTAGCCCGCGATGAGCGGGCCGACCGAATTCGAGATGGAAAAGCCGAGCGAGAGCCAGGAAAAGGTCACCGCGCGCTGCTCCGGCGTGCCGTAGGCGCCGAAGACGCTGTTCATCGAGATGTGCAGCAGCATGAACGACGTGCCGATGAGCGGGCTCGAGATGTACAGGATGCCGACGCTCGGAAAGAGGTAGGGCAGGGTGGCGCCGCAGGCGAGCGTGGCGAGCCCGAGCATCACCGGCCGGCGCGGCCCGAGCCGGTCGATGACGCGCCCGGCCGTCACCGACAGCAGCATCGGCAGCACCGCGAAGAGCGCGGCGAGCATGCCGACCGTAAGCGCCGAGGCGCCGAGGCTGAGCGCGAAGAGCGTGGTCGTCATGCGGCTGCCGACGAAGCACAGGTGCCCGAGGGCGTTCAGGAGGATGAAGTAGGCGATTTCCAAGCGCGTTTTACTTTCGCGTCCACACCGTCATCGCGACGCCGGCGCAGGTGACGGCGATGCCGGCAAGCGTGAGCAGGCTCGGCAGCACGCGAAAGAGCGCGGCCTCGAGCACCACGGCGAAGATCGGCGGCAGATACATCATGCTCGTCACCCGCGTCGCCTCGCCATGGCGCATGAGGACGTGCAGCGCGCTCACCGCGAGGATCGACGCGAAGATCACGAGGAACGCGATTGCCGCGCCGAGCTGCCAGCTCCAGTGCACGGTGAAGCCTTCTACCGCCACGGCGAGCGGCGCGAGCACGGCGGCAGACGCGGCGAACTGGATCACCGCCGCTGCCTTGAGGTCGGTCTGCGGTGCGAAGATGCGCTGGTAGAGCGTCGCCGCGGTCACCGCACAGACTGCGATCAGCGTCGCGGCGAGGCTGCCGCCGGTGACCTCGCGGATGTCAATCTTGTGCCACACGACGAGCGCCACGCCCGCGAGCCCGACGAAAACGCCCGCCCATTGCCCGGGCGCGAGGCGCGCATGCAGCCAGCGCGAGGCGATGATGGCCGTGAGCAGCGGCTGCGAGGAAATGATGAGCGCCGTCGCGCCGGCCGACATGCCGAGATATTGCGCGTAGTGGCTCGCGCCGAGCTGCACGGCGTGCATGAGCAGGCCCGCTACGGCGACATGGCCGAGCTCCGCCCGCGTCGCCGGCCAGCGCGGCTTCCATAGCGCGAGCACCGGCGCGAGACAGAGCAGCCCGAAGCAGAAGCGCAGCGTGAGAAAAGTAAAGGGCGGCGCGTACTGCAGCCCGACCTTGGTCGCGACATAGCCCGAGCCCCATACCGCCACGAAATACCAGGCGAGGAGCGCGCTCGAAAATGGGGTCAGAGCAATATTCCGGAGTTCTTCTCCGGATTTTAATTCGGGCTCTGACCCCGATTCGGTTTTATTGCGGCGCTTGCAGCGCGGCGATGCGCGCCTCGATCGGCGGGTGCGTGGCGAAGAGCTGCGCGATGCCCGACTCGCTCGAGATGCCGAAGGCCTTGACGGAGTCGGGCAGCCCGCCCGTCTGCAGGCTGCCCAGGCGCCGCAGCGCTGCGATCATCGGCTGCGGCGTGCCGAGCAGGCTCGCCGAGCCGCGGTCGGCGCGGAACTCGCGGTAGCGCGAGAACCAGGCGACGATCATGGAGGCGACGATGCCGAAGAGGATCTGCGAGACGATCATCGTGATGTAGAAGCCAGGCCCCACGCCGCGCTCGGTGCGAAACACCGCCTTGTCGACGATGAAGCCGACCACGCGCGAGAGGAAGAACACGAAGGTGTTCAGCACGCCCTGGATGAGGGTGAGCGTCACCATGTCGCCATTGGCGACGTGCGTCACCTCGTGGCCGAGCACCGCCTCGACCTCCTTCTTGTCCATCGACTGCAGGAGCCCGGTCGAGACGGCCACCAGCGCCGAATCCTTGAAGGCGCCGGTCGCAAACGCGTTCGCCGGGCCGTCGTAGATCGCGACCTCCGGCTTGCCGATGCCCGCCGTATCGGCGAGCTTGTGCACCGTCTGCACGAGCCAGTATTCGTTCGTACCCTCGGAGCCGTCGATGGTTTGCGCGCCGACGGACATCTTGGCGATCCACTTCGAGATGAGGAGCGAGATGAACGCGCCGCCGAAGCCGAAGATCGCGGAGAACCACAGGAGCGAGCCGTAGTCGATGCCGTTCGCGACCAGCCAGCGGTCGACGCCGAGCACGCTCGTCACGATGGAGAGCACCACCATCACGGCGAGGTTGGTGGCAATCAGCAGCAGGATGCGTTTCATAAACTCTTTCTTCGCGTTGATCCGCGGTTCAGTTGGGGCCGGATTGTAAGGATTTCAAGATCGCGCGCGCGCCCTTCTCGGCGATGACATACGTCGGGGCATTCGTATTTCCGGAGGTGATGCGCGGAAATACGGACGCATCGATCACGCGCAGGCGCTCGACGCCGCGCACGCGCAGCTCGTCGTCGACGACCGCCATGGCGTCGTGCCCCATCTTGCAGGTGCCGACCGGGTGGAAAATCGTCGTGCCGAGCTCACCGGCCGCTCGCGCGAGCGCCGCATCGTCTTGGACCGCATTTCCGGGCCGATATTCGTCGGGCTGGTATTTCGCGAGCGCCCTTGCCGCCATGATGCGGCGGGTGAAGCGCATGCCGGCGACGGCGATGCGACGGTCTTCCTCGGTCGCGAGGTAGTTCAGCCGGATCTCCGGGTACGCCATGGCGTCCGGCGATTTCAGCCGCACCCAGCCGCGCGAGGTCGGCCGCAGGTTGCATACGCTCGGCGTGATCGCCGCGAAGCTGTGCAGCGGGTCGCCGAACTTGTCGAGCGAGAGCGGCTGCACGTGCCACTCGATGTTCGCGCTCGGCTCGCCGGGATCGCTCCTCGCGAAAGCACCCATCTGTGAGGGCGGCATGGTGAGTGGGCCGGTGCGCAACAGGAAATATTCCAGCGCCATGGCCGCTTTTCCGATCCAGCTGTTCGCGACCCCGTTCAGCGTCTTCGCGTTGCTCACCTTGTACTGCTGGCGGATCTGCAGATGGTCGTGCAGGTTCTCCCCAATGCCCGGAAGATGATGAACGACGGGAACGCCGAGGCGGCCCAGATGGTCGCCATTGCCGATTCCCGATAACTGCAGGAGCTGCGGCGAGCCGATCGCGCCGGCGGCAAGGAGGGTTTCGCGCTGTGCACGCGCGAAGAGCGCCTCGCCCGCCCGCCGGAACTCCATGCCCTGCGCACTGCGCGCATCCATGCGCACTTTGGTCGCGTGCGCGTCGGTGAGCACGGTCAGGTTCGGCCGGCGCAGCGCCGGGCGCAGGAAGGCGTTGGTCGCGCTCCAGCGCCGGCCGCGCTTCTGGTTCACCTGGAAGTAGGCGCAGCCGGAGTTATCGCCGTTGTTGAAGACCTTCACCGGCGCAATGCCGCACTGCGCGGCCGCTTCGCGGAACGCATCGAGGATGTCCCAGCGCACGCGCGGGTCCTCGATGCGCAGCTCGCCGCCGGCGCCGTAGCCGTCGGTCGCGCCGCGTTCATAGTCCTCCAGCGATTTGAATATCGGCAGCACATCGTTCCATCCCCAGCCGCGGTTGCCGAGCGACGCCCAGTGGTCCCAGTCCTCCTTTTGGCCGCGCATGTAGATCATGGCGTTGATCGACGAGCAGCCGCCGAGCACGCGCCCGCGCGCGTAGTGGATCGAGCGCCCGGCGAGGTTTTCGTCCGGCTCGGTCTTGTAGCACCAGTCGGTGCGCGGGTTGGCGATGGTGTACAGGTAGCCGACCGGAATCGGGATCCAGAAATAGTTGTCGCGCCCGCCCGCTTCGAGCAGCAGCACGCGCGTATCCGGATCGCGCGAGAGCCGGTTGGCGAGAAGGCAGCCCGCGCTTCCCGCGCCGACGATGACGTAATCGAAACTGCCGAATTCCCGCACGCGGCGTATTCTATTTCCGCATGCCACTGGGCGATGAACAAGGTTTGGAGGCCGCGCTGCAGGCGCTGCGCGCGCGCCATTTCGACGCGGGTGGCGGCAAATGCGACTACGACGCGCTCGGCGGCTCGGACGAGCACCGGCAGCTCGCCGAGCGCCTCGCCGCCCTGGAGAGCTTCGACCCCAAGCGCGTACGCATCGCGGCGCAAACGGCGTTCTGGCTCAACGTATTCAACGCGCTCGTACTGCGCGATGCGCAAGAGCTCGCGCGCGCGCGCCGCGTGCGCGACGTCGAGGCCTTCTTCGAGCAGCCGCGCACGCGAATCGGCGGCCTCGATTACTCCCTCGACGACATCGAGCACGGCCTGCTGCGCGGCAACGTGCCGAAGTTCGGCCGTTTCCGCGCACCGATGCGCGCCGACGATCCGCGGCGCGCCTACACGCCAATCGCCTACGACGAGCGCATGCACTTCGGCATGTATTGCGCTTGCCGCTCGTCGCCGCCGCTGCACGTGTTCGGCGCCGGGGCTCTGGACGAGCAACTGGAGCGCGCGACGCTCGAGTACCTGCAACGCGAGGTGCACGTCGAGCAGCAGGGCGCGCTCGTCATCCTGCCCCGGGTCTTCCACTGGTATCGCGCGGACTTCGGGGGTGAGCAGGAGGCGCTCGCCTTCGCGCTCGCGCGGCTCGAAGACGAGGCCGTGGAAATGGTCGATCGCCGCCGCGGCAAGGTGAAGCTGCGCTACGCCGACTTCGACTGGCGGCTGAACGCGAGATGAGATTATTCTATTTACCCGCACGCTAGATCGAGGAGCCAAGCGATGTCCACGACGCTCGAGCAGTTCGCCGCTGAATGCCGCACCGTTCTCAAGTCCGAGCCCGGACCCTCGGGCCGCCGCAAGGTCTGCATGCGCCTGGAGACGTTGCTGCGCGAGCCGGCGTTTGCCGCGCTCGTCACCGAGCAGACCGCCGAGCGGCAGGTGCTGTACGAAGACCCGGAGCTCGGCTTTTGCGTGCTCGCCCACAACTACAAGGCCGCCAAGGAATCGCCGCCGCACGATCACGGGCCCTCGTGGGCCATCTATGGACAGGCGAAGGGCGAGACCGAGATGACGGACTACGAGCTCGTGGAGCGCGCCACGCCGCAGACGCCAGGCAAGGCGCGGCCCGTGCGCACCTACAAGCTAAAGCCGGGGATGGCGTATCTCTACAACGAAGGCGATCTTCACTCGCCGCGGCGGCGCGGGCCAACCCAGCTCATCCGCATCGAGGGGGTGAACATGGATCGCATCAAGCGGCTGAAATTCGAGGCGATCTGAGGCGGCGGCGCGAGCCGCCGGCGCAGTGAATAGATCGAGTCGATGAGTGGCGTGATGCGGTAGCCGGCCACCGCCGCTTTCGCCTCGGTCGCGGCGGCGTCGTAGCGCACGCGCAGGAACTCGACGCTCCACGCTTCGCTGTCGAAGAGCGCGCACTCGGCGAGCCGGTGCTCGCGCTTGCGCTGGGCATCGACCGAGCCGGCGTTGATGAAATACAGCCGCTCGCGCGTGATGGCCGAGGCGAGCGGCAGGTCGCGCACCTCGTCGCCTGCCAGCTCGTAGAGCTTCTGCTCGTGGCTGTGCCCGAAGAAGCAGACGCGCGCGGCGGGGAAGTCTTCGCGCAGCAGCTCGGCGTTGCGCCGGATGTGGTGCGGCGTCGTCATGTAGAGCTGGACGTCGCGCACGCCGCCATGGATGAGCGCAATCGAGCCCTCCACCACGAGCGCCGGCGGCAGCGTGCACAGCCATGCCGCGCTCTCGGGCGCGAGGCGCTGGCGCGTGCGCTTGAGGGAATAGCGCGCCTTGTTCGAGCAGCGCTCGAAGCCCAGGCGACCCGTGCCGATCAAGTCGTGATTGCCGGCGATGACCTGCGCGCCGCAGCTGCGCAGCAGCGCGACGCACGCGTCCGGGTCGGCGTTGTAGCCGATCACGTCCCCTACGCAAAGCAGGCGCCGCGCGCCGCGGCGCTCGAGCGCCTCGAGCACGGCGCCCAGCGCCTCGACGTTGCCGTGGATGTCGCCTAGGACGCCGTAGAGAGCCATCGCAGGACACGCCGACCGACGCGCGGCGGAAGAGACGTGAGCGAACCGCGCAGCTGGAAAAGGAAGGGCAGCGGGTCATCCCATGCGAAGAGGTGGTAGATCTTCGGTGCCGCGAAGAGCGAGGCGAGCCATTGCCCGAGGCCGAGATCGCTCGTGCGGAACGCGCGCCAGTCGAGCGAGAGGCAGAGCCACCGGTACTTCGTGCCGGCGCTCAGGGCCGCCGGACGCACGCCCCGCGTGACGTGCTCGTACGCGACGGCGGCGATGTTCACGCCGTTCTTCGCGCCGAGGTAGTGCCACAAGTTCGAGCGCGCGTTGATCTCGAGCACGTGGAAGCGGCCGGTCTCGGCGTGGCGCTTGAAATCGATCTTGAATAGCCCCTTCAGGCCCAGGCGCGCGACGATCTCGCCGCCGAGCGCGCTGAGCGCATCGTCGTGCGCGAGCTCGAGGTAGGAGCTATCCCCGGTGAGGGCCGGATAAGTACGGATCTTGCGCCCAACGAAGCAGGCGAGAAGCTGACTGCCTTCGTCGGCGAAGCCATGGAAGGACCAGAGCGAGCGGTCGTCTCCCGGCACGTATTCCTGGAAGGCGAGCTCCGGCGCGAGACACTGCACGATCGCGTTCTGGCGCGCCGCCCGGCCGCTCGAGAAGATGCGTGCCTTGCCCGCGCCGCCGAAGAGCTTGCAATACACCTTTGAGCTCGACCATGCGGTCTTCACATTCGGCTTGACGAGCACCGGGGCGTCGAAGCGCTCGAGCGTTTCCCAGTCGAGTCGCCGCGGTACGGCCAGGCCGCGGCTCTCGGCGAGCGCCTGGAAGAGCGCTTTGCTATGGAGCGCGCGCGCGAGGGCCGGATCGTTCAGCAGAAAGAGATAACGCGCCGACAGCGCCGTACGGAATTCCTGCACGAGGCCGAGGTAATCGTCGTCCCCATAGAAGAGCGGCACGCGGCAGCCCAGCATGCGCATGAGCTCGTCGCCCGCGCGCAGCAGCCGCTCGACCACCGCTTCGCGCTGCGCGAGCGGCGGCAGGATGCAGCGGCCAATGCAATGGCGCGAAACCATCGCCGGCGTCGCGGCCTCGGGCGAGGCGACGATGACCGGGATGCCCGCGAGGCCGAACGCGCGCACGAGGTCGATGCCGCCCAGGAGCATGACCGGCGGGCGGCTTGCCGTCAGGCGGCCGCGCTCGACTTGGAGCACTGCGCTCACGGCAGCAGCTTCGGCGCGGGCGCGCGCAGGAGCCGCGCTTTCCAGATCGGCGCCCAGATGCGGCGCAGCCGGTAGGCGAGCGCGCCGAGCGTGTGCCGGAAAACCCGCACGCAAAGCGTAGTGCGATGGCCGGTCGCAAGCTGGTCCTTGTAGCGGTGCTCGCCGCGCAGGTAGTCGAAGACCTGATTGCCCTCGCCGATCGCGTGCTCGAGCGCGTGCGTGAGGAGCACCTTGCCCGGATTGAGCTTGGCGCGCGCCGGGTCGAAGCCCGCCTGCATGAGGTAGACCCGGTTGCGGAAGCGAAAGCAGTATGTGATCGCGGCAAGCTCGCCGTCGATCTCGAGGCAGTACAGGCGCAGCCAGCCGCGTGGCAGTGCCGCCTTCATGATGTGGCGGTGGAACTCGACGTACTCGTGCGTGGCGAAGGACTCGCTGCCGCCCGCTTCATCCCAGCGGCGCCGATGCAGCTCCACGAGGCGATCGACCGCCTCGTCGAGGCGCGCGGCGTCCTCCCAGACGAAGAAGCGCAGCGTGTGGCCGTCGGCGGCCTTGCGGCGCGCGCTCTTCAGGCGCGAGCGCCGATCGGAGCTGAGCGACTTCAAGAACTCGGGCCACGAGCTCGGCAGCTCCGTGTACGCGATGCGCTCCGAGACGCCGGCGAGGGTCGGGCGCTGGCCGTCGACGGCCGCGCGCTCGAGCGCGCGCGGAAAGGCGGACTGCGGATCCATGTCCGTGAAGAGCACGACGTCGGCGTCGCCGAGACCGAGCGCGGCCTCGGCGAGCTTGCGCGCCACCGCTTCCTCGCGCCCCGGGAGGAGCACCGGGCCTAGATCGTCCGGATGCGTGTCGCCGCCGGTGCCGACGAAGCGCAGCAGGCGCACGCGCACGCCGAGCACCCGAATCGTCTGGATGTAGAGCGCGAGAATGCCGACGGCATCGCCGTGCTCGAGCGCGACCAGGATGTGCAGCGGCTGGCCGCCGCCATAGACCTGCCACCACTGGTACTGCCAGATCCACGAGTTGAAGACACTCGCCGCTGCGGCCTTCTCGTGCAGGCGATTCCACTGCGGCCCGAGCTTCGCGAAGTCGGCCGGCGCGGTGAGGACCTGCACCGCAATTTCGCTGGCGACGGCGGCAGGTGCGGCGGGTGCGGTACGACTCGACAGGGGACGCAGAGGGAGCTCGGGTGTATGCGCGGCGCTGTTTTGCACCATGGCAAGAGTCGCGCAAAAACGCCTCGGCTGCCATCCGCCATGCGGCATGCCCGGCGGGCGAGGAATATTTCCCGTTAAGCTAGATGACGGGAGGCAGCCGTGGCAATGAGCCGCATGGACCAGTTGCGGATCGGCGTCGATCTCGGGGCGCGAAGCGCAAATTACGTGCGCCGAAATTCGGAATTTGCGGCTAAGGCACTGAAGCTCTAACGATCCTTTAGGCGGACGAATAAAAGCAAACGTCGGCACGACATCAAACCGCGTGTCGCTGGCGTGTAGTTCGTCGCGGCACATCGGCCGTAGCGACAGTTGTCTACCGGCGCGTAGCCAGACGTGTAGCCGGGATTTATAGTTGCTTAGGGGAGCGGGACAAATCAACGGCTTGCGCATCGGTGTTGACTTAGGCGGCACCAAGATCGAGGCGGTGGCGCTCGAAGCGAGCGGGCGCGAAGCATTCCGCAAGCGCGTGCTCACGCCGCGCGGCGACTACGAGGCGACCGTCGCTGCCGTAGTGTCGCTCGTGCGCGAGGCGGGCGAGGGCACGGTCGGCATCGGCATCCCGGGCGCGCTCTCGCGCCTCACCGGGCTCGTGAAGAACGCCAACTCCACTTGGCTCATCGGCCGGCCGCTCAAGCAGGACCTCGAGCGCGCGCTCGAGCGACCGGTGCGCATCGAGAACGATGCCAACTGCTTCGCGCTTTCGGAAGCGATCGACGGCGCCGGCGCCGGCGCGCGAACGGTATTCGGGGTGATCCTCGGTACTGGCGTGGGCGGCGGCATCGTCGTCGACGCAAGAGTGCTCGTCGGGCGCAATGCCATCGCCGGCGAATGGGGACATAACCCGCTGCCGGCACCGACGCCGAAGGACTTGCCGCTCCCCGCGTGCTACTGCGGCCGGACGGGGTGTATCGAAACCTATCTGTCCGGCCCAGGCCTGGAGCGCGAGCACGAGCTGCTCGCCCAGGAAAAGCGCAGCGCGCGCGACATTGCCGCGCTTGACGGCGCGGCACTCGACCGCTATGTCGAGCGACTCGCGCGGGCGCTCGGCGCCGTGATCAACGTCATCGACCCGGATGTGATCGTGCTCGGCGGCGGGCTCTCCAACATCGAGCGGCTCTACCGCGACGTGCCGCGACTGTGGGCGCGCTACATTTTTTCCGACCATGTCGCGACGCGCCTTGCGCGCAACCTGCACGGCGACTCGAGCGGCGTGCGCGGCGCCGCGTGGCTCTGGAACGAGCCCTAGCGTTTCACGCCGCGCATGATGATTCGCGCGTAGCGCTGGTAGGTCCAGTACGCCCACGCCCAGTCGAGCATCACGACGATGCGGTTGCGGAAGTTGATGAGAAAGTAGATGTGGGCGACGAGCCACACGACCCAGGCGGGGAATCCCGAGAGCTTGAGCCGGCCGATCACCGCCACCGCGGCGTTGCGGCCGATGGTGGCGAGCTGGCCGTAGTCGCGGTAGTTGAATGGCCGCGTCGGCTGTCCGCCGACGAGGCGCAGCACATTGCGCCCGGCGTGCCGCCCCATCTGCTTCGCCGCGGGCGCGATGCCCGGCACGGCGTCGACGACGGCGAGGTCGCCGGCCACGAAAATCTCCGGATGCCCGGGCACCGAGAGGTCCGGCTCGACCTTGACGCGCCCGGCGCGGTCGAGCGGTACGCCGAGCGCCGCGCCAAGCGGCGAGCTCCTCACGCCCGCAGCCCAGATCACCGTCTTTGCCGAGAGCCGCTCGTCGCCAAGCGAGACGCCGTCCGCGTCGATTGCGCTCACCCTGCGGTGCGTCCATACGGTGACGCCGAGACGCTCGAGCTGCAGCTGCGCTTTGGCGGCGAGATCGGGGGGATACGGCGGCAGCACCCGCTCCGCCGCTTCGACGAGCACGACGCGCGCGCTGTGCGGATCGATGCGGCGAAACTCGCCGGCGAGCGTGTGGCGCGCGATCTCGGCGAACGTGCCGGCGAGCTCGACGCCGGTCGCGCCGCCCCCGACCACGACGAAGGTAAGCCAGGCGCGCCGGCGCACGGGATCGCTCTCGCGCTCGGCATGCTCGAACGCGGCGAGCACGCGCCGGCGGATCTCGAGCGCATCCTCCAGGGTTTTTAATCCCGGCGCGTAGGCCGCCCAGTCGTCATGGCCGAAGTAGCTGTGCGTCGTGCCGGCGGCGAGGATGAGGTAGTCGTACGGCGTCTCGTCGCCGTTCTCGAGGCGCAGGACGCGCCGGCCGGCATCGATACCGGTCACCTCGCCGAAGAGCACCGTCGTGTTCTTCTGGTCAGCGAGGATGTGACGGATCGGCGCGGCGATCGAAGGAGCGGATAATCCGCCCGTCGCGACCTGGTAGAGGAGCGGCGTAAAGAGGTGGTGGTTCGTGCGATCGATCACCGTCACCTCGACCGCCGCGCGGCCGAGCGCCTGCGCCGCCCAGAGGCCGGCGAAGCCGCAGCCGACGATGGTGACCCGCGGAAGCGACATGCGGGCGATGATACAAGTTGTTACCAAGCCGCTGCGCCGGGTGTCATCGCCCGCGTGCGCGAAGCGTTGAAGGAAGCTCCACCACCAAAGGAGGATTTCGTGAAATTTGCATACAGCAGCATCGTCGCAGCGCTCGGACTCGCGTTCTGCGGCGCTGCATTCGCGCAGGCGGGCACCGTCCAGCGCGACGTGAACCAGCAGCAACGCATCGAGCAGGGCCTTCAATCCGGGCAGCTCACTACGCGCGAAGCCGGGAAGCTCGAGCGCGAGGAATCGCGCGTCGAGCGCGACCAGGCGCGCGCCACGCGGGACGGCAACCTCTCGCCCGCGGAGAAGGCGCGCCTTGCGCGCGAGCAGAACCGCGTGAGCCGCGACATCTACCGCGAAAAGCACGACGCCCAGACCGGCAACCCGAATTCGGCTTCGTCGCAGCGCATGCAGGCCGACGTGCAGCGCAATGTCAACCAGCAAAGCCGCATCGAGCAGGGCGTGAAGTCGGGCGCGCTCACCGACCGCGAGGCGGCGCGGCTCGAGCGCGGCCAGGCCCGCGACAACCGCATGGAAGCGCGCGCCGGCGCCGACGGCAAGGTCGGCGCGCGCGAGCAGCGGCGCATCCAGAAGGCGGAGAACCGGCAGAGCCGCCGCATCCAGCGCGAGAAGCACGACGCGCAAAAGCAGTGAGCTAACATGGCCGCATGGCGGCCGATCTGTCGCGCGTCAAGCCCGGCCTCAGAGGTGAGGCCGGGCTTTTAGTTTCCGAAGAGCATACGGCGCCGCGCGTGGGCAGCGGCGCGGTGCACGTCCTCGCCACGCCGGTGATGATCAACCTCATGGAAGCGGCCGCGCTCGCCGCCGTCGAAGAGCTCCTCCCGAGCGGTCATCAGAGCCTCGGCACGGTGCTCAACGTGCGCCACATCGCCGCAACGCCGGTCGGCATGCGGGTGCGGGCCTGCGCCACCGTGCAGCGCGTGGACGGGCGCACGGTATTTTTTGCGGTTGAAGCGCGCGACGAGCGCGAGGTCATCGGCGACGGCACGCACGAGCGCGTCGTGGTCAACGTGGAAAAGTTCGACCAACGGGTTCAGCGCAAGCTCAAACCCTGACGGCTAGTACGGCCGCGCGCCGAAGAGCCATGGATGCAGCGCAAACACGAGCAGAAAGGCAACGAGGCCGATGAGCGGCCGCATCGAGCCGATTTCTCGCCAGTCGAGGCGGTTGCGGCCCTGGATGATGGCGACGAACGGCACGTTGGACGTTACGGCCGCGAAGCGGGCCCACGCTGGATCGGCGCGCTTGCGCCGGTCGATGAGGATCGTGCCGAGCGCGGCGAGGATGAAGAAGCCGCCGAAGAAGACGAGCGATTTGGCGTCGCCGCGGGCGACGATGTGCGCTAGAGCCCAGAGCATGATGCCCCACATGAGCGGATGTCTCGTGATGCGGATCATGCCGCGCGCGGGATCCTCGCTCTGCAGGAGCTTGTCCGCGCCGACCATCGTCGGGTTGCGCCAGTAGCCCGTGACGATGAGGATGAAGGCGAACGGCATGACGACGGACGGCACATGGCGCACGCCCGGCCACAGCAGCTCGCGCGGCGCGTGCACGTATGCCCAGATCATCCAGGCGAGGCTGACGAAGGCGAGCGCCGAGTACGCGCCGCGGTAGGGCCATTCGCCCATCGCCGCGACGAGCTTCGGCCGCAATGGCGTGCTCGTCACGAAGTGCGTGGCGAGAAAGGCGACGGTCGCTAAAGCGAGGAGGGCGATGGGCCCTATTGTAGGTCGATGATGAAAAGCCGGATCAGCTCTTCCAGATTCTGCGAGGAGCTCACGATCTTGCAGCCGATGCGGCTGGCGAGCTCGCCGCTCGCGAGCTTGACGCGGCTGACATAGCGCACTTCGAGGTCCACTTCGATCGGCTGGTGCTGCGGATGGCGAATGCTCGCGCGCTCGAGCCGCGTGCCGGTGCACAGTGGAATGGTCGGGTCGGACACGAGCGTGCCGACGCCGTCGAGGCTGACGTCGACCACCTTGGCGTCGAAGGTGAGCGGGCCCATGCGCACTTCGCAGCTCACCGGCGCCTGGGCCGGCACCGTGACGCGCGCCGCGCCACGCCGCTGCTGCATGGCGAGCATGATGGTCGGCAGCGCGCACTGAATGCAGGCCTTGCCCGAGTGCGTGAACGTATGCGGCATGGCGCCGGAGAAGGCGAACTGCGCGCCGCGATGGTTGCAGCGCAGCGTGAGGCTGCGTAGCGCCAGCGCGGCAGTGTTGGCGGGCTTGTGCTCGCTGAACGCGAGCAGCATGTACCCACGGACCGGCTCGACGTACAGCAACTGAGACAGGAACATCAATTCCGACGGCAGGCTCGCGGTCAGCCTGTCGCGGTCCTGGATCATCGAGTCCAGGATGCGGCCGATCTCGATTTCGGAGCGGACCAGCAGCTGGCCGGTAGTACCCAGGCGGGAGGTGATGTCGGGCGAGTTCACGACCCCTCACATTGCCAGCTTGCGTGCCGGCCTCAAGGGCAAATTGCTGTTAACAGCGCTTCAGCCGAGCGCTTTCGTGACGATTTCCGCAACGTCGCGCGAGAGCCCCTCCGTGTCACGGATGCGCTCGAGCTGCTCGCGCGCCTTCGCCTGGCGCGCGCGGTCGAACTTGCGCCAGCGGTCGTAGGCGCGCGCCATGCGCGCGGCGACCTGCGGGTTGAGCGTATTGAGCGCGATGATCTGGTCGGCGAGGAACGCGTAGCCGCCGCCGTCCGCGGCATGGAAGCGCACATGGTTCGCGCTGAAGGTGCGCACGAGCGCGTACACCTTGTTCGGCACCTTGAGATCGAACGCCGGGTGCGCGAGCAGGCGCTTTGCCCGCGCGAGCGTATCGGGCAGGCGTGAGCCCGCCTGCACGGCCAGCCATTTGTCCATGACGAGCGGCTCGTCCTTCCAGCGCGCGTAGAACTCCTCCAGCGCCTTGTCGCGCTCCGGACAGGCGAGCTGCGCAAGCCAGGTGAGCGCGGCCATGGCGTCGGTCATGTTGTCGGCGTTCCTGAACTGCTCATAGGCGAGCGTCGACATACCGAGCTCCGCCAGGTAGCTGAGACAGGTATTGCGCAGCGACCGGCGCCCGATGGAGCCGGCGTCCGGGGTATAGCGCGCCTTGCTCTCCAGCCGGCGATAGCTGGCGAGGAACTGCTCCTTCAGCGCCCTGGCGAGCGCAAGGCGCAGCGTGTTGCGCGATGCATGCAGCGCGTCCGGATCGACCACGTCCATCTGCTCGGCGAGGAAGCTCTCCGAGGGCAGCGTCAGCACCTCAGAGGCGAAGATCTGATCCTTCTCGCGCAGCATGCTGCCCATCGCGTCGATGAATGCCGGCGAGGGCTGGCCGCGCCGTTCCAAAATCGTCGATGCCGCGACGCGCTGTCCTGCTTCCCAGCGATTGAACGGATCGTCGTCGCGCGCGAGCAGATGAAGCAGATCGGCTTCGCTGTACGCGTATTTGAGAATCACCGGCGCCGAGAAGCGCCGCAGGAGCGAAGGCACCGGCCGCGCCTTCAGGCCGCTGAAGGTGAAGCGCTCTTGCGCCTGTCGTACATGGAGCAGCCGCTCTTCGTCGCCTACTTTTGCGAGGAGCGGGATATGGAACGGCGGGTTCATCGACTGCTTTACCGTCAGCGTGAATTTGCCATCGGCGTATTGGCCGGCGCAGTCGAGCACCGGCGTGCCGGGGACGTCGTACCAGCGCTTGAATTGGGTTAAGTCCACGCCGGAGGCGTCCTGCATCGCCTGCACGAAATCGTCGCAGGTCACTGCCTGGCCGTCATGGCGCTGGAAGTAAAGGCGCATGCCGGCCTGGAACTTCTCTTCGCCCAGCAGCGTGTGCTGCATGCGCACCACTTCCGCGCCCTTCTCGTACACCGTCATCGTGTAGAAGTTGCGGATTTCCATGTACGACTGCGGCCGCACGGGGTGTTTCATCGGCCCCGCGTCCTCGGCGAATTGCGCCGCGCGCAGCGCGCGCACCTCCTGGATGCGCGTCATGGCGCGTGAATAGAGGTCGGCGCCGTACTCCTGGTCGCGAAAGACCGTGAGCCCCTCTTTCAGCGAGAGCTGGAACCAGTCGCGGCACGTGACGCGATTGCCGGTCCAGTTGTGGCAGTACTCGTGCGCCACCACGCGGTCGATGTTGAGGTAGTCGACGTCGGTCGCCGTGTCGGCGCGCGCGAGCACGTACTTGGTGTTGAAGATGTTGAGCCCCTTGTTCTCCATCGCGCCGGAGTTGAAGTCGCCGACCGCGACGATGCGGTACTGGTCGAGATCGAGCTCGAGGCCAAAGCGCGTCTCGTCCCAGCGGACCGCGCGCTTCAGGCAATCCATCGCCCAGGCCGCCTGGTCGAGCTTGCCGCGCTCCACATAGACGAAGAGCTGCTTTTCCTTTCCCGAGCGCGTGACGATGCGATCGCTCAGGTGCTCGAGGTCCGCCGCGACCAGCGCAAAGAGGTACGAGGGCTTGGGAAACGGATCGTGGAAGCGCGCCCAATGGCGCCCGCCGCCTTCTTCGCCCGAGGCGACCAGATTGCCATTGGAGAGCAGGACCGGATAGCGCTTCATGTCCGCGTGCACGGTCGTCGTATAGCGCGCCATCACGTCGGGCCGGTCGATGTACCACGTGATGCGCCGGAAGCCTTCGGCCTCGCACTGGGTGACGAAGCCGGCCTTGGTCGCGTACAGGCCCTCGAGCTTCGTGTTCTTCTGCGGCACGATGCGACTGAGCGTTTCCAGCGTACAGCGCTCCGGCACGTCGTAGACGGTGAGCCGCTCCGGGCTTACTTCGTAGCGCGGCTTGCCCCCGTCGAGCGCGATGGACACGAGCTCGAGCTCCTCGCCGTCCAGCATGAGGTTGCCGTCGCCGACTCGCCGGATAGCGAGCCGTGCGCGCACGAGCGCATGGTCATCGCGGATGTCGACGTCGAGGTCCACGCTTTCCACGCGGAAGGCGGGCGGGCTGTAGTCCTTGAGGTGAATGGTCTTCGGCTGTGGTTCTCTCATCGGCGGATTTTAACTGTTGACTCCCGGCCGGCGGACCTTGATGCGCTTGATGCGCGCGCCGAGGCGCTCTTCCGCCGCCTCGAGCTCGAATTTCTGCTGCAGGTTGAGCCAGAACTGCGGCGTCGTGCGGAAGTAACGCGCGAAGCGCAGCGCCGTGTCGGCCGAGATGCCGCGCAGTCCGCGCACGATCTCGTTGATGCGTCGGGGCGGGACCGCGATGTCCACCGCGAGCCGGTACTGCGACACCCCGAGGCCGTCGAGGAAGTCGCGCTTCAATATTTCACCGGGATGTAGCGCGCGCTTCGACATGACTATGCTCGGAAGCCGATATTAACGCGGTCCGTTAACACTTGATTGTGCATCGCAGAGGCGCCGCGCTCCAGCGCAGTGCGCGCTCGGGGCTGCGGCACGCCTATTTGCTGGGTAAAACGCTGGCATACGATTTGCGAACGCGTCTGCGCGATGGCAAGCGGCCGCGTTTATCTGATCGGTGCCGGACCGGGCGATCCGGAGCTGATGACGCTCGCCGCCGTGCGCGCGCTCGGTGAAGCGAGCGTCGTGCTCGCCGATGAGCTCGTCGATCGGCGCTGCCTCGCGCACACGAAGGGACGCGTCATCGATGTCGGCAAGCGCGGCGGTTGTGCTTCCACTTCCCAGGCGTTCATCGAGCGCCTGATGATCCGTTTCGCCCGCGCGGGCGAAACCGTCGCGCGACTCAAGGGCGGCGATCCTTTCATCTTCGGCCGCGGCGGCGAGGAGCTCGCCGCGCTCCACGCGGCCGGCATCGCGGTCGAGGTGGTCCCCGGCATCACCGCCGGCATCGGCGTCGCCGCCTCGCTGGGATTTCCGCTCACGCAGCGCGGCCTCGCATCCGGCGTGACCTTCGTCGCCGGTCATTCGGCGCAGCCTGCGAACTGGCGCGCGCTGCGCGATGCGGGAACGACCGTCGTCATCTACATGGGCCTCGCGCGGCTTCGCGCGCTGGTGGCCGAGATGCTCGCCGGCGGATTTCCGCCGCGCATGCCGGCGTGCGCGGTGCAGGAGGGCACGCGCGAGCGCGAGCGCGCGGTGTTCGCGCCGCTCGGCGCGCTTGCCGATTGTGTCGAGAGCGCCGCGCTTGCCGCGCCGGCGCTGATCGTCGTTGGAGAAACCCTTACCCGGGCAGCGGCCCATTCCCAAGGAGAGCACAGCAGCCATGTATGCGGACACCATTGAGGGCTTCACCAAGCTCGCGGAGCGCAAGATCGCGGCGCTGCGTGCCTCGCCCGGCGGCTTCTTCGTCGCCTCGATGCTCGCCGGGGCCTATGTCGGCATCGGCATCATCCTCATCTTCATCCTCGGGCAGCAGGCGCCCGCCGAGTTCCAGAAGCTCATCATGGGCGCGACCTTCGGCATCGCGCTCACGCTCGTCGTCATCGCCGGCGCGGAGCTCTTCACCGGCCACACGATGTTCATGGCGCTGCGCGGCTATCGCGGCATGGGCACGCTCGGCGACATCGGCGCGAGCTGGGGCATGACGTGGCTCGGCAATCTGGTCGGCTCGCTCGCCCTCGTGGCCCTCTTCGCTGCGGGCGGCGGCGCCGGCATTCTTTCGGTGCCTGATACGCTGCTCATGAAGGTCGCCGCACTGAAGATGAACGCGCCTGGCACGGCCCTCTTCGCGCGCGCCATCCTCTGCAACTGGCTCGTGTGCCTCGCCCTCTGGATGTCGGCGCGCGTCAATTCCGACTCGGCGAAGTGCATCGTCATCTTCTGGTGCCTGCTCGCCTTCATCGCCAGCGGCTACGAGCACAGCGTCGCCAACATGACGCTGCTCGGCCTCGCGCTCGCGGGCAACCATCCTGAAGCCGTTTCGCTCGCCGGCTTCGCCTGGAACCTGGCGTGGGTCACCGCCGGCAATGCCGTAGGCGGCGCCGTCTTCGTCGCCGGCGCCTATTACGTGTCGACCTACGGCGTGCCGCGTCCCGCACCCTTGCCCGAGCCTGTTCGCGCCGAGTCCAAGTGACCGACTTCACCGACGAGCAGAAGCGCTATCTCGAGGGCCTCGGCCGCGGCCTCGCGCTCGCGCGCGGCGCCGTGGCGCCCATGCCTTCGGGTCCTGAGCGCATCCATTTCGGAGCGCAAGACCGCGTTGTTGCGGCGGGCGGCAAGCTCACCCGGGAAGAGGAGGCGAAGCGCGCCAAGCATCCGTTCGACATGTGGGACGAGATTGCCGCCAACGCGGCGAGCGCGCAGTTCCCGAAGGGCACGGACGTGTTCCTCTACAAGTTCCACGGCCTCTTCTACGTCGCGCCGGCGCAGGACTCGTTCATGCTGCGGCTTCGCAATCCGAACGGCATCCTCGATGCCGCGAAGCTGCGGGTGGTGGCGAGCATCGCCGAGGAATACGGAGGCGGCTATGCGCATGTGACAACGCGCGCCAATCTCCAGGTGCGCGAGATCGGCCCGCGGCACGCGCTCTGCATCCTCGAGCGGCTCGCGGAGGCGGGCCTGACCTCGCGCGGCGCCGGCGCTGACAACATCCGCAACATCACCGGCAGCCCGACCGCCGGCATCGATCCGCTCGAGCTCTACGATACGCGCCCGCTCGGCCTCGCGCTTTATCACGCGATCCTCAACCACCGCGAGCTCTATGGCCTGCCGCGCAAATTCAACATCGCCTTTGACGGCGGCGGGAGTGTCGCATCGCTCGAGGACACGAACGACATCGGCTTCAGCGCCGTGCGCACAGGCGGCAAGATCTGCTTCCGCGTCGCAGTCGGCGGCATCACGGGGCATGGCGGCTTCGCCGGCGATCTCGGCGTCGGCATCGCGCCGGAGCAGTGCGTCCCGGTGGCGATCGCCATCGTGCGCGTCTTCATCGACGAGGGCGATCGCACCGACCGCAAGAAGGCGCGGCTGAAATACGTGCTCGACCGCATGGGCCGCGAGCGCTTCCTCGCCGAGCTGGAGAAGCGCTTACCGGCGCCGCTTACACGTCTACCCATGGAGCAGTGCGAAGCCCGGCCGGCACTTGAGCGTGGCGCGCATGTCGGCTTCCATGCACAGAAGCAGGCCGGCCAGCTCTACTGCGGCGTCGCGCTGCCGGTCGGCCGCATGACGGTCGACCAGATGCGCGGCCTTGCCGATATCGCCGAGCGCTACGGCAGCGGCACGCTGCGCCTCACCGTCTGGCAGAACATCATCGTCTCGGACATCGCCGCCGACGCGCAAGCCGACATGGAAGGCGCGCTCGGCGCAATTGGACTCTCTGCCAGGGTGACCATGGCGCGCGCGGGCATCGTCGCCTGCACCGGAAACACCGGATGCAAGTTCGCGGCGAGCGATACGAAGAAACACGCGCTCGCGATCGGCGAGCATCTCGATCGCACGCTCGAGCTCGATGTACCGGTGAACGTGCACATCACCGGCTGCCCGAACTCCTGTGCGCAGCACTACATCGGCGACATCGGCCTTCTCGGCGCCAAGGTGGGCCAAGCCCAGGTCGAGGGCTATCACCTCTACGTCGGCGGCGGCTTCGCCGAGCAGCGCGCATTGGGCCGCGAGGTCGCGCGCGACATTCCGGCGGCGGAAATACCCGCCGTGGTCGAGCGGCTGCTGCGCGCCTATATGGATGGTCGCGTCGCGCCCGACGAGTCGTTCCACGACTTCGCGAAACGCCAGACGCCGCAGACACTGCTGGCGGCCGCGCTCGCGACGGTGCCGGCGTGACCATGCAGACCTTCCTGCCCGACAACGCACCCTTCACCGAGGCGCAGCGCGCCTGGCTGAACGGCTTCATCGCCGGGCTCCTCGGCATGGAGCGCGCGCAATCGGCCGCCGTAGCCGTTGCACCGGCGCCGGCGCAGGCCGGGGAAGACTTCCCGTGGCACGATCCGACGCTCGCTCTCGATGAGCGCCTGAAGCTGGCGCAGGGGCGGCCGCTCGAGCGCCGGCTGATGGCGGCAATGGGGCAGCTCGATTGCGGGCAGTGCGGCTATCTCTGCAAGACCTACGCGGAAGCCATCAATTCGGGGACGGAGCCCGATCTCGGCAAATGCGTGCCGGGCGGCCGCGAGACCGCGAAGAAGCTGAAGGAGCTGGTTGCCCTGCGTCCGGCTGCAGGGCCGGTGGTTGCGCCATCGCGCCAGGTGGTGGAGCGCGGCTACGGCCGCGATGCGCCGGTGCCGGCGCGCCTCCTGGCCAGCACGCCGCTCACCGCGACCGGTGCGGAGAAGGACACGCGGCATGTCGTTCTCGACCTTGCCGGCACGGGACTCAAGTACGAGCCGGGCGATTCGCTCGGCATCTGGCCGCAGAACAACCCGGACGAGGTGGAGCTCTTGCTCGCCATCCTGCGCGCCAAGGGATCCGAAGCCGTATCACTTTCCGACGGCTCGGTGATCAGCGCGCGCGATGCGCTCGGGCGCGAGTGCAACCTGCGCGCGCCGAGCGCGGAGCTCTACCTGCTGCTCGCCCGCGAGGCGAAGGACGAGGTCGATCGCTCGCGGCTCGGGAAGCTCGCCGAGGACGATGCGCACGCCGGGACCTTCGGCGTGCACGACGTGCTCGATGCGCTCGTGGAGTTTCCCTCCGCGCGGCCGCGTGTCGGCGACTTCGTCTCGGCGCTCGCGCGCATGCAGCCGCGCCTTTATTCGCTCGCCACGTCCCAGCGCAAGTATCCGAACGAGGCGCATCTCACGGTGGGCGTCCTGCGCTACGAACGGAACGATCGCGCGTACCAGGGAACGGGGTCGAGCTTCCTCGCCGAGCACCTGCGTCCCGGTCGGCGCCTGTCAGTCTATGTGCAGCGCGCGCACGCCTTCCGCCTGCCCGCCGATGCTGCCGCGCCCGTGATCATGGTCGGCCCGGGAACCGGCATCGCGCCTTTCCGCGCGTTCCTCGAGGAGCGCGAGGCGACCGGCGCGAGCGGGCGCAACTGGCTTTTCTTCGGCAATCAGCGCCGCGCGGTTGACTTCCTCTACCGTGAGGACCTCGAGCGGCTCGCCGAGAAGCGCGTGCTCTCGCGCATGGATCTCGCCTTCTCCCGAGATCAGACGAACAAGGTGTATGTGCAGCACAAGATGCTGGAGGCCGGCCAGGAGCTCTGGCGCTGGCTCGCGAACGGCGCGCACCTCTACGTGTGCGGCGACGCGAAGCGCATGGCGGGCGACGTCGACCTCGCGCTTCAGCAGATCGCCGCCACGCACGGCGGCATGGACGCCGCCGCGGCGAAGCGCTATCTCTGCGATCTCGCGCGCGAGGGACGCTACCAGAGGGACGTGTACTGACCCGCGATCAAGTCGACATCGTCAGTCGCACGTGGCGCGCTGTACTGCCGGTGAGCGGCACCTTCGCCGAGCTCTCCTACGGCCGGCTCTTTGCCTTGGATCCCCGGCTGCGGCGCCTATTCAAGAACGACATCGTGGAGCAGGGCCGCAATCTGACGGCGATGCTGAGCGTCGCCGCAGCGAATCTCGGGAAGCCCGAGCGCATCAGCGTGGCGCTACGGCACCTTGGGCGGCGGCATGCCGCCTACGGCGTGCAGCCGCGGGATTTCGCCACCCTGGAGGACGCGCTCCTTTTCGCGCTCGAGCACGCGCTGATCGACGTGTTCACGCCGGAGGTGAAAGCCGCCTGGCAGGCGGCTTATGCGCTGCTCTCCGGCGCGATGCTCGAGGAGATTACTCCGTCAGCGATTCCGGCGCGCCCTTGACGCGCTCGGCGATCACGTCGCGCGCCCGGCCGTAGCCCTGGCGCGCGTAGTCGTAGCCTTCGCGCATCCGCTCCGCCGACTTCTGCTGCAGGTTGCGCCAGCCGCCCGCGCGGCGCACGGCCCAGAGCAGGAAGGCGGTGATGCCGACGCCCACCGCGATGGCCGCGATCGTTCCGGGATATTCCTGCGCGGTGTTGTAAGCGCTTCTCACGCCGCGCACGGTGCGCTTACGCGCGATCTTGTAGCCCTCGGCGGCCTGGTCGGCCAAGTCGTTGAATCGCTCTCTCATTGCACGCCTCCTTAGTCGGTCCTTGTCGGATGACCAAGGACGCGTGCAAGCCTCATGCCGCTGTCACTGCTGCTCGGTCTCTTCGCGCTTCTTCGCGAAAAGGGCCGGCACCGCGCGCGGACCGCGCCGCTGGGCATGCACGGGTGTTGCGGGCTTCTCGCCTTCCTCGTGCATGCGCCGGCGCGCTTCCTCGACCTGCGCCTGGTATTCCGGGTTGACCGGCGCCGCGGGAGCATGGCGCTGCCCGTTGCGCGGGCGCTCAAAGTGCTGGCGCGAAGCGGATCGCTCCTGCCACGACGAGGCCGGCCGACGGGATTGCTGCTGCGGGCGCTGGCCACTGCCGGTGCGTTGCGGGCGACCGTTGCGCTGCGGGCGATTATTGCGTCCGCGTTGCTGTCGCTCGCGCGAGGGCGCCTGCGGCTGCGCCGAGCGGGGCGCTGCGCTCCCGGGCTGGAAGCCCTCGACCGGGCGGTTCTCCACCTTGCGGTTGATGAGCCGCTCGATCGCGGCCATCAGCGGGCGGTCTTCGTGGCTCACGAGAGACACCGCTTCGCCTTCGACGCCGGCGCGGCCGGTGCGGCCGATGCGGTGCACATAATCCTCGGCCACGTGCGGCATATCGTAGTTCACGACATGCGGCAGCGCCTCGATGTCGAGGCCGCGCGCTGCGATGTCGGTCGCGACCAGCACGCGCACCTTGCCTTCCTTGAACTCCTCAAGAGCGCGTTCGCGCGCGTTCTGGCTTTTGTTGCCGTGGATCGCATCGGCGTTGATGCCTTCGCGCGAGAGCTGCTGCGCGAGGCGGTTGGCGCCATGCTTGGTTTTGCAGAATACGAGGACCTGCTTCCAGTCATTCGCCTTCACCAGATGGGCGAGCAGCTCGCGCTTGCGGCCCGCATCGACCTGATGCACGACCTGCGAGACGAGCTCGGCGGGCGTATTGCGCCGCGCGACCTCCACCGTGACCGGATCGTGCATGAAGGAGCTCGCGAGCTTGCGGATCTCGTCGGGGAACGTGGCAGAAAAGAGCAGGTTCTGCCGCTTCGCCGGCAGCAGCGCCAGAATTTTGCGGATGTCGTGAATGAAGCCCATGTCGAGCATACGGTCGGCTTCATCGAGCACCAGGATCTCGACCTGGCGCAGGTCCACGGTCTTCTGCTGGACATGGTCCAGCAACCGGCCGGGGGTGGCGACGAGGATGTCGACGCCGCGACGCAGCGCATCGATCTGCGGATTGATGCCGACACCGCCGTAAACGGTGATCGACTTGAGCTGCATGTACTTGCCGTAGGTGCGCACGCTGTCCTCGACCTGCGCGCATAGCTCGCGCGTCGGCGTGATCACCAGCGCGCGAATCGGATGCCGCGCGGGAGAATGGCTGGCATTCGCCTTGGCGCTCAGGATCTGGAGGAGAGGAAGCGTGAAGCCGGCGGTCTTGCCGGTGCCGGTCTGCGCGGCGCCGAGCAGGTCTTTGCCGGCGAGCACGACGGGAATGGCCTGCGCCTGGATGGGGGTGGGTTGCGTATAGCCTTGGTCCGCGACAGCGCGGAGCAGCTCGGGCTTGAGCCCGAGTGAATCGAACGACGTAATAATGGATTTCTCCTGCACTCGGCCTGGGAAGGCGGGAGCCTTCGACCGGTTCAGGCAGATGCGTTTTTAGCTTGTTATTGAGCGATCCAGGATGGACCGCTTAAACGACTGAGACGCTAACCGGATATACGCGTAACAGAGAGCTGTAAGGAATTATACAGCATCAGCCGCTAGAGTGTTGATCCATTGAGGGGGGAGTTGCAAATAACAAGGTTCATTCCGTACGTCGTCATCCCGGCCATCATCGTGACGCTCATCTTTTTGACGGCGAAGAAGGCCGACAAGCCCATCGATGAAATGAACGGGATGATCGAAGCCGTGACCGCCGGTCCGGCGACGCCCGGGCACCCGGTCCCCGACCGCACGGCCATTATTCGCCTTGCCGACGGCACTATCCTGCAAGCGCACGTCGCCACTGCGGCGGCCGTGCATTCCGGCCAGAAGGCGAAGATCCTGGTCTACGAGCGCGGCTTGTCCGCCACGCGATCCTACGAGGTCGTCGACGCCGAGAACGTTCGAATGAACCAATGAGTCGTTCCGGCGACATCGGGACATTACCGGTATGGCTCAAGCTGCTGCTTCTTATTGCGGGAGCAGTGCTGATGTTGACGGCCGCCGATGTGATTCCTGCCGATCCTGCGCGCTTCAAGACACCTCAATGGGTGCTGTTCGTCGCCGGTCTCGCCTTTTTTGTTGTGGGAATTCTCGCGTTCCTCGCCAAACAGCGCGACATGCATCCAGCGCGATACCTGTTCATGGTAGCGGTGCTCGTGACGTGTCTGTTCGTCGTGGCCTGCGCCGTATCCGTATATGCGTCCGAAACCGTAATCGCGATCGGACCCCTATTCATCAAGGGCGTCGCAGCTGCGCGTGTTTCTCGGGTCATGTTCGGCATAGGGGCGGCGATCATGGCCGTTATCACGGTCATCGTCTGGCGAAGCTGGCTGCGCGCGCTCAGGTCGCATGGCCGTCCGGCGTCATGAGGGCGGCCGCTCTTGTTTTCGCTGTGGTCGCGCTCATCGCTGCATCAGCCGTCGCCGTCTCAGCGATGCTTCTCCGTCTCGTCTACTTCAGCACTCATCTTTGTTTTCGCGCCGGCGTACCTGCTTGTCGGCGGCCTCATTGTGTGGGCCAGCGCCTGGTTTTTGTTTGCACGGGCGTGGAGGCTGCCGTGAAAACGAGGAGCGGTCATGTCGTTCTATGAGCAAGGTCCCGTTCGCATCCACTATGAGCAGGCGGGCTCGGGCTTTCCGTTGTTGGTTATTCCCGGCGGCGGGCTGAATTCGACCATCTCTCGCCTCGCCAATCCGTTCAACCCGATGGAGGAGTTCAAGGGCGAGTACCGCTGCATTACGTCGGATCTGCGCAACGCCAACGACGGCCAGTCCTCCGGTCCGCTCGAGGTGGACCGGCCGTGGGATGCGTATACCGACGATCAGCTCGGCCTGATGGATCACCTCGGCATCGGCAGGTTCATGGTGATCGGCTTCTGCATTGGCGGGCCCATGATCTGGAACCTCCTGCGCCGCGCGCCGGATCGCATCGTCGCCGCCGTGCTGGCGCAGCCGAGCGGCTCGCGGCCTGAGATGCGTGATCTTTTCTATGACAGCAATATCAAGGGCTGGGGTCCTGAGCTGGTAAAGCGCCGGCCCGAGATCACGATGGAGATGGTCGACAAGTTTCTGACGAAGATGTACCGCACGAACGCGGACTTCGTCTTCACCGTGACGCGCGACTTCGTGCGGCAGTGCCAGACGCCGGTGCTGATCCTGCCGGACGATATCCCGCAGCATCCGTACGCCGTCGCCATGGAGGCCGCGATGCTCGCCCCGAAAGCGGAAGTGAGCATGTTCCCCTGGAAGGAGCCGAAGGAGCGCATTCCCCTCGCGGTGCGCCAGATACGTTCGTTCCTGCGGGCGCACCGCTTGGCGGTTGCATAGCGCCCATGGACAGCTACGCCCAGCACTGGCGCAGTTTCCGATTCTGGAACCGGCTCGGGCTTGCCGTCGTGCTGGCGTTGCTTCCGGTGGTCGCTTTCGGTGTATTCCTGACGCGCGCGTCGACCGACTTCGCCGCCTTCCCCTATTTATTGATGCTCATGTGGCTGCTCGCCCTGGGAGGCACGCTTTATCGCATCCGTACCTTTCGCTGCCCGCGCTGTGGCAAGACGTTCAGCGTCGAGGGTTGGTGGTCGGCGAAGCGGCGAGGGCACAAGTGCGTGCATTGCGCCCTCGAGCTCGATTGACAGCGGCGAGCTGGTTCAACAGCAAGGCGCCGAGCACGATCAGGCCGCCGACGACGGTGGTGGTGGCCGGCCTTTCATTCGCGCCGAGCCACGACCAGACCGGACCGAGGACGACCTCCAGCAGGCCGATGAGCGCGATCTCGGGCGCGAGAAGCACGCGGCTCGCAGCCACGAGCAGCATGCACGGCAGCCCGAGCTGGAACACCCCTAGAAACGCAAGCAGGCTTATGTCGCGGCCGCTCGCCTGCAGCGGCAGCGCGAAGGGCAGCGCAACGAGGCACGACAGGGCGCCGCCGAGCATCACCGCCGGGCGCAGATCGACCTGACCCGCGTTGGCGCGCAGCGTCACGACGTTGATCGCCGACGCGCAGGGAACGCTCGCCGCCACGAGCATGCCGGCCGCGTCGCGCGCGCTGTGCGCACCGAAGTTGGCGCCGAACATCCACGCAATCCCGAGCGCCGCGCCGCCGGCGGCGATCCATGTGCCGAGGGGAACCGGATCGCGCAGCACGAGCGCAGCGAGGAGCGTGGTGAGCACCGGCGCGGTACTCATCACGACGAGCGTATTCGCCGTGCTCGTAAGCGTGAGCGCGATCATGAACGCAGTGAACATCAGCGCCCACAGCGCTCCAGAGAGCAGGCCGGGCCAGCCCGCGCGCAGCGGATTTTTGCGCAGCACGAGCAGTGCGAGCGCGACGAAGACGAACGCGAAGAAGCTGCGCCAGAAAACGAGCTCGAACGCGCTCGCGCGCTCGACATGGCGCGTGACGACGCCGGCGGTGCTCCACAGCACCGGCGCCGCGATCATGAGCGCGAGGCCGCGCGCGCGGGTCACGCGCTGCGTTCAGCGAGGAAAGCCGATAGCGCCTTGCCGGTGTGTCCGTTCCGGAATTTCTCCGGCGGACCCTGGTAGATGATGCGCCCGCCGCCATCACCGCCCTCCGGACCGAGGTCGATGATCCAGTCGGCTTCGGCGATGACGTCGAGGTTGTGCTCGATGACGAGCACCGTGTGGCCCGCGTCGACGAGGCGATGGAGCACGTGGATCAGCTTCTCCACATCCGCCATGTGCAGGCCGACGGTGGGCTCATCGAGCACGTAGAAGGTGCGCACGCCGCCGGCTTTCGACAGCTCGCTCACCAGCTTTATGCGCTGCGCCTCGCCGCCCGAGAGCGTCGGGCTTTGCTGGCCGAGCGTGAGATAGCCGAGGCCGACGTCCTGCAGCAGCTTGAGGCAGCGCTGGATCGACGGATGCGCGGCGAAGAATTCGAGCGCCTCGTCGACGTTCATCCCGAGCACTTCGCCGACGCTCTTGCCGCGCAGCTGGACGGAGAGCGTATCGGCGTTGAAGCGCGCGCCGCCGCACGCCTCGCAGGTGACGCGTACGTCGGGGAGGAAGGACATGGCGATCTTCTTCAGCCCCTGGCCTTCGCATTCCTCGCAGCGACCGCCGCTCGTGTTGAACGAGAAGCGGCTCGCGGTCCAGCCGCGCACGCGCGCCTCGGTCGTGTCGGCGAAGAGCCGGCGGATCTGGTCCCAGAAGCCGACGTAGGTCGCGGGGCAGGAGCGCGGCGTCTTGCCGATCGGCGTCTGGTCGACTTCGAGCACGCGCTCCACCTTCTTGTGCCCCTTGAGCGCCTTGCAGCCGATGGCCGCTTTCTCGACGAGCGACTGGTAGAGCACGTCGCGCGCGAGCGTCGACTTGCCGGAGCCCGACACGCCGGTCACGGCGATGAGCCGGCCGAGCGGGATGTTGACGTCGATGTTCTTCAGGTTGTGCAGCCGCGCGCGCTGCACCTCGATGAAGGCGGTGGTGCCGTTGCGCCGCGGCTGCAGCGGATGGCGCAGCGGCTCGCGCAGGAAGCGGCCGGTGATCGAGTCGGGCTGGCTCACGAGATCGTCGGCGTGGCCCTGCGCGATCACGCGCCCGCCGAGCTTGCCGGCGCCGGGGCCGAGGTCGATCACGTGCTGCGCGCGCCGGATGGTGTCCTCGTCGTGCTCCACCACCACCAATGAATTTCCCTTCGCTTCCAGCTTTTCAAGCACGTTAAGCAATACCTGGTTGTCGCGGTGGTGCAGGCCGATGGTCGGCTCGTCCAGGATGTAGCAGACGCCGCGCAAATTCGATCCCAGTTGCGCAGCCAGTCTGATGCGCTGCGCCTCGCCGCCCGAGAGGGTGGGCGCCGAGCGATCGAGCGTGAGGTAGCCGAGCCCTACCTCGCCGAGGAAGCCGAGGCGCGAGCGCAGTTCCGCCACGAGATCGCGCGCGATCTCGCGCTCGCGCCCTTCCAGATTCACTTCATTGAAAACCTTGTCCAGGGCGGAGACCGGCAGCCGCGCATAGTCGGCGATGTTCTTGCCGCGCCAGAGCACGGCCAGCGCCTCGGGATTGAGGCGCCGGCCCTCGCACTGCGGGCAGCTTTCGTCGATCTCGAGCCACTCGATCCACGAGTCGAGCACGTTGTCCTCGGCGCCGGTCTTCGCGCGCTCGTCGTCCCATTCGACGTCGTCGATCGCGAGCCCGGTGCCGTAGCAGGCGGCGCACCAGCCGTGCTTGCTGTTATAGGAGAAGAGGCGCGGATCGAGCTCGGGGAAGCTGCGCCCGCACGAGCGGCAGGCGCGCTTGGTGGAGAACACCTGCACCTCGCGCTCGAGGACATGGACGACGCCCTTGCCGTGCTCGAGCGCCGCGTGCAACGCCGAGCGCAGCTGCGACTCTGCCTTTGCGTCGACCTTGAGCGTGAGCACCGGCAGCTCGATCGTGTGCTCCTTGAAGCGATCGATGCGCGGGAACGGCCGCACGGGAAGGAGCTTGCCGTCGACGCGCAGGTTCCAGTAGCCCTTGCCCGCCGCCCACTTGGCGAGATCGGTGTAGACGCCCTTGCGGTTGATGACCAGGGGCGCGAGCAGCGTGATGCGCTTGCCGCGGTACTCGCGCATCAGGCGCGCCGCGATCACGTCCTCGCTCTGCGGCTCGATCGGAATCTCGCACTCCGGGCAGTACTGCGTTCCCAGCTTCACAAAGAGCAGCCGCAGGAAGTGATGCACCTCGGTCAGGGTCCCGACGGTGGACTTGCGCCCGCCACGGCTCGTGCGCTGCTCGATCGCGACGGTGGGCGGGATGCCGAAGATCGCATCCACGTCCGGCCGCGAAGCGGCCTGAACGAACTGGCGCGCGTAGGCGTTCAGCGATTCGAGATAGCGACGCTGGCCTTCGTTGAACAGGATGTCGAACGCGAGCGTCGACTTGCCCGAGCCCGAGACCCCGGTGATGACCGTGAAGCGCCCGCGTGGAATGTCGACGTCGATATTCTTGAGGTTGTGCTCGCGCGCGTTGTGGATGCGGATCGCATTGCCGAGATAGCGTCCCGCCGGCTCCCGCATCCGAAAATCGGTGTCAGGCACCGATTTGCCTTCCATCTTCTTCTGGTACTCGCGCAGCGCTTTCCCGGTATGCGACGTCTCATGCGCCATGACCTGCGCCGGCGTTCCTTCGCACACCACGTAGCCGCCCGCGTCTCCGCCCTCGGGTCCCAGGTCGAGGATCCAGTCGGCCGAGCGCATGACGTCGAGGTTGTGCTCGATGACGACGAGCGAGTGCCCGGCGTCGAGGAGCTGGCGGAAGGCGCGCAGCAGCTTCGCCACGTCGTCGAAATGCAGGCCCGTGGTCGGCTCGTCGAACAGGAACAGCTTCGGATCGGCGCCGGCTTCGGTATCGGCAAGGTGGCCGGCGAGCTTCAGGCGCTGCGCCTCGCCGCCGGAGAGCGTGGGCACCGGCTGGCCGAGCTTCAGGTAATCGAGGCCGACCTCGATGAGCGGCTTCAGGCGCTGGATGACCTCGGCATGCGCGCCGAAGAAGCGCGCGGCTTCCGACACCGTCATGTCGAGCACGTCGGCGATCGACTTGCCGCGCAACGTCGCCTCGAGCACCTCGGCGCGATAGCGGCGGCCGTCGCAGTCGGGGCAGCGCAGATACACATCGGACAGGAATTGCATTTCCACGTGCTCGAAACCATTGCCGCCGCAGGCCGGGCAGCGCCCATTACCGGAGTTGAAGCTGAACGTGCCGGCGGTGTAGCCGCGCTCGCGCGCGGCAGGCGTTTTCGCAAACAGGTCGCGGATGCAGTCGAACGCGCCGACGTAGCTCGCGGGATTGGAGCGCGTCGTCTTGCCGATCGGCGATTGATCGACGAGCACGACATCGGTCACCTGGTGCGCGCCTTTCAGCGCGCGATGCGCGCCGGGCGCTTCGGTCGGCCGGCCTTTGGCTCGGAGGAGCGCCGGGTAGAGCACATCCTGCACCAGCGTCGACTTGCCGGAGCCCGATACGCCGGTAACGCACACCAGGCGCTCGAGCGGAAAGCGCACATCGATGTTCTTGAGGTTGTGCTCGGCCGCGCCCTCGAGCGTGAGGAAAATGCGCGGCGCCGCCGGCACGCGCTCTTCCACCGCCTTCTTGCGCCCCGAGAGATAGTCCGCGGTCAGCGTCTTCTCGGCGGCGAGCTTCTCCGCCGGCCCGAAGAACACGATCTCGCCGCCGCGCTCGCCGGGGCCCGGTCCCATGTCGAGGATGCGGTCCGCGGCGAACATGATCTGCGGGTCGTGCTCGACGACGACGAGCGAATTGCCGGCGTTGCGCAGCCGCTTCATCACGTCGATCACCCGCCCCATGTCGCGCGGATGCAGGCCGATGGAGGGCTCGTCGAGCACGAACAGGGTATTCACCAGCGAGGTGCCGAGCGCGGTCGTCAGATTTATCCGCTGCACCTCGCCGCCGGACAGGGTACGCGACTGGCGATCGAGCGTGAGATACCCGAGGCCGACCTGGCAGAGGAAGCCCAGGCGCGTGCGCACCTCGGTGAGCAGCAGGTCCGCCGCCTGATCGAGCGGCGCGGGCAGCGCGAGCCGGTCGAAGAAGTCTTTGACCTCCGCGACCGACATGAGCATCAGCTCATGGACATTGCGGCCGTCGAGCTTCCAGAGCAGCGCGTCGGGCTTCAGGCGCGTGCCGTGGCAGGCCTGGCACTCGGTGTACGCGCGGTACTTCGAGAGCAGGACGCGGATGTGCATCTTGTACGCCTTGGTCTCGAGCCACTTGAAGAAGCGGCGCACGCCATACCAGGTGCCGGGCCACGATTTGCGCCAGCTCACCCATTCCGGCTCGCCTTCGAGCACCCAGGTGCGCTGCGCCTCGGTGAGATCGCGGAACGGCACATCGAGCGGCATCTTTCGCTTCTTCGCGTACTTCTCGAGATCGTCCTGGCACTCCTTGAAGCTCGGGCTCTGCCAGGGGCGCACGGCGCCTTCGCGCAGCGTCTTGCTCTCGTCCGGCACCACCAGGCCGAAATCCACGCCGATCACGCGCCCGAAGCCGCGGCAGGTCTCGCAGGCGCCGACCGGCGAGTTGAACGAGAACGCCGCCGGCGTCGTCTCGGCGTAATGGATGTCGCAATCCGCGCAATGCAGGTCCGCTGAAAAGCGCAACGGCGCGAAATCGGTGTCAGGCACCGATTTGTCTGGATAAATATTCACGCGCCCGCGACCGACGCGGATGGCGGCTTCGAGCGCGTCCATGACGCGCGATTTTTCGGTTGACGAGAGCCGCACGCGGTCCTGGACGACCTCGATGCAGTCCTTCGTCTTCTGGTGAATGCGGGTATAGCCCTGCGCCTCGAGAAGCTGCAGGACTTCCTTCTCGCTGAAGTTCTTCAGCACCGGTACCGGGAAGGTGACGAGCAGGCGCTCGTCCGGCCGGGCGTTCAGCGCTTCATAGACGCTCTGCGGCGTGTCGCGCACGACCGGCTTGCCGCAGCCGCGGCAATGGAGCCTGCCCGCGCGCGCGAAGAGAAGCTTGAGGTGATCGTTGAGCTCGGTCATCGTGCCCACCGTCGAGCGCGAGGTGCGCACCGGGTTCGTCTGGTCGATGGCGATGGCCGGCGGGATGCCCTCTACCGCGTCGACCTGCGGCTTGTCCATGCGGTCGAGGAACTGGCGCGCGTACGGGCTGAATGTCTCCACGTAGCGACGCTGGCCCTCGGCATAGAGCGTATCGAAGACGAGCGACGACTTCCCCGAGCCGGAGACGCCCGTGACGACGACAAGCTCGCCGGTCGGGATCGCTAGGCTGAGGTTTTTTAGGTTGTTCTGGCGGGCGCCGCGGATGACGATCGCGTCGCCGGGAATCTGTTCCTGCTTCACTTGCCGGCATTTTACCGGCTTACTGAGGTGCTTCCTCCGACTTTGTGCTGTCGATGAGCAGATTACGCATCAGCGAGCCGCAATGTGCGCAGTGGACCATGCCCGAAGCGTAGAGCTTGAACTCGTCGGCGTCGCAGCGCAGGCAGTAATACTGCGGGCCCGAGTCGCGCTCGGGCAGCTGGCGCGCCGGGCGCGCGCGGCGGCGGCGGTAATCGGCGAGGCGGACGACGTTTTCCATCGCCGGCCATTTAAACGTGGCGGTTGCCGGCCATCCACCGAGGCGTATAGTCCGCCCAGTAGTAAAGAACCGGTGGGAGGAACCGGCCAACAGGTTCTAGGAGGAGGAAGTCATGACCCAACCGCAAGCCGAGCTGTTCGACCTTTATCGCGCCGGCCTGAAGACCGCCGCGGACCTGATGAAAGCATCCCTCGAGAGCGCCGAACGGCTGCAGAACCAGCAGCTCGTGGCCATGCGCAGCGCCATCGACCAGCAGCAGAAGTCGGTGGGCGAGCTCTCCCAGGCGAAAAGCCTGGATGAGCTGATGGCGCTGCAGACGCGCCTTGCCGGCGCGCACTTCGAGCGCGCCATGAGTTACTGGGGCGAGCTCGTGCAGGAGCAGACGCGCTGGCTGTCGGAGGCAACCGCCTCCGCCGCGGCCGGCATCCGCGAGACCGGCTAGGTCACTCCAGCTCTTCCAGCGTGCGCGGCCAGCTCTTCTTGAGCAGCCGCGAGAGCGCCCGGTCGGCGAGGATCTTGCCGCCCGTCTGGCAGCGGGCGCAGTAGTTGGTCTCGTTCTCCGCAAAGACGATGCGTTGCACCGGTGCGCCGCAGACGGGGCAGGGCTTGCCGTAGCGGCCGTGCACCGCCATGCCTTCGCGGAACGCCGTCACCTTCTCGGGCAGCGCGCCACCCGCTTCGGCGCGCAGCTTCTGCGTCCATTCGGTGAGCGTCGCGCGCGTCGCTTCGTAAAGCCGGCCGGCTTCCTCATCGGTAAGCTTTGCGGTCATCGCGATCGGCGACAAGCGCGCGCGGTGCAGGATTTCGTCCGAATACGCGTTGCCGATGCCGGAGAAGAGGCGCGGATCGGTGAGCGCGCGCTTGAGCGTGTGGTTCTCGCTTCGTAGCCGCGCAGCGAAGGCGGCGAGATCGGCCTCGAGCACTTCGAGCCCGCCCGGGTCCAGGCCTTGCAGGCTCGTCACGAGATGCAGCGACGCGCGACGCTTGGTACCGGCTTCCGTGAAGACGAGGACGCCGTTCTCGAACTCGAGCAGCGCGAGCGCGATGCGCCCCGGCGGCTTCGCCTTGCCTTCGAGCCAGCGCAGCCGCCCGGCAATCATGAGATGCAGCACGAGATAGAGCTCGCCCTCGAGCGCGATGACGATGCGCTTGCCCACGCGCTGCAAGCCGAGCACCGTGCGGTTCTCTGCGGCTGCGATCGGCGGCACGGCGGTGCGCAGGATGAACGGGTTCAGCAGCCGCACGCGCAACAAGCGCTGCCCCGTGATGCGGGCGGCGAGCGTTTCGATATATACGGTGACGTCGGGCAGCTCGGGCATGGGGGGATCTCATTTCCCGTCAGGGCCGATGATAAGATCGTCGCCCCATGAGCGAGGAGCGCCGCGCCGCGAGCGAGTTGCAAGCCCGGCTGCGCAGCGGCCTCTTCGTCATCACCGCGGAGATCACGCCGCCGGTTTCGACCGATCCCGCCGAATTCCTGCGCCGCGCCATGCCGCTGAAGGGCCTCGTGACGGCGGTCAACGTCACCGACGGCGCCGGCGCCAAGGTGCATCTGTCGAGCCTCGCCACCGCGCACTTCCTCGTGCAAAGCGGGATCGAGCCCATCTTCCAGATGACTTGCCGCGACCGCAACCGCCTCGCGCTGCAGGGCGACATCCTCGGCGCAGCGTCGCTTGGCATCCGCAACATTCTCGTGCTCGGCGGCGACGACCCGAAGGCGGGCGACCAGCCCGAGGCGAAGCCGGTATACGACGTCGACAGCCGCTCGCTTCTCGCCATGGCGCACGCCATGCGCTCGGAAAAGAAGTTGCCGTCCGGAACGCCGATCGAGGGCCCGCCCTTGCGCCTCGTACTCGGCGCGGCGGACGTGCCGATCGATCCACCGCCCGGCTGGGAGCCGAAAGGCCTCAAGGCAAAGATCGCCGCCGGCGCCGACTTCGTGCAAACGCAGTTCTGCATGGATACCGGCGTCGTGCGCCGCTATACGCAACGGCTCGCCGAGGCGGGGCTGCGCATACCGATCCTCGTTGGCGTGGCGCCGATTCCGTCGGCCCGCTCGGCGCGCTGGATGCGCGACAAGCTCTACGGCACGATCGTCCCGGACGCGATCATCGAGCGGCTCGAGCGCGCGCCGGATCCCAAGCGCGAAGGGCGCAACATCTGCATCGAGGTGCTTCGCGAGCTCGCCGCCATCCCGGGCGTGGGCGGCGCGCACGTCATGGCGCCCATGAACTTTGCCGAGATTCCCGCGGTCATCACCGAATCCGGCGTCGCCGGCCGCGCTCTCGCCCATGCCGTTCGCTGACCACAGCATCGAAGTCGACGGCTGCCGCACGCACTACCGGCGCGGCGGAAAGGGCCCGCCGCTCGTCTTCCTGCACGGCGCGAGCGGCGCGCCGGTCGTGCTGCCCTTCATGGAGAAGCTCGCGCAGCGCTTCGATGTCCTCGTCCCCGATGCGCCCGGCTATGGCCAGAGCGACGAGCCCGAGTGGCTCGAGAACATCCACGATGTGGCGTATTTCTATCTCGACTTCCTGAACCGGCTCGAGCTCGAGCGCGCCGTGATCGTCGGCAGTTCAATGGGCGGATGGATGGCGCTCGAGATGGCGGTGCGCAATACCTCGCGCATCGGCTCGCTCGTCCTCGTCAGCCCCGCCGGCATCGCCGCGCCGCGTGCCGAGCCGGCGGACATCTTCCTGCTCTCGCCGGAAGACACCATCCGCCGGCTTTTCCATGAGCAGCGCTATGCGGAGGAGCGGCTCGCGGCGCCGGTCACGCCGGAGGCGATCGACCTCGCGCTCAAGAACCGGCACACGACCGCTCGCCTCGCCTGGGAGCCGCGCTTCCACGACCCGATGCTGCCCAAGTGGCTGCATCGCATCGATGTGCCGGTCGCGATCGTCTGGGGCGCGCAGGATCGGATCCTGCCCGTGGCCATCGCCCATGAGCTCAAGCGCCTGCTGCCGCGCGCCGAGCTCGCCATCTTCGAGCGCTGCGGGCATCTGCCGCAGGTCGAGAAAGCAGATGAGTTCTGCGACTTGGTGGTGCGCTTCGCATGCAGATAGTTCTCTTCCACCTGATGCCGTACGCGGACCTCGATCTCGCCGCGGGGCGCAAGAACGGCACGGTGTGGGTGACGCTGCCCAATCGCAACTTCGATCCGGAGAAGGGGCACAAACTTTATAACCGCTATCTCGACGAGCTCGAGTACGGCGAGGCGCTCGGCTTCGATGTCGTGGCGGTGAACGAGCACCACCAGACGGCGTACGGCCTCATGCCTTCGCCGATCGTCACCGCGTCGGCGCTCGCCCGCCGCACGAAGCGCGTGAAGATCGCCATCCTCGGCAGTGCCTTGCCGCTGCGCGCCCATCCGATGATGGTCGCCGAAGAGCACGCGATGATCGACGTCATCAGCGGCGGGCGCCTCATCAGCGGCTTCGTGCGCGGCATCGGCGCCGAATACCACACCTTCGGCGTCAATCCGACCTTCTCGCACGATCGCTTCCACGAGGCGCACGACCTCATCGTGCGCGCGTGGACCGAGCCTGGGCCGTTTTCGTTCCAGGGACATCACTACAAGCTGCAATACGTGAACCTCTGGCCGCGGCCGTATCAGAAGCCGCATCCGCCGATCTGGATTCCGTCGCAGGGCAGCAAGGAAACGATCGACTGGGCGTCGCATCCCGAGCGTCGCTACACGTATCTGCAGACCTTCAGCCCGGTGAAGGTGGTGCAGCGCTATCTCAAGCAGTATCGCGACACCTGCGCCGGGTACGGCTATGGGTGCGAGGACCGGCAGCTTGGCTGGGCGGTCCCGGTGTACGTGGGCGATAGCGATGCCTCCGCGCGCGCGGAGGCAAAGGCCCATTTCGAAGCGTTCCGCAACGTCTATGTGCGCATGCCGATCGAGATGCTGCTGCCGCCGGGGTACACGTCGCGCGAGTCGCTGAAGAACGTGATGAAGGCGAAGGCGCAGATGTTCGGCGACGTGACGATCGAGCAGGCGATCGAGCTCGGCCTCTTCGTCTGCGGCAGCGCCGAGACGGTCACGCGGGCGTTCGAGGGCTACTGGCGCGACATGCGCTTCGGCAATCTGCTCGTCATGTGCCAGTTCGGCACGCTGCCGGCCGAGCTCACGCGCGCCAACATGGAGCGCTTCGCGCGCGGCGTCATGCCGCGGTTGAAGGCGCTGGAGTAGGATTCCCGGCAAAGGAGGCATCGATGAACCTGGGCGAGGTACTGGCGGGGAAGGGGCGTCGCGTGGTGACGGTGTCGGCCAAGTCCAGCATTACCGATGCGATCCGCACGATGCAGCGCGAGAAAGTCGGTGCCGTGCTGGTGCCCGACTCCGGCCAGTGTCCGGTCGGCATCTTCACCGAGCGCGACGTCGTGCGCATGCACGCCGACGGCGACCGCGACTTCGATGCTTTGCCCGTGGAGACGCGGATGACCTGCAGCGTCGTCGTCGGCAGCCTCGCCATGTCGGTCGATGAAGCGCTCGGGCTCATGACCCAGCGACGCTTCCGTCATTTGCCGGTGATCGAGGGCGGCGAGCTCGTGGGGATGGTGTCGATCGGCGATCTCGTCAAGGTGAAGCTCGAGGAGACCGCGCAGGAAGCGCAGGCGCTGCGCGCCTACATTACGTCGTAGTGAGAGCCTGGCTGCTCGCCGCGCTCGCGGCTTGCGCGGCATCGCTCGCGCTCGCGCAGGAGTATCCGTCGCGCACGGTGCGCATCATCGTGCCGAGCGCGCCCGGCGGCGGCTATGACGTCATCGGGCGCCTGCTTGCCGAGCGCTTCACGCCCGAGCTTGGCCAGGCCTTCGTAGTGGAGAACCGGCCCGGCGGCGGCACGCTCATCGGCACCCAGGCCGTGGCGAACGCCGCGCCCGACGGCTACACGCTCCTCATCGGCGGGCTCGCCAACATGGCATTCAACCCCGGACTGCACAAGGATCTGCGCTACGACCCGGTGAAGGATTTCGCGCCCGTGGCGATGGTGGGGGCCTTCACCTATGCGCTCGTCGGGCGCCGCGATCTGCCGATGACCACGCTGAAGGACATCATCGGCTATGCGCGCGCCAATCCCGGCAAGCTCTCGATCGCGACCTCGGGCGTCGGAACCGGTCAGCACGTGAGCGCGCTGATGCTGAAGCACTACGCTGGCATCGATCTGCTCGAAGTCTCCTACAAGGGCGCGCAGCCCGCATACCTCGATCTCCTCGCGGGACGCGTGGATCTCTTCTTCGACAACACGACCACCGCGCGGCCCTTCATCGCCGACGGGCGCGTGAAGCCGTATGTCACCTCGGGCTCGGTGCGCGATGCGCTGCTGCCCAATGTGCCGACGGCCGCGGAGGCCGGACTGCACGATCTCGTCCTCGACAGCTGGCTCGGGCTCTTCGCGCCGGCGAAGACACCCGGCGCGGTGATCGATCGCCTGCGCGCGGCGACGCTCGAGGCGCTGCAGAACCCGGACGTGCGCCGCCGGCTCGAAGTGAACGGCTGGCGCATCCTGTCGATGTCGCCGGACGACATGCGCGCGTTCGTCAAGCGCGAAGCGGAGAAATGGCCCGCGGTGTTGCGCCAGGCCGGCATCCGGCCCGAATGAGCGACGCTCGCGCCGACATCATGCAGGCGGTGGCGAACTGGGCGCTGTGGCGCGACTCGGGGCGCTGGGAGAAGCTCGCGAGCCTCTATACGCCGGAGGCGATCCAGCACACGACCTGGTTCGTCGGCCCGGCCGCCGAATTCATCGCGCGCATCCGCTCGCGCCCGAGCGACGGCCGCTCGCAGCATTTCATCGGCGCCTGCGCGGTCGAGCTGAACGGCGAGCGTGCCCTCGCCGAGACACGGCTCGTGCTGCTCGTGCGCGGCACGCTGCAAGGCACCGAGGTGGACGTCACCTGCTACGGGCGCTCGTACGACCGCTTCGTGCGCACCGCAGAGGGCTGGCGCATCGCACGGCGGGAAATGATTTACGAAAGGGACCGGCTCGACCCGGTGGCGCCCGATGCCCAGCTCAAGCTCGATGCCGGGCAGCTCGCGCGCCATCCCGCCGGCTATCGGCACCTTGCCTATTTGCAGGCGGCGGGCGGCGCGAGCATCACGCCCGACTTGCCGACCCCGGGAAGCGCCGCGCTTACGCGGCTTTACGCGGAGGGCGAACGCTGGCTGAAAGGCTGACGAGCGTCTGCCGGATGGCCGCCTCGGCAGCGGCGATGCTGTCCTCGAGGTTGAAGCCGAAATAGAAGCGGAAGTAGTGCCAGCTCGTCGCCGCGAGGTAGTAGCGGATGTTGGCGGCGGCAATGCGCCGCTCGCGCTCGCTGCGCCGGGGCGCCATGTCGTCGATCAGCTTCCTTACCGCGGCCCAGCGCGTGCGCGCCTGCGTCTCGCGCATGCGATGAAAAAGCTCCGAGTGCAGCGCTGCCTTGGTGAGGCTCATCTGCGCCTCGAAGCGCTCGTAGAGCTGGCGCGGCGCGGTGAGCAGCTCGTCGAGCGTCTGCGGCGGTGGCGGCAGGGCGAGCTTGGCGCGCACCTCGCCCGCGATCGCGTCGAGGAAGTCCTCGCGCGAGTTGAAATAGCGGAACACCGTACGCTCGGCGATGCGTGCGCGCTTGGCGACCGCGCGCACGGTGAGCTCGCCGACGCTCGAGTCCTCGAGCGCGTCCAGCGCGGCGTCGAGGATCACGCGGCGCGTGAGATCGCTGTGCCGCTCGACGAGGCTAAGGGAGCTTAAGGTTTTCACCGTTGACATGGCGCGCGACCAGATGTCACACTGTATGACAGAAGTGCCGATTGGGCAATCACAGCGAGGAGGATCGATGAGCAAGGAGAGCGTCGTCGTCAGGCACGGTGAGGCGGAGGAGTTGAGGGTGATGGGCGCCGCGGTCAAGTTTCTCTGCGCGGCGGACAAGACCGACAATGCCTGGTCCCTGATGGAGGTCGAGCTGCCCGAGCGCGCCGGCCCGCCGCCGCACGAGCATCCGTGGGACGAGGCGTACTACGTCGTGGAGGGCGAGGTGCGCTTCGTTCTCGGCGGACGCGAGCAGCTCGTCAAGGCGGGCGACTTCCTGTACGCGCCCGGCGGTACGGTGCACGGTTTCCAGGGCGCTTCCGCCCGGCCGGCGCGCATGATCATCTTCGATGCGCCGGCGCACGCCGAGTCCTTCTTCCGCGATGTCGACCGGGAGGTGAAGGAGATGCCGCGCGACCTCGGCAAGGTGCTCGACATCGGCAAGCGCCACCAGATCAATTTCCGGGCGCCCAAGGCCGCATGAAAGCGCTCGCCATCCTCGCCGCCGCCTGCATCGCTGTGCCGGCGGCGGCGCAGACGAAGGAAGACGCGACGGTGAAGCGGGGCCGCTACATCGTTCGCATCGGGGGCTGCAACGACTGCCATACCGCGGGCTTCGCGCCGAGCGGCGGCAAGGTGCCCGAATCGCAGTGGCTCGAGGGCGATCAGCTCGGCTGGCGCGGGCCGTGGGGCACGACGTATCCGGTGAACCTGCGCCTCTATATGCAGGACCTCAGCGAAGAGCAGTGGGTGAAGAAAGCGAAGACGCTCACCACGCGGCCACCGATGCCATGGTGGGCATTGCACGCAATGAGCGAGCGCGACCTGAAGGCGCTCTACCGCTATGTGCGCTACCTCGGGCCGGCGGGAAAGCCGGCGCCGGACTATCTGCCGCCGGACAAGACGCCGCCGCCGCCCTTTGTGCAGTTCCCGGCGCCGCCGAAGTAGTTCAGCCGCCTTTCAGGCGTTGCTGGCGCTCCCAAGCGGTCTCGCCTTTGGAGCTGACCGACACGGGATCGCTTGCCGGGAAGGTCTCCTGCACGCCGGCGTCGAGATGCTCGTCGGTGCTGGCGTCGTGCGGCACATGGATGTTGTCCATGGCGTCGCTCGCGTTCGTCGTCGAGCCCGACGCGCGCCTCAGGCCGCGGTTGCGATAGAAGTAGTAGCCGGCGCCGGCCGCAATGGCGAGGATCAGTAGTCTCATGGTGCTCTCCGTATCCTGGAGTTGCGAGCAAAGCGCGTGCCTATACGCGCTTGCGTAGCACCTCGTAGGTCGTCAGGACGATGGCGCCGCCCAGGCCGATCCAGTCGAGCGCGCCGGCGCCCGGGAAAGCGTTGGGCGGAATCAGGATGGCGAGCGCGGCGGCCCCGAAGAGCGCGCGCTTTCCCGGCCCGAGCGGCCGGAAGGCGTAGCCCACGACCGCCGCCGTGCCGGCGAAGATGCCGAGAAGATTGCGCGCCAGATTCCACGCCGAGAGCCACACGGGCCCTTCCATGAGCAGGCTCGGCTCGAGCACGAAGAGGAACGGGATGAAGAACGTGCTCCAGCCGACCACCACTGCCGTCCAGCCGGCGTTCCAGCCCGGGACGCGCGCGATGTTCGCCGCCGCGTAGGCGGCGATCGCCACCGGCGGCGTGATCATCGACAGCATGCCGAAGTACATGACGAACATGTGCGCTGCCATCGGCGTCACGCCGAGCTTGACGAGCGAGGGCGCGAGCAGCGTCGCGGTGAGCACGTAGACGCTCACCGTCGGCATGCCCATGCCGAGGATGATGCTGATGCCGGCCGTCAGGACGAGGAGCAGGAACAGGCTGTCGCCCGAGAGCGCGATGAGCTGCAGCGTGAGCCCGAAGGAGATGCCGGAGACCGAGAGCACGCCGACGACGAGGCCGGCGGCGGCGCCGATCAGCACGATGTCGAGCGCGGCGAGGCCGGTGTCGAGCACTGCGCGGCCCATCTCGCCCAGGCTCACGCGATGGCCGCGATAGCCGAAGATCCAGCTCAGCACCGCGATCATCGCCGTGGTGTAGACGGCGGCGCGCTCGATCGGGATGCTGAAGAACTCAGGCCACGCGAGCGTGGCGATGAGGAAGGCGATCGGAATGGGGAAGTGCCAGCCCGATTTCAGGATGTCGACGAAACGCGGCATGTTCTCGATCGGCGCGGCGCCGATACGCTGCTTCGCCGCCTCGAGATCCACGTGCATGAAGAGCGCCGCGTAATAGAGGATCGACGGGATGACCGCCGCGAGCGCGACGGTTGCGTACTTGACCTGCAGGAACTCCGCCATGATGAACGCCGCTGCGCCCATCACGGGCGGCATGAGCTGGCCGCCGGTGGAGCCCACCGCCTCGATCGCCGCTGCGCGCGTGGGCGAGAAGCCCGAGCGCGCCATGAGCGGGATGGTGATGATGCCGACCGCCATCACGTTGCTCACCGCGGCGCCCGAGATCATGCCGAAGAGCCCGGAGCCCACTACCGCGATCTTCGCCGCGCCCCCGCGGAAGTGGCCCATCGCCGACATCGCGAGGTCGGCGAAGTAGGCGGAGCCGCCGGTGCGCGCGAGCACCTGGCCCATGAGCGTGAAGGGCACGACGATGATGATCGCCACGGCGAGGATGGCCCCGATCATGCCGTTCACGTCGAGCCCGAGATAAACCAGGAGCCGCTGCGGGGAAACCGCCAGCGTGCGGAAGTCCGCCGGCAAATGCGGTCCGATGAACACCCAGACGGTAAGGACGAGGATGATGCCGACGAGCGTGGCGCCCGCGGTGCGCGCAGTCGCGATCATCACGAGCGCGATGAGGATCGCGCTGCCGACCACACCTTCGGTCGGCATCATGGCGAGCTCGTAGGTGAGCGGCTCGTAGCGGATGGCGATATAGGCGCAGATCCCGAGCGAGGCGGCGGCGCCGAGCCATTCCACCCAGTGCGGACGGCGGTCGCGCCGCGCGATGAACGAGAGCGCGAGGCCGAGTCCCAGGCAGACGGAGAGCAGCTGCTCGGTATAGAAGGAGATGCCGACCAGCCGCCGGGGCACATCGAGCACCCAGCCGACGATGCTGACCAGCAGCAGCGCCTGCAGGATGTCGGTCGTGCGCGCCGCCGCGCGGGACGGCGGCGTGCCTAACGGCAGGTTACTTTCGCTCACTCCAGCGCTTTAGGCTGGATGTTGTGCTCCTTGTAGTACTTGAGCGCGCCCGGGTGATAGGGCATGTCGTATTTCTTGTAGCCGTTCGCCGCGGAGAACGCGCGCAGCACGGGCTGCACGGCAGCGAGATCGGCGCGATTCTTCTCGAGCGTGTCGAGGATCTTGTAGGCCATCTCGTCCGACACCTTGGCGTTGACGAGGAAGAGATTGTCGAAGCTGTAGACCTTCATCGGCTTCTCGACGCCGATGTAGATCGGCCCGGGCTGCACCGACGTGAGGAACCCGTAGGGCGTCACTTTGCGCGCGGCCGGCATGCCCTTCTCGTCGACCTCGAGCACGCGCAGCGGGATGCTGGCGTCGATCTCGCGCACCTTGGGGCCGCCAAAGGCGAAGAAGAACATGTCGGAGGCGCCGCCCGCAAAGTCGTCCGCGCCGCGCACGACGTTCGGCACGCGCACCGCTTGCACATCGCGCTCGGTGAGCCCGGCGGTGGCGAGCATCGCCCGCGTGAGCAGATCGATGGTGCGCATCGCGGAATAGCCAAGCTCGACGCGCTTGCCCTTCATGTCGGCAAGCGTGCGCAGGTCGCTGTCCTTGCGCACGAAAAATGCCGTCTGCAGCGTGTGCGCGACGGACAGGATGCGCACATCCGCCTGCTTCGCTTCCTTGATCGCCATCGCCGTCTCCGGCGCGTTGGCGATGCCCATGGTCGACTCGCCGCGATTGACCATCGGGATGATGACGTTGTCGCCGGCGGTCGGCTGCACCAGCATGTTGATGCCCGCCTTTTCCTTCAGCACCTTGGCGACCGCCGAGGCGGTGGTGTGATTCAGGCTTCCCGGCGGCAGCGTCGCGAAGCCGACGGCCTGGGCAATCGCCGCGCCGCCGTAGACCGCCGCGCCGAGCGCGCTCCAGCGCATTGTTTTCAGCATGGATCCTCCTCCGAAGTGCGCGAGTCTACCGTAGTACGATTCGGCGATCGTGAAACTGCCGAAGGACCGCGTCCCCTATTGCGCGATCGTCGACCGGCCGCCGCTCAAGCTGCCGGGCGACGCGCGCGTCGCCGTCTGGACCATCGTCAACGTCGAGGATTGGTCGATCGAGCGCAACATGCCGCGCACCGTGCTGCCCCCTCCCTTTGGCCAGCCGCTGCAGCCCGATCTGCCGAACTGGGCCTGGCACGAGTACGGCATGCGCGTCGGCTATTGGCGCTTCCACGAGGTCCTCGCAAAGCACGGCGTCAAGGCGACGCTCGCCATCAACGGCTCGGTGTGCCGCAGCTATCCGCGCGTCGCCAAGGCTGCGCTCGATGCCGGCTGGGAATTCATGGGGCACGGCTACGTGCAGCGGCCGATGCATCACCTCGAGGACCAGCGCGCCGCGATCAGAGAGACGATCGCGGCCATCAAGGAGTTCACCGGGAAGCCGCCCAGAGGATGGGAGAGCCCGGGCCTGACAGAGACGTTCGACACGATCGACTGGCTCGCCGAGGCGGGGATTGAGTACGTCGCCGACTGGGTGCTCGACGACCAGCCGGTGACGATCAACACGGCGAGCGGGCCGATCGTCTCGGTGCCCTACACGGTGGAAATGAATGACATCGCCATGATGCTGATCCAGAGCCATCCGTCGGAAGAGTGGCTGCGCCGCGGCATCGACCAGTTCGATCGGCTGTGGCAGGAGGGCGAGAAGAGCGCGCGCGTCATGGCGATCAGCGTGCATCCGTACATCAGCGGCGTGCCGCATCGCATCGGCTATCTCGAGCGCCTCTACGAATACATCCGTCAGCGGCCCGGCGTGTGGCTCTGCAAGGGCGAGGAAATCCTTGACTGGTACAAACGCGCGGCACGCTGAGCTCTGGGCGCGCGCCGAAGCGCTGCTGCCGAAGCTGCGCGAGCGCGCCGCGCGCTGCGAGGAGCTGCGCCGCCTGCCCGACGAGACGCTGCGCGACTTCCACGATGCGGAGCTCTTCCGCATCCACCAGCCCAGGCGCGTCGGCGGCGCGGAGCTCGAGTTCGACGCCGTCGTGACCTTCGGCGCGCTCCTCGCGCGCGCCTGCGCCTCGACATCGTGGGTGTGGGTGAACTACGCCGCGCATCACATGATGCTCGGCATGTTCCCGCGCGAGGCGCAGGACGAGATCTGGAACGCCTCGCGCGATGCGCTGATCGCATCCTCCTTCGTCTTTCCGGCCGCCAAAGCGCGCAAGGTCGAGGGCGGGTACGTGATTTCCGGCCGCTGGCCGTTCTCGAGCGGCGTCGCGCCTTCCGAGTGGAACATGCTCGCCGGGCTCGCGTTCCTCGACGACAACGCCCCGCCCGAGCAGCGCGTCTTTCTCTTGCAGAAGTCGCAGTACAAGGTGATCGACAACTGGTTCGCCGGTGGCCTGCGCGGCACGGGCAGCATGGATGTCGAGGCGAAGGAGCAGTTCGTGCCCGAGCACCGCACACTCGCCGTGGCCGACACGAAGGGCGGGCCTACGCCGGGCAGCGCGGTCAATCCGGGGCCGCTCTTCCAGATGCCGGTGTTCGCGCTCTTCCCGTACATGCTCTCCGGCGTGCCGCTCGGCATCGCGGAGGGCCTGATCGACGACTACGGGCCGCGCGGCGGGCGCATGACCGGCGCGCGCGTCGCGGAGATCCAGAGCACGCAAATCCGCCTCGGCGAGGCCACGGCCTATGCGCGCGCTTCCCGGCTCGTGCAGCTCGCGAACTGCCGCGAAGCGCAGGCGCTCATCGAGGCGAGCGAGGTCCCCGACCTTAAGACGAAGGCGCGCTACCGGCTGGAGGGCGCGTATGCCGTCGATTGGGCGGTGCGCGCGGTCGACGTCATGTTCGCGCTCATGGGCGCGAGCGGTCTCTACGAATCCGGCGCGGCGCCGCGAGCCTTCCGCGACGCGCATGCAGTGAAGCAGCACTTCTCGTTCAACACCGACATCGCGGCGACCACTTACGGGCGCACCGCGCTCGGCCTGCCGAGCGATAACCCCACGCTGTAAGAAGGGCGGTACGCATCTTGCGAAACTCCGGGTATCAACACGGAGGGATTCCATGATCAATGGCAAGCGAGTGGCGATTCTTGTCGCCGAAGGTTTCGAGCAATCGGAAATGGTGAAGCCGAAGCATGCGCTCGAGCAGGCGGGCGCGAAGACTGCAATCGTCTCGCCAGCGAAAGGCGAGGTGCAGGGCTGGAACCATTTCGACAAAGGCGATCGTTTCAAGGTGGATGTGCCGCTCGAGCAGGCGAAAGCGGAGGATTTCGACGCGCTCCTGCTTCCTGGCGGCGTTGCCAACCCTGATCAGCTGCGCGCGCAGCCGAAGGCCGTGCAGTTCGTGAAGCGCTTCGTCGACGCGGGCAAGCCGATCGGCGTCATCTGCCACGGGCCGTGGACGCTCGTCGAGGCGGGCGCGGTGAAGGGCCGCACGATGACCTCGTGGCCTTCGCTCAAGACGGACCTGACGAATGCCGGCGCGAGGTGGGTCGACCAGGAAGTGGTGGTCGATCGCGGCATTGTCTCGAGCCGCAAGCCCGACGACATCCCGGCGTTCAGCCGCAAGCTGATCGAGGAGATCGGCGAAGGCACGCACCACAAAGCCGCCGCCTGATTTATTCCCTGTTGCCCTGACGCCGAATTCCGGCAAAGATCGGCGCGTGGGCATGTTCGTCGCCGGGATCGGGACTGCAGTGCCGCCCCGGCGCTATACGCAAGCCGAATGCTGGGACGCCGTACGCGGCGCGCGGCAGTTCTCTGCGCTCGCGCCGCAATCGCAGGCCCTGCTGCGCCGCCTGCTGCTCAACGAAGCGAACGGCATAGGCTCGCGCCATCTCGCGCTCGAAGCGCTCGACGACGCCTTCGAGATCGAGCCGGACAAGCTGCACGCGCGCTTCGAGCGTCACGCGCCGGCGCTCGCCGAGGCCGCCGCGCGCACCGCGCTGCGCGACGCGGACCTCTCGCCGCGCGATATTGACGCCGTAGTGATCAGCACGTGCACGGGCTATCTGTGCCCGGGCCTCAGCAGTTACGTCGGCGAGCGCCTCGGTCTGCGAAAGGACGTGGTCGGGCTCGACCTCGTCGGGCAGGGCTGCGGCGCGGCGTTGCCTAATCTCGCCGCGGCGCACGGACTGATGGCGGGCGGCAGCGCGCGCGTGGCGCTCTCCATCTGCGTCGAGGTGTGCAGCGCGGCGTTCTACATCGACGACGATCCTGGCGTGCTGGTGAGCGCATGCCTCTTCGGCGACGGCGCCGGCGCGCTCGTGCTCACCGCCGAGCCGCGCGTGGGACGGCGGCAGGTCGAGTGGCGCGCCGGCTGGTCGTCGCACGAGCCCGCTCATCGCGACGCGCTGCGCTTCGAGCAGCGTGGAGGCCTCCTTCGCAACGTGCTCACGCCGCAGGTGCCGGCGCTCGCCGCGCGCCAGGCCGCGGCGCTGCTCGAGCGGGCGGAGATGCGGGAACGGATCACGACGTGGATATGGCACGCCGGCGGGCAGAAGGTGCTCGAGCGCCTGCGCGACGAGTTGCGACTGGAAGCGTGCGACGTCGAGCGCAGCGCGCGTGTGCTGAGCGAGTATGGAAATCTCAGCAGCCCGTTCGTTTACTTCGTGCTCGAGCTCGCGCTGCGCGAGCAGGCGCCGTCGGGCTCGTGGTGGATGTCGTCGTTCGGTGCCGGGTTCAGCTGCCACGGCGCGCTCCTCGCGGTGGCCTGATGCTGCGTACCGTGGAGCCGGAATGGCTCGATTCGCTTCCGGCCACGGACCCGAGCGCCGTGCGCTCGCGCCGTGAGCTGCGCTTCGTCAACCGCCTCATGGGAAACGCAGGCGCGGTGGCGCGCTCGCTGTCGCTCGGCGACGGGGCGAGCATCGTCGATCTCGGCAGCGGCGACGCCACCTTCATCGCCCGGGTAGCGGCAAAGCTCGGCCCGCGACGCGTCCAGCTCTCCCTCGTCGACCGCGAATGCCCCCCGGCGCCGGAAGCGCTCGCGAGCCTACGCGCGCTCGGCTGGGAGGTCCGTTACTTCGCCGCGGACGCGACCGAATGGCTCGGGCAGCCCACTGAGCGGCTCGACGCCATCACGGTGAACCTGTTCCTCCACCATTTACATGCGCCTGCGCTGCGCGAGCTTTTGCGCCTCGCCGCCGCGCGCACGCAGCGCTTCGTCGCCTGCGAGCCGCGCCGCTCGACGCTCGCGCTTGCCGGCAGTCGCGCGCTCGTGCTCCTCGGTTTCGGCGCCGTAACGCGGCACGA
>Ga0075426_10000123_pt1 | contig 49304 bp, 46 predicted proteins | sample SoiMethybrSBSTD5_FD_75304 | JGI IMG/M metagenome (GOLD analysis project Ga0075426, IMG submission 75304) | Bulk soil microbial communities from a Populus tree surrounding site in Tennessee, USA - Soil MetaG P. TD hybrid SBSTD5 | ecosystem: Environmental > Terrestrial > Soil > Tree plantation... | reverse complement strand
CATTCTCGTCACGCTGAAAGCGAACATGCTCGATGCGTTCGCCGCGCAATGTGCGTCGCTCCTCGGGCGCGACACCGCCGTGGTATTCGTGCAGAACGGCATTCCGTGGTGGTACGACGAGCGGCTGACGCGGCTCGATCCCGGCGGCAGGCTGGCGCGCGCGATCGCGCCCGAGCGCGTGAACGGCGGCGTCGTCTATTCGGCGAACGAGATCGTCGAGCCTGGCGTGATCGAGAACCATGTGCCGGGCAACAACATGCTGGTGATCGGTCGCCCGGACCGTCGCGACACCGACGTTGTGCTCGCGCTGCGCGCGGCGCTGGAAAAATCGGGCATGTCCTCGCCGCCGGTAGAAGACATCCGCCAGTCGATCTGGTCGAAGCTCGCGCAGAACCTCTGGACCTCGACGCTCTGCACGCTCACGCATCTCACCGTGCGCGAGGCGCAGGAGCGCGAGGACCTGCAGTCCATCGCCGCGCGCGCCACGGCGGAGGGCCGCGCCATCGCGCGCGCCTTGGGCGTCGCGGTCGAGCGCGCACCGCGGCGCCCGAGCGGCGCGGCGTCCTCCGGCGCAGCGCACAAACCGTCGATGCTGCAGGACTACGAGCGCGGCCGGCCGATGGAGGTCGAGGCGCAGCTCAGGGCACCGCTCGCGCTCGCGCGCGCGGCAAAAGTACACACGCCGATGCTCGACGTTCTCGTGCCACTCGTCGCCGCGAAGGCCGCCGCGAAAGGACTCTTCACGGATTAGAATGATCTTCCTGCCATGCCCAAGGCAAAACAACTACAACGGGCACGCGGGGAGGAGCAGGCGGCAGCACCGCTCGACGCGGCCTTCCGGCTCGTCGATGCCCTCCCGGTGCCGGTGTTCTTCAAGAGCCGCGACGGCCGCTATCTCGGCGTCAACCGCGCCTGGGAGCAGTTCTTCGGCATTCCCGCACAAAGTTTCATCGGCAAGCACGTCGCCGACCTCTATCCCGGCGACCCGGCGATCGCCGAGAAGCACGCCGCCATGGACCGCGAGCTCTATGCGCGCGGTGGGCCGCAGAGCTACGAGATCCGCGTGCGCACAGGCGACGGGCGCCTGCGCGACACGATCTACTACAAGGCGCCCTACCGCGACGCGCAGGGTGAGATCGCCGGGCTCATCGGCACCATCGTCGACATCACGGCGCGCACCACTGCCGAGAGCGCGCTGCGCGACAACGAGGAGCGCTGGCGCTCGATCGTCGACTCGGCGAACGAGGGCATCCTCGTCTACGACCGCGGCCTGAACGTCGTCGCCGGCAACCAGGCGGCCGAGCGCATCCTGGGCGTGCCGCTCACCGAGCTGATCGGAGCGGCCGGGTTCACTTCGCTCCTGCCGTGCGTGCACGCGGACGGCACGCCGCTCCTGCCGCACGAGCGTCCGACGCAGCTCACGGTGCGCAGCGGCAAGCCGCTCTCGAGCCATATCGTCGGGATCAAGCGTCCGGGCGGCGTGCACACCTGGCTTTCGGTAAACACGGGATTCCTGCGCCATGCGGGCTCCCAGGATTGGTACGGCGTCGTCTCGAGCTTCACCGACATCACGGCGCAGCGCAAGGCGGAAGCCGCGCTGCGCGAGAGCGAGGAACGCTACCGGCGCACTTTCGAGCTCGCCGGCTCCGGCATCGCGCACATCGGCCTCGACCGCAAGTTCATCCGCGTGAACCGGCGCCTGTGCGAGATCCTCGGCTATCCCGAGCGCGAGGTGATCGGCATGACGGGCCGCCAGATCTCGCACCCGGAGGATCTCGAGGTCATCAACGCGCAGAGAAAGCGCCTGTACGCCGGCGAGATCGATCGCGTGAGAGTCGAGAAGCGGTATCTGCGCAAGGACGGGGCGACGGTGTGGGTGGCCTTCAGCATGGTGCTCGAGCGCGACGCCGGCGGCAACCCGACCTACGAGATCGCGATCTTCGACGACATCACGGAGCGAAAACGCGCCGAGGCGGCGCTGAGCGAGAGCGAGGCGCGCTTCCGCGGCCTCACGCAGCTCTCTTCCGACTGGTACTGGGAGCAGGACGAGCATTTCGGCCTCACCTTCATGTCGGGCCGCATGGGCGAGCGCACGGGCCTCGACGCCGCCGCCTACCTCGGGCGCAAGCGCTGGGACCAGCCGGCGCTCAACCTGACCGACGACGACTGGACGCGTCACCGCGCGAGCCTCGAGCGCCGCGAGGCCTTCCGCGACTTCGAGATGGAGCGACCGAACCCCGCGGGCGGCACGCGCTGGATCTCCGTGACCGGCGAGCCGGTGTACGACGAGAGCGGCCGCTTTCGCGGTTATCGCGGCGTCGGCTCCGATATCACCGCAAGGAAACGCTCGGAAGCGCAGCTGCGCCGGGCGCACGACGAGCTCGCGAAAAAGGCGGAGGAGCTGCAGCGCTCCAACGCCGAGCTCGAGCAGTTCGCCTACGTCGCCTCGCACGATCTGCAGGAGCCGCTGCGCATGGTGTCGTCGTATACGCAGCTCCTTGCCAGGCGCTACGGCGATCGGCTGGACGCCGACGCCAAGGAGTTCATGCACTACACCGTCGATGGCGCGGCGCGCATGAAGCAGCTGATCGAGGACCTGCTCGCTTATTCGCGCGTCGGCACCAAGGGCAAGGAGTTCAAGCCGGTATCCGTCGAGGCGCCGCTTAAGCGCGCGGTCACCAACCTGCATGCCGCGATCAGCGAATCCGGCGCCGCCGTCACGTGGGACAGCCTGCCCACCGTCGACGCGGACGAGGTGCAGCTCGCGCAGCTCTTCCAGAACCTGATGGGCAACGCGCTCAAGTTCCGTGGCGGCGCCGTGCCGCGCATCCACGTCTCGGCGGCGCAAGAGGCGGGCGAGTGGCGCATCACGGTGGCCGACAACGGCATCGGCATCGAGCCGCAGTACTTCGAGCGCATCTTCATGCTCTTCCAGCGGCTGCACACCATGGGCCAGTATCCGGGCACCGGCATCGGGCTCGCCATCTGCAAGAAAGTGGTCGAGCGCCACGGCGGCCGCATCTGGGTGAGCTCGACCCCGGGCGAGGGCAGCCAGTTCCATTTCACGCTACCGAAGAAAGAGTTTCCATGACCGACGGACGTTCCCCCATCGAGATCCTGCTCGTCGAGGACAACCCGGGTGACGAGAGACTGACGCGCGAAGCGCTGAAGGAGGGCAAGGTCTACAACACGCTCCACTGGGTGAAGGACGGCGTCGAAGCGATGGAATTCCTGCACCGCCGCGGCAAGTACCGCGAGGTGCCGCGCCCCGACATCATCCTGCTCGACCTCAACCTGCCGAAGAAGGACGGGCGCGAAGTGCTGCAGGAGATCAAGTCCGACGAGAGCCTGAAGCGCATCCCGGTGGTCGTGCTCACCACCTCCAAGGCGGAGGAGGACGTCCTGCGCACGTACAACCTGCATGCCAACTGCTACGTGACGAAACCGGTCGACCTCGAGAAGTTCATCGTGGTGGTGAGATCGATCGACGTTTTCTGGCTCACGGTGGTCACGCTTCCACCGAATGGCCATTAACCGCTGACATGCACAACGTCCTCCTCATCGAGGACAACCCGGGTGATGCGCGCCTCATCCGGGAGATGATCGCGGAAGATCCGCGCGCGCCTTTCACCGTGCATTTCGCCGACCGCCTGGCGAGCGGGCTCGAGCGGCTTTCGGCCGGCGAGACGGCGCTCGTCATCCTCGACCTCTCGCTGCCCGACAGCTACGGCCTGGACACCTTCGCCAAGGTGTACGCGCATTCGCCGGCGGTGCCGATCATCGTGCTCACCGGCAATGACGACGACGCGCTCGCGCTTTCGGCGGTGAAAGGCGGGGCGCAGGACTACCTCGTAAAAAGTCGCCTGGACCGCGAGCTCCTGCTCAGATCGATGCATTACTCGATCGAGCGCAAGCGCTATCAGGTGCAGCTTGAGCACCAGGCGAACTACGACGCGCTCACCGGCCTGCCCAACCGCAACCTGCTCAACGACCGGCTGCGCCAGGCCGTGTACTCGCAGCGCAATCCGCGCAACATCGCGGTGGTCTTCATGGACCTCGATCACTTCAAATTCGTGAACGACTCCCTCGGCCACTCGACGGGCGACAAGCTGCTGAAGGCGATGGGCGAGCGGCTGCGCTCGGTGCTGCGCGAAGGCGACACGGTCGGACGCGTCGGCGGCGACGAGTTCGTGCTCATCCTCAACGACCAGTCGAACGAGGAGATCATCTTCCGCGCCATGCAGCGCATCACCGCCAAGGTCGCCGAGCCGATCACGCTCGACGGCAAGGAGCTCTACGTCACGGCGAGCGCCGGCATCTCGCTTTACCCGCAGGACGGGCGCGACGTGGACACGCTCCTGAAGAACGCGGATGCGGCGATGTACCGCGCCAAGGAGCACGGCAGGAGCAACTTCCAGTTCTACACCTCGGAGATGAACGAGCGCGTCAACGACCGCCTCGCGCTCGAGCACGCGCTGCGCCGGGCGCTCGAGCGCAAGGAGTTCATGCTGCACTATCAGCAGAAGGTCGATCTGCGCTCGGGCAGCATCATCGGCGCCGAGGCGCTCGTGCGCTGGCTGCACCCGGAATGGGGCCTCGTGCGTCCGGCGCGCTTCATTCCGATCGCCGAAGACACCGGCCTCATCGTGCAGCTCGGCGAATGGGTGATCCACGAAGCCTGCCGACAGGCCCGCGCCTGGCTGGACCACGGCCTCAAGCCCGGCGTCGTGTCGGTGAACCTCTCGGCGCGCCAGTTCCGCGCCGAGGGCCTGGTGCGCGCCGTCTCGCGCATCCTGCAGGAGACCGGCCTCGAGCCGGCCATGCTCGAGATCGAGCTGACCGAGAGCATGGTGATGCACAATGTCGAGGCGGCGATCGCGACGCTGCAGGGGCTGAAATCGCTCGGCGTGAGCCTCTCGGTGGACGATTTCGGCACCGGCTACTCGAGCCTCTCCTACCTCAAGGACCTGCCCATCGACACGCTGAAGATCGATCGCTCGTTCGTGCGCGACATCGGCACGGGCGCCGAGGCGGAGGACGGCATCCTTGCGCAGGCGATCATCTCGCTCGCGCACGCGCTGCACCTCAAGGTGATCGCGGAGGGCGTGGAGACGGACGCCCAGCTGCATTTTCTAAAGCGTAACGGCTGCGACCAGGTGCAGGGCTTCCTCTACGGCGAGCCGGTGCCGCCGGAGCAGTTTGCGCAGCTCCTCGAGCGCGCGGGGCGCAAAGGAAAGCGGGCGTGAGGCGACTTGCTTTGAGCTTGCTGCTCGTTCCGCTCACATTGTGCGCGCAGGAGCTGCGCGTGCTTTCCGGCGGCGCGGCGAAGTCGCTCCTCGAGCCGCTCGCGGCCTCGTTTGCGCAGGGCAACGTCGAGGTCCAGTACCAGCCGATGGGGCGGCTCGTCGAATCGCTCGAGCAGGGCGCGGAGGTCGACCTCGTTATCGTCACCGAGGAGACGCTGCCGCGCCTCGAGCGCGCCAACCGCGTCAAGCGCGGCGCGAAGCCGATCGCACGCGTCGGCATCGGCGTCGCCGTGAAGGACGATGCCGCCATGCCGGACATCTCGAGCGTGGAGGCGTTCAAGCGCACGTTGCTCGCCGCGAAGTCGGTGGTCTACATCGACCCGAAAGTGGGCACGAGCGGCAAGCACGTCGCCGAGGTCCTGGAGCGGCTGGGTATTGCCGAGCAAGTGAACGCAAAGGCGCGCCTGGGGCAGGGCGGCTACATCGTCGAGCCGGTCGGCCGCGGCGAGATCGAGCTCGGCATCCACCAAATCAGCGAGATCCTGCCGGTAAAGGGCGTGAAGCTCGCGGGTCCGCTGCCGCCACCGCTGCAGAAGTACACGACCTATGTCGCCGCGCCGGTCAAGGCGTCGCGCGCGGTGCTCGACTTCATCGATCACCTCACCGGGCCGCAGGCGCGCGCGCGCCTCACGCCGGCCGGCTACGATCCGCCGGAGTGAACGCCAAGGCACGGGCGCGGGTACTGGTGGTCGACGATGCGACCGATCTCCTCGCGCTCATGGCCAAGGCGCTCGCCACCGAATACGAGGTCGACACCGCCGCGGACGCCGGCACCGCGATCGAGAAGGCGTTCGTCGCGCCGCAGCCGGACCTGATCCTGCTCGACATCGAGATGCCCGACGTGTCCGGGTTCGAAGTGTGCCGCGCCCTCAAGGGCGAGGCCGCGACCGCCGACATCCCGATCATCTTTCTCACCGGCAAGACGGAAGCGCAGGCGCAGCTCGAGGCCTTCGAGCTCGGCGCGGTCGACTACATCACCAAGCCGATCAACGCCAAGGTGCTGATGGCGCGCGTGCGCATGCATCTCGCGCTCATCGACCGGCGCCAGGAGCTCGAGCGCCTGGTGAAGGAGCGCACCGAGCAGCTCGAGCGCTCGCGCACCGAGCTCATCAAGCGGCTGGGGCGGGCCATGGAGATGCACGAGAGCGCCGCGGCCGGCAACCGGGTGCTGCGCGTTGCCCAGTACGCGAAGCTTCTATCGCAGGCCGCAGGCGCGAAGCCCCAGGTCTGCGAGATGATGCAGAGCGCTGCGCCGCTCTATGACATCGGCAAGCTCGGCGTGCCCGCGGAGATCCTGCGCAAGAACGAAAAGCTCTCGGCACCGGATTGGGAGCGCGTCAAGCGCCACCCGGCGCTCGGCGCCGAGATCATCGGCGAGCACGATGATCCTCTGCTCAAGCTCGCGCGCCAGATCGCGCTCACGCATCACGAGTGCTGGGACGGCAGCGGCTACCCGCAGGGGCTGAAGGGCGATGCGATTCCCTGGCCGGGGCGCGTCATGGCGCTGGTCGACGCCTTCGAGTCGATGACCACGACGCAGTTCTACCGCTCGCCGAAAAGCGTGGACGACGCCAGCTTCGAGATCGAGAAGTTCGCCGGCAAGCGCTACGATCCGGCCATCGTCCAGGCATTCAAGAAGGCGCTGCCCGCCATGCTCAAGGTTCGTGAGACCTACGCCGACGCGCTCGGCAACCTGCTCAACCTCGATTTCGCGCCCAAGGGCGCGGCGGGCGCACCGAGGCCCGCGCCGGCCACCGAAGCCGCGCCGGCACCCAAGGCCGCGCCGCCGAAGCCGCCGCCGCCGAAGAAGCCCGCGGTCGACGTCGCGGCGCTCGCCCGGGCGGCCGCGGCGAAGGCGAAAAAATGAGCAAGCTCCACGACCAGCTGCAGGACGCCGAGCGCGAGCGCGTCGAGCGCGAAAAGGCGGGTGAGGAGGTGGCGAGCGCGCGCGTCGCCGAGGAGAAGCGCGGCCTCGATCTCGCGCGCGAGCGGCAGGCGGCCGAGGCGGAGCTGCGCCGCATGGCGCATGCGCGCGCGGAGGCCGAGACCAAGGCGGCGCGCCTCGTCGCCGAGCGCGAGCGCGCCGAGGCGCAGGCGGCCGCGGAGGCGAAAAGCCGCGAGGAGGCGGAGAAGAAGTCTGCCGCGCTCGCGACCGAGCGCCGCGTAAAGGAGGAGGCCGCGGCCGCGCATGCCAAGGCGCGCGCCGAAGCGCAGGCGCAGGCGGTTGCGGCGATGAAGAGCCGCGCGGCGGCCGAGGAGCAGGCGCGCCGTGCGGTGCGCGAGCGCGTGCAGGCGGAGGCGCGCGCGCTCGAGGCGGCGCGCGACAAGAAGGCCGCGGAGGAGAAGCTGCGCCGCGAGGCGGAGGAGAAGGTCGCCGCCGAGACGGAGGCCGGCCGCCTCGCGCGCGAGCGCGCCGAGACCGAGCGCGCCGCGCTCGAGCAGGCGCGGCTGCGCACCGAGTCCGAGAGCGCAGCCAAGGCGCTCGCGCAGGAGCGCGCCGCCTTGGAAGGCGAGGCTGCCGAGCTCGCGCGCGGCCGGGCTGCCGCCGAGGCTGAGGCCACCGCCGCGGCGCAGGCGCGCGAAGCGCAGGAGGCGCGGCTCGCCGAGGAAGCCGAGCTGCGCGCCCGTGCCGAGAGCGAAGCGGCGCGGCTTGCGCAGGAGAGCGAAGCCGCGCAGGCGAGCGCCCGGCGCGCCGCCGAAGAGCGCATGGAGCTCGACGCTAAAGCGGCGCTCGCCGCGCGCGCAGCGGCTGAAGCGAGCGCCGCCGCGCACAACGAAACGCAGGCCCGAGCGGCGGCCGACCAGGCGGCCGCCCATGCCGCTACGGAGCGCGCGAAGGCCGAAGAAGCGCTCGGCGAGCGCTCGCGCGCCGCCGCCGCGGCCGAGGAGGCCGCAAGACAGGCGGCGCACGCGCGTGCCAGTGCGGAGCAGGAAGCGGCGCGCCTCGGCGAGGAGCGCTCGGTCGCCGAGTCGACGCTCAAGCGCATGGCGGAGGAGCGCGCGGAGGCGGAGAAGCTCGCTGCGCAGATGGCGCACGATGCGGCCGCCGCGAAGGCGCGCGCGCTCGCCCAGGCGGCGGAGCGGGCCGCCGCCGACAAGGCGCTCGCCGGCGCGCGCGTCGAGCGCGCGCAGGCCGACGACGCCGCGGCTGAGCGCGCGCAGGCGGCCGCGGAAGCGGAAGCCGCCGCGGCGCGCGCGGCCGATGAGCGCCGCGCCGCGGACGAGATGCTGCGGCTTGCCGCGCACGCAAAAGCGCAGGCCGACGACGCCGCGGCGCACGCCGCGCGCAGCCGCAGCGAGGCCGAAGCACGCGCCGCGGGCGAGCTTGCCGAGCGGCTCGCCGCCGAAGAGCGGCGCCGGCGCCTCGCCGAGGAGCTCGCCGCTGCCGAGGCGGCCGCCAGCGCGGAGCTGCAGGCGCGCATCGCGGCCGAGCAGGCCCTCAAGGCCGAGGCCGAGCGCGCAGCACAGGCCGAAGCGCGCGCGGCGCAAGCCGCTCGCGAGCGCGCCGCCTTCGACGCCGATCTGCGGCGCGGAGCCCAGGCGCGGGCGCAGGCCGACGCCGAGGCGCTCGCCGCCGCGCGCGAGCGCGAGCGCGCCGAGGCGCACGCCGCGGCGGAAGTGCACGGGCGCCTCGAGGCCGAGCGCAAGAGCGAGGCGCTCGCGGTCGAGCGCGCGGAGGCCGAATCGCGCGCCACCGCGATGCTGCAGTCGCGGCTTGCCGCGGAGGAGGCGCTCACGCGCAAGGCGGCGGAAGCGGCCGCGGCCACGGAGCGCGCGGGACAGGCGACGCGCGGGCGCATCGAGGTGGAGAGAAAACTGCGAGCCATCGCCAAATCGCGTGGCCTCTGGATACCGGTTGCCATCGCCGCCGCGCTTGCGGCGGGCTACCTATGGGGCGCGTGGCGCGAGAGCCAAGTGCCCGCGCTCGCCGAGCCCCTGCAGCTGCGGCTCGACCACTCGCTCGGGACCATCAAGCCGCGCTAGGGGCGGGGTTTGCTTTTTGTGCAGTGCGGCTGTAGCTTGCGCCCCTGCCTTTGGATCGAGACAGCCGCCACCGCAGGTCCTCGCTCGCCGCGCTCACGCTCGCCGCGCTCGGCATCGTCTTCGGCGACATCGGCACGAGCCCGCTGTACGCGGTGAAGGAGACGTTCTCGCCCGATCACGGCATTCCGCTCAACCACGCCAACATCCTCGGCGGGCTGTCGACGATCTTCTGGGCGCTGATGATCGTCGTCTCACTCAAGTACGTGCTCCTCATCATGCGCGCCGACAACCGCGGCGAGGGCGGCATCATGGCGCTCATCGCGCTCGCGCAGAAGGCGATCAAGACGCACCAGGAATGGCGCATTCCGCTCCTTCTCATCGGCGTCTTCGGCGCATCGCTTTTCTATGGCGACGCGGTGCTTACGCCGGCGATCTCGGTGCTCTCGGCGATCGAGGGCCTCGAGGTCGGCACTCGCGCCTTCAAGCCCTACGTGGTGCCGATCGCGGTCGGCGTGCTGCTCGCGCTTTTCGCGCTGCAGGCGCGTGGCACCGCCGCGGTGGGCAAGCTCTTCGGTCCGGTGACCATGCTCTGGTTCATCGCTATCGGCGCGGCCGGCATCTACGGCATCGTGCAGGCGCCGGCGATCCTCGCCGCGCTCAACCCGCTGCATGCGCTCGGCTTCCTCACCATCCACGGCGCCGCGTCGTTCGTCGTGCTGGGCTCGGTCGTGCTCGCAGTCACGGGGGCCGAGGCGCTTTACGCCGACATGGGGCACGTGGGCCGGGGCGCGGTGCGCATCGCCTGGTTCAGCCTCGTGGCGCCTGCGCTCGTGCTCAATTACTTCGGCCAGGGCGCGCTCCTCATGATCGCGCCGAAGGCGGTCGAGAACCCCTTCTACCTCCTGCTGCCCGGCTGGGCGCTCTTTCCGATGGTCGCGCTCGCCACCGCGGCCACGGTGATCGCTTCGCAGGCGGTGATCTCGGGCGCCTATTCCCTCACCAAGCAGGCGGTGCAGCTCGGCTTCCTGCCGCGCATGACGATCGTCCACACCTCCGCCAGGGAAGTGGGCCAGATCTACATCCCGTCGATCAACTGGCTGCTGTGCGCGGTGGTGATCGGTGCCGTGCTCGGCTTCGGCTCCTCCTCGCGCCTCGCCGGCGCGTACGGCGTCGCGGTGACCGCCACCATGCTCGTCGACACGCTGCTCACGTTCTTCGTCATCCGCTACATGTGGGGCTATCCGCTCATCCTCTGCATCTTCGCCACCGGTTTCTTCGCGACGATCGATCTCTCCTTCTTCGTCGCGACGCTGCTCAAGATCGCCGACGGCGGCTGGTTCCCGCTTGCCATCGGCGCCTGCGTACTCGTCACCATGACGACCTGGCGGCGCGGGCGCGAGATCCTGTTCCAGCGCCTGGAGGAAGGTGCGGTGCCGCTGCGCAGCTTCCTCGACTCGCTCTTCAAGGACCCGCCGCACCGCGTGCCGGGGACGGCGATCTTCCTTACCGCGACGCCCGATGCGGTGCCGCATGCGCTGCTCCACAACCTCTCGCACAACAAGGTGCTGCACGAGCGCGTGGTGTTCCTCACGGTGGAAGTGCGCGACGTGCCCTGGGTCTCGTTCACCGACCGCATCAGCGTCGACTCGCTCGGGCATGGCTGCTGGCGCGTGCGCGTGCGCTACGGCTTCATGAACCGGCCCGACGTCACGCGCGCGCTCGAGCTCTGCGCGGCGCTCGGCCTCGAGTTCGAGCTGATGGAGACCTCGTTTTTCCTCTCGCGCCAGAAGATCGTGCCGACGGTCGGCGGCATCGGCATGGCGTTCTGGCGCGATCGCCTGTTCGCCGCGATGGCGCGCAACGCCGGCAACGTCACCGACTACTTCAACATCCCGACCAATCGCGTCATCGAGCTCGGCTCGCGAGTCCAGATCTAGCGGGCGCGTGACGTAGTTCCGCCGCCGGCTAAGATTTTTACGGACGGCGCACAGTTTCTGGCCTTTGCCTCCTTACGCGCGTCACCTCCTTTGCGCACGATGCGCTCCGGCATGCGCGCATGGATCATCGTCATCGTGGCAGCTCCCGGAATCGAGGCGGCGAACGAGCCGCTCGCCGCGTTCGCGCGCCGGCGCGAGGTCGTCGTCACGCGACAGGGCGGCTATACGCGGGTCGTGCTGCGCGTCGAGGACGCGAGCCCGCTGCCCTTGCGCCCGGAGTGGGCCTGAGCTAGGGGCTCAGGTAGGAGTTGGCGAGCGCCCAGACGGCGAGGCCGAAGCCGAGGGCGATCGAAGTGGCCGAGATCCGAGCGGCAACCCATCGACCTTCTGCCCCAAGCCGGTGCCGGCGAGCGAGCGCATGCCCCAGGGATGCGCGCATTTGAGCGATTTGCACCTCTAACGACATCTTGTGCGTGCACGACGCAATGGCCGTGCCAGCGCACGCCGCGGTTGCGGCGGCGGCGTTTTCGCGGAGAATCGATGGCGCCATGCGCGACTCCGAGCAAGTGGCGCCTCCCTCTCCGGCCGAGGCGGAGTTCTTCGGGGACTACAGTCCCGCGGTGACCTGCGCGGCGGGCGCGATCCTCGTGCTCGCGATTGCGGTCATCGACAAGCTCACCGGCTACGACCTGCATCTCGGCGTGCTCTACCTGCTGCCGATCACCATGGTGACGTGGAGCGCCGGGCGAAGCTGGGGGCTTGGCCTGTCATCCGCCACCGCGCTCCTCTGGCTCGGCATCTTCCGCGGCGCGCATCCGTACAGCAGCAGCTTTTATTTCTACTGGGACGCCGCGGTGCTTTTCACCACCTTTCTTGTCGTGGTCATCCTGACGGCAAAGCTGCGCGACGCGCTGCGCGCGCACGAGGTTTCGTTCGCCGTGCTGGAGAAGCTGGACGCGCCGGCTTACATCGTCGACCTGCAGCGCGACGTGGTGGTGATCGGCAACCGCGAGTTCCGCGCCTCGTTCGAGGGCCGCGGCGCAACGGACCTCGCGCGCTACCCGGCGCGCGAGTCGCGCTTCAAGCTCGCCGACGGCCGGCCGGCGCTGCTGCGCATTCTGACGCTTTAGAAAATGTGCACCGCGTTCGGGGCGACGAACCCGATCGCGCAGAACACCACGCCGACGACGCCGAGCGCCGCGCCCGCCCACGCTAGCGCGACGATCTCGGCGATGATCGACGCCGAGGCGAGCACGATGGCGATCTGCACGGCCGCCGAAGCGAGCTCATAGTGGTGATACGCCGCCATCGACGTGTCGCGCTTCTTCTCCGCCTCCTTCGCGCGCGCGGCGAGCTGCTCGCGCCCCTCGCCCGTGTCGGGCTCGGACTGGTAGCGGCTCGCCGTGTCCTTCCACTTCGCGGCCTGCTTGCGCAGGCCTTCGTTCGCGCCGCCGGCTTCGACCTGCTCGGCCGCCGTGCGCAGCACCGTCTGCCGGATGGTCTTCGCCTGGAAGAAGGCCCAGAGGTTCGAGGCCTCGATGTTGTAGGCGAGCGCGCCGGTCTGCGCGCCCTTGCCGAGCGTCTCGGCGAACGCGAGCACCAGAGCGAGCACGGAGATGAGGAGCGCTACGCCCTTGTTGCCGCTGTGATGGTCATGGCCGCCGCCATGACCGTGTCCATGCCCCGCTGACATCGATCCCTCCCTTAAGCGCGAATTCTAGCCAGCATCGACCTGCGCCGCGGCGCGCGGCGGCACGCGTCCGCCGCCGAACTGCGCCCAGGCGATGCCGGCGAGCGTCACGGCGGCGCCGGCGATCTTCGCCCAGGTGAACTGCTCGCCGAGCGTGAGCCAGGCGACGACGCCGGCGATCGGCGGCGGCAGGTACATGAGCGGCGCCGAGCGCGCGATGCCGCGCACGTGGTTCACCCACGCCCACACCAGCCAACCGCCCACCGAAGAGAGCACGATCGCCCAGAAGAGCCCGAACCATACGATGGGCGTGAGGCGCGCGAGATCCGCGGCGACGATGCTCGGTGCCGAGATGAGCAGCATGGGCGGCGCGCCGAAGAGCAGCGTGTAGGCGAGGACGATGAGCGGCCCGTAGCGCTCCACAAGCGGGCGCGCCAGAACGGTGTAGAGCGAAAAGAAGGCGGACGCCACGAGCAGCACCAGGTCCCCCATGCCGGCATGCGCGACGCCACGCGCGAACTTGTCCGACAGGAAGACGGCGATGCCGGCAAGCGCGATCAGCGTGCCCCACACCTGGCTCGGGCGCAGCGGCTCGGCGCCGAGGAGCACGAGCAGCAGCAGCGTGAAGAGCGGTCCGCTGGTGAGCACGAGCGCCGAGGAGAACGCGGTCGACAGGCTGATGCCGTAGAACACGATACCGACGTGCAGCGCATGCCCGACGAGGCCGCAAGCCACGAAACGCGGCAGGTCTTCGCGCTTGGGCCAGGTGCGGCCGATGCGGTTGCGGAAGACGAGCGCGAGCAGCGCGAAAGCGAAGAGCGGCATCGCAAGGAAGCGAATGAAGAGAAAGGCCCCGACCCCGAGCACGTCGAGCAGGTACTTGACGAACGCGAAGTTCACGCCCCACAGGAACATGGTGGTGAGCGCAGCGACGAGCGACCAGCGGTCTGCGGCTGAGGGGGTCAGAGCAGTTTTTTCGTTACACTCGGCTCAAGGCCCGAACTGTAGCCGGAAACAATTCCTCTGAGCCCTTTATCCGCCCGCGCCGCCGTCCAGGCGCTCGCCGCGTCAAAAATCCGCGAGCTCTACAACGAAGGCCTCGGCCGGCGCGACGTGCTCGCCTTCTGGGTCGGCGAGCCCGACGAGCCGACGCCGCAGTTCATCCGCGACGCGGCGACCGACTCGATCGCCGCGGGCGAGCTCTTCTATACGCACAACCTCGGCATCCCGGAGCTGCGCGCGGCGCTCGCCGCGTACGTCTCGCGCCTGCACCGCCCGACCGCGCCCGAGCAGCTTGCGGTGACGAGTGCCGGAGTGAACGCGCTCATGCTCGCCTCGCAGCTCCTCGTCGATCCGGGCGACCGTGTGGTCGAGGTGGTGCCGCTCTGGCCCAACCTCCAGGAAATTCCCAAGATCCTCGGCGCAGAGGTCATTACCGTCCCGCTTGAGTTCGCGCCGGGCGGCTGGACGCTCGATGTCCAGAAATTGATCGATGCCTTGCGGCCGGGCACGCGCGCGCTGTATCTCAATTCGCCGAACAATCCGACCGGCTGGACCGTATCGCGCGCCGAGCAGCAGGCAATCCTCGCGCATTGCCGGCGCCACGGCATCTGGATCTTCGCCGACGACGCCTATGAGCGACTCTACTTCGGACCGGGCGGCGTGGCGCCGTCATTCCTTGATGACATGCAGCCCGATGACCGCGTCATCAGCACCAACACGTTTTCAAAGTCCTGGTGCATGACCGGCTGGCGCCTGGGCTGGCTCGTCGTGCCGCCGGCGCTCGTCGCGGACCTCGGTAAGCTCATCGAGTACAACACCTCGTGCGCGCCGATCTTCGTGCAGCGCGCCGGCATCGCCGCCGTCACGCAAGGCGAGCCGGTGATCGCACACAGCCTGCAGCGGCTGCGCCGCGCGCGCGATTTCCTCGTCGGCGAGCTGCGCAAGCTGCCGCGGGTAACGGTCGCCGTGCCCGAAGGCACGATGTACGTCTTCTTCCGCATCGAGGCCATGACGGACAGCCTCGCTTTCTGCAAGGCGCTGGTGCGCACGCAGGGGCTCGGCCTCGCGCCCGGCGCCGCTTTCGGGCCGGCGGGCGAGGGCTATGTGCGCTGGTGCTTCGCCGCCGAGGAGCAGAAGCTCGCCGACGGCGTGGCGCGGCTCGCGGGCGCGCTCTAAGGGAGGTGAATATTCAACGTCGGCGCTGTGCCGCCGGGCACTGCGGCCGGCCGGCGCGCGGCTCTACATTGTCCCCGCCGGGCGAGGTGCCCGGTGTGAGAACAGGAGAGAACCATGTCGATCCGCACCCGATTTTTCGCCGTCGCGCTCGCGCTCATCGCTGTGCCGGGCATCGCCGGCTGCTCGCAGGAACAGGGCGGCACGGCCGTCCTCTCGGAGGCGCACGCCGCGCCGTTGAACCCGCCCGACTACGGCTGGCGCACGTCGCAAAGCCCGAGCGCCGAGCCTAACGGCGCGGTCTACGAGTACCAGTAAAAAATTTCGGGGACGCAGCCCGAACTTGCCTGGGCTGCGTCCCCGAACCCTGTTGCGCTTGCTGCTTAGGCGGCCTTGCGGACCGAGCCCTGGTTCTTGTCGAGCATGGAGATCTCGCCGGAGAGCTCCGCGCCTTCCTCAACCTTGATCTTGGCGTAGCGGATCTTGCCCGAGACCTTGCCTGCGCCATAGATCACGAGCTGCTTGCGCACCGTGAGCTCGCCTTCGAAGCGGCCGTGGACCTCGGCGTTGTCGACCGCGATGGTGCCCTGGAAGACGCCGTGCGGCGTGATCTCGAGCACGCGGGAGTCAAGCGTGGCTTCGACGCGGCCTTCGACGATCAGCGTGTCGCAATCGCTGATCTCGACGCCCTTCAGCTTGATGTCCGGACCGACGACGAGCTTCGCTTCTTTGCGCTCGCCCGTGATGCTGATTCCGGGCACGGTGGCTTCGACTTCGACATTGGCGGCCGTCATGGGAGCAGTGGTTACTGGCTGCGCCGGACGGAAAAGGGTGTCATCGCGCTTTTCGTCGCGGCGCTCGTCGCGTTTACGGAAAAAGCCGTCTTTCTGTAGCACTCTCTGCTCCCTCGATGTAGTGGTGGAAGGTACAACGCGTCCTTATACGCACGAACCATACCTGCGGCTAAGTGTTTGAGCGCGCACGCTTCACATCCGAACGGAGCAATGATCACCGTCGGGCGCCGGCGACGAGAAAGCGCGTCGTCCGATCGCTACATTCGCAGCTCGACTGTCGGGCTGCGGCTACGCCGAAAAATCGCGCAGCAGGCGACCGGGCAACCGCTCGAGCTTGCGCACGCTGCCGCGATCGACGATGCGCTCGCCGTTCACCCAGACGCCGTGTACGCCGCGGCCTTCGGCGATGAGCCGCGGTTGCTGCGCCGGGAGATCGGATACGCGGCGGTTCGCTCCGCGCCCCACGGTTTTGGCGTCAAAAAGGAGCAGGTCGGCATGATATCCGGCGCGCAGCGCGCCGCGCTCCTTGATGCCGTAGATCGCCGCCGGTTGTCCGGTGAGCCGCCATGCCGCCTCGGCGAGGCTCAGCACGCCGCGCTCGCGCGACCAGTGGCCGAGAAGATGCAACCCGAAGCCCGCGTCATTGAAGAACGTGAGATGCGCGCCGGCATCCGACAGCGACACGAGCGCGTGCGGGTCGCGCAGCATGCGGCCGACGGCCTCGTCGTCGGAATTGAGCAGCAGCGCGCTGAACACGGTGCCGAGGTTTTCAGCGAGCCCTACGTCGAGCATCGCGTCCAGCGGATCCTTGCCTCCATCACGCGCGATGTCGGCGACGCTGCGTCCTTCGAGCTCGTGCCGCGACGACTCGGCGACCTGCACCTTGTCCCATTCGCCGTTGAAGAGCCGGAAATGGCCGGGCCGCCCGATCTCCTCGCGCACCGCCGCGCGGAAGCTGCGCTCGGCAAGCTTGCGCGCGTAGGCTTCGCCCTTCAGCGCCATCGCGGCCTTCCATGCGTCCAGCCCTTCGAAGGTGTAGGGCGAGCGCAGCGTGAAGTCCATCGTCAACGGGCAGCACGACACGGCGCCGACCAGCCGGTGCCCGCGCTCGTTGGCTTCGCCGATGGCGCGCAGCTCCTGGAACACGCGTTCGGGTTCCGTGCTGCTGTGAAAAAGCGCGGCGACCACCACCGGCCGGCCCGATTGCGCCGCCAGGTGCTCGAGAAACTCCATGCGCGTGTGGCCGCCCTTCGTGAGCATGAAGACGCCGCGGCCCGCTTCGCGCAATGAACCGACGAGGGTGGCGAGCTCCGTCTCGTCGGCGAGTCGCGAGGGCATCGGCAGGCCGCCGGCGCCGTTGTGCGCGGGCGAGGTACTGGTCGCAAACCCGATCGCGCCGGCGCGCATGGCATCGAGCACGATCGCGCGCATCGCGGCGACCTCTGCCGCCGTCGCGGCGCGCTCGGTGGCGGCCTCGCCCATCACGTAGATGCGCACGCTCGAGTGGCCGACGAAAGCGGCGATGTTGACCGCCGCGCCGCCGCGCTCGAGCATGTCGAGGTACTGCGGCACCGTCTCGAAGTCCCAGCGGATGCCGGCGCGCAAGGCGTCGAGCGACATGCCCTCGACCTGCGTCAGGTTGCGCATCACGCGCTCGCGGTCCGCCGGCCGGCAGGGCGCGATGGTGAAGCCGCAGTTGCCGATGACGGCGGTGGTGACGCCGAGCGCGGGCGACGGCGACACCCACGGGTCCCAGGTGAGCTGCGCGTCGTAGTGCGTGTGGTTGTCGATGATGCCGGGCATGAGCGCGAGGCCGTCGGCATCGATCGTCTCGCGCGCTGCGTCCGCGGCCTTTCCCACGGTCATGATCTTCCCGTCGGCCACAGCGACATCGCCGCGCGTCGGCGGCGAGCCCAGGCCGTCGAGGAGGAGCGCGTTGCGAATCAGAAGGTCATGCACGCGGCGCTGAGTATACTTTTCCGATGGAGCAATTCCGGCTGCGGGGCTTGGTCGCCGTCGTCACCGGCGGCGCGCGCGGCATCGGCGCCGCGACCGTGCGCCTGCTCGACGAGGCCGGCGCGAAGGCGATCAGCCTTGATATTTCCACGGGCTGCGATGTCAGCGACGAACAGGCGGTCGGCCGCGCCTTCGCGGACGTGGAGAAGCAGCACGGCGGCATCGACATCCTGATCAACAACGCCGGGCGCGCGAATCGCAAGCCCGCGACCGAGCTTTCGCGCGAGGAGTGGGACGCCGTGGTCGAGCTCAATCTGACCGCGGTGTTCCTCTGCTCGCGCTCCGCGGTGCCTTACATGAAACGCCGGGGCGGCGGCGCCATCGTGAACCTCGCCTCGATCATGGGCTTCTCGGGTGGCATCTTTCCGAATGCGTCCTACCAGGCGACGAAGGGCGCAGTCGTCAACCTTACGCGCGCGCTCGCGCTCGAATGGGCCACGGACAACATCCGCGTGAACGCGGTGGCGCCGACCTTCGTGCGCACCGAATTCACCACGCCGATCTTCGGCAATCCCGAGCTCGTGAAGCGCGTCATGCACCACACGCCGCTCGGCCGGCTGCCCGAGCCCGAGGAGATCGCCGCGGCGATCGTCTATCTCTGCAGCCCGGCGGCGCGCTGCGTCACCGGCATCACGCTCCCCGTGGATTCCGGCTTCCTCGCGCGGTGAAGGCATTTGCGCTCATCGTGCTGTTCGCTTACGCGGCCGCCGCGTCGGCAGCCAGCGGGAAAGGCGGGGCAGCCGGAAAGGGCGCCGCAGACACCACGGGCGCTGCGTCCGTCCCGGCAGCGACAAGCACGCATCACGGCGGTGGACGGGCGCCTTACACCGATCCGCGGCGCGCGCCGCCGCTCGACCCGCAGCGCAAGGTGACCGAGCAGGATTGCACCAAGCCCGTCGATTGGACGCTCGGCAACCTCAAATGCAAACAGCCGGTGGAATAAACGCCGGCGAGGGGAGATCATCCAGGCAGTGAGAAAGCTCGGCTCCTGGGTCGCGTTGCTCGCGATCGCCCTGCAGGCGAGCTGGCCGCTTGTTGCCAACGCCAAGCCGCGAGCTGTGGCGCTCGTCCCACTGTGCACGGTAGACGGCGTCACGCACTATCTCGAGGTCCCGGCGGGCGAGACGCCGCTCGAGAAGTCTTCGCGCACGCAGCACGAGCACTGCTCCTTCTGCTTCCTCGGCCAGCTGCCCGTCGCCTCCGCCGAACCGCCGCTCGCCGCGGCCTGCGCCGCGCGCGCGGAAAGGCCCCTCTCGGCCGCTGCGGCGGATCCGGTCCAGCCGCTCTTCATCAGCCAGGATGCACGCGCACCACCGTTCTTCCCGCTCGCCGCATCTAATCGCTAGCACCTGAACCGCCGGCACGGCTTCCCCCGTCGCGCCGCGCATTTTCGGACCTCCTTTGGAGAACGGCATTGAGAACGCCATTGCGCCTTTTTGCGCTGGTCGCCTTCCTCGCGGTTCCGGGCGCCGCCTTCGCGCACGGATTTGCGGGCAAGCGTTTCTTCCCGGCGACGCCCACCATCGACGATCCATTCGTCGCCGACGAGCTCTCGCTTCCGCTCGTCACGCAGCGCCGACTGCCCGATGCGCTGCAAACCAGCATCTCCGGTGAGTACACCAAGCGCCTGACGCAGAACTTCGACGTCGGCTTCGGCGTCCACCAGCTGCGCCTCGCGAACGAGCAGGGCGTGGCGAAGGGCTTCGACAACCTCTCACTCAGCGCCAAGTACCAGTTCTACAAGAGCGACGCGCGCGAGGCGGTCGCCTCGATCGGCGTCGACTGGGACGTCGGCGGCACCGGCGCAAGCGCCGTCGGCGCCGAATCGTTCAGCACCGTCACGCCCGGCCTCTTCGTCGGCAAGGGGTTCGGCGATTTGCCGGACAGCGTCAAGTACCTGCGCCCATTCGCCGTCACGAGCGCCCTCGGCGTCGCGATCCCGAGCCGCAAGCGCAGCACCACGGTCGACGACATGGGCAACGAAGCGATCGAGGAGCATCCGGACGTGCTCAAGCTCGGCTTCGCCGTCGAATACAGCCTGCCGTATCTGCAGTCCTTCGTGAAGGACGTCGGCCTGCGCGAGCCGTTCAATCGCCTGATTCCGCTCGTCGAGTTCGATCTGCAGAAGCCGATCGACCGCGGCGCGACGCGATTCACCGGCACGGTGAATCCCGGGATCATCTGGGCCGGCCGCAAGATGCAGTTCGCGCTCGAGGCCCTCGTGCCGGTGAATTCGCTCAGCGGCAGCCGAACCGGCGTCCTTTTCCAGGTCCACTTCTTCCTCGATGACATATTTCCGCGCAGCATTGGCCGCCCGGTTTTCTAGGCTTGTCCTCGGCGCGCTGATCGCCCTCGTCGCGCAGGCGGCCGACGCGCATGCGTTCCTCGACCATGCGTCGCCGCGCGTCGGCGACACGGTGCACGGTGCGCCTGCCGAAGTGAAGGTGTGGTTCACGGAGGACCTCGAGCCCGCGTTCAGCACGCTGCGCGTGCTCGACAAGGACGGCAAGCAGGTCGATCGCAACGACAAGCAGGTGGAGGCGGCTGTCATGCACGTGTCGCTGCCGCAACTCGCCCCGGGCACTTATCGCGTGCAGTGGCGGGCGCTCTCGGTCGATACGCACGTGACTGAAGGCGACTTCAACTTCACCGTGGCGCCCTAGCGCGTGGAATCCGCGCTGATCGCCGCGGTGCGGGCAGTCCATTTCGCCGCGGCAATCGTGCTCTTCGGCCAGTTCGCCTACGTCGGCGCAGTTTCGCCGCAGCGCGAGGCGCCGCCCGGGTTCGCGCGCATCACGGCATGGACTTGCGTCCTCCTGCTGGCGACGCTGCTGCTGTGGCTCGGGCTCGAAGCGCTGTCCATGAGCGGCCTGCCGCTGCGCGAAGCGCTCGGCGTGCAAACGCTCGCGGTGGTGGCGACACAGACGGTCTTCGGCCGTGTGTGGCTTGCGCGCTTTGCGCTCGCGGGCGTCTTATTGCTCGTCGTCTCATTCCTCTACCGCCATCCTTCCCATCGCCGCGCTCAAGCGCTCGGCGCGGTGCTCGCCGCCCTGGTGCTCGCCACGATTGCCGGCGTCGGTCATGGCCTAGCCGGCAAGGGAGCAGACCGGGCCGCTCATATCTGCGCCGACGCGCTGCATCTTCTCGCCGCCGGCGCCTGGCTCGGCGGTCTGTTACCGCTTGTCTTGCTGCTGGGGCGGCGCGATGCATTGCCGCTCGCGGTGCCCGCCACGCAGCGCTTCTCGACGCTCGGCATCGCCTGCATGGCGGCCATCCTGCTCTCGGGCGTCGTTAATGTCTGGTACATGGTGGCGGACGTGCCGGCGCTCGTTCACACGTCCTACGGGCTGATGGTGCTCGCGAAGATTTCGCTATTCCTGCTCATCATCGTGCTGGCGGGCATCAATCGCAGCGTGCTTGCACCGCGGCTCTTGGCAGGCGACGCGGCGCTGGTTAGCCTGCGGCGCAACGCGATCGCCGAATGCGTGCTCGGTTTTGGCATCGTCGCGATCGTCGGGCAGCTCGGCATCACCGTGCCGGGCCCGCACATGCACTGAGCTCCGGGGAACGGTAAATCGGTGCCTGACACCGATTAGTAGCCGGCGGCGAAGTCGACCAGGTGATGCGGCGTCTCGCCGCGGCGCACACGCTCGACGTTCTCGACGATCTTGGAGATCGCCGTGCGCGGCTCGGTGAGCGCCGCGGAGTGCGGCGTGATGGTGACGCCACGGTGCGTCCACAGCGGATCGCTTGCAGGGAGCGGCTCGCTGTCGAAGACGTCGAGGTAGGCATGCGCGAGATGCCCGGAATCGAGCTCGCGCACGAGATCGGAGGCGACGAGGTGCGCGCCGCGAGCGAGATTGATGACGCACCCGTGCTTCTTCAGCAGCGCGAAGTGCCGGCCGTTCAGGATGCCGCGCGTCTGCGGCGTGAGGGGCAGCAGGCACACCAGTGCGTCGCTCGAGCGCAGCATCGGCGCGAGCTCGGTGAAGGATTGCACGCCGGCGAGCTCCTTCGGGCGGCGGCTGTAGCCCGCGACGTTGAAGCCGAGCGCGAGGAGCTTCTTCGCCGCATCGGAGCCGAGCTCGCCGAGGCCGAGGATGCCGATCGTGCGGTCGGAAGCGAGGTACTGCTTGCGCCGGCGCCATTGCCGCTCCGCCTGCTGCGCGCGATAGCGGTAATGATGGCGATGCCAGTCGAGCACGTGCGCGATCACGCTCTCCGACATCGCCGCCACCATCCCCGGGTCGATGAGGCGCGCGAGCGGCACGCCCTTCGGCAGTCCCGGATCGGCGAGGAGCTTCTCGACGCCCATCCACAGCGACTGGATGAGCTTCACCTTCTTCAGTCGCGCGAGCGTGCCTGCGGGTGGCGTCGCCACGAGCGCGATGTCCACCGTCTCGCTCGCCTCGCTCACGAAACGATCGCGCGGCAGCGCGTCGCGCAAGAGCGGAATCCAGAACTCCGCTTTTTCGGTTTCGCTCGCGAAGAGAATGTTCACCGGGGCGGGGATGTTAGCATCGGCGCTCCATCGCATGAGACCGCCGTTCCGCGCCGATCACGTCGGCAGCCTGCTGCGTCCGTCCTATGTCCACTCCGATCGCGAGCGCGCCATCCGCGAAGTCGTGGCAAGGCAGGAAGCGCTCGGCCTGCAGGGCATCACCGACGGCGAGTTCAGCCGCGAGTGGTGGCACCTCGATTTCCTCTCGCAGCTCGGCGGCGTCACGCTGCGCGAAAATCCGGGACCAAAATTCGGCGGCACGGAAGAGCAGCCGCCGATCCCGACGGTGACCGGCAAAGTGCGCTACGCGAGGCCGATCATGATCGAGGACTTCCGTTTCCTGAAGAGCGTCACCACGCGCACGCCGAAGTTCACCATCCCTTCGCCCTCGATGCTTCACCTGCGCGCCGGGCGCTCCGGCGTCGCCTACGACGACATGGAGGAATTCTGGACCGATGCGGCGACTGCATACCGCGCCGCCATCGCAGCGTTCGCGCAAGCGGGCTGCACTTACCTGCAGCTCGACGATGTGGCGTTCGCTTACCTCTGCGATGCGAAGATCCGCGAGGCCTGCCGGCGCAATGGCGACGATCCCGCCACGCTCCCCGAGCGTTATGCGCGCACCATTCGCGAGGCGGTGAAGGCGAAGCCCGCCGGCATGACCATCGCGATGCACACCTGCCGCGGCAACTTCAAGAGCGCCTGGGTCGCCGAAGGCGGCTACGAGCCGGTGGCCGAGGCGATGTTCTCGGCCGGCGTCGATGCGTTCTTCATGGAGTTCGACACCGAGCGCGCCGGTGGTTTCGAGCCGCTGCGCTTCGTGCCTAAAGGGAAGAAGGTCGTGCTGGGCCTCGTCTCTTCCAAGGTGGCCGAGCTCGAGCGCAAGGACGATCTCAAGCGCCGCATCGACGAGGCGGCGAAGTACGTGGCGCTCGAGGACCTCTGCCTGTCGCCGCAATGCGGCTTCTCGAGCACGCACCACGGCAACAAGCTCACGGCCGATGAGCAGTGGCGCAAGCTCGAGCTCGTCGTGCAGGTTTCCCGGGAGGTCTGGCAATGAACGAGCAGGAAATCCTGAAGCTCGAAGACGAGCGTTTCAGCGCGATGATCGCGCGTGATTTCGCGAGGCTGCAGCTTCTCGTGCACGACGAGCTGATGTACACGCACTCTTCCGGCGTCGTCGACGGCAAGGCGAGCTGGCTCGACTCGATGAAGTCCGGCCGCGTGAAGTACAAGAAAGCCGGTTGCAGCGAGCGCAAGGTTCGGCTCTTCGGCGACACGGCGCTCATCACCGGGCGCGCGCTGATCGACGCCGAGATCGGCGGACAGGCGAAGACGCTGAAGCTCCTTTTCCTCAACGCCTGGACGCGCACGCCACAGGGCTGGAAGTTCGTCGCCTGGCAGTCGACGCCGCTCGCGGGGTGAGCGCGCCTTTCGCCGGCCGCCGGGAAGATGCGCGCCTCCTGAAAGGCGAGGGAAGCTATACCGCCGACTGGGATTTTCCCGGACAGCTCTACGGCGCGTTCCTGCGCTCCGATCGCGCGCATGCGCGCATCGTCCGGCTCGACACGGCGGCCGCGCGCGCGATGCCGGGCGTCGCGGCGCTCTTCACTGGCGACGATCTTAAGCACTACAAGACGCCGCCGCCGCAGGTGAAGTATCCGGGCCGCGGCGGCTTGCATCTCAAGGTGCCGGAGCGTCCCATCCTTGCGCGCGAGCGCGTGCGCTACGTCGGTGAGGAAGTGGCGCTCGTCGTCGCCGCTTCGCCGGCCGCGGCGCAGGACGCCGCGGAGGCGATCGAGATCGAGTACGAGGAGCTGCCGGTGGTGGTTGACGCCGCGCAGGCGCTCCGCGCCGGTGCGCCGCTGCTGCACGAAAGCGTGCCGGGAAATCTGGCCTTCGATTACGACTACGGCAATGACACCGCGACGGGCGAAGCGATCGCGAACGCGGCGCACGTGACGCGCCTTACGCTCCAGAGCACGCGCATCTCGGGCAACCCGATGGAGCCCAAGGCCTGCGTCGCCGTCTACGACGCGGCGAGCGACTCGTACGATGTGTACGCGAGCTCGCAGGGCATGTCGATGATGCTGCCGAACTTCGCCGCGATCACCGGGATGCCGGCCGAGCGCATCCGCCTGCACGCGAAAGACGTCGGCGGCGGCTTCGGCGTGCGCTCGCAGGCCTATCCCGAGTACCTGGCGGTGATGCACGCCGCGAAGGTGCTCGGGCGCCCGGTGAAATGGGTGGGCTCGCGCTTCGAGACGATCGTCAGCGACCACCATGGGCGCGCCGCCGAGCTGATGGGCGAGCTCGCGCTCGACCGCGACGGGCGCTTCACCGCCCTGCGGCTCTTCTGGATCTGCAACCTGGGCGCCTATCTCTCGCAGGCCGGGCCGCTCATCAACACGCTCAACCCGTCGATGCACGCGATCAACGCGTACCGCATTCCCGCGCTCTACGGCCGCCATCGCCTCGCGGTGACCAACACCACGCCGATCACGGCGTACCGCGGCGCCGGGCGGCCCAACATTTCCTATCTGGTCGAGCGCCTGGTCGACGAGGCCGCGCGCGAGACGGGTATCGACCGCGTCGAGCTGCGGCAGCGCAACCTCATCCCGAGGGATGCGTTTCCGTACAAGACGCCGAGCGGCTCGACGTACGACAGCGGCGATCCGCCGGCTTACCTCGAGCGCGCGCTCGAGCTCTCGGACTGGAATGGCTACGCCCGCCGGCGCGACGACGCGAGGCGCCGCGGCAAGCTGCGCGGCATCGGCTGCGCCATCTTCATCGAGCCTGCGGGCGGGGCCGCCGTTGGCCAGGAGCAGGCGGCGATCAAGTTCGGCGAGTCCGGCAATCCGTCGATCTATGTGCTCTCCGGTCCTTCCGGGCAGGGGCACGAGACGGTGTTTCCCGAGCTCGTCGCCCAGGAATTCGGCATCGACGCCGCCAAGGTCGAACTGCGCGCGAGCGATCCCGCGGGACCGAAGCTCACCGGCGGCGGCACGGTCGGCTCGCGCTCGATGATGGCGCACGGCAGCGCCCTCGTGGCAACGGCGCGCACGGTCGTGAAGAAGGCGCTCGAGCTCGCGGCAAAAGACCTGGAGGTCGCGCCCGCCGATGTGGAGTTCGCGGCTGGGCGCTACACGGTCAAGGGGACGGACGTGTCGATCTCATTCGAGGAGGTGGCGCGGCGCCACCATCGCGAGCTTGACACGCTCGACGGCGTGCCGATGCCGATTTCCTACCCGGGCGGCGCGCACGTCGCCGAAGTCGAGATCGATCCGGCGACCGGCGAGATCGAGATCGCCAACTATGTGGCGGTCGACGATTGCGGGCGCGTGATCAACCACGTGCTCCTCGAAGGCCAGACCTTCGGCGGCATCGTGCAGGGCGTGGGACAGGTGCTGCTCGAGCACTGCGTGTACGACAGTAGCGGCCAGCTCCTGACCGGCTCGTTCATGGACTATGCGATGCCGCGGCCCGACATGCTGACCGGCGCAAAGATCTACGAGCATTGCGTGCCCTCGCCGACGAACCTGCTCGGCGTGAAGGGGGCGGGCGAAGCCGGCACGACCGGCTCCATCCCGACGCTCGCCAACGCGGTGATCGATGCGCTGCGGCCGCTCGGCATCCATCACCTCGACTTTCCGTACTCGCCGGCGCGCATCTGGAGTGCGATCGCCAGCGCCGTTCCAAAAAAAACGGCACGCACCGATCGGGGAGGAGGAGGGCGTGCCGCAAGGTACGACTAGGGAGGAGTAGCCCGCAGGCTAGCGGGAGCCGCGGTTAAGCGGCGTTAGCGCAGCGTAAAGCTGCGTTAAGCGGCGCCGTGGGCGAGCGGCAGCTCGATCTCGACCTGCAGGCCGCCGCCCGGCACATTGGCGGCGCGGATCTTCCCGCCGTGGGTGTCGATCGCGCGCTGCGCGATCGCGAGGCCGAGGCCGAAGCCCGGCGTGCCGGAGGCGGCCGCGCCGCGGTAGAACGGATCGAAGACCTTGGCGAGCTCGGCCGAGGTGATGCCGGGCCCGTGGTCGGCGACGGTGAGGAGGGCCGAGCTTTTGGTGCTCGCGACTGTCACGTCGACGCACGTTCCTTCGCGCGTGAACTTAACTGCGTTGCGCACGACGTTCTCGACCGCGCGGTGCAGGAGATCGGGATCGCCGATCACCGGCGCGTCGCCCTGCGCGGTGAAGTTGAGCTTGCGGCCGGCGGCCTCGGCCTCGAAGCGCGCGTCCTCGGCGATGTTGGCAGCGAGATATGAAAGATCGACGCGCTCGCGCGTGCGCGAAGTCGTGCCGCTCTCGAGCCGCGCGAGCGCGAGCACCTCGCCCACCATCTGGTCGACGCGCGTTGCTTCGCGCTCGATCCTCTCGAGCGACGTCTCGAGCTTCGCGGGATCCTGGCGCGCGAGCCCGATCGCCGCCTGCAGCCGCGCGAGCGGGGAGCGCAGCTCGTGCGACACGTCGTGCAGCAGGCGGCGCTGCGCCGAGACCAGTTTCTGGAGCTGGCTCGCCATGCGGTCGAAGTCGCGTCCGAGATCGGCGATCTCATCGCGCCGCCGTCCCATGCGCGAGGACACGCGCGTGTCGAGCCTGCCTTCGGCGACGGCATCGAACGCCCAGCGCAGGCTGCGGATCGGGCGCGCGAGGTACCACGCGAGGAGCACGCTGAAGGCAAGGCTCGTCGCGATGCCGATGACGATGAGCTCCCACGGCGCAATCGGCGGCCGCGGAGCGGGGCGCATCGGCCGCGCGCCCGGCGCGCCCGGCGCACGCGTAACGAAGAGAAGATAGTTCTCGCCGCTCGGCAGCGACACGCGCCGGGCGCCGCGGCCCTCGTCGCCGCTTTCGACGAGCTCGCGTGCGCTCGCCAGCGCTGTCGGCGGCACTTCGCGGCCGAGGATGTCGCGTCCCTGGTCGTCGACCGCGAACAGCGCGACCGGGCGGCGAAACTCGACATCGTTCATCCATGCGCGCAGCGCCTCGACACCGCCGTGGCGCAGCGTCGCGGCCGCCATGTCGGTCGCGATGCGCGAGGGCTGGCCGGCCGCGAGGTCTGGCGGCGCCGCCTGCATGTGGTGCTGCAGCCAAACCGCCGTGCCGGTGATCGCCGCGGCGGTCACGAGCGCGAGCCAGAAGCCGATGAAGATCTTCCAGAAGAGCCGTCCCACGCTATTCCTTCACGAGGTGATAGCCGAGGCCGCGCACGGTGCGGATCATGCGCGCGCCTTCGCCGAGCTTCTGCCGGATGGCGGAGAGATGCACGTCGATCGAGCGGTCGAAGCGCGCGAGCGGGCGGCCGAGCGCCTGCTCGGAGATCTCGTGCTTGCTGACGACGCGGCCCGCATTGCGCATGAGCACTTCGAGCACATTGAACTCGATACTCGTCAGCGCGAGCTCGCGCCGCCGCCATTCGGCGCGCCGCTTCTCCGGCCAGAGCACGAGCGCGCCGATCTCGAGCGGCCCGCCGTCCGCTCCGGGCTGCGCGCGGCGCAGGATCGCTCGCAGGCGTGCGACGAGCTCGCGCGGCGTGCAGGGCTTGGGAACGTAGTCGTCGGCGCCGAGCTCGAGTCCGACGATGCGGTCGACGTCGTCGCCGCGCGCGGTGAGCATCACGACCGGCACGCGGCTCGCATGGCGGATCTGGCGCAGCGCCTCGATACCGTCGAGCTTCGGCATCATCACGTCGAGCACCACGATCTGATAGCCGCCGGTGAGCGCCAAGCGCGCCGCGGCCTCGCCGTCGTGCACCGCAGTGACGCCGAAGCCCTCGCGCTCGAGATATTCGGTGAGCATGCCCGAGAGCTCGACGTCGTCGTCGGCAAGAAGCACCTGCGTGCTCATAGGCCGCCAATCATAGAGGCAGGCGCCGAATGATAGCGGCCCGCCTCGCGCGTCGCCTTCCCTTTACCTAGCTTTACCGTGGCTTAACCGCTCTTGATGGGCCCCGGTCGCACAGTCATCGCATCAACGAAAGGAGTTATTTATGTCCGGACTTTCACGCAAGCATGTCGCGAGCTTTCTCTTCGCGAGCACGGTGGGGCTCGGCCTCGCGCCGGCGGCCTTCGCGCAGGAGAGACCGATGCATGGTCCGATGGGAATGCATGGTGGCGGCCACGACCATGAAATGATGCTGCGCGGGCTCGATCTCACCGAGGCGCAGCGCGACCAGATCTTCAAGATCCATCACGACCAGGCGCCGGCCATGCGCGAGCAGATGAAGCAGGTGCGCCACGCGCGCGAAGACCTGATGAAGTCTGCGAGCGCCGATCGCTTCGACGAGACGCACGCCCGCCAGGCCGCGGACGCGCTCGGCAAAGCGGTGTCGGCGATGGCCGTGATGCGAGCGCAGACCATGAATCGCGTGCGCGCGATCTTGACACCGGAGCAGCGCACGCGCATGGACGAGCGCATGGCGCACCGCGGCGGCATGCAGCGGCGGTAAGGAAGCGCTTTAGAGGACGTGCTCTTCCGCGACGATGCGGATCTCGGGTGCGTTCAGGTCGACGAGCGCTTCCTCGTCTTTGCGCAGCGCACCGATCACCGGGCTGCCGAACGCCGCTTTCAGCGTGTCCGCGTCCGGGAAGTAAAGCTCGAGCATTGCGTCGAAGGCCGGCGTCTTCTCTTCCGGTGCCGCGAAGCTGGCGACGATTTTCTGGATGCCCGATTCCATCAGCGCCTTGCTTTCCGTCTTCGCGTAGCCCTTGAGCGCTGCTTCCTTGAATTGCGCCGGTGTGAGGTCTTTCTTGCGGACCGCCGTGAGGATGACTTTGAGCTGTCCGACCGGCTTGAGCGTCGCGCCGGTGCGCTCGAAGAGCGCCTTTTCGTCCGAAGCGATCACGCTGATGGCGTCTTTGTCTGCGCTTTGTCCCTGCGCGGCGCGCGCCTCGACGATCGTCGGGAAGTAAAGCGCCGCCACGCCGTGGTACGCGGGCTCGCCCGGCAGGATGGCGCCATCCGCGAGCACGCTGGCCACCAGCTTGCCCGCGGTCTTGCGCAGCTCGCGATTGCGCTCCAGCCACTCCTGACGAAACTCCGCCGGCAGCTTGTCACCGCGCTTCACCATGCGGATGAGCTTGAACATAGGGGCGCAAGCATACAGCGCTGATTCGATCCATGGAATTCAGCGCGCGCATGTGCAAGTCGCCTGTCAGGCCTAGGCTACCCGGGTAGTCCAACGCGAGGTTTGCAAGCGTCCGGAATGCCGCCAGCGCCGGCGTGTCAACACGGCGTCCGCGCGCGCGTTGAGTCGTAAAATGGGTCGCATGGATGACGCGCAAGAGCTGATCGAAAGGCCGCTCTCCAGCGAAGAGCTGGCGATGCGTTATCGCGCGCTTTGCGACGATCTCTCGTTTGCCAACGTGCCGGGAAAGATAGAGCTCGACGTGTGGGGCCGGGTGCTGATGAGTCCGGCGGGCGCATACCACGGCCTTATCCAAGGTCGGCTTGTCCACAAGCTCAAGAGCACGCTCGGTGGCGAGGTGATCACGGAAGCACCCATCGTCACTCCCGGCGGGTTGTTCCTTCCGGATGCCGCATGGGCAAGTTCCCAGTTCATGAGCGCCCATGGATCGGAATTTTCTTTGACGCGAGCCCCCGAAATCTGCATTGAAGTCGTATCGCCGTCCAACTCCATCAAGGAATTGAACGAAAAGCGGCAGGCGTATCTAGCCGTGGGTGCCGAAGAAGTTTGGATTGTTTATCCGCAATCCAAGCGCTGCGAGTTCTACGGCAGCGAAGGTTCGCTACCGCGATCGCGCTACCCGGTAGACCTGAGCGGCATCTTCGATTAGCGAACGGCCCATTCGAAAACGTGGTCTGTCCCTGTTTTTGGGCTTTGGCGTTGCGGTAGCATAGCGGCGCCGAGGAGCCGCAAAATCCATGAAGGAAGTGACCATCACCGTGCGCGACGGCACGGAGATAGGCGCCGCCATTTATGCGCCCGAATCTCATCCCACCGGGAGCGGCCGCTTTCCCGCGCTGCTCGCGCCGTCGCCGTACCGCTACGACAACAATGCGCTGCCGGCCGGGCCGCAGTTCCTGTGGCGCGAGACGGGGCCGATCGACTTCTATCTGAAGCAGGGCTACGCGTTCGTGCACATGGACGTGCGCGGCTCCGGCAAATCGGGCGGCACGTTCGAGTTCCTCGGGCCGAACGAGCAGAACGATCTGTACGACGTGGTGCAGTGGATCGCGGCGCAGTCCTGGTCGAACGGAAAAGTCGGCGGCTTCGGCCAGTCGTACTTCTGCATGTCGCAGTGGTGGATGGGCATCATGGCGCCGCCCGCGCTCGCCTGCCTCGGCGCGTACGACGGGTTGAACGATCTCTACCGCGCCTCGTGCTACCAGGGCGGCATCCCGGGACAGTTCTTCCCCGGCTACTGGTGGAATCAGAACCGCATCATCAATCGCTTTCCGGCGACCGGCGCCGAGCCGCGCGTGCAGGAGACCGATCTCGACATGCTGATCACGTCGCATCCGACGTACGACGATTTCTGGCGCACGCGCTGCGCTTCCGAGCGCCTGCACGAGATCAAAGTGCCGCTTTACTCCGTCGGCATCTGGGGCAAGGTCGACCTCCATACGCGCGGCAACATCGAGGGCTTCCGGCGCTCGAAAGGCCCGCGCAAATTGCAGATGCGCGGCCCGCCGAATGCCTGGGCGGCGAACGCCGAGTTCAACGGCGTCGAGCTGCACGAAAAGGTGATGCTGCCCTTCTACGATCGCTTCCTGAAGGGCAAGGCGACCGAATGGGACCAGCGTCCCGCCGTCGAGTATTTCGTGCGCGGCGCGAACGCATTGCGCACCTCGGACACCTGGCCGCCTGCGGGCGTGCAGTACAAAAGCTGGTTCCTCGGCGCCGAGAAGAGCGGCAGCGTGACGTCGCTCAACGATGGAACGTTGAGCGCAAGGCAGGCGAGCGGGGCGGACAGCACGTCGTACGCCTATCCGAATCCCGGCTGGGTAAGCGGCGTCGTCGGTTTCGGGCCCTCGGGCCCGCCGAACTTCGATCCGGCGCGGCGCGTATTGACGTTCACGACGCCGCCGCTGGAGAAAGACCTGGAGATCGCGGGCCCGATCAAGCTCGTGCTCTACGCGTCGTCCACGCAGCGTGACACCGATTTCGTCATCAAGCTCTCGGAGCAATTCCCGCAATCGCCGGAGGAGCGCGCCAAGGGCATCAACCCCGGCTTCCAGCTCGTCACCAAAGGCTGGCTGCGCGCCTCGCATCGTGCGCTCGACGAGAAGCACAGCACCGAGATGGAGCCGTATCACCTGCACGCGAGGCCCGAGCCGCTCAAGCCGGGCGAGGTGTACCGTTTCGACATCAGCATCGAGCCCAATGCCTTCCGCTTCAAGCAGGGCAATCGCATTCGCCTTGAGATCGTGAACGGCGACTCGCCGATCACCGATGTGCTGTGGACGCACTACTACCAGCCGAACAAGATCGGCCAGGACACGCTCTACCACAGCGCCAAGTACCCCTCGGCGCTTATCCTGCCGGTGATGGAATAAGGAGACGAGATGGTGAAGCGCATCAGCGCATTGCTTTTTGCCGCGCTCCTCGCTACGGGCGCAATCGCGCAGACGGTGAAAATCGGCGTCGTCAACACGTACAGCGGGCCGGCGGCGAGCTTCGGCGAGTTCGGCGACCGGGCGATGAAGCTCTACATGAAGCTGCACGCGAACGACCTGCCGTCCGGGGTGCAGGTCGAGCTCATCACGCGCGACGACGGCGGCCCGAATCCCGACAAGGCGAAGCAGCTCGCCCAGGAGCTCATCGTGCGCGACAAGGTGAACCTGCTCGCGGGCGGCGCGTTCACGCCCAATGCGCTCGCCATCGCGCCGCTCGCCACTGAGGCGAAGCTGCCCTTCGTCGTCCTGAATGCAGGGACGTCGGTCGTCACGACACGCTCCCCCTATCTCGTGCGCGTGTCGTTCACGCTCTGGCAATCGAGCTATCCGCTCGGCCAGTGGGCCGCGAAGAACTACAAGCGCGCCTACACGCTGGTGAGCGACTACGGTCCCGGCCATGACGCCGAGGCGGCGTTCACGCAGGCGTTCAAGGCGGGCGGCGGCGAGGTGCTCGGCTCGCTGCGCGTGACGCTGCAGAACCCCGACTTCGCGCCTTACATGCAGCGCGTGAAGGACGCGAAGCCCGATTGCCTCATGGTCTTCATCCCCGCCGGCAAGACGGCCACGGCCGTGATGAAGACGTTCGCCGATCTCGGCCTCGCCGCCGCCGGCGTGCATCTCATCGGCCCGGGCGACATCACGACGGACGAGGAGCTGCCGAACATGGGCGAGGTCGCGCTCGGCGTGCACACGGTCTTCCATTACTCGGCGGCGGCCGAGCGCCCGGCGAACAAGCGCTTCGTAGAGGCGTGGAAGAAGGAGTACGGGGCGTCGAGCACGCCGAACTTCGCCGCCGCAGCCGCCTGGGACGCGATGGCGATGATCTATGCCGCGATCCGCCAGGAGAAAGGCAAGCTCGACGCCGAGCGCACGATGGACATCTTCAAGCACTGGAAGAATCCGGACAGCCCGCGCGGCCCCATCGCCATCGATCCGCAGACGCGCGACATCGTGCAGAACGAGTACCTGCGGGAAGTGCGCAAGGTGAACGGCCAGCTCGCCAACGTCGAGCTCGAGACCGTCGCCACGGCGCTCAAGGATCCGTGGAAGGAGCTGCAGCCGAAAAAATGACGCCCATCCGCACCACGCACGTCGGCAGCCTGCCGCGGCCGCACGACCTGCTCGACCTCATGAAGGCCCGGCTCGCCGGGCAGCCGATCGACCGCGAGCGCTACGAGAGCCGCGTGAAGAGCGCGGTTGCCGAGTGCGTGCGGCGCCAGGTCGATTGCGGCATCGACCTCGTCGGCGACGGCGAGCAATCGAAGCCCGGCTTCTTCACCTACGTGAAAGAGCGCCTGAGCGGCTTCGAGCCCCGGCCCGGAAAGAAGGTGGCGTTCTTCGACGCCGAGCGCCGGTCGTTTCCCGAGTACTACGAGGACTACTTCAAGCGCGCCATGACCGGCGGCTCGATCGCGCCCGTCGTTCCCATGGTGTGCACCGGCCCGGTGAAGTACACCGGCGAAGCGGCGCTGCGCCGGGACATCGACAACCTGAAGGCTGCCATGACGGCTGCTGGCGCGAAGGCCGGATTCATGCCGTCGGTGGCGCCGAGCGGCGCCGGCGCGAATGAGTATTACAAGAGCGACGAGGCGTTCTTCATCGCCATCGCGGACGCCATGCATCAGGAGTACAAGGCGATCGTCGACGCGGGCCTGTACCTCCAGATCGACGATCCGTTCATGACGGACAACTTTTCGGACCCCGCGCTCGACGACAAGCAGCGCCGCCGCTTCGCCGAGATCCATGTCGATGCCATCAATCATGCGCTGCGCGGCATCCCCGCCGAAAAAGTGCGCTTCCACACCTGCTATGGCATCAACGAGGGGCCGCGCGTGCACGATCCCGCGCTCGGCGACGTCGCGCCGTTCTTCCTCAAGGTGAATGCCGGCGCATTTTCCTTCGAGGCGGCGAACCCGCGCCACGAGCACGAGTACCACTATTGGGAAGGCGCGAAGCTCGCCGACGACAAGGTCCTTGTGCCGGGCGTCATCACGCACGCGAGCAACATCGTCGAGCACCCCGAGTGGATCGCCGAGCGCCTCGCGCGCTTCGCGCGCATCGTCGGCGCGGATCGCGTGATCGCGAGCGCCGACTGCGGCTTTTCGTCGCAGGCGACCTACAAGCCCGAAGTGCATCCCACGGTGATCTGGGCGAAGTTCGGGGCGATGGCCGAGGGCGCGCGGCTCGCAACGAAAATCATGGGGAGCAAATCGTGAACAGAAATGGTATCGGCCAGCCCGTGCGCCGCGTCGAGGATCAGCGCTTTCTCACCGGTCGCGCGCGCTATGTCGACGACATCCAGCTGCCGCACATGCTGCATGGCGCGGTCGTCATGTCGCCGCATGCGCACGCGCGCATTCGTGGGATAAATATCGAAGAGGCGATGAAGACGCCAGGCGTGCATCTCGTTGTCACGGGTGCCGATGCGCAGCGCGAGAAGCTCGGTGGCATCCCGCCGCTCTTCATGCCGGAGGACATGGGCGGGCCGAAGGGCTATCGCACCTTCCGGCCGCTGCTCGAGCCGGCCAAGGCGCGCTATGTCGGCGATCGCATCGCGTTCGTGGTCGCCGACACGCCGGAGCTCGCGCGCATCGCGGCCGAGCGCGTCGAGGTGGACTACGAGCCGCTGCCTGCGGTCGTGCGCGTGCAGGACGCGGCGAAGGAGGGCGCGCCGAAGGTCTGGGACGACAACCAGATGGGCAATCTCGCCTTCCCGCTCATGATGGGCAACAAAGAAGCGACCGAGGCGGCCTTTGCCAAGGCGAAGCACACGGTGTCCGTTCGCCTCTACAACAACCGCATCACCGCCAACACGATGGAGCCGCGCGCCTGCCTCGGCGATTACAACGCGGCCGATGACGTCTATACGCTCTACACGAGCTCGCAGAATCCGCATGGCGTGCGCACCATCCTGTGCGGCCCGGTGTTCCACATGCCGGAGATCAAGCTGCGCGTCGTCTCGCCCGACGTCGGCGGCGGCTTCGGCATGAAGGGCGACATCTATCCCGAAGATGGGCTGGTGCTGTGGGCTTCGCGCAAGCTCGGCCGCCCGGTGAAGTGGGTCGCGACGCGCACGGAGGCGCTCCTCGGCGACAACCATGGCCGCGACCAGCTGATCAGCGCCGAGATGGCGCTCGACGACGACGGCAAGATATTGGCCATCCGCGCGCAGGCGCTGCATGCGGTAGGCGCCTACGTCACGAACGCCGGCGTGGTGCCGGTGCTCTGCGCGCTGCGCAACATCCCGAACGTCTACGTCGTGCCGGCGATGCTGGTCGCAGCCAAGGCGACCTTCACGCATACCACGCCGCTCGGGCCTTATCGCGGCGCCGGCCGGCCGGAAGCTTCCTATGTCATCGAGCGGCTGATGGACGAAGCGGCGCGCAAGCTCAATATGGATGCCGTGGAGCTGCGCCGGCGCAATTACATCCCGCCGAGCGCGATGCCCTACAACACGACGGCGAACTGGACGGTCGGCGCACCCGTCGGCTGGACCTACGACTCGGGCGATTTCGCGCGGCTTACCGACCGCGCCGTGGAGCTCGCCGATTGGCCGGGTTTCCCAAAAAGAAAACAACAGTCCGAAGCGACGGGGCGCCTGCGCGGCCGCGCGCTCATCTACTACCTCGAGGATTCCGGCGTCTTCAACGAGCGCATGGAGATCCGCTTCGATCCGAGCGGCATGGCGACGATCGTCGCAGGGACGCATTCGCACGGGCAGGGCCACGCCACCACCTACGCGCAGCTCGCCTCCGACTGGCTCGGCATTCCGTTCGAGAACATCCGGCTCGTGCAGGGCGACACGGACGCCGTCTCCTTCGGCCGCGGCACCTACGCTTCGAGAAGCGCCATGCTCGGCGGCTCGGCGCTCAGAGCGGCGAGCGACGCGATCATCGAGAAGGCGAAGCCGCTCGCCGCGCATCTGCTGGAAGCGGCGGCCACCGACCTGGAATTCAAGGAGGGAAAATTCAGCGTGGTCGGCACCGATCGCGGCATACCGCTGACCGATGTGGCGAAGGCCTTCTACCGCCCGGTCGGGCCGACGACCCGATTCGGGGCCGGCCTCGATGCGAGCGGCGCGTCGAACGCGCCGCCCACTTTTCCGAACGGCTGCCACGTCTGCGAGCTCGAGATCGACCCGGAGACCGGCGTGGTCGACATCGATCGCTACGTGGTCGTCGACGACGTCGGCCGCGTGATCAATCCGATGATCTGCCACGGGCAGATCGAAGGCGCGCTCGCGCAGGGCATCGGCCAGGCGCTGATGGAGAACGTCGCGTTCGACGCCGAATCAGGCCAGATGCTCTCGGCGAGCTTCACCGACTACGCGATGCCGCGTGCAACGGATCTTCCGCTGCACTACGAGCTCGACTTCATCGACGTGCCCGCGAAGACCAATCCGCTCGGCGTGAAAGGCATCGGCGAGGCCGGCTGCGTCGGCGCGCCGCCGGCGGTGATGAACGCGATCCTCGATGCGCTGCGCCCGCGCGGCGTGAAGCACCTCGACATGCCGGCGACGCCGCGGCGCGTCTGGGAGGCGCTGCAGGCGGCGCGAAGCTAGCGGTTTCGAAACGGCGCCGCGTTACGGCGGTATCCTTCCCGAAAAACCGGGGGAAGCCATGTCGACCCTGTCGCGCGTGGAGGAGATCCTTATCGCTGTCGTCCGCGTCATCGTGGGCGCGGCGATCTTCGTTTCCATCGCCATCAACTTCGCCAATATCGCGGGCCGCTACCTGTTGAGCGAGCCGGTCATCTGGGCGGAGGAGATCCTCTCCTACCTGATGGTCTGGTCGGTATTCCTCGGTGCCGTGCTCGTGACGTGGGAAGGCCGGCACATCAAGATGGACCTGATCTCGGCGCGATTGCCTTCCCCGGCGAGCGAAATCCTTAACGCGATAACGGTCGCGGTATTCGCGGCGGTATGCGGGTTCATGGTCTTCCAATCGTGGACCGTCGTCAGCATGGCGCGCGAGATCGACCAGCGCAGCGTTGCCGCCGAGATCCCGATGGCGCTCGCGCATGCGGGCGTGCTCCTCGGCTTCACGGGCATGCTGGTCGCGGTGCTGCTGCGGCTGCCGCAGTACGTGCGCAACGTGTTCGGCAGCGAGACCGCGGCGGTGCAGAAGCAGGTCACCGACACCTTCGGCACCTTCGAATAGCCGATGACCTGGTTCGTCCTCCTCTTCCCGCTCGCCCTGCTGCTACTCGGTTTCCCGATCTTCGTCATCCTCATTGCGAGCTCGGCGTGCCTTTTGATGTTCTTCATGAACGTGCCCTATGCCGTGGCGCACCAGACCCTCTTCGGCGCGATCGACAAGTTCTCGCTCCTCGCCGTGCCCTTCTTCCTCTTCGCTGGCGAGGTCATGGGCGTCGGCGGCATGTCGAAGCGCATCCTCGACTGGTGCATGTCGATCATCGGCCGCATGCGCGGCGCCCAAGGTCTGACGACGATCGCCGCCTCGACCGTGTTCGGCGCCATTTCCGGCTCGGCGCCTGCCACGGTGGCGGCGATCGGCCGATTCACCTATCCGGGTTTGCGCGAAAAGTACGGTCTGCGCTTCGCGACCGGCATCATCTCCGCGACGGGCGCGATCGACATCATGATCCCGCCGTCGATCTCCATGATCCTGTACGGCGCCGCAGCCGAACAGTCCGTGGCGCGCCTGTTCATTGCCGGCGTGCTGCCCGGGCTATTGCTCGCGCTCCTCAATGCCATCTATGTCGTCTATTACGCGCGCAGGGAGCGCATCCAAGATACCGAGGCGGTGAGCTGGCGAGCCTTTTTCACCGCCACGCGCAAGGGCGCCTGGTCCCTTGGCGGACCGGCCGTCATCCTGGGCGGCATCTACGGCGGCATCTTTGCGCCGACCGAGGCCGCCGGTGTCGCGTGCGTCTACGGCATCCTGGTGACGAAGTTCATCCACCGGGAGCTGAGCTGGCGCGAGCTCTGGAACGTGGGCGTGACCTCCATGTACCTCACCGCGCAGATCATGATCATCGTCGCCGCGGCGGGCGTGTTCTCCTGGATCCTGACCGTGAACGGCGTGCCGCAGGCGGCGGTGCAGCTCGTGAAGGGCATCGCCGACAGTCCATGGGCGGTGCTCATGGCGATCAATATCTTCCTGCTCATCGTCGGCTGCGTCATCGATCCCGCGTCGGCCATTCTCATCCTCACGCCGCTCCTCGTGCCGATCTGCAAGGCTTACGGCATCGACCTCATCCACTTCGGCGTCATCATGGCGCTCAACCTCGCCATCGGCATGTTCCACCCGCCGTTCGGGCTGAACATCTTCGTGGTGCAGGCGCTGACCCGGGCGCCCGTCGCCGACATCTATCTCGGCGTGATCCCGTTCGTCGTGGTGGCGCTCGTCGCGCTAATCATCGTGACCTACGTGCCGTGGTTCTCGCTCGCCCTGACCGCGCTCATCTAGCGGGCGCAAAAGATGACGGCGATCTCCTTCGGCATCGGCGGTGGTGGAATGAATTATGATCGCCTCAGTTTTCAACCGGAGGGAGTGAATCATGTTGTCGCGCATCTTCAGCACCGTCGCGCTGTTCTTCGTCCTTGGGCTCGCGCAGGCGCAGGACCGTACCGTCATCATGACCGACTGGGCCCCGCACGGCATGCACGCCGCGCTGCATCTCGCGGTGCAGAAAGGCTGGTTCAAGGAAGCCGGCCTCGACGTCGAGGTCCAGGACGGGCGCGGCTCCGGGTCCACCATCCAGCAGGTCGCCGCCAACAAGATCGACGTGGGCTTCGCCCAGCTCGGCGCCATGGCGCCGGCAGTGGCGAACGGCCTGCCGGTGACTTCGATCATGGGCTTCATCCGCGCCGGCGATAACGGCCTGCTGGTTCCGGCGAGCGCCAACTTCAAGACGCTGAAGGACCTGAAGGGCAAGAAGATCGCGGTGCCCGCGGGCTCGGCGACCGCAGCGTTCCTCGACGCGTTTCTCAAGGCGGGCGGCATGAGCCGCAGCGATCTCACGGTGATCTCGGTCGACAGCCAGGCCATGGTTTCGACCTACACTTCGGGCCAGGTCGACGGCGCGCTTTCCACGGTCGCGTTCTTCGCCCCCATCGTCGCCGACGTGCGGCCCTCCTCGGGCATCCTCTTCTCCGACGTCGGGCTGCGCGTGCCGGGCTACGGCCTGGTGGTGCACAAGGATGCAATCGACAAGCGCACGGACTATTTCGCCAAGGTGGTCGCGGTGCAAAAGCGCGCCTGGGAGTACATCTTCCAGGGCCACGAGGAGGAGGCGGTGGACGCGATGCTCGCCCAGCGCGCGGGGCTGCGCCTGGACCGCAAGGTGATACTCGGGCAGCTCAAGGCCTACATGCCGCTTTTCAACACGCCGGCCACCAAGGGCAAGCCCATCGGCTGGCAGGCGGAAGACGACTGGCGCGCCGCGCTGCAGACGATGCAAGAGGTCGGCATGGTCAAGCCGGGCTGGAAGGCCTCGACCTTCTATACCAATAAATTCATTCCTTGATGGCGGGCAACGGCGCCGCCTTCGTCGAGTTCCAGGACGTCCGCAAGACCTACCGCTCGAAGCGCGGCGACATCGCCGCGCTCGAGGGCATCAATCTGGCGATCCGCGGCGCCGAGTTCCTGAGCGTGCTCGGGCCGAGCGGCTGCGGCAAGAGCACGCTCTTGCGCTGCCTCGCCGGGCTCGACCACGTCACCGGCGGCAGCATCGTGATCGGCGGCCGCCCCATCGACGGCCCGCCCGATGATCTGGGCGTGGTGTTCCAGCGCGACGTGCTGCTCGAGTGGCGCACGGTGCTGGAGAACGTGCTGCTGCCGATCGAGGTGCGCAAGCTCGAGCGCGCGCCCTGGGAAGCAAAGGCGCGCGGCCTGCTCGGCTTGCTCGGCCTCGCCGGTTTCGAGCACCGCCATCCTTTCGAGCTCTCGGGCGGCATGCGCCAGCGCGTGTCGATCTGCCGCGCGCTGCTCATGAACCCGAGCCTGCTTCTGATGGACGAGCCCTTCGGCGCGCTCGACGCGATGACGCGCGACGAGCTCAACCTCGAGCTGCAGCGCGTGTGGATGGCCGACGCCAAGACCGTGTTCTTCGTCACCCACTCGATCCCGGAGGCGCTGTTTCTCGCCGACCGGGTGGCGATCATCTCGCCGGCGCCCGGGCGCATCGCCGAGATCGTGCCGGTGGATCTGGAGCGGCCGCGCGACCTCGGCGTGCGCGAGACGCCCGAGTTCGCCGCGCTGGTGCGTCACGTCCGCCTCAAGTTCCAGACGATGGGCGTGATGCGCGGGAGCCGCTGATGAATCGCGCCGTGGCGGTGCTGCTCGTCATGGTGGGCTTCTTCGTCGTGTGGGAAGCCGGCGTGCGCCTCCTCAACGTGCCGGCCTACTTCCTGCCACCGCCTTCGCTCGTGCTGAAGGAGCTTGCCTCCGAGCCGATCTGGTATCTGAGGCATACGGCCTTTACCGTTCTCACCACGCTCGAAGGCTTCGCCCTCGCGCTTCTCCTCGGCGTAGTGGCGGCAATCGGCATCGTGTACTCGCGCATTCTCGAGAACACGCTCTACACCCTGCTCGTGTCGCTGAACAGCATTCCCAAGATCGCGCTCGCCCCGCTCTTCATCATCTGGTTCGGCACCGGCGCGGAGTCCAAGGTGGCGGTGTCGTTCCTGATCGCCCTCTTCTCCATCGTGATCGACACCGTGCTCGGCCTGCGCTCGGCCGATCCGGAAGCGCTCGATCTCATGAAGACCATGAAGGGCACGCCGCTCCAGGCGCTGATGAAGATCCGCTTCCCCAATGCGCTGCCCTACATGTTCGCCGGAATGAAGGTGGCCATCTCGCTCGCGCTGGTGGGCGCCATCGCCGGCGAGTTCGTCGCCTCGCAGGAAGGGCTGGGATTCGTGATCCTCTCCTCGCAGAGCATGTTCCAGACGGTGCGCGTGTTCGCCGCGATCCTCCTGCTCGGCATCGGTGGCACCATCCTCTTTTTCCTGGTGGACCTGGCCGAGCGGCTGGCCTGTCCCTGGCACGTTTCTCACCGCGCCGCGGAGGCGCAAGCAAGGAGCCACGCATGAGCAACGATCTGTGGACCCCTTATCTCACCCCGCGCGACGCCGAGGTGCTGCGCGCCTCGGGCTACGGCGCCCGCATGGGCTTCGGCGAGCGCCCCGCGCTCATGATCGTCGACGTGAGCTACAACTTCGTCGGCGAAGAGCCGGCACCGATCCTCGAGTCGATCAAGCGCTGGCGCAATTCCTGCGGCGAGGAGGGCTGGGCGGCGGTCAAGGTGATCCGGCGCCTGGCCGAGGCATGCCGGGCGAAAGGCCTGCCGGTTTTCTACTCGACCAACACGCGCCGCCCCGACGGCTTCGACGCGGGCAGCTGGCGCTGGAAGAACTCGCGCGAGCTCGAGGACAACCGCCAGGACATCCGCGGCAACGAGATCGTGGCGGACATCGCGCCGCAGCCGCGCGACATCGTGATCTACAAGACCAAGCCGAGCGCCTTCTTCGGCACGCCGCTGCTCAGCTTCCTGCTCGACCTGAAGGTGGACTCGCTGCTCGTCTGCGGCGTCTCGACCAGCGGCTGTGTTCGCGCCACGGTGATCGACGCGTTTTCCAACAACCTGCGCGTCGCGGCGGTCGCCGACGGCTGCTTCGACCGGGTCCAGGTGTCGCATGCCATCAACCTGTGCGACATGCACGCGAAATACGCCGACGTGATCACCTCGGGAGAGGCGCATGACTTCGTCGGGCGGTTGCGCCCGGGCCTGTTCGATCTGCCCAAAGGAACGCTCTGATGGCGCTTTCGGCTGCGTTCTGGAACTACGACCGGACGCAGCCGATCCTCGACGCTCGCGCGGCGGTGCAGGACCTGGAGCTCGCGTGCACCGTATTGCGGCCGGAGGAGGCCTTCGCCCGCGCCTTCACCGACGCGCCCTACGACGTCACCGAGCTCTCCTACAGCAACACCATCACGGCAGTGTCGAAAGGCGAGTTTCCGTACTGGCTGATCCCCGTTTTTCCTTCACGCGCCTTCCGCCACTCGGCGATCTTCATCCGGACCGACCGTGGCATCCGCGCGCCGGCCGACCTCGCGGGGCGCACGATCGGTCTGCAGGAATACGACATGACCGCCGCCGTGGTAGCGCGCGGCATGCTGCGTGACGAATACGGCTGCGACACGGCATCGATCCGCTGGCGTGCCGGCGACAAGGAGCGCACCAAGCCGCTCGCCTTTCCCGTGCCGCGCCAGCCGCCCGGCCTCGACCTCGAGATCCTGCCGCCGGGGCGCTCGCTCGAGGAGCGGCTGCTCGCGGGCGAGCTCGACGCCCTGATCTCGCTGCGCGCGCCCGCCGCCTTCACGGCCGGCGATTCGCGCATCGCCCGCCTTTTCGCCGATCCTGCCGCCGAGGAGCGCGCTTACTTCCGCCGCACCGGGATCTTTCCGGTGATGCACGTGGTCGGAGTTCGCAAGCTCCTCGTCGAGCGCGATCCCGCGCTGCCCGGCAAGCTCCATGAGCTCTTTTCGATCGCGAAGCAGATCGCGGTCGCGGAGCTGGAAATCATCCAGGCACCGAAGGTCACGCTGCCCTGGGTGAATGACGAGCTGCACAGGACGCGCGAGGTGATGGGCGAGGACTATTGGCCCTACGGCCTCGGGACGAACCGCAAGACGCTCGAGACGCAGCTGCGCTGGTCGCGCGAAGACGGGTTGCAGGCCCGGCCGGTGTCGCTCGAGGAGCTCTTCGCTCCGCAGGTCCTTACCGGCCGCTAGCGCCGGTCGCCTTGATGACCGCGCCCCATTTCGCCGCCGGGGCGCGCAGGGCGCACCGGACGCGACGCAAAGCGCTCTTGTGCGAACGCCGGCAGCGCCGCCGCCAGGAGCAGGGTGCACAGGAATTTTTTCATCCCCGCAGCGCCTGCGTCGCTGCTTTGTCCAGGCGGCCGCTCGCAGGGTCGACCACCACCCGGTGATGCTCGCGCGCATAGGCCGCCGAGATCTTTCCGTCCCACACGTCGCGGGCCACGCGCTCCGGATCGCGCGTGCGCGGATCGCCGTAGCCGCCGCCGCCCGGCTGCACATGCGTGACGAGCTCGCCTTGCTTCAGCCACGTCGTCACCTTGCTCGGCATGGTGCGCGCCGTCGCCTCTTCGCCAATCACATTCTGCGCCGGCAGCGCCGGATCGCCGCCCGCGAGGCCGTAAGGCGGGAACTTCATCCGGTCGGCGCGCAGCTGCAGGAAGGCCTCGTCGGAGAGCACGCGGTAGGCGCGCCGGATGCCGAGGCCGCCGCGCCACTTGCCCGCGCCGCAGCTGTCGGGAACGAGCTCGTAGGCTTCGATGCGCACGGGGTGCTGCGCTTCGAGCGTCTCCACCGGCGTGTTGGAGAGGTTCTGCGAGGCGTTGGTGACCGCCTCGATGCCGTCGGCGTCGGGGCGGGCGCCCCAGGCGCCGCAGATCATGTCGACGATGATCGATGGCGAGCCGTCGCCGCGCCGGCCGGAGAGGCATACCACGGTGTTGCCGCCTTCCCCGGCCGCCGGAATGCGGTCGGGCACGATCTGGGCGAGGGCGCCGAGCATCGCGTCGAACACGCGGTAGCCAGTGAGGGCGCGCGCCGCGACCGCGGCCGGCGGGCGCGGATTGAGCACACCGCCCTCCGGGGCGTGCACCTCGACGCAGCGGAACACGCCGGCGTTGTTCGGGATATCCCCCTTGAGCGCGCAGCGCACCGAAAGATAGGTGCACGACTTCGTATAGGAAAGCGTGGAGTTGATGGCCGCCTTGACCTGCGGCGCGCTGCCGGTGTAATCGACGGCTACGTGGTCGTCGTGGACGGTGATCGCCACCTTGATCGGGATCGGCTCGGGCGACAGGCCGTCGTCGTCGATGTGGTCGGTGAAGGTGAAGGTGCCCTTCGGCCAGGCGCGGATCTCTTCGCGCGTCATGCGCTCGGCGTAATCGAGGAGCTCGGCGAGATAGGCGCGCGTGGTGTCGCGCCCGTAGTGAGCGAAGAGCCGGCCGAGCTCGCGCACGCCGACCTGGGTGGCGGCGAACTGCGCTTTCAGGTCGCCGAGCACGCGATCCGGGACGCGCACGTTGAGCGCGATGATGCGCTCGACGGTGTCGTTGAGCCGGCCCTGCTCGTAGAGCTTCACCACCGGGATGCGCAGCCCTTCCTGGAAGATCTCGGTGGAGTCGCTCGCGTTCGAGCCGGGCACGCGGCCACCGACGTCGGTGTGATGGCAGATGACCACGCACCAGCCCTCGAGCGCGCCTTCATGGAAGAACGGCACGAACATGAAGATGTCGGGCAGGTGCATTCCGCCGGCGTAGGGATCGTTGATGATGATCGCGTCGCCGGGCCGCAGGTCGTTGCCGTAGCGAGCCTGCACCGCGGCCATGGCCTCCGGAATCGCACCGAGGTGCAGCGCGATGGTCTTCGCCTGGGCGACCATGCGCCCTTCGCGGTCGCTGATCGCCGCCGAGTAGTCCATGACATCCTTGACGATCTCGGAGCGGGCGGTGCGCAGCACCGTGTAGGCGACCTCGTCGACGATCGAGTCCATCGCGTTCTTGATCACCGCGAAGGTGATCGGGTCGAAGCGCATGTTCAGCTCCCTTCCAGATCCAGGATGATATTGCCCCCCGTGTCGGCGCGCGCCGCTACGCCCGGCGGCACCACCACCGTGGTGTCGTAGGACTCGACGATCAGCGGGCCGCGCCGCGTGTCGCTCGTCATGTCGCGTCGCGCGATCACCGGCGTGTCCACGAGCGGCGCGCTGCGCTCGAAGCTCACCTTGCGCATCGCGGCGAGGCCTTCGAGCGCGCTCGGATCGGCGCGGATGTGCTCGAAGCGCAGCCGATTCGCGCCGCTGCCGCGCGCGGTGAGACGCAGGTTGACGAGCTCCACCGGCTCCTCGTTCGAATAGCCGAAGGTGGCGGTGTAAGCCTCCTGGAAGTCGGTCCTCGCCCGCGCGAGCGACGAAAACCCAATCGTGAGCTCGGAGGACTGGCCGACGTAGCGCAGGTCCGCCTTGGCGACGAAGCTCGCGCCGGCGCCGCGGTAGCCTTCGGCGGCGAGCGCCTCGCGTCCCTGGCGCTGCAGGGCTTCGAGGATCGTGGCGACCTCCTGCTCGCTGCAGCGCTCGATCGGGCGCAGCACTGCGCGCAGGAAGTCGTGCTCGGCGTCGGCGGCGAGCATGCCGAGGGCGGAGAACACACCCGCCATCACCGGCGCCACCACGCGCTGAATGCCGAGCAGCCGGGCCACGTCGACGGCGTGCACTGGCCCGCTGCCGCCGAACGCGACCAGCGTCATCTCTCGCGGATCGCGTCCGCGCTCGACGGTGACCGCGCGGATGGCGCGTGCCATGTTGACGTTGGCCACCTCGCGGATGCCGTGCGCCGCTTCGATGAGCGTCAGACCGAGCGGCGCTGCCACGTGCGCCGAGACCGCCCGACGCGCGAGCTCCGCGTCCACCTCGAGGCTGCCGCCGGCGAGCGCCGCGGGGTTGAGGTAGCCGAGCACCATGTTGGCGTCGGTGACGGTCGGCCGCTCGTTGCCCAGCCTATAGCACGCCGGTCCGGGATCCGCGCCCACCGACTCCGGTCCCACCACGAGCAGCCCGCCCGGGTCGATGCTCGCCACGGAGCCGCCGCCAGCGCCGACTTCGGCGATGTCGATCGCCGGCACCTTGAGCATGTAGCCGCCGCCCTTGATGAAGCGGCTGGGCGAGCTCATGCCCTCGCGGAACTCGTATTCGTTGGCGAGCAGTGGCACGCCGGACTCCACCAGGGATGCCTTGGCCGTAGTGCCGCCCATGTCGAACACGATCATGTCCCGGTCGCCGGTGACGCTGCCCAGCCGCGCCGCGCCGGTCACGCCGCCCGCCGGCCCGGAGGCGACGGCGAACACGGGCCGCTCGCTCGCCGCGGCGACGCCCATCATGCCGCCGTTGGAGGCCATGACCTGCAGCGGGGCGTCGATGCCGATCTCGCGCAGGTCGCGCCGGAGGCGGGCGAGGTAAGTGCGCATTACCGGCAGGATGTAGGCGTTGACCACCGTGGTGCTCGTGCGCTCGTATTCCTTCATCTCCGGCAGCACCTCGCAGGACAGCGTCACCGGCAGCTTCGGGAATTCGCGCTCGAGCAGCGCCTTCGCCTGCAGCTCGTGCTGCGGATTGATGTAGCTATTGAGGAAGCAGACGGCGAGCGCCTCGACGCCTTCTGCGGCGAAGAAGCGCGCGCAGGCGCGCACTTCCTCCGGATCGAGCGCTCGCACCGCCTTGCCGTCGGCCGCCATGCGCTCGCTCACCTCCAGGCGCCAGCGGCGCGGCGCGAGCGGCTCGGGCTTGCGCCACGCGAGGTCGAACATCCTGGGCGTGCGGATGCGCCCGATCTCGAGCACGTCGCGAAAGCCGCGCGTGGTGAGAACGCCCGTCTTCGCACCGGCCTTCTGCAGGATCGCGTTGGACGCGATGGTGGTGCCATGCACGATCTCTGAGATCGCCGCCGCCGGCACGCCCGCCTGAGCGAGCACCGTCCGGATGCCGTCGAGCACAGCCTTGCCCGGATCGCGCGGCGTGGTGGAGACCTTGTTGACGAAGAGCCGCCCGTCGCCAAGCTGCAAGACGATGTCGGTGAAGGTGCCGCCGATGTCGCAGCCCAGGCGAATGCTCGCGGCAGGAGTGCTCTCTGGAGGCATCGGCGCAGTATCGATCATAGCGAGAATCATCGCTCACCGACCCGAACCACGCCGCAACCGCGCGCATTTCGCCGCACGAGCGCGAAGGAATTTCCTTGCATCATTTCGCCCGGCGTGATCCCGTTCGTCGTGGTGGCGCTCGTCGCGCTCGCCATCGTGACTTACGTGCCGTGGTTCTCGCTCGCCCTGACCGCGCTCATCTAGCGCAAGCCGTCATTGCCCTGAATGTCCTTCGCCGCGAGGCCGCCCAGGCGGGCATGCAGCCGGCCGCGCGTCGCGGCGCAGAAGATGACCGCGATCTCGCGCGCCATCGGCGCGTCGTGCAGCGTGATCGTCATCGTGTCGTAATGCGAACGCACATAGAGCGCGTCCTTGTGCGCGAGCGGCACGTCGATCGTCGTGCCCGGGCCGCCGCGCTTTCCGCTCGACGATATCCACGCCTTGCCGCCGCCGACGGCGTCGCGCACCGGATCGGCGAACGCGGTCGTGAGGAGCGCGTTGCCGTGCTCGTACTCGCCCTCTACGCCGACGATGCACGCCTTGCCGTAGCTCGCGATCTTTTCGCCGCCCGCCAGAGCCACCAAGCGGCGGCCGAACTCGCGGCCGAGCGAGGGCGACTCTTTAACCAGCAGCGATAGATCCTCGCTGAAGCGGCCGGCGTATGGATTGTCGAGCACGCACACGATGGCGAACTTGTGCACCGGGGCGCCGTCGGCCGGCTGGCCGGGTTCGTTCGCGAGGATTTCCTCGGAGAAGGCGAGCCAGGAGCGGATTTTGTAGGTCATCAGTGCGCGACGCCGGAGAAGTCCATCGGCACGCGGCACTCGGCGACGCGGATTTTGCGGTTCGGCGCCGGCGTGTTGCGGCTGCGGCCGACGAAGCGCGGCACGGCGTCGGTGATGACGGCGCCGACGGCGGCGATATCGCCGTTGCGAAGCGCGTCGAGCGCGTTCTTCTTCGAGCCGCCGACGCAGGCGTCGAGAATCACGACGTCCGCGTCCTTGCCGGGCTTGAGGAAGCCGCAATTCAGGCGATAGATCACCGCATTGTTGCCCGTGGCCGCTGCAATCGCCGTCTCGACCGGCATGTCGGTGAGGCTCGCGAGGTGCGTGATGGTGTACATCATGCCGAGCGGCATGATGCCGGAGCCGGTCGGCGTATCGGTGGCGATGAGGAAGCGATCGGTCTGCTTTGCTTCTTTCACGAGCTTCCAGAGCCAGAGCGTGGTGCGCAGGTTGCCGGCGGTGCAGACCTGCAGCGCGATCTTCGACTCGTTGACGATGCGCGGGAAGTCTTCGTCGGGCATCGCCACCGGGCCGCCGTTCACGTGGAAGGACACGTCGGGCTGGATCTTGATCAGGTGATCGGCCCAGATGCCCGACGAGCCTGGAATTGATGAGCCGCCGGTGTGCACCATCGTCACCATGCCGTGCTTCTTCGCCCAGGCGATCATCGGGCCGTAGTCGTACGGCGTCTTCACCGCGCCGAAGCCCGCCTTGGCGAGCCAGACGCCCTGCTTCGCGATCTCGGCGAAGTCGGCTTCCACCAGGCCCGGCTCGAGGATGATCGAGCCGGCGTGCACGCGCATGCCGCCCGGCCGCAAGGTCTCGAAGCATTTCTTCGCCGCGACGGCGAGCGCCTTCACGCCGGCCGGATCCTTCGGGCGCCCGGGCACGTGCACCTCCGAGGCGCTGATGGCGGTGGTCGTGCCGCCGTGCGTATAGCTCTCGAGGAAGCCGACCGTCTTCTGCCGCGGCGTCCAGTCGCCGAAGGTGTTGTGCACCTGCGAGTCGATGAGGCCCGGGATGGCGGTGGCGCCGTCGGCGTCGATGACGACGTCGCAGCTCTTGAGATCGGTGGGCGACGTGCCGACCGAGATGATCTTGCCGTCGGCCATGACGATGGCGTCGCCCTTGGCGTAGGGCTCGCGCCAGTCGCCGGTGACGATGGTGCCGAGGTTGACGATGGCAGTCTTCATGACAGTTTCCTCGCGATCCAGTCGGCGCAGACCTGCAGCGCCGGCAGGTGGTTGTCGAACTGGGTGTGCGCGGCGCCGCCGTTCGCGCCGTCGAAGACGACGAGCCCCTTGTCGGGCGAGCCGATCGCCTCGAACATGGCGCGCGCGTCCTCCATCAGCACCTGCTGGTCCTCGGCGCCGTGCATGACGAGGAACGGGCACTGGATGCGCCCGGCGAAGTCCGCAACGCGGAAGTCCTTCACCTTCTCCACCGCCGCCTCCATGGTGTCGGTGCCGGTGATGAACATGAGTTGGAAGCGCGGCGCGGCGATGATGCCGTTGCCCTGCATGCGCCTGACCCACACGCGGTGATAGTCATAGATGGCGCCCCAGGCGACGGTGGCCTTGAGGCGCGGCTCGTAGGCTGCCGCGCGGGCGACGTAGTAGCCGCCGAGGCTGGAACCCACGATCCCGATCTTCTTAGCGTCGACGTCCTTGCGCTTCTCGAGCCAGTCGATCGCCGCCCCCACGGGCTTTTCGTAATCGGCGCGCGTGACGAGCTTCTGCAGGCGCAGCGCCTCGCCGATCCCCGGCGTGTCGATGAAGAGGGCGG
>Ga0075426_10000122_pt1 | contig 50062 bp, 40 predicted proteins | sample SoiMethybrSBSTD5_FD_75304 | JGI IMG/M metagenome (GOLD analysis project Ga0075426, IMG submission 75304) | Bulk soil microbial communities from a Populus tree surrounding site in Tennessee, USA - Soil MetaG P. TD hybrid SBSTD5 | ecosystem: Environmental > Terrestrial > Soil > Tree plantation... | reverse complement strand
CGCGGCCCAGGTCGAGAGGCATCTCGCGTCCGGTCATCATGCGGATTTGCCCGAGCGCTTGATAGAGCAGCACCTCGCGGCCGTCGACCACGGTGATCGCCTCCGGGCCGCGTTCCGCCGCGGCGCGCAGGAGCGGCGTGGGCGCCTCCCGGTACACCAGATCCACCACCACCGTGCCGGCGCGCAGACGATCCACCGCGAACGGCAACTCCTCACCGCGCTCTCCGTCCGCTCCGTCGCCGCCGCGGCCGAGCGTCGTCGCATTGACCAGGAGATCGAACGCTGCGGGATCGAAGGCGTCGCGCGGGAGGAAGGGGAGCTTCAGGAGGGCTGCGGCGCGCTCGCCGCGCTCGGCGTTGCGGTTGACCAGGGTCACCGAGGCGCCGGCCGCCGCCAGTCCCTCCGCCGCCGAACGCCCGGCGCCGCCTGCCCCCACCACGGCGGCGCAGCGGGCGGCGAGGTCGATACCCCGCGCCACGAGCGGCAGCACGACGCCGTCCGGATCGGTCGACTCCCCTTCCCAGACACCGTCCTTCCACACCAGGGTATTGGCGGCGCCGATGAGCTCCGCGCGCGGGCTGGTCGCGGCGGCCACGGCGAGAGCGGCCTCCTTGTGCGGCGTGGTCACCGACAGGCCGCGCACCGGCAAGCCGATCTGCTCCAGAACCTCGCTTTCCACCACCTCCAACCAGAAGTCGCCGAACGACTCGGCGTGGAAAGGAAGGTAGAGAGCCGGGATCCCCAGCGCGCGGTAGGCGGCGTTGTGGAGGCGTGGCGAGAGGGAATGATCGATGGGAGAGCCGACGATCCCGAACAGGCGTTCGACCGGCCGCAGCTCGGGCAGCCCGAAGTCCTCGCGCAGGCGGCGGATGGTGATCTGGCCGGGCGCGCCGGGGACTGGACCGAGAGCGCCGTACACCACGGGAGCGCCGAGCCGCGGTGCCACCAGGCGGGTCCACGCGCCCACCGGTCCGGCGGCGAAAGCGGCCACGTCGCACCGTTCGAGACCGGCGAGGAGCTGGAGCGGCGGGATCTCGTCCCCCGCCTGCACCGCCGTGGGAATCAACTTGTAGAGGACAGCGTCGACGCCGGCCATCCGCTCGAAGATCGCCTTGAGCCCGTCGACGTTCGTCGCCGCGCCGTGCCAGGAGAGGACCCGCTTCTCGGCGGGGACTGCCTTGAGGACGTCGGGGGAGAGGTCGCGCGCCGCTTCGAGGTCGACGAGGTCATAGCGCTCGCCGGCCTCGATCAGCCGCCGCTTGCGGCGCTCGGGCGAGCCTTCGAAGGCGCCGCTCTCGGAGCGGCTGCGCAGGGTGTAGAGGAGCTTGCCGGCGAATCCGCAGCGCAGGGGTCCAGGGTCGAGATCGCCGGCGAGGTCGCCCCGCACCTCCAGCCAGGAGGTGGCGGCGACGTCCGCGAGAGGAGCCGCGAAATCGGCGTCCTCCGGGCCCGGAGGAGCCGTCAGGGTCGCCACCAGCGTGACGGCCGCCGGGCTCTCCTTCCCTGTCTCCAAAACGAAACCTCCTTCCTGGCCCGGAAGGAGGTGACGGTCGGCGTGCAGGCTGTCTCTCGTCCCGGGTCCGTGCTCCGGGACGCGCCCGGCTAGTCCACGGAATGATGATGCACCGGCCACCAGCTCGCGAAGCACGCGGAAGCGTTCGGGCGGCGGTCGGTAGCGAGGGTCATCATCGGCATTCCCGCAGAGAACGCCAGCTTACAGCAGGGCGTAGACGGCTTGTCAAGGGAGATCGCCGAAGACCTCCCGGACCGACTGCGCCGTCAGCAGGCGCTCGCCCCACGACAAAAGGTCGTCGGCTTCCGCCAGCTGAACCCGTTCTCGATCGGCGTCCGACAACGGGCCGAACCGCCGTTCGATCATGCGAGTCAGGAGCTGAGCCTCACCCTCCTGTCGACCCTCCCGTCGACCCTCCTGGCGACCCTCCTGGCGCCCCTGTTGGCGCCCCTCTTCGAGCCACTGCTGCGTCCACTCTTGCACGGTCTCACGCAACATCGGTCTCACCTCCCGAGCCGCAGACCATCCTCGTCGACCATTGTAGAGCACGACGGAGACGACGACCGGCAGCCGTTCCGTGCCACAATGGCCGCCGGGAGTGACCTCTCCAATGCATGCGCTCGTCGAGCAGCTCGGCCGGTATGGACTGGCCCTCGTCTTCGGCAACGTCTTCCTCGAACAGCTCGGGGCGCCGATCCCGGCCCTGCCGACGCTCATCGTGGCCGGCGCTTTCGCCGCGAACGGGCGGATGAACCTCGCCACCATCCTGCTCGTGGCCGTCGCGGGCTCGGTGATGGCGGATGCGGTCTGGTACGTGATCGGGCGGCGGCAGGGCCGCCGCGTCCTCAAGACCCTGTGCCGGATCTCCCTCTCGCCCGATTCCTGCGTCCGCCAGACCGAATCGCTGTTCGAAAAGGCCGGGATGCCATCGCTCCTCTACGCCAAGTTCATCCCCGGCTACTCGACCGTGGCTCCGCCCCTCGCCGGCATCACCGGGCGCTCTGCCGGCGCCTTCCTGGCCTGGGACGGTCTGGGCAGCCTGTTCTGGGCGGGCTCGGGAGTCGTCCTCGGCCTCCTGTTCCACAACGCGGTCCAGCGGGTGATCGGCTATCTCGAGGCGCTCGGGTCCGGGGCGGTGGTCGTCGTGGCGGTCGGGCTGGCCGCATTCGTGGTCTTCAAATGGTATGAGCGGCGCACGTCGCGGACGCTCCTCGACATCGCCCGCATCTCGGTGGCCGAGCTGAAGCGCCGCCTGACGGAAGACGAGCCGCCGCCGTTCGTCGTCGACGTCCGCAACCGCGCCAGCCATCGCTACGATCCGCGGCGCATTCCGGGCGCCCTGCGCATGGCGCTCGACGAGCTCGACGCGGGGATTGGCGAGCTGCCGCGGGACCGCGACATCGTCCTCTACTGTACGTGACCGAATGAAGCCACGGCCGCCCGGGTGGCGCGCCTCCTGATCGAACGCGGTTTCACCAGGGTCCACCCTCTGGCAGGCGGCCTCGACGCCTGGCTGGACGCCGGCCATCTCGTCGAGGACGACACGATCGTGGTGTTGCAGCGCCAGGTGTAGCCGTCGACCAGACAAGAGCGTTCCCACGGGACCGATGCAAGGCGACATCGGCTCGATGTCGCGGGATTTGAGCCAGTGCAAGCCGACATCGGGTCGCTGCGCGCCGACATCCTTCCAATGCAAGCCGACATCGGCTCGATGTCTCGGGACTTGAGCGGTTGCAAGCTGACATCGACTCCATGTCCCGGGATCTGAGCCAGTGCGAGCCGACATCGGACCGCTGAAAGCCGGCAGCGGGCCGATGTGAGCTGACATCGATCCGTTGCAGGGCGACATTGGTCCGATGTCGGCAGATTCGAGCCGCTGCCAGCCAGCGGTGGTCCCTTGCCGGCGTCTCCAGGAGGTTGTCGCCCCCCGTCGGCCGGTCACTGGCGGACTCTCTCCTGGAGATTGGTGAGGCGGTGGAAGAGCAGCTTCTGGTCGCCGGAGTTGGCGGTGGCGAGGAAGAGGGTGGCGTCCTCCGCGATGATGCCTTTGACCTCGGGCCAGCGGACCGCCTGGATCGCCAGGGCCACGACCTTGGCCGAGCCGGGGCCGGTGATGATGACCGTCAAGTAGGGGCCCGAGGATGCGGCCTCCCGCACGAGACGGAAAGCATCCAGGAGCTCCGGATCGTCCAGGCCCGCCACCGTATCGATCTCGTACCGGCCGTTCACCCGCACGGCGCCGAGCGCCTCCAGGTCGCGGCTGACGCTCGATTGGGTCGCCTGGATGCCATCCTGCGCCAGGATCTCCACGATCTCCTGCTGGCTCCGGATGGGCAGCACCGAGTTGCTCAGGATGCTCAGAATCGCTCTCCGGCGGTGGTCGCGGGCGGCTTGGCTGACCGGCATGGCACTTCCTCCTTAGAGGTGCATACTACCATAGTATGCGTCGCCAGGAAATTTCTTCCCGCTCCTTATTGACAACCAGATTGGGTATAAATTAGTCTATGTACATCCAACGCCATGACGGCGACGGATTTCTCTCGAAAGGAGATGACCATGTCGAAGGAAAGGACACATTCCGGGAAGTTTGGAGACTGGCAGCGCCTGAACGTGGTGGTGCAGGCGAACAGCGCCGATCTCGCACACCTGGAGACGTCGCGGGCCCGGCTCGAGGCGTTGCAGATCCAGGGGGTGGACCTCACGAAGGAGCAGGCGGCCTTCAGGGCGAACAAGCAGGAGAAGTCGCAGCAGCTCCAGGCGGTGATCGCCGAGGGCTCGCGGCTGGCGACGTTCCTGCGCAGCGCCATCAAGCAGCACTACGGTCCCACGTCGGAGAAGCTCGCGGAGTTCGGTGTGCAGCCGTTCCGCGGCCGGAAGGCCAAGGCGGCCCCGGAGCCGGCTCCCGAGCCCGCTCCTCAGCCGCCGGCGCCGAATGCCCAGGCGCCTGGAACCGGCAAGTAGCCCAGTCGATCAAGAAGTAGTTTGGGAGCTCTTTGACATCCGAAGGACCGGGCCGCGGACGTGGTGCCTCCCGCGGTCCGGCCCTCCTCTACGCGATCCGACCGGCCGGGGACGTCAGCTCACCGGCCGGTCAAACATCGCAGCCCGCCGGGCCAGGACATCTGACCGGCGGGGTCCAATTCTCTGGCCGGCTGGTCAGGCTGTCTGACCGGCCGGTCACGAGCCTTTACTCCACCCCTGGTTGATTCTAGAATCTGCTCTGGATTCTATACTGGGAGGCTTCATGGCCCTGAGCATCAAGAATGATACGGCGGAGAGATTGGCTCGACAGATCGCGAGCGAGACCGGCGAGAGCCTAACCGAGGCCATCATCCACTCTCTGGAAGAGCGTCTGGAAGGTCTCAAGGGGCGACGGTCCGCGCCGGACCTTGTCGAAACCCTCATGGAGATCAGCCGTCGGTGCAGCTCCCTGCCGGATCTGGACACGCGGAGCGCCAACGAGATCTTGGGCTACGACGAGGTCGGTGCCTTCCGCTGATGGTCATCGACTCGTCGGCCTTGCTGGCCATCTTGCTCGGAGAGCCGGAAGCCGAGCCCTTTGCGCAGGCCATCGCCAGCGACCCGAAGCGCTTGATGAGCGCGGTTTCAGCACTCGAGACGGCCATCGTGATCCACGCGCGAAAGGGGCCGGCGGGTGGACGTGAGCTCGATCTGACCATCCACGCCGCCGGCGTCAGGATCGTCAGCTTCGACTCCGAGCAGGTCGTGCTCGCCCGCGCGGCGTACCAGAAGTATGGGAAGGGGCGCCATCCCGCCGCTCTGAACCTGGGCGACTGCTGCAGCTATGCCCTGGCGATTTCCTCCGGCCAAGCCCTTCTTTTCAAAGGCAATGACTTCCCCCAGACCAACGTGCCGGCGGTGGGGCCATGAGACGGCGATCACGGCCGTGGTGCTACGATAAAGAGCATGCACGAGCCGCGTTACAGCAAAGAGGAGTTTGCGCGCCGTGGCGATGAGCTCTACGAGCGCGAGGTGCTGCCGCGCCTCCGTCCCGAGGATGCCGGAGAGTACGCTCTCATCGACATTGAAACGGGAGACTACGAGGTGGACCGAGACGAGCTCGCCGCCTCGGACCGCCTCCTTGCACGCAAACCGGACGCCCAAGTCTGGTTTCGGCGCGTAGGCTCCCGCTATGCCCGCCGCTTCGCGCCGATTCAGGACAAGCCGCATCGCCGGTTCGGCAGCGCCAAGGGACTCATCACCATCGCCGAAGACTTTGACGCGCCTCTCGAGGACTTCCAAGAACTCACCTCTTAAGATTCCTCCTGGACACCCACAGCCTGCTGTGGTTCCTTCTTCCAATTCGACGAAGCTTTCGAAGCCTATGGGGTAGAGCGAATTTGGTGAGAGGGGATCACGCCAAAGGGGGCGTCGAGGCGCTACCAGAAGTGGCCGAAGACTCGATCCCCTCGACCTTCTCATAGAGGACGAACAGGTCGGCCCGCGGTCCAACCGTGCCGACCAGCTCCCGGCCCAGCCGCTCGCGCGTCACGACGCGGTAGCCGCCTTGGACCACGCGCGACGGTGGGAGGTCGTCGACCAGGCAGGCGAGCAAGCGGGTTGGACCAGGCCAGGGGCGCACGAGGATGGAGTCGAAGTAGTCTTCCGCGGAGATGAGGCCCGCCGCGGCGAGCCGGTCGAGCGGCTCCGTCCCGACGAGATAGGCCTGGACCTCTTGGACCGCCAGGAATCCCGCCCCGTGCGCGAGACGCATCGCCGTATCGACCGCAAAGACCGCGTCGGACCTCAGAGCCTCGATCACAGCCTCCCGGGAGGCAAGCAGCACTCGCGCGACGAGCCGGCCCTGACTTTCGAAGCTCAGAGGGATGACTCGCACCATTCGGTGCCAGACCGGACCGGCCACCTCGCGGATCATCCGTTCCCGCCGCAGCGCCTTGCGGTCGCGCTGCAACTGCTTCAGGCGCTCGTCTGCGGTGAGGAACCTCCGGGCGTCAGGCATCGAGCCGCTCCAGAAGGGCGTTCAGCAGCCTGAGCCCGACTTCGACCTGGTGCCTCATCGGCGGGTATCCCTCCGCATCGTCAGTCACTCCTCAATTGTAGCGAGCTGGACTGCCTGGGCCAATGTCACCGAGGCCCAGGGCGCCTTCCTGCAAGATGGCGGGGCGTCAGTGGATTTGTGGCCTCAGAATGCGGAGCTTGTGCTCGGTAAGGACGATGAAACAGCCTTGCCATCGACTCACGTCCTGCGCGGCGAAAACCGTCTTGACCGCGACCGTGAGCGCGAGGCGCCCAGGCTCACGCAAGCGAACGAGCAGAGTCCCGCAATGGGTGCCTGGCCTGAATTTCCGCGTATCCGAGGGCGAGAGCCGTCGGGAGGTTCTCGTCCAGTTTGATCTTCAATGGAAGGCGGGGACCGCCCGGAGGGGGAGGTCTTCCGATGCCGAGGCTGCCGCAAACGCGATGACGGCCCTCACGCTTTCCTCGCTAAGAGACGGAAAGTCCTCCAGGATCTCTTGCACCGTTGCACCCTCCGCCAGGCTGGCGAGCACGGTACGGACGGTGACCCGGGTCGAGCGGACGACAGGTTCACCTCCGCAGATCTGCGGGTCCTGGACGATGTAGTCGCTATAGTCGATCGGCATGCCTGAAGTGTAGCGCAGGGGAGACGTCAGGGGGAGGGGTGCATCGAGGGCGTCGCGGAAGTCGTCGCGGAGGTGGAGGCGGAAGCCACGGCCCAGCGCAAAGCGACGGGCCGCCCGCCGCTGGGTGCCGGCGCCATCCTGCGGCAGGACTCCGCCAAACGCCCGGATCACGCCACCGTGTCGCCCCTCCGCGATACCCACTACGCCTTTGTCGCCGCCTAGCGCGAGGTGCCGAGAAGCTCCGAGCAGGAGGCCGCGACGCGCTCTTTCCGTCGGCGAACTTTTCCACCCTCCAGGCTTGCTTCGAGTTCTCTTAAAATCTGCAGAGTTCAGCCACGGACCGCGACAACGCCACGCAGTCCGGCCACGAGACTCCGGAAACACCAAGCAGCTCTGCCCGCCTGCGCCCTCGGATTGAACGCAGCCCCCCGCCCAGCGGCACAGCCGAAGGCGTGTCTCAAGAATAAGGCCAGCCTACTGATGGGCCGGAGAATGGTCAAGGCATTCGCGAAGGCCCAGTCATTGAGCAATGCTAAGATAGACGAGGAGGCTGCACGGCTCTGAAGCCCTGACCTAAGTCATCCATTACTGAGCAGGGCCTCTACGAAACGCACAGCTGCGGAGAGTTCCTGATGCCACAAGTTAGACGGAAGGGACGGAAACACCTCTCGAAGAACTCTGTTCTGGGCCAAAGAGGGATCAACCTCATCGAAAGGAATGTCCTCGACATGGGGTGTCGTTGGACTGCCAGCGGCCCCAATGAAGTAGGCATCGATGGCTACATAGAACTCTTCGACCCGTCCTCGCGAGCACCTCTAGGAAAGACGGTGGCCGTCCAAAGCAAGGCTTTTCCCCGTTTGCCAAACGAATCTGAGACACATTTTGATTACTGGTGCGACCGAAGGGATCTCGACTACTGGCTCCACAGCAATCTGCCCATGGCGTTGATCGTGTCGCGGCCAGATACGGAGGAGGCATACTGGATTCCGATAAAAGACTACTTTGCTGACTCGGGCAGTCGCAACTCTCCGAAAATTCGCTTCGACAAGAACTGCAATAGACTCTCGGCGGAAAGCCTATCCCAACTCATAGACCTAGGCCGCGCACCAGAAGAAGGCCTCTTCCTTGCTCCAGTTCCTCGAAAGGAGAACCTCTACTGCAACCTACTTCCCTTGTTGCAAACTCCTTCGCTGATCTACGCTGCCCAAACCGAACTTCGGCAAGCCTTCGACGTGCGGACGAAGCTCAGAGCGCAAGGGAAACCACCAGGTAGCAGTTGGACGCTAAAGAACAAAATGCTTTTGTCATTCCACAACTTAGAGGAGCATCCCTGGCAGGAAGTATGCGACCCAGGCACGGTCGAGTCCTTTGCGACCGCCGAGTGGGCAGAATCAAACGACCCATCTCGCCAACGCGAATTTGTAGAGCTACTCAATCGAGCGCTCCGAAGCGATCTTGGGCCGGGAGTTAGGTACTGGCCGCATGAGGATTGCTACGCTATCTCCGGATATGACACGAAAAAGCTCTCCTATCATTCCGCTAAACGCAACAGCAAAATAACCGTGATATCCTCTACGCGGCAGACTTCCGCAGCCGGCACAATTTTCACTTTTTTACGCCATCTCGCATTTCGCGGTCAGTTTCGCCCTTTCGGTCGGAAGTGGTATCTCGAGGTGACCCCCACTTATCGCCTGCGAGGAAACGGCGGCTTGTTTGGTCATCGACAACTTCATTTGGATCCCGCCGAGTGATCCTCGCCGCCAGCGTCCCGCCGGAAGGGATCGCAGCAAGGAGGCCGCTCCATGTTCCGCTGAGGACAGGAACTCTCTCTACCGTCGGCGCTGAGCCCGTAGTACTATCGCAGCCTTAGGAGCTACGTCATGGAGAAATCGAATCTGGAACGCCTGCACTCGCTGCTCACGCAGCACGAACGGCGACTCAACGAGAAGCGTCCGGATCTGGTCGAGAAAGAGGCTCAGAACTTCCTGAGGCGCCTTTTTCGCAATGAAGAGCTTAGCCGTCCCCTCCTGCAGGCGAAGACATCTAGCCGCCGGGCCAATCGCCAGTCTGCCGTCGATCGCACGGCACGCCTGAAGGCCGCAGTGGCAGCGAATCCGACGCTGGAGGCAGAGATTTCGAGTCTTGAGCTCCTCGACGATCCCGCTCTGTGGAACGCCGCTCAGACCAAGATGCCGGCACCGGATTCGAAGCAGATGGAAGGGCTGCATCGCAAGCAGCGGTTGACCGGGCTTTCGGAGGCTGAAGCCCAAGAGCTTTCCCGGCTCGAACGGCAATACGAGCGCGTGATCCTGGTCCGCAGCCATTCAGCTTGGCTGCTGGAGCAGCGAGGCCATGACATCCGACCGTTGATTTCCAGCCCAGCAGAGAACTGAGAGCACGTCCGCAACGTGAGCGACCCCAGGGGCAGGCTCACCCGCCTCGAGTTGCGCTAAACTCCGCTCTCATGAGCCCACTCTCCCGTCGCGAGTTCCTCGGTGCCACGGCCGCATCCGCGGCCACTCTCGCCTTTCCGCAGATCCTGCGGTCCGACGACGGCCTCGACGCGATCCAGGCCGAGATCGTCAGGCGCCATGGGGAGGGCGTCGCACGCCTCCAGGAATGGGTGCGGCAGCCTTCGATCGCCGCCGAGGGGCGGGGGATGGCCGAGGGGTGCGACCTCATGATGCGGTTTGCGCGGGAGGCTGGCTTCCAGCAGGTCACTCGCATCCCCACCGACGGCCAGCCAGGGGTCTTCGCCACGCTGGACTCCGGCGCGGCGCGGACGGTCGGCCTGTACTTCATGTACGACGTCAAGCAGGTCGATCCCGCCGAGTGGTCGTCGCCGCCGTGGGAGGCGGCGCTGGTCGACAAGCCTGGCTTCGGGAAGGTTCTGATGGGCCGCGGCGCGGTGAACCAGAAGGGGCCGGAGGCGGCGTTCCTGGCCGCTCTCCATGCGATCCACGGCGCGGGGCGGAAGTGTCCGGTCAACCTCGTGCTGGTGGCGGAGGGGGAGGAGGAGATCGGCTCGCCGCACTTCCGGCAGGTGGTGCGGCGGCCCGAGGTGAGCGCGGCCCTCAAGCGCTGCACAGGCGTCTTCATGCCGGCGGCTTCGCAGGACCCGGATGGCACGGTGACAGTGTCGCTCGGCGCCAAGGGCGTCGTCGAGCTGGAGCTGATTTCGAGCGGCGAGAAGTGGGGGCGGGGACCCAAGAAGGACGTCCACTCGAGCAACCGGGCACGGCTCGACAGCCCGGCGTTCCACCTCGTGCAGGCGCTCGCCACGCTGGTCACCGCCGACGGCGACCCGGCGATCGACGGCTTCGCCGACGCGGCTCGCCCGGCCTCGGCCGCGCAGCGCGCGATCCTCGACACCGCGGCGGCGCGCCTGAGCGAGGACACCGCGAAGCGCCTCCTGTCAGCCGACCATTGGGCGCACGATCTGCCCTGGCGCGCCTCGCTCGACCGCTTCCTGTTCACTCCCACCGTCAACATCGAAGGCCTGGTCGCCGGCTACACGGGTCCGGGCGGCAAGACGGTGCTGCCGCACCGCGCGGTGGCCAAGCTCGACCTGCGGCTCGTGCCGGACATGACGTTCGACGGCGCCGTGGCCGCTTTGAAGGCCCACCTGGCGAAGCGGGGCTTCGGCGACATCGAGGTCAATCCGAGCGGCGGCTACGATCCGACCAGCACGGACCAGGACGCAGCGGTCATCCGCGCCGCGATGTCGGTCTACCGCCGCGCGCGGCTCGACCCGATCCTCTGGCCGCGCAATGCGGGCTCCTATCCCGGCTATGTGTTCACCGCCGAGCCGCTCAAGCTGCCCGCCGGTCACTTCGGGCTCGGCCACGGCAGCGGCGCCCACGCGCCGGACGAGTACTACGTGATCGAGTCGACCAACCCGAAGGTGATGGGCTGGGACGGCGCTGTCCGCTCGTTCGTCGACTATCTATACGAGCTCGCCACCGTCGCCTAATTGCCGCAGAAGACGTTGAAGCAGTGCGTCGTGCAGTCCGAGAACGTGCAGCACTCGTAGCCGCAGCTGATCAGCGTGCAGTGCTGGGTACACGACGCCTGGGCCGGCGAGGGAGACATCCCGCCGAGGCTCAGGGCGGTAAGCGCGACGGCGAACAGGAGCAGAGCGACTCTACGGCGCATCTCGACCTCCTCGTAAAGGCTTGGCGAGGAGATCATCTCCTCTACTCATACAGGTGCTGCATGCACTGCGAAACGGGCTCTCGGCCCTCCGCCGCCTCAGTCGCCGTTGAGCGTCTTGTCGAGGAAGGCGAGCGCCTGCGGATCCTTCGACTGGGCGAGCCAGAAGAAGGCCTCTTTGCGCAGGCCGGGATCGCGGCTCTGCCGCGCCACCTGGAGGAGCGAGGAAACGGCCTTGCCGTCGGGGAGCTGGGAAAGGGCAAAGACCGCCTGTTTGCGGACGCTCGGCTCCGGGTCCCGCTCGGTGGCGGCGAGGATGACGGTGGGCGCTTCCGCCGCCTTCATCTGCGCCAGCCAGAAGAGGGCCTGGCTGCGGATGTGGGGGCTGCGATCCTCGCGGGCGGTCTTGATGATGGTCGCGGCCGCCCAGGAAACGGCGCTCTGGCTCAGGGAGAAGATCGCGTGCTCGCGCACCTTGTCGTCGGGATCGTCGCGGATCACGCCGGCGAGGAACTTGGCGCCGCGCTCGCCGCGGGTCTGGCCCATCCAGAAGAGAGCCTGCTCGCGCTTCTTGCGAGAGTACCGGGTCGACGCCAGGTCTTCGAGCACGGCGTCCACTTTCTCGCCGCGGTGGAGGGCGAGGATGGAGATCGGCTCGCTCGCCGGCGCGAGGTCGCCATCCCGGCCGGTCCTGGCGAGGCCCGCGAGAAAGGCCACGCTCTCCTCGGGCTTGACGGCGCCGAGCCAGACGAAGCGGCGACCGCCGGCGTCCAGACGGCAGTCCGCCGAGAGGCCGCGGAGCTGGCTCAGCTCGCCGCCCGCATAGCGCAGGAGGACATGGAGGCCCTGCTCCCCTCGCGCCTCGTCGCGGTCAGAGCTCCAGCCGTTGTTCTTCCCTTCGAGCAGGCAGGTCGAGCCCTTGTCGTAGCGCTCGTCGTGCCAGTAGCAACAGACGCGGCCCATACTGCTCACCATGGGCACCGAATACCCCACCCAGAGAGGCTCGGAGGCGCCCGAGCGCGCGTGGCGCAGGGCCGCCTCGAGGCCGCCTGCCGGAGACTGGGTCTCGAAGCGCGCGTTCGCCACCGAGGGCTCGCCGGCCGCCAGGACGGAGCGGGCGAGAAGGAGGACGAGGCTCGCAATCAGCATCGCTTTCATGGTCTGTTCTCCCCGCGGTCGAGTCAGTTCTGGTAGATCTTTTCGAGGAACTTCGTGGCTTCGTCGGAGTGCATCATCGACAGGCGCTGGACGATCTCCCGCCGCATCTCCCGGTCCTTCTCGGCGTGGAAGATCTCGATCAGGGCATGGGCGTTCCCTTGGATGAAAAGAGCTTCGACGACCGACTGGCGGGTCGCCCCATCCGCAGCGGTCGAGTAGAGGGAGCGCAGCGCCTCCCCCGTCTTGGAGCCGCCGGCGATGCCGAGCCCCTGGATCGCCTTGCGGCGCACCTGGGGGTCCTTCTCCCGGCGGGCGAGGTCGATGAGGGTGTCGACGTCCCCGGCAACGCCCATGGCGTCGAGGACCTGCATCCGATCCTCGGGTGAGGTCGCGTTCTGATAGAGCTGCCGCAGCTCTTTCCGCGCCCCCAGGGCGCCCAGCGTGTTGATGGCGTGGCCGTGGAGCGGATCCTTCGAGTCCTGGGCGACGGCCAGGATGCGGCCCTGGTCGGCGGCGATGAGATAGGCGTTGAGGACGGCCTGCTTGATCTCCGGCCGCGACGCGGCGCGGTAGATCTCCTCCAGGATGCGCGTGTTCTCATCGCGACCGGCGATCCCCAGGTACTCGACGGCCTTGAGCTGCAGCTCCGGGTTGGCCGTACCGTGGGCGGTCGCAAGGAGAATCTTGCGCGCCTCGGGCGCGTCGCACTGGGAGAGCACGAAGAGGGCCTGCTCCTTGAGCCGTTGCGGTTGATTCCCCTGCAGGAACTTCTGGAGGATGGGGAGAGCATGGCCGGGATCGCTCCCCGCGAGGCCGTTCAGGGCATAGAGCTTCAAGTCTTCGTCCTCGTTCGTGGTCCCGGACGGCCCCTTGATCTCCACTTCCAGAGCCTTGGCGTCGTCGCGCCAGTGGCTCTTGGGGTAGGTGCCGGCGAGCTGGCGAAGCGTCGCGAGAGCCTGCTCCTTGCGGCCGGCCTTGTGCTCGGCGTACGCCTTCCAATAGAGCGCGGCATCGGCCTCGGAGCCGCCCCGCCGTGCCACCTGACCGAACTCTTCGATCGCCTCTGCAAACCGGCCGGCATCGATGTCGCGTTGACCGGTGCGGTAGAGGTCGCTCTTCTTTTCGGCGGGCTGCGCCACGACCAGCGCGCTGCCAAAGATGGCCAGGGAAAACAGAATGGGGAGAGTTTTCATCGTCGTCGTCTCCTAGAGAGTCGTGCGCTCGAGCCGCTGGCTGACGATGCGCAACTTGAACAGCAGGGACCGCTCCGCGATCCGCGCTCGGAAGTCGGCGATCTCGCCGGCCGGGATTTCGTTCGGGCCATGGGAGAGCTCAAGGAGAAAAGGCTCGAGCTCGTCGAGCAGTGAGGTCAGTCGCGGCCGCCCGCCCTGGCGGGTGGATTGCCGGTAGAGGCGGTTGGCCGCCAGCAGATCGCGCGCCCATTGCCGCTCCGCCGAGACGTCGACCGAGCCCTTCACCGCTCCGTTCGCGACCTCGATGAACAGGCGCTCGGACCGCTCCAGGTGCGCGGCCACGGTGTGGACGAGGATCCGCTGCCGTGCCTCTGCCGAAAATGCCACCTGTGTTGGGACGCGCGGCGCAGCCGGCCGTGGCCAGAACCGGCCGGCGACGAAGCCGACCACGAGGAGCACGACCGCCGCAGCGGCCAAGCCGGCGAGAGCGCGACGATGGCCCCTCACTCCCGTCCCCTCCCTACCTCCGGGAGAGGGGCGCCTCCACCTTCCGGGAGCGGTTAGAACCTTGCCCTGGCTCACGGCCACTGGAGATTCGGGCAACAGTGGCCTGACGCGCTCCCACACCTCGGCTCCATAGGAGTCCGGTCGTGCGGGAACTGGCAAGCCCTCGCCGGTCATCTCCAGCGTCCGGCACAGGGCGTCGTAGCGGGCACGCAGATCAGCGGAGCCGGCGAGGAGATTGTCGATCTCCTCCGCGCCTTCCGCCTCGCCGTAGAAATAGAGGATCAGGTCGTCGTCGTGGAGCTGTTTCATAGGAGAACCTCGCGGCCCGTTCTGGGCGCCCGCCTGTCGATCAGCGGCTCCAACACCCGGCGCAGCTTCTTGACTGCCCGGAAGATGGCCTGTTTGCCGGCGTTTTCCCGCACGCCGAGGACGCCGCAGATCTCGGCGATCGAACGCCCTTCGAAGTGGCGAAGGACGAAAGCCGCCCGCTCGACCGCAGTGAGGGCGGTCAGAGCGCCGCGCACGGCGCGTTCGATCTCGTCGGAGAAGGCATGCCGGTCCGGTCCCGGGGCGTGGGACGGCAGGGGCGCCATCTCGCCTGCCTCGCCCCATTCCTGGTGCGACCGCTGGCGCTGGTGCTTGCGCAGGATCTCGATGGCGGTGTTGACGGCGATCCGGAAGAGCCAGGTCCGGAATTGCGCCCGGTCGTCGAAGCGGTCGAGCGCGCGGTAGGTGCGCAGGAACGTCTCCTGCACCGCGTCCTCGGCGCTGGGCACGTCGCCGACGATCCGGTAAGCCACGCGGAAGAGCTGCGCGCTGTAGCGCTCCACCAGCGTCCGGAACGCCTCGGCGTCCCCGGCCCGGGTTCGTTCCACGAGGATGGCGTCGTCGGAATCCATGCGACTGGTTAGACGAGAGGGGGCCGGCGCCGGTTAGCTTGATGCTCCGCGACGCCGCCCCCGCGAGGCCGGGCCGTGCGCTGGCAGCCGGCTACACCTTGCCGGCTTCAACGGCCGCGCGCACGGCGCGGATGTCCTCGTCGAGGGTGCGGTCGGCGAGGAGCGGCGGGACGAGCTCGCGGACGAGGAGGTAGGCGCGGCGGGTGCCTTCTCCCAGGTGGGCGGCGATCGGCTCGCGGCGCTCCGGGGCGACCCGCGCGGCAAAGTCCCGGGCTTCCTGTTCGGCGCTCTCCCAGTCGGGAAGGACGTCGAGGACGGACGGCCCTTCCCACTCGCGGGGCGAGCGCGGATCGATGTCCATCGCGACCCGCCACTCCACGGCCTGGGCCGCCACCAGGAGCTCGATCGCTACGACCGCCTGCACGCCGCGCAAGACGGTGCGCAGCTTGCGGGCGGCGATGGTGGACATGGCGTTGTGGTCCTCGGAGTTGGCGGAGGTGGGGATGGAGTCGACGGAGGCAGGATGGGTGAGGACCTTGTTCTCGGAGACGATGCTCGCCGCGGTGTACTGCGCCAGCATGTAGCCGGAGTTGACGCCGCGCTTCGGAATCAGGTTCGAGGGCAGGTTGCGGCTCTGTTTCGAGTCCAGCAGCATCTGGATCCGCCGCTCGGCGATGTTCGCCAGCTCGGCCACCGCGATGGCCAGGAAGTCGGCGGCCATGCCGATGGGCTCGCCGTGGAAGTTCCCCGCCGAGTAGCCGGCCCGCTGGCTGCCGCGGTAGCCCGCCGGCCAGTTCGCCTCGAACTCGAAGTCGAACGGGGGCGTGGCATCGGCCGGAAAGAAGAGCGGGTTGTCGGTGGCGGCGTTGAGCTCCGTCTCCGCCACCGTGCGAGCGTAGGCGATGGCATCCTGGGCGGCGCCGTGGACGGCGGGCGCGCAGCGCAGGGAATAGACGTCCTGCACGGCGCCCGCCTTCTCGACGAGGCGGCTCCCCTGGATCAGGGCGCGGACCGCGGCGGCGCTCGCCATCTGGCCGGCGTGACCCCGGGCCGCATGCACCCGCGGATCGAAGGCGCGGGCGCAGCCGCAGACCGCCTCCAGGCTGAGCGCCGCGGCCGTGTCCGCCGCACGCGCCGTGCTCTCGGCGTCGTGGACGGCGAGCGCCAGGAGCGCGGTCGAGAAGGCGGTGCCGTTGTTGAGGGAAAGGCCTTCCTTATAAGAAGGCTGCGCCGCCTCCATCCCCAGGTCCTCGGTGAGCTGCGCGAGACCGCTGCGGCGAGGGCGCGGACGCGCTCCGAGGTCGCCCGGCTCCCGCACCACCGTCCAGCTCCCCTCCCCGAGCAGCACGACGAACAGGTGGGACAGCGGGCAGAGGTCGCCGCTCGAGCCCACGGAGCCATGGATCGGCACGCGCGGCACGATCCCGCGGTTGACCATGGCCTCCAGAGTGCGCACCAGCTCGACGCGGACGCCCGAGTGCCCCTTCAAGAAGGCGTTCAGGCGGATGATCAGGACGGCCCGCACCACGTCCGCCTCGTAATAGCTCGCCGGATTGTCCGGGTCGGCGTCGGCGCCGGCGCCGGCGGCGTGGGAGAGGAGGATGTTGCGCTGTAGCAGCTCGAGCTGGTCGGGCGCGACGGGGATGTTCTTGAACTCGCCGAAGCCGGTGGTGACGCCGTACTCGAAGACCGGATGCGCCTCCTCGCCGCGCTGGAGCCGCGCGAAGTCCTCCTGGTAACGGCGGGTCAGCGCCGCGATCTGCTCCCGGCCCTCCCGCACGCGGACGAGGGCCTCCTCGGCGATGCGCACCGGGACCCGCGGATCGCGGGCCACGCGCGCCAGGTCGGCGATCGTCAGAGACGAGCCGTCCAGGACGACTGGCACCCCGCCGATCACCGCGCTCACCGGCCGCTCCCGCCGATCTCGGCGAGCATGGCGCGGACGGTGGCGACCAGCTCGCCGCGCGGCGCTTCCCGCTGGCCCGGCCGGGCCTCCAGCCACTCCTCGCGCCGGGCCAGAGCCTCGGCCTTCCGGCGGCCGACCTCCATGTCTTTCAGGGTGACGACGCCGCGCTCCTTCTCGTTGGAGCCGTAGAGCACGGCGATGGGGACACCCCAGGCGTCGGCGTACTTGAGCTGCTTGCCGGGCCCCTTCTGCGTCCCCAGGTAGAGCTCGGTGGGGATGCCGGCGCGCCGCAGCTCCCAGGTCATCGCCACGTAGTCGGGCTCCAGGGCGGGGTCCATGCGGGTGATCAGCACCTTGGCGGTGCACTTCCGCGTCCCCACCCGCTCCAGGTGGGCGAGGGCGGCGAGCAGGCGATCGACGCCCATCGAGGCCCCCACCGCCGGCACGCGCTCACCCAGGAAGCGCATCACGAGGCCGTCGTAGCGCCCGCCGCCGAACACGGAGCCGAACTGCGGCGCGTCGAGCAGCACGGCCTCGAACACCGGGCCGGTGTAGTAGGCGAGGCCGCGGGCGATCGAGACGTCGAGCGAGACCTGGTCGTCGCCATAGCCGAGAGCGTAGAGGTGATTCGAGATCGTCTCGACGAGCCCGATCTCCTTGGCCGCCCCGTCGGTGTCTGCGACATCCGCGAAGGTCTCACGGAGCTCGGCGAGCGTCTCCCGGCGGTCGTCGGAGCGGATCTGGAGGAAGCGCTCGATCTTGTCCACCTGGTCGTGGGAAAGGCCGAGGCCGCGGATGGTGTCCCCCGAGGCGTCGACGTAGCCCTCGGTCAGCTCGAGGCGGACCTTCTTCATGCCCACTTTGTCCAGCTTGTCGAGGACCCGGAAGACGTCCACCGACCGCTCCTGCGGGATGCCCGCGAACGCCAGCAGGGTATTGAGGATGCCGCGGCTGGAGAAGCGCACGCGGAACGGCCCCACCTTCAACGCCGTCAGCGAGTCGCACATGCCGGCCATCACCTCGGTGTCGGCGATCTCGGATTCGGTGCCCACGGAGTCGAGGTCGAACTGGGTGAACTCGCGGTAACGCCCCTTGTCGGGCTTGTCGGCGCGCCAGACGGGAGCCACCTGATAGCGGCGGAAGGGCCGCGGCAGGTCCCGGTACTGGGCGATGACACGGGCGAGCGGCACGGTCAGGTCGAAGCGCAGGCCGAGCTCTTCCTCCTCCGGGTTGCTCACCGTGAAGATCGACTGCGCCGTCTCCTGCCCGGCCGAGGAGCCGCGCAGCACGTCGAGGTATTCGATGGCGGGGGTGGCGAGGGGCACGAACCCATAGAGCTCGTAGACGCCGCGCACAGTGTCGATCATCCACTGGCGGGCCAGCATCTGGTCGGGCAGGAGATCTCGCAGGCCGCGCGAGACGCGCGCTTCCACGTTGCCTGTCATGGGGACGTCCTCCAGCGAACGGCTGGTTACTCTCAGAAGGGATGGTACCGGTGTCCGGACTTGAACCGGAGACCTCCTGATCCACAGTCAGGCGCTCTTGCCAACTGAGCTACACCGGCCCAGAGACGGAAGATCCTAAGGGTTGAGGCTCCGGTTGTCAAAACTACCGCGCCACCAGAAGATGCGACGCGAAGCGCCGGGCGGCGTCCATCCACGTCCGCCGCAGCTCGAGCCCGGTGCGGGCGGCGAGGTCGGCGATCTGGGGGAGATCGAACTTGTACGAGCTTTCGGTGTGAATGGTCTCCCCTGCCGCGAAGCCGACCTCGAGACCGAGGCAGCGGATGGGCACGATCTGGTCGCGGCGGCTCTCCAGGTGCATCTCGATCCGCCCCTTCTGCCGGTCGTAGCGCGCCCGGTGGCGGAAGGTCGAGAGGTCGATGCCGCCGCCCAGCTCGCGGTTGATGCGCACCAGGAGATTGCGGTTGAAGGCGGCGGTCACCCCGAGCGCATCGTCGTAGGCGGCAAGGAGGACCTCTTCGTCCTTCTTGAGGTCGGTGCCGAGCAGCAGGCCGTCGCCCGGGCGCAGCAGGGCGCGGATGTCGCGCAGCAGATCGATGCGCTCCGCCGGGTCCAGGTTGCCGACCGTCGAGCCCAGGAAGAGGGCGAGCGTGCGATTCACGCCCGGCGGGAGCGGCTCGTGGCGCAGGGAGCGCAGAGCCGCGTGGTAGTCGGCGACATAGGCGGTGATGCGCAGCTCCGGATAGGCGACGAGCAGGCGGTCGCCGCTCTGCTCGACGGCGCTCTTCGAGATGTCGATCGGCAGGTAGTCGAGCTCCTCCTGGCGGGACAGCACGGCCTCGATCAGGAGGCGCGTCTTCTGGGCGTCGCCGCTCCCCAGCTCGATGATGCGCAGGCGGCCGTCGAGGGCGGCGGCGATCTCGCCGGCGTGGTCGCGGAAGATCTCGGCCTCGGCGCGCGTCAGGTAGTACTCGGGCAGCTCGCAGATCGCCTCGAAGAGCCGCGATCCCAGGGCGTCGTAGAAGTACTTCGGATGGAGCGTCTTGGGCGAGGCGGTCAGGCCCCGGCGGACGTCCTCGGCGAAGCTCCCGGCGTGGGGGTGGGCCTCCAGGCGGAGCTGGAAGCGGAGGTCGGCTGCGACATCGGCTGCGGAGACGGCTGGCTCGGAGATCATGTTCCGCCTTCCCGAAAGGAAGTCATGGAAAAAGATACGTGGATCGGTGCCTCTCCGGGCAACGGAGCGCCATGGTAGCATCCCCTGCGCCCACGACTGAGGAGCCAGGTGCATGAGCGACCAGGAACGAGAGACTCTGGAGATCGACGTCGTCTTCGTCGGCGCCGGACCGGCGAGCCTGGCGGGGGCCATCCACCTCGCCCGCCTGCTCCGCGAGCACAACGCCGGAGCCGCCCAATCCGGTGGCAAGACGCTGGAAGTCTCGATCGCCGTCCTGGAGAAGGGGCGCGAGATCGGCAGCCACGCCCTCTCCGGAGCCGTCATCGATCCCCGCGCCTTGCGCGAGCTCTTCCCCGGCACGTGGGAGTCCGCGCCGTTCGAAGGCAGGGTGGAGCACGAGGAGGTGCTCCTCCTCACCGCGCAGCACGCCCTTTCGGTGCCCATCCCGCCACCGCTCGAAAACGAAGGGAACTACGTCGCCTCCCTGGGCCGGCTCCTCAAGTGGATGGCGCCCCAGGCCGAGGAGGCCGGGGTGGACATCTTCTACGAGTTCCCCGCCGCCCGCGCCCTGGTGGAGGACGGCCGGGTGGTGGGCGTGCGCACGGCTGACCGCGGGGTTTCCCACACCGGCGAAAAGAAAGCAAACTACGAGCCAGGAGTGGACATCCGGGCGCAGGTGGTGGTGCTCGGCGAGGGTCCCCGCGGCACCTTGGTCAAGCAGCTCGATGCCGAGCTCGGCCTGTCGGAGGGCAAGAACCCCCAGGTTTACGCCCTCGGCTTGAAGGAAGTGTGGGATCTGCCGCCGGGGCGCATCGCGCCGGGCCAAGTGACCCACACCCTGGGCTGGCCGCTCGATTCCCACACTTTCGGCGGCGGCTTCCTCTACGGGATGCAGAACGACCAGGCGATCGTCGGCCTGGTGGTCGGCCTCGACTACAAGAACCCGCTCTTCGATCCCCATCTCGAATTCCAGCGCCTGAAGACGCACCCGCGGATCGCCGGGATCCTCGCCGGCGGCAAGATGGCGTTCTACGGCGCCAAGGCCCTGCCCGAGGGCGGTTGGTGGTCGCTTCCCCGCCTCGCCGGCGACGGCTTCCTGATCATCGGCGACTCGGCGGGCCTCCTGAACGGCGAACGGCTCAAAGGGATCCACCTGGGGATGAAGTCGGGGATGCTGGCCGCCGAGACGATCTTCGCGGCGCTCCAGGCTGGCGGGGTCACGAAAGAGCGGCTGGCCCTCTACCCCGAGAAAGTCGACGCGAGCTGGATCAAGGAGGAGATGTTCCCGGCGCGCAACTTCCACCAGGCCTTCGACCACGGCTTCCTGGCCGGGATGGTCCAGGCCGGCGTCGGCATGGTGACGAACGGCCGCGGCTGGGGGATCTTCGACCGCCTGGAGACCCGGCCCGGTCACGAGCGGATGGTCAAGCTCGACACGCCGGAGGGACGGCCCATGAAGCCGGGCGCGCCGCTCAAGGCGCCCGTCCAGTCAGACACTCAGCTCGTCTTCGACCGCCTCGCCGACGTCTACCACTCCGGGACCGGCCACGAAGAGGACCAGCCGGTCCACCTCCTTGTGGCGGACACCGACATCTGCATCTACCAGTGCGCGGTGGAGTACGCCAACCCCTGCCAACGCTTCTGCCCCGCTGCCGTCTACGAGATGACGCCCGATCCGGCCTCGCCCACCGGCCAGCGGCTGCAGATCAACGCCAGCAACTGCGTGCACTGCAAGACCTGCGACATCATGGACCCCTACGGCATCATCACCTGGGTCCCGCCCGAAGGCGGCGGCGGCCCCAACTACAGCAAGATGTAGGGGAGCGCTTGCCAATGCTCGACAAGTTGACGAAAGAGCTCTTCACATCCCTGGTGGGCAGCGCGTTCCACGTCCGTCTGAACCCGCAGGAGACGGTGGAGCTCAAGCTCGCCGAGGTCAACGGCTGGCCCGACCACGAAGGACCGCGCCGCGAGCCCTTCTCCCTGATCTTCCACGGCGCTCACCGCTTCGTGCTGCCGCAGCGGGTCTATGCGATCGAGCACCAGGACTTCGAGACGATGGAGATCTTCCTGGTTCCGCTCGGTCCGGATGGGCAGGGGATGCGCTACGAGGCCGTGTTCAACTAGGTCGAAAGAGGTCCGGGCGCGCGTTCCATCAGGTGGTAGACCCCCTTGTCGACGATCGGCACGAAGCCCAGGCGCTCATAGAGGCGCAGGGCGGGGTTGTTCTTCTCGACGTGGATGCGCAGCGGCTTCCCCACCGCCATGGACTCCGCGATCAGCTCGTGCAGCAGACCGCTGCCGATCCCAGCGTTGCGGTGCTCCGGCAAGAGCGCGATGTCGACAAGGCGGATCTCCTTCTCCCTCCGATGGACGTACAGGCGGCCGGCCGAGACCCCGTTGTGCTCGATGACCAGCCACGCGGCGCCCGGATAGTTCGCCTGGTAATAGGCGTGCTGCGCCTCGAACTGAGAGCGGCAGAACGCGAGCTTCTGCTCGTCCGGCCAGTCGACCGGAGCCAGCTCCTCCCACCGGGTGCTCGTATACACCCGGCAGAGGAAATCCATGTCCTCGTCGCGGATCGGGCGGAGGGTGACGCCGGGGACCGATGTCTGCACGGCCTCTATTCTGCCGCGATCGGCTCCACGCTGACTACCACCGAGCAGAGCGCGGACTTCTTGGAACGCTGTTTGGCGCCGGGAAGGTCGGTCGCCGCATCCCAGACCCCGGGACGAACGCCGAGGACATAGATCCCGCGCTGCAGCTTCGGGCGGCCCTGCTGCCAGTCGGCGGTGAAGCTGGTCTGGAAGAACCGCTGGACGGGGACCGCGCCCACCAGACAGACCGTGCGCATCGCGACGTCGAGCCGGCCGTCGAGACCGAGCGGCACGCGGAACGAGACCGGGGGCGACGGCATGAAGCTGGAACGCCCCCGGAAGCTCCACGCCTGATAGCGTGCCGGCACCGGACGCTCGGGATCGGGAGCCGGGAACAAGACATCCAGATCGATCGCTTCGACGCCCTTGCAGTCCGCCGGCTCGGTGGGATAGATCCCATGCACCGTGAGCTTCACATCGCCCCCCGCGAGGCGCTGGTCTCCCAGCGGAAGCTCCACCGCCGGCAGCACCGGCAGCGAGCCGGCCTCCGCGGCGGACATCCGCTTGGGGATGCTCCAGGTCATGTGATCATAGTGAAGAGAAAGCTGATCGCTCCCCTCCAGAAAACCGACGGACATCGGTTCGACGGTGGCGGCCGGAGCCTGTGCCGCCTGCGCCAGCCCTCCGACCCAAGGGAGCGCGGCCCCCGCCGCGCCGAGGGCCAGGAAATGCCGCCGCGTCAGAGGCCTGCGCACCTCGTTCTGCGGGCTCATGGATCTCTCCTCCCATCCCGGTCAATGTATCGAAGAATAGATCCATGGAGATTAACACAGGAATCGATCGGACGAGACCCGACATCTCGGTCCGCTGTCGAGAATTTCAGACTGAGGAAGAGAAGTGCAGACTGCGGGCGGACCGGACAGCGTGAACGCGGTCCGCCCGGAACGGGCGCTCAGGTGCGCGGCGGGTAGACGCCCTGGAGGGCGATGCAGAAGTTGAGCGTCAGGTACGGTTGCATGTTGTTGTGCGGCTGATCGCCGCCGGCGGGGGCGACGGCGTTGTCAGAGAGCTGTGTAAGCGTCAGGGTGGTCGTATACATGCCGATGCCGACGCCGCCGCCGAAAAGCTGCCCCACAGGCGATCCGGTGAGCGCATCGGCCGCGGACACGGTCCAAGCGTGAGAGTGGGACGGGATCTCAGACTCGAGCAGGCTCACCGTATCCGAGCCGCCAGTCTCTCCCAGGTCGTGCAAGGAGAGCCCGGGGCCCTGCCCGGGATGCATGGGAGCGTTCCCCTGCATGTTCGGCAGCGCAAAATTGGACTTGCCATCTCCACCATAGGTCGTCCCCAGAAGAGAGAACAACGCGGTGTTCTGAGAGAGCGGCAGGATCTGGCCATCGCAGAACGCCCAGCCCTTGGGCGCAAAGTTGAAGGGAAAGATGCGAATCTCGGCGACGAAAGGATCCATGGTTTCTCCTAAGTCTGAGACGGGAAGATCCCGAACAGCGAAATGATGAAATCCACGCAGAGATAGGGCTGAAAGTTGTTGTGCGGCTGGCTTCCCCCGACCGAGCTGATGGCGTTCGGGCTCAGGTTGATCCGGGGGGCGTCGGAGCCGTAGGGGAAGACGCCAAAGACGTTGTTGACAGCGCCGAGGTTGCTCGTGGGGCTGGTGCTCGCCGCCGTATTCGAGGTCCCCAGGAAGGGGTGGCTGTGCGCCGGGATCTGCGACACCGTCAAGGTCACCTCTTCCACTCCACCGGTCTCGGCGAGCGTGAAGCCGTTTCCAAAGTGGAGTGGGATGCGGCCGCGGAGGTCCGGAAGCGCGAAGGTGCTCTGCCCGTCTCCACCGTAGGTGGTCCCGATCAGATTGAAGAGCGTCTCGTACTCCGAAATCGGGAGGAGCTGCCCCTCGCAGAACATCCAGCCGGCGGGGGCGAAATTCCCGGCAAACATGCGGATCTCACCAACATAAGGTTGTGCCATTGGGTGGTCTCCTTAGGTCTGGCTCGGGAAGATGCCCTGCAGGGCGATGCTGAAGTTGAGGACCAGGAACGGCTGCATGTTGATGTGCGCCTGTGAGCCGCCGACGTTGGCCACCGCGTTCGGAGCCATCGCCTGGAGGTTGGACGCGGTCGCATAGAGGCTCTGCACGGTCGACTTTCCCAGCATGGAGGTCGTCGTCGGAGTGGTCGCGTTTCCATCCGCCGTAGAGGCGTTAGCGACATGAGTATGGGTCGGGATCTCCGCGATGCTCAGCGTGTGTCCCTGCTCGCCGCCCCGTTCACCCAGCGTATGGCCGCTCCCCATGTGGATCGGCGTCCGGCCCTGGAGATTGGGCAGTCCGAAGTTCACACGCCCATCGCCTCCATAGGTGGTGCCCAGGAGGGAGAAGAGCGCCTGGTTCTGGTTGATCGGCAAGAGTTGGCCGTCGCACAGCGCCCAGCCCTTCGGCGGAAAGCCGAAGCTCATGATCCGAATCTCTGACAAAAATGGTTCAGCCATCAGCATCCCCCTAAAAGAGTGCCCGCCCCGTTCATGGCAGTGAGCAACTGGTAAACCCGCTCGTCGCCGAGGTGAGGATGGTGCCTCCTCCGGCGGGGTTGAGCCCGTCAACATAGCTCTCAACTCCAGGCGAAGATGTGGCAGCCATCCCGTTGACACCGAAGGCATTCGTCGTCGCCACAGTCCCTTCCTTGCGCAGCCCGATGCCGAGGTTGCCGCCGCTCCCGGCGCTGGTGTTGCCGGAGATATTCAAGCAGACGGTGGTGTTGGTGCCGGCCGCTGACGGCGTGCCCGAGTTGACCTGGATGCCGGTCCGGACACCGGAGAGCGGCGCCGCGAGGGTGTTGTTCTGAACCTTGATCCGCGCGGTGCCGTTCGAGTTGAGAGCTCCCGTAAAGATGTCGTTGCCATCGCAGGCGCTGACGTTGTTGCCGGTGATGGTGGCCGTCAGGTCGGGCGTGTCGCTGGCGGCGAGCGTCCGGTCGACCCCAACCGAAATGCACCGCGAAGCCACGATGTTGTTGGCCACCATGACGTTGTTCGCCACGTTGCAGGTCGCGGTCGACATGCCGAGGACGGTGCAGGCGGCGCCGGAGCCCTTGAAGTTGGTCAGCGGGTTCGCGACGGTGCCGTTGCTCGACAGGTCGAAGTTGGCCTGGCTGCGGCTCGCTCCGTTGCCACCGGTTACCGAGACGGCGATCGCATTCGAGCCCATCTTGTTCGCGGACGACTGCCCCTTGATGGTGTTACTCGTGACGCTGACGTTGTTCGCGGTGGCGGGTGTACCGCAAATGCCTCCGGACCCCGAGGCGTTCGGGTTGCCGCAGTTGATCAGGATTCCGCTGGCGCTCGGGAAGTTGCTGATGGTGTTCGTGCTCAGCGTGGCCTTGGTGATGTTGGCCACCGTCGTGGCCGAGCCCGAGGCCTGGAGCCGGATGCCCGAGCCAAGCGAGCTCGCAGCAGTCGTGCTGCTCGTCAGCGTGTTGCCGGTCAGCGTGACGTTGCTCAACGTGCCGTTGAAGTTGAGGATGTCGATGCCGTGGTAGAGCGAGTTGGTCAGCGTGTTTCCTGTGATCGTTACCGTCCCCGAGACGTTGTTCTCCGTCCCTGCCGCGCTGGTGTTGAAGGCGATGTTCGATTCGTCGGTTCCACCACCGGTCCCCGAGTTGTTGACCGTGCCGTTGGTGAACGTGAAGTTCGTCACCGTTGTCCCCTTGACGCCGCTGCCCGAGGTGTTCTGGATGTTCATCCGGTCGAACGACGGGCTGAGCGTCGAGGTGAGCGAGATGCCGTGGCTCGTCGTGTTCTGAATCGTGCCGCCCGACGCCGCCGCTCCTGTGCCAAGGACGCTGAGGCTACCGCTCGCACCCGTGTTGTTCAGCACGATACCGCTCGGGGCACCGTTCGCCGAGATGCTCTGGAACTTCAAGCCCGAGGCGCCGATCGTCGTGTTCGCCACGTTGAGCGCCGTCCCAGTCGTCGAGGTGAGCGTGCTGGTGGTATTCGTCGCCGTCACCGTGCCACCGCTGGTAGCCGCCGGCCCGGCGCCCGTCGCGTTGAAGGCGGTGTTGCTGCCGCTGCTCAGGGTCAACGCGCCGGTGAAGCTGATCGTCGACCCGGTGTTGCTGGTGAGGTCGACGCCCTTGCCGCCCGTCGTGTTGATCGTACCGGCGTAACTGATCGTCGCGTTGCTGCTGCCCACCTGGAAGCCGGTTCCTGCCGAGTTCGTGATACCTCCCGCTGCGGCCGAGAACGTTCCGGTGACGCTGTTGAAGGCGGCGCCGGTGGTCGCCGTGCTGATGGAGCTGTTGATCGACTGCCAGATGAAGTTGTTCATCGCCACGGTCGAGAGGTCCACCGCCGGGCCGCCGTTGGACGTAACGTTGGCCACCGGAGAGACGACGCCGGGGAAGCCGATCCGGAAGCCCGCCGAGCCGGTGTAAGCCGTCGTGCCGGAAGCGCGCAGGCCGGCGCCGCCGTCGGCGAAGATGTCGAGGTCGGTGAACCCGAGATCGCCTGCAACGTTCGTCAACACCATGCCCGAAGCACCCACGCCGTTCCCGACCCCTGAGGCACCGATGACCGTCGAGCCGCCGGATACCTGGTCGAAGCTCCCCCCGGGCACGTTGTCGAACTTCGCGGAGGTCACCAGGATGCCGGAGCCCACCGTGCTGCCGCTCACTGCGTTGTTCGCAAAGTTGGTGATGGTCGTCGTGCCGGCGGCCGAGCCGTCGATCACGATGCCCGAGGCTCCGGACTGCACCGTGTTGTCGTGGACGGAGAGCACGAGAGATCCGGCTCCGGCCGCCGTCCGCGCGTCGAGGGCGTTGGCGGCGCTGGAGATCGTGTTGGTCGACGAGGTGACGGTGACGGTGCCGGCCGCGTTGGTGGTCGTGGAGACGCCGATTCCGGTTGAAGTCACCGTGTCGTTCTGCACCGTCGCGGTGTAGGCACCCGTGGTGCTCGCGCTGAGGTTGATGCCCTTGCCGGTGGCGCCGCGGATGTTGTCGTTGCTGATCGTAATATTCATTCCGTTGGCGCCGGTGGCGGTGACGGAGATCGCGTTCGATGTAGCACCGGTCGCCTCGAAGTCGAGCCCACGGATTTCGGTGCTGCCGGGGCTGGCCGTCGTCGCCGGGACGGTGACCACGTCGACGCTCGCGGTGGCCGTGCGGAGCCGCGGCTGGTTGGAGGCGTTCACCAACTTGCCAAAGCTGGGCACGATGAGGTCGATCCCCTGGCCCCAGAGCTTCTGGCCGTCCTTGAGCGCGAGAGGAGCCGCGGTGGTGAGCGGCGCCGTGCCGGTGGTGCCCTCGAAGATATAGATGAAATCGCCGGGGTTCGTGGTCGCCGCGTTGAGCGCCGTAATGGTGTCGAACGCGTTGGTCGACCGGCCGTCACCTCCCGCCGGATTGTTCGCGTCGTTGTCGTTACGGACGTACCAGACCCGCGGGCCGACCGTGATGTTGATGGTGCCGGTCGACGGCGTCACGCTGTCGGTCACCTGATAGGTGAAGGAGTCGACGCCGGTGAAGCCGGCCGGCGGCACGTAGGTGAACGCGCCGTTCGTGTTGATGATGCTGTAGCTGCCGCCGTTCACGGAGGAACCCGAGGCGACGACGATGGTCGGCGCCGAGGGGCCGTCCGGATCGCTGAACGGACCCGCCTTGGTGTCGATGCTCTGCGCGTCGGACCAGGAGGCGACCCCCGGGAGCGTGGCGCCGGCCACGTGGAGTTGTGTGTTGCCCGGGGTGGTGTAGGTGATCGGGTTGGTGGTCGGAACGGGCGGATCGTTGACACAGGTCACCAACACCGAAACCGTCGCCGTGGAGCTGCCCGGCGTCAGGGTGTACGTAAACGTATCGGGGGTCGTCCCTGGCGGGTTATTGCAGTAGTTGGCATTGGGCTTATAGGTCAGCCCGGTGCCGCCGCCCGTGATCACGACGACACCGTTTGCCGGCTGGGTCACCGACGCGATGCTCTTCGGACCGCCGTCGACGTCCGTATCGTTTGCCAACACGTTGATCGCCGTCGCCGGATCGTCTTCCGTCACCGTCGCCGCGTCGTTGACCGCCACCGGCGGATCGTCCACGCACGTCACCGTCACCGTCACCGTCGCCGTCGAGCTGCCTGGCGTCAACGTGTAGGTGAACGTGTCGAGCGTCGTGCCTGGAGGGTTGTTGCAGTAGTTCGCGTTCGGTTTATAGGTCAGGCCCGTGCCGCCGCCGGTGATCACCACCACACCATTGGCCGGCTGCGTCACCGAGCCGATGCTCTTCGGACCACCGTCGACGTCCGTGTCGTTCGCCAGAACGTTGATCGCCGTCGCCGGATCGTCTTCCGTCACCGTTGCCGAGTCGTTGACCGCCACCGGCGGATCGTCGACGCAGGTCACCGTCACCGTCACCGTCGCCGTCGAGCTGCCCGGCGTCAACGTGTAGGTGAAGGTGTCGAGCGTCGTCCCCGGCGGGTTGTTGCAGTAGTTCGCATTCGGCTTGTAGGTCAGCCCCGTGCCACCGCCCGTGATGACCACTACTCCATTGGCCGGCTGCGTGACCGACGCGATGCTCTTCGGACCGCCATCCACGTCGGTGTCGTTGGCCAGGACGTTGATCGCCGTTGCCGGATCGTCCTCGGTGACCGTCGCCGAGTCGTTGACCGCCACCGGCGGATCGTCGACGCAGGTCACCGTCACCGTCACCGTCGCTGTGGAGCCGCCCGGCGTGAGCGTGTAGGTGAACGTGTCGAGCGTGGTGCCCGGAGGGTTGTTGCAGTAGTTCGCGTTGGGCTTGTAGGTCAGCCCCGTGCCGCCGCCGGTGATCACCACCACACCATTGGCCGGCTGCGTCACCGACGCGATGCTCTTCGGACCACCGTCCGGATCCGTGTCGTTCGCCAGCACGTTGATCGCCGTCGCCGGATCGTCTTCGGTCACCGTCGCCGCGTCGTTGACCGCCGTCGGCGGCGTATCGCAGGTGACCTTCACCGACACCGTCGCCGTCGAGCTGCCCGGCGTCAGCGTGTAGGTGAAGGTGTCGGGCGTCGTCCCCGGAGGGGTGTTGCAGTAGCCCGTGTTCGGCTGATAGGTCAGGCCCGCGCCACCGCCGGTGATCACCACAGACCCGTTTGCCGGCTGCGTCACCGAACCGATGCTCCGGGGACCACCGTCGATGTCTGTGTCATTGATCAGCACGTCGATCGCCGTTGCCGGAGCGCTCTGGGCCACCGTCGCCGTGTCGTCGACCGCAACCGGCGGATCGTCCACACAGGTCACGGCGACCGATACCGTGGCCGAAGAGCCGCCTGGCGAGAGCGTATAGGTGAAGGTGTCCGGCGAGGTCCTCGTCGGCGAGCCGGAGAGCGTGAGATCGGACACCGAGAACTGGCCCGCGGAGAAGGTGAAGATCCGCACTTCATCGACTTCGCCGTCGAAAAACTCACTGCCCGCCAGGTTGCCGCCGATCATCATGCCGCCGGAGGAAGCCAGGGCGGGCGTGTTGGGGACCGCCGCGGATGTCGAGACGGCGTAACCGTTGACGTAGAAGGTGGCCGTTCCGCTCTGGCGCACGAGCGCCAGGTGGGTCCAGACGCCTGCTACGACGGGGGCCAGCCCGGCGCTGGAAACGCCGCCGAAGCTGTAGCCGTACTTGCCGCCGATCCGGACCAGGCCCCAGCCCGACGCCGCAGTGCTGCCGTTGTAGGCGATCACCGCGTTGCCGGTGACGCTGCCGTTCGAGCGCACCCAGGCCTCGATGCCGAAGTTGTCGACCGCGGTCGAGGCAAGAGTACCAGCGGCGTACGAGTCGCTCGTCCCGTTGAAGCTCATGGACAGGGTGCTCGCGACGGCTGGCGGGGTCGTCCCGGAATAGGCCGGGCTGCCGACACGCGGCAGGTTCACGCCACCCACCAGGGCCACGGTGGGATCGTCGCCGGTGTTCCCCGCAGCGGCGCCAGGATCGTTCTCACCGAGGCGGTACTGCGCCGCGGTGGTGACGTTGGTCTGGCAGTAGTTGGCATTCGGCGTGTAGTCCACGCCGGTGCCGCCGCCGGTGATCGCCACCGAGCCGTTCACCGGCTGGGTCACCGAGGCGACGCTCTTCGGACCGCCGTCGATGTCGGTGTCGTTCGCCAGCACGTCGATTGCGTTGGCGCCCGAATCCTCGTTGACCGTCGCCGTGTCGTTGACCGCCACCGGCGGGTCGTCCACGCAGGTCACGGTCACCGACACCGTCGCCGTCGAGCTCCCCGGCGTCAACGTGTAAGTGAAGGTATCGGGCGTCGTCCCCGGCGGGTTGTTGCAGTAGTTCGCATTCGGCTGATAGGTAAGTCCGGTGCCACCGCCGGTGATCACCACCGACCCGTTGGCCGGCTGCGTCACCGAGGCGATGCTCTTCGGGCCACCGTCGATGTCGGTGTCGTTGGCCAGCACGTCGACGGCCGTCGCCGGATCGTCCTCCGACACAGTGGCGCTGTCGTTGACCGCCACCGGCGGGTCGTCCACGCAGGTCACTGTCACCGTTACCGTGGCCGTCGAGCTCCCGGGAGTCAGCGTGTAGGTGAAGGTGTCGAGCGTCGTCCCTGGTGGGTTGTTGCAGTAGTTGGCATTCGGCTGATAAGTCAGCCCCGTCCCGCCGCCCGTGATGACCACCGACCCGTTGGCCGGCTGCGTCACCGAGGCGATGCTCTTCGGGCCACCGTCGATGTCGGTGTCGTTGGCCAGCACGTTGATCGCCGTCGCCGGATCGTCCTCTGTGACCGTCGCGCTGTCGTTGACCGCCACCGGCGGATCGTCGACACAGGTCACCGTCACGGACACCGTGGCCGTCGAGCTGCCCGGCGTCAGCGTGTAGGTGAATGTGTCGGGAGTCGTCCCCGGCGGGTTGTTGCAGTAGTTCGCATTCGGCTGATAGGTCAATCCAGTGCCACCGCCCGTGATCACCACCGACCCGTTGGCCGGCTGCGTCACCGAGGCGATGCTCTTCGGGCCACCGTCGACGTCGGTGTCGTTCGCCAGCACGTTGATCGCCGTGGCCGGATCGTCCTCTGTGACGGTCGCGCTGTCGTCGACCGCCACTGGTGGATCGTCGACCGGCGTGACGTTGACCGTCGTGGTCGCCGTATTGCTGGTCGCGGTCCCGTCGTTGGCGGAGAATGCCACGTCGCGCGGTGTCGTGCCCGGGTTCTGTGAGCTGTCGCTGTAGGTCACCGAACGCAGACAGGTCTGGTAGGTGGCGAGCGGCTGGACGCCGGTGATGCTCAGGATGTTGAGGCCAGGCGTCACGGTGAGGCCGGCACAGCTCGTCGCCGCGAGCACTTCCGCCGCGCCGTCTTGCGGGTTAGTGATCAACACTGTCGCGGAAGCGAGCGTGGTGCTCGAGGGGTCCACGATGGTGAGCCCCGGGTCCACGACCACGGCGGGGCCGTCTTCGGTGAAGGTCGGCGAGCCGCCGCCGGCCGTCAACAGCGGCCCAGCCTGGAAGAACCCGTTGATATCGATGATCAGATCCACCGTGTCGCTGACTCCGGTCTCGGCCAGAGCCCGGACCCCCTTGACCACGCCACTTGGGCCGTCCTTCGCGAGCTGCACGATGCCGTCGTTGGCCCGCGTTTGGCCCGGCTGGAACGTGATCCGCGTCGTGGCGACGGCGGAGGGCAGATTGGCGTCTCCCGCGCCGACTTTCATCTTCCCGCCGGCAGTGCCGTTGGTGACTGTGATGTTGACGGCGATGGCGGTGGCTTCCGCCGGGACCCCACAGCCGCCGGCTCCGACCACCGGGATGAATCGCGAGACCTGTCCCTGCATGGCCGGCGGGTTGGTGGTCCGGGTGTCGAACACCCGGCAAGGGGTCACTGTGTAGAAGTTGTCCGCCCAACCGGCCTTGGCGCTCAGGAGGAGCGCCGCGGCCAGGAGAAGAAGAGTGAATCGGCTCGGCATCTTGGGATTCATCCTGGTCTCCTGCACGTCAGGCCGGCGGCCGCAAGCCGGTGCGATCAGAGATCGCGCCGTTGCTGAACCATCGACAGCGGCAAAGGTATTCTGTGGAATCGGGCTTTTGCGTGGAGTGGCGACACATGATCGACAAGCTGCACTTGCGCTCTTTCACTGACCCTGCGGCCGCGCCCGAAAGCTCCCGGGCTGAAGTCCGTCTCTCGGAACCGGGTCTGACCGCTCTGCGGCTCGGTGGCAGGAATTTTACACCAAATCGGGGCCGGCGGGAATAAGCGAGATCGCTTCGTTGAAATCTCCCGCCGATCGTAGCCTCGTTCGGCGTCGTGCCAGGTAAACTCTCAGGCACCTTGATCAGCTCGAAACGCAATGCTGTGGCGAGGAGATGACCGATGAAAACTCTGCTTCCATCGCTGCTGGCCGTTACGGCGATCCTCACCCTGGGCGCCGGACGCCCCGCCCTGCCGCCGCCTACGGTCTCGACCTTCTCGATCGTGGCGATCGATCCCGCGAACGGTGACCTGGGGATCGCGGTCGCCTCGCGCTACTTCTCGGTCGGCTCGGTGGTGCCCTGGGCGATGGCGGGCGTGGGCGCGGTGGCGACGCAGGCGAACGTCAACGTCGGCTACGGACCGCAGGCGATCGATCTCCTTCGGCAGGGGCTCACGGCGCAGCAGGTGCTCGCCAAGCTGCTCGCCGACGACACGTTCCCAGGCAAGGACGGCCGCCAGGTGGCCATCGTCGACGCCCACGGGAACGTCGCCGTCTACACAGGGCCGAAAGCGCCCAACTGGGCGGGCGACCGGCAGGGCAAGACCTGGTCGGCGCAGGGGAACATCCTGGTCGGGCCGCAGGTGCCGGAAGCGATGGGCCGGGCGTTCGAGGCGACCAAGGGCGAGCTGGCCGAGCGCCTGTACGCCGCCTTGAAGGCCGGCGACGACGCGGGAGGCGACTCCCGCGGCCACCAGTCGGCTTCCATGCTGGTGGTGCGCAAACAGGGCGGCAGAAACATCAACAACGACCGCTACGTGTCCATCAACGCCGACGACAGCCCGCAGCCCCTCGCGGAGCTGCGGCGGCTGCTCGACCTCAACCTCGCCTACCTCTATGGCGGCGCCGTGGACCGCCTGCTGGAGAAGGGCGATCGCAAGGGCGCTCTCGAAGCCGCGCGGACAGCCGTGCGCTACGGGCCATCCCTCTCCTACGCCCGCACGGACCTCGGCCTCCTCGAGTATCTGAACGGCGACAAGGACGCGGCCCTCCGCGAGCTGCGTGCCGCCCAGGCGGCCGATCCGGGCTTCAAGAAAAGGTTCGAGGCCGCTCTGGAGAGCAGCCCCGAGCTCAAGGCGCTGAAGGACGACAAGGACTTCCTCTCCAGGCTGTTCCCGCCTCCGTAGGGCGGTCCGCCTCGTGCCTTATCGACCGAGCTTGCCGGACCCCTTTCTTTCGCCGACCGATCCCAGGTCGACCATGGCGTTGTCGGCCATCACCACGAACGGCCGCGGCTCGATCGAGAGCCTTCCTTCGCCGTCGTGGCGGACCACCTGCACGGTCCCCATGCCGTAGCCCATGGGTCCGCGGCTGTAGTAGTGCACCCGCAGCTTGTAGGGCGCGGCGGCCTTCTCGGCCGGCGTGGCCACCGCGAAGCATTCCGGTCCGTACCCGGTCGTCACGTCGGCGAACAGCTCGCCGCCCGACTCCAGGGTCCGGTGCCCATAGAAGGCATGCCCGCCCAGGTGGTCGTAGACGTGGAGGTCGACGTCGTTGGCGTCGGTCTCCCAGGTGAGGACGAAGCGGATGGAAGGCTCGCTCTCGATCCGGGCGCGGTGCGCGCTGAGGCGGTCGAGCACTTCCGCGCGCCGGGCCGGCTCGGCGTGCAGCCAGGCGGCCGCGAGCAGGCCCAGGTCCTCCTTGAGGACCCGATCGACGCCGGCGAAGCGCCCGCCCGGATAGTGCTGCTCGAGACCCTTCTCCATCGCCTCGAAAGCCGCTTCGAACCGGCCGGCACGCAGGAGCGCCCAGGCGAGGAGACGATGGCCGGCAGGATGGTCCGGCCGGTCGGCGACGGCCTTCTCATAGGAGTCGATCGCCAGCGCGAGCCCCGGCTCGCCCAGCCGCTCGAGGCGCTCCCCGGCCAGCCGCCGCATGTCGGCCCGGCTCGGGAAGAGGTCGATGAGCGAGCCGTAGGCGCGCGCCGCAGCGGCCTTCTCCCCGGCAGCCTCCCACGCCTCGCCCAGGGCCAGGAGGGCCAGCACGTCGCCCGGCGCCTCCTTGCTCCAGGCCTCGGCGAGGGCGCGGGCCGGCGCCACCTGGCAGGCGGCCAGGCGCTCCATCACCGCAGCGAAACGGCCGCTGTAGGGCGCGGCCCACGTCTCCTTATCCGCAGGGCTGATCCGCCTGCTCTCTGCCTGGGCGGCGATCCTCTCTTGGCCGGCGGGTTCAGGGGCGGCGACCTGCCGGCGCGCTACGCCTGCCTCGGGCACGCCCCCAAAGCCCCCTTCGGTCACGGCAGCCGGCGGGGTCGGCGGATTGACGCGCGGCGCAGCGGGCACTCCTGCAATCACGCCGCCGGGCACTCCACCGACCACGCCGCCTGCCACGCCTCCGGGCACGCCACCTTCGACGCCTCCGGGCACGCCGCCTTCCTCGTCTCCCAGCGCCCTAAGCTCGACCGCGTCGCCCGACTTGGGCGCCGCGAGGTAGCCGAGCGCGTCGAGCGAGGAATCCCGCTGCCGGCGGGCCTCCATCGGGATGTCCGTCCGCGTCCAGACCGGCCGCGAGCGCGCGAGCACGTCCAAGCCGCCCGGACCGACGGTCAGGATGTCGGCGAGAGTCTTCTGATCGAGACCGAAGCGCGCGTAGTCGGCCTCGGACTCCAGCACCAGCATGGCGGTGAACGGGCTCAGCACCCGGTGCTTGACGCTCAGCTCGGCGATCTCCAGCCCGAGAGCCCGCCGCAGGTCGTCGTCCCCGGCATGCGCGGTCTCGCGCAGGTGGACCAGCCGCTCGATGCGGGCCTGGGCCCAGGCCCGCTCGAGGAGTGGCCGCTCGGCGGGCGCCAGCTCGGCGACGGGCACCGGCCGGCCGCCCAGGGAGAGGCGCAGCGGCCGGTCCGCCGGCAGGTCGGCGTAGACCAGCGTCTGGTCACCGGGCTGCGAGCCGTCGAGACTCTCCGGCCAGACCCACGCCGCCCCCTCGATGGCCACCTTGACTCCGGAGCGGCAGGCGAGGGTCAGCCGGCGGGCGATCTCGGCGAGAGGCGCGGCGCCGTCGAGCCGCTGGCCGTCGTGCGGCAGGTTGCCGGTGGTCAGCTCGCGCAGCACCGCCTCGTCGCGCAGGCCCCCGACGGCCAGGACGTCGAGGCGTTCGACTCCCCGGTCGCCGAGGGCGTGCACCGCCGCTCGGAGCGACCGCGTCTCGGTCTCTCCGGCCGTCGCGACTCCGTCGGTGACGAGGAGGACTCGCGGATACCTCCCGGCGCCGCGACCGCCGCGCGGCAGCCGGTCTGCAAGCCAGGTGAGGGCCTGATGGAGATCGGAGGCGCCGAGGGGCCGGCGGGCCGCGAGCCGCTGGACGTCTGCCGCGCCGAAGGCGCCGGCCTGGCCTTCAAAGACCGGCGCGACCTCCTGGTCGAAAGCCGCGATCCCCACCGGAACCGCGCCGCCCGCGCCGTCGCGCAGGCCGCCGATCAGCTCGGCGACCCTGCGCACCTGCGTGGCATAACCCAGGGCGCGCGACGCGCTCGAATCGATCAGCACGTAGAGACCGGCGATCTCCTGCCGGGATTCGGCAGCGGTGGCATCGCCGGGAGCCGCCACGCGGACCACCGCGAAATTGCCGTGGCGCAGCCCGGCGCGGCCCGCGACCCGATCCTGGCCGATCGCGAAGTCGCGGTCGGGGATCCAATCCCGCTTGTGCAGCTCGACGACGCGGCGGTCGCTCACCTCCCCACCGAGATTGCTCGCCGCCGCGCCGGCGGCAGGACGCTCGCCCAGGAGCACGCGGACGTCGAGCCGGCCCACCTGCGAGAGCCCGAGGAGCGGGAGGACGTACGGCGCGTCCGCCCGTTCCAACGCGTACGAGTAGGAGACGATCAGCTCCTTGCGCCCGCGAGCCGGGATCGGGAAGACGCGCGCGGAGAACTCATTGCCCGCCTCCTGTTCGAGGAGAGCCGGGTCCTGCCGGCGGTGGAGGAAGTCCTCGTATGCCTGGCGCGCGCGCTGGCGCTCCACCACTTCGCCCTCCTGCCACGCCTCGCCGATCTTCATGGCGAAGCGGGAGAGCGCGGCGCCGGGCGGCAACGCGATGCGAAAACGTCCCTCGATGATCCGGTCGCGCGGGTTCTCGAACGTCAGATGGAGCTCGGTGAACGCAAGGGGCGGCTCGAGAACGCCGTTCGCTTCCAAGGCGACCAGGGCGAGGCCCGTCCCGTCGGAGGCGGTGAGGCCGATCGGGGCAGCCGGCTGCTCCTCCGACTCCTCGCCGGAAGCCTTCGCAAACCGGAACGAGGCCGGAGCGACGCCGGACGGCGCGACACGGGCGGCGGGGGGCTTGGAGCCGGCGGAGCGCGCATCCACAGCGACACGGGCGGCCGAGCCCACGCCGGCAAGGGCCAGCAGGCCAAGGAGAGCGGCGGTTCGGGACATGGTGGACCTCCTCCACGGTCAGGTCGGGAGAGTCCCGCTTGTGGGACCTCACAATCCCTTAGACAGGAGGTGGGCCGAAAAAGTAACCGGGGGACGAACCGTCCCTCCCTTCGGAGGGTATACTCCTCACGAAGCCAAGCTTCAGTGAGGTGGCCAGGATGGTGACCAAGGAGCTGATCAAGACGGAGATCGACAAGGTCCGAGACGACAACCTCGAGGTCCTGTACGCAATCGTCAGGGCTCTGGAGGAACCCGATCCTTCGATCGTGGATGAGCAAAGTTGGCAACAGTTCGTTGCGGACACCTACGGCTCTCTCACCGACGCCCCGATCGAACGGGCGACCTGAGCGCGGCGAGCGACGTGCATCCCAGCCGAGACGCCAGGGCGACTGTGCCAGTCGCGCCGGACCGCCTGGGCTCCCTCGACGTGTTCCGGGGAGCCACGATCGCGGCGATGATCCTGGTCAACGACGCGGGGGACTGGGACAAGACATATCGCCCGCTCCTCCACGCGGAGTGGCACGGTTGGACGCCGACCGACCTCATCTTCCCATTCTTTCTCTTCGTCGTCGGCGTCGCCATCCCGTACGCCTTCGCCGGACGCCTCGCTCGATCCGGCGGTGACCGCGGTCCGCTCCACCGGCAGATCGTCCGGCGGACGGTGATCCTCTTCGCGCTCGGCCTGTTCCTCGCCTGGTTCCCGTTCTACACCGTCGACTGGTCGACCGCCCGCATTCCCGGCGTCCTGCAGCGGATCGCGGTCGTGTACTGCGCCGCCGCGCTCGCCTGGCTCCACCTCGGCCCGCGGTCTCGGGCGGCTCTGACCCTTGCTCTGCTCGGCGCTTACTGGGCGGCGATGGTGCTCGTGCCGGTGCCCGGGCACGGCGCCGGGGACCTGAGCCCCAACGGCAATCTGGCGGGCTGGATCGACCATCTCGCGCTCGGCCGCCACACGTGGAAGAAGGCGCCGGGACCCGGGGATCCGGAAGGCATCTTGAGCACCGTGCCTACCATCGCCACGGCCCTGATCGGCCTGTTCACCGGCGATTGGCTGCGCTCGCCGCGAGCCCAACGCGAGAAGCTCCGCGGCCTGCTCCTCGCAGGCTGCGCCGCCACGATCGCCGGCCTCGCCCTCGCCCCCTGGTTCCCGATCAACAAAAACCTCTGGACCAGCACCTACGTCCTGTTCACGGCCGGCGTGGCGCTCCTGCTGCTCGCCTGGACCTATGACCTCGTCGACATGAAGCACCGCGACGGCTGGGCGCGCCCCTTCGCCGTCTTCGGCACCAACGCCATCGCCTCCTTCTTCGGCAGCACTCTCCTGGCCAAGATCGCCTACCTGATCCATCTGCGAGCGGCGGGAGGCGAGACCGTCACCCTGCAAGCCTGGCTCTACCGCCACCTGTTCGCCGTCTGGCTGCCGGACTACGTCGCCTCTCTCGCCTGGGCGCTCGTGTATGTCGCCATCTGGTGGGGCTTGACGACGGTCCTCTACCGGCGGCGGATCTTCATCAAGATCTGAGGAACGTGGCAGGGCCGCAGCCGAGCCCGAGGTCTTCGACCGCGGCGCGCAGGATCTCGCCGACGCTCCACGCCTGGGCGATACAACCGCGGGGAGTGTGCGGCGGATCGCCGTCCAGAATCTCGGAAACGGTCCCGATGCCAGCCTCGCCGAGGTGCGCGGCGAAGCCGGCGACGAGCAGGCGTCCCTGCCTCCGTCCCTCGTCACCGCGGACGCGGACCAGGGCGGTGAGATACGGGCCGAGGAGCCACGGCCAGACGGTGCCCTGATGGTAGGCGGCGTCGCGCTGCGCCGGACCGCCGAGGTATGCCGGGCTGTAGGAAGGATCGTCCGGCGCCAGCGTGCGGAGGCCCACGGGCGTCAGGAGCTTCGCTTCAACAGCGCGCAGGATGCGGTCCGCCCGCTCGCCGGTCACCAGCGGGAACGGCAGGCTCAGCGCGAGAAGCTGATTGGGGCGCAGGCTCGCGTCGCGGACACCGGCCGGGTCGACATTGTCGTAGAGACAGCCGGCCGCCTCGTTCCAGAAGAGGTTGCCGAACCGCATCGCCACGGCGGCGGCCCTCGCGCGCAACTCCGCCGCCAGTGTCTCCGGGACCACCCAGCGCTCGCGCAGGGCGGCGAGGATGGAGAGCGCGTTGTACCAGAGCGCCTGGATCTCCACCGGCTTGCCCATCCGCGGCGTCACCACCCAATCCCCCACCTTGGCATCCATCCAGGTGAGCTGGATGCCGGGCTCCCCGGAAGCCAGCAGGCCGTCCTCCTCCTCGTGGATGCCATTCCGGGTCCCCCGGCGGTGCCAGGCGAGGATGTCTTCCAGCACGGGCATCAGCTCGCCGCGGACGAAATCCTCCTCGCCGGTCGTTTCCAGATACTCCCAAACCGCGACGAAGAACCAGAGGCTGGCGTCGACGGTGTTGTACTCGAGAGCCTCCCCCTTGTCCGGGAAACGGTTGGGCAGCATCCCCTGGCTTGCTGCCCCGGCGAAGGCGCGCAGGATCCCTCTCGCCTCATCAAAGCGGCGGGTCGTCAAGCAGAGGCCGGGGAGGGAGATCATGGTGTCCCGCCCCCAATCGGAGAACCAGTGGTAGCCAGCGATGACCGTGCGGAGGCCCTCGCCTCCCCGCCGGACGATGAACTGGTCGCCCGCCGCCGCCAGGGCCCGGCAGAGAGGATCGGGATTGCCGAACGTCTCCAGTACGGCGGCGCGGCGGCGGCGCTCGGCTTCGAGAAGCGTGAAGGCGTCCCTGCCGGTCGGGTCGGAAATCGCGACGATCACTCCCAGCCGCGCCCCGGGGACCAGCTCTACGGTCAGCAAGCCGGGAGTGAAGAGATCCTCCTCGAATTCGAGACCGCGCTCCTTCTCGCGGTCGTACTGGAAGCGGTACCACCAATCCGGAGACGCCTCCCAGGTGGCCCCGGGAATGTGGATGAAGACTTCGGGCACGCCGTCGTACATGCGGTACGCCAGCCTGCCGCTCGCGAACGCGCAATCGCGATGGATCCAGCCGTTGGCGTGGCCGGCGACGTGGTAGTCGCGGCCAGCGAAGAACGGCCGGAGGACGAGACGGACGGGAGCCGGCGCGGCGAGCAGCTCATAGGTCACGAGCCGGGTGGCCTCGCCGTCGATGGCGGCGACTGTCTTGCGCAGGCGCACGTCGGCGAAGGCATACTCCCAGACCGGAAACACCCCCTTGCGGAAGCTCTCCAAATGCTTGAGGCCATGGGGGTGGACGGCGCCCGGAAAGCGGTTGCAGGCGAGATCGAAGGAAGCGTCGCCGACGGTCACCGTCTCATCCAGGAGGGAGAGGAGGACCATCCGCCCCACCGGCGGCTGAGTAGCCGCCACCAGGAGGCCGTGGTAGCGGCGGGTGTGGGCGCCGGCGATCGTCGAGCTCGCCCAGCCGCCGAGGCCGTCGGTCTCCAGCCACTCGTAGGTCGTGGCGCGGTCGAAGTCGCGGCAGACGTCCGGCCCCATTTCCCACGCGAGATCCATGGCTCAGCCTGCGAGGGGCGCGAGCTCGTCCGCGAGCGCTGCCGCCACCCGAGTCCAGTCGTAGCGCTCCACCGCCACACGCCTGAGGTCCCCTTGGTGCCGCGCCGCAACCTCCAGGCCCCGAGGACCCTTGGCCGCGAGGTCCGCCACCCGTTCGTCGGCCTCGGGGGAGAGCCGCATCACCTCCACCACCTCTGCCGGTAGATCCCCCGCCACCGCGTCGATGCTCGAGCCCAGGCCGCCGAAGTCGGCGGCGAGAGGGAGGACACCGGAGGCGAGCGCCTCGAGGAAGACGAGGGGGGCCGCCTCGCGCACCGTCGAGGGGAGGAGCGCCAAGTCACAGCAGGGGAGGAGGAAGCGGAGGAGCGGGTGGCGGAGATAGCCGGTGAAGAGCACCGGGCTCGCCGGATCCGGCGGCGGCGGAGACAGGCGGCGGCGGGCTCTCGCGAGCCAGGCGTCGAGCTCGCCGCGGGCTTCGAGGCGGGCCAGGAAGCGGCGGACCTCGGTGAAATCGGGGGGGCCGGTTCCCGGCAGGGGCCGCTGCCAGCCGGCGAGGCCCTCGACAGCGGCGCGGTCGCCCCGCGACATCGCCTGGACGAGGGCCTCCAGGAGCTCGCGCACCGGTCCCTCGCCCACCAGCAGCAGGCGCGTCGCCGGCCGCGCCTCGAGGAGGTCCGGCAGGGCTGCCAGGATCGACTGCGGCCCCTTGCCCCAGACCAGGCGGCCGACGAAGAGGAGCACCGCCTCCTGTTCCCAGTCCACGGCCCGGAGCTTCGCCTCGAGGTCGGCGTCGGGCCGGTCCGCACCGTAGTCGGCGGCAACCGTCAGGGCGGCGGTCGCCGGCGCGAGGTCTCCGCTCCAGTCGATCCTCTCCAGGCGCCGGGCCATCTCTCGAGTCTGCTCCGGCCGCTTGCCGCGGGAGGCCCCGGCAAGGGCATCGAGCAGCTCCGCGATCCGTCCCCGCCGCTCGCCGCGGGCGGCGGGGCGGAAGAGGCGGGTGTCGACGCCGACGTCGAGACGCACCAGCTTGTCGCCGAGCCCCGGCACGTCGGGAAAGACGTCGCAGACGCGGCTGCGCATCTCCTCCGCGATGAGGAAAATCCTGGCCGCGGCCGCGAAGGCGCGCGAAGCCATCCGCCGGAAGCGCTCGTCGCGGCGCACCACATACTCGATGGCGCTGCCGTGGGGGATGATCGCGAAGGGGACACTCCCGACCCGCTCCGCCACCACCGACATGAACACCGCATGGTTGGCGAGGAGCGCTGTCACTCCGTGCTCGCGCACCACCCGCTCGACAGCCCGCACGTTGCGCGCCAGGTAGTCCTCGATCACCGCGTCGGACAGCTCCACCGCCCGGATCCGCCGCGGCCTGGCGTCCTCCGTGTTGACCACGTAGACCGGAAGGACCTCCCCCAACTCCGGCCGGTGGAAGACGCAGCGGCCGGCATAGGGGACGTCCCGGGAGAGCACCCGCTCGCTCCCGTCCGCGCGCTGCTCCCAGACCTCGGCGACGAAGTCGTGCTCTTCCGGGTGAGGCTCCTGACAGACCAGATGGACCGTCTCACCGAGGCGCGCCAGGGCCCGCACCATCTCCCGCGTCCAGAGGTTGGAGCCGGAGCCCTCGAGCTCGTAGCCGTGAAGGATCCCAATCATCTCGGCAGTGGCCTGGTGCCGCTACCGGATGAAGTGGATCGGGCAGACCTGTGCCTGCGCGAGCCGGTCGAGGTCAGCGGGCAAATTTCTTCTCCTCGATCTCCACCTCTTCGACCTTGCGGCGTGCAATCTCATCGCTTGATGAAAGGAGCCCTCGGCCGATACCTCGCAGCCGGCGCAAACGATCGCTCCGCTCTTCAGGAGAAAGCTGCCGGAAAGAGTGAGGGTCCTGCGCCAGCTCGGCTCTCATGGCTTGCCAGCGGGCTTGAGCTTCACGCTTGGCGCTCTCTGGCAGCATTTTGTGATCGTACCATTGAGCCACAGCTCGGCCCCATCAGGCGGCGATCCGCTCCTCCCCGGCGTAGACGTTGAAGCGCCCGTCGCGCAGGAAACCGACGAGGGTCATGCCGAGCTCCTGGGCGAGCTCCACGGCCAGACTGCTGGGCGCGCCGACGGCGGCGAGGAACGGGATTCCTGCCGCAGCGGCCTTCTGCACCAGCTCGAAGCTGGCGCGTCCGCTCACCAAGAGGAGCCGGTCCGACGCCGGCAGGGCGCCGTCCAGGAGCAAGGTGCCGATCACCTTGTCGAGCGCGTTGTGGCGGCCGACGTCCTCGTGCAACAGGAGGAGGTGGCCGGCAGCGTCGAAGAGGCCGGCCGCGTGCAGGCCGCCGGTACGGGAGAAGACCGGCTGCGCCTGGCGGAGGATGTCCGGGAGCCCGACGAGGACGTCGCGCGCCACGCGCTCGCGGCCCACCGGCGGCAGCGGACAGACGGCGCGCACGAGGTCGATCGAGGTCTTGCCGCAGACGCCGCAGCTCGACGTGGTGTAGACGTTGCGGCTGAAGCGCTGCGGATCAAAGGCCACCCCGGGCTTCAGGTTGACGTCGACGACATTGCGCTCGGGCGTGTCGTCGGTCTCCCCGCAGGCTGTGATGGTCCAAATCTCCTCCCGCGAGGCGACGATCCCTTCACTCAGGAAGAAGCCGGCGGTCAAGGGAACATCGTTCCCCGGAGTGCGCATCGTCACCGCCACGCTGTGGCGCACCCGGTGCCCTTCGCGCTCCACCGTGACGCGCATCGCGAGCGGCTCTTCGGCAGCCAGCAGATCCATGCGCCGCTCGACTCCGCCCACCGCGTAGGCCGCGACCGGCGCCCGCACCACCGCTCCGGCCGGGCTCGGCGGCTTGCCGCTCATGGACCGCTCCTCGGCACCATGAGGAGATCGTAGCGCATCGAGCGATCAGCCCCGCGGCCGGAAGCGGTCGGCGGCTTTGACCAGGGCTTTGATGCGCTGCTTTTCGCGCAGCCGGGAGAGCTCGTCCTGCTTGACGCGGATCTGGCGCAGCTCGCGCTGGAGCTTGCGGTAGCTCGCCAAGCGGCCGCGGTCGAGCCCGCCCTCTTCCACCGCGGCCGTGACCGCGCAGCCGGGGGTCTCCTCGTGGACGCAGTCACGGAAGCGGCAGCCGACGGCGAGCTCCTCGATGTCCGCGAAGGCGGCGCCCAGCCCTTCGTCCGCCTCCCAGAGCTGCAGCTCGCGCATGCCCGGGGTGTCGAGGAGGAGGGCGCCGGACGGGATGCGGAGGAGCGCCCGATGGGTGGTGGTGTGACGGCCGCGGTCATCGCTTTCGCGGACGGCGGCGGTGCGCTGGACGTCGCTGCCGATGAGATGGTTGATGAGCGTCGACTTGCCGACGCCCGAGGAGCCGAGGACGCTGACCGTCCGCCCGGGCCGCAGCCAGGGTGCGAGGGACGCGATCCCCTCCCCGGTCCGGGCGCTGACCGGGAGGACCGGCACGCCCAATGCGATGGCCTCCACCTGCTCCACCCGCCCTGCCAGGTCGTCCGCAACGTCTGCCTTGCTGAGCACCAGCACGGGCTCGGCGCCGCTCTCCCAGCTGGCGGCGAGATAGCGCTCGATGCGGCGGGGATTGAAATCGCGGTCGAGCCCCATCATCAGGAAGACCGTGTCGACGTTGGCGGCGACCACCTGCTCGTCGGTGCGCGACCCCGCCGCCTTGCGGGAGAACTTGCTCCGGCGCGGCAGGACGGCGCGGATCAGCCCCGGCTCGGCAGGCGAGGCCGGCGGGCGAACCGCCACCCAATCGCCGACCGCGGGCGCGCCGGCCGCCTCTTTCCCGTCCTCCCCGTACCAGAGGCGGCCCGCCGGGGAGGCCGTCATCTCTCCCGCGCCGGTCTCCAGAGCGTAGACGCCCTTGAGCTCGCGCATGACGCGAGCCGGCACCATCCCCTGATCCGCGTACGACGCAAAGGTAGCGGCGAAGAAGTCGTCCCAGCCGAGCTCGGCAAGGGTGGGCGGACGGGCGCTCACCGCATCTTCACCACCACGAACGTCACGTCGTCGTGGAGCGGGGCTCCGGCGGACCAGGCCTCGCCGGCGGCGGTGAGGCCGGCGATGACCTCCTCGGGGTCTTTGCCGGCCGCTGCGGCGAACAGCTCGGCGGCGCGCGGATAGCCCAGCGGATCGCCGGCCGGGCTCAGGAGCTCGGGGAAACCGTCGCTCATCAGGAGCAGGGTGTCGCCCGGCGCGAGGTCTGCGTGACGCTCGGGATAGGCCGCTTCGGCCAGGGAGCCGAGGGGGGTGGCTTCCTGCGAGATCTCCTCGATAGCGCCGCCGCTGGCCCGGTGGATGAGGAGAGGCGGCATGCCGGCGGAGGACACCGTCAGCCGCCGGCCGCAGATCCGCAGCACCGCCAGGGCCATGGCCATCCGCCCGAGCTGCATCCGCCGGATCACCTCGTTGGCATGGCCGAGGAACTCGGCAGGGCCGAGATCGCCGGCGCGGGCGGTGAACAGTCCCTTGACCACCGTGACCATCGTCCCCGCCGCAGCGCCGTGGCCGGTGGCGTCGCCGATGGCGATGGTCAGGGCTCCCTGGTCTCCGGACAGGAAGTCGTAGTAGTCGCCGCCCACCTCGGTGGCGGTGCGGATGTAGACGGCCAGCTCGAGATCGGCCCGCCGCGGCAGCTCGCGAGGCAGCAGCGAGAGCTGGAAGTTGCGGGCCTGCTCCAGCTCGCCGCTCTTACGGGCGTGCTCGGCCTCCAGGAGCCGCCGCTCGATCTCCTGCTCTTTGCGCAGCCGCTCCTCCTCGAGCAGCCGCTCCTGGTTGTCGTGCAGCTCCACCGCCATGTGGTTGAACGCCTGGCCGAGACGTCCGAACTCGTCGTGCGAGCGCACCGGCACCCGCGCCGCGAGGTCGCCGCGGGTCAGGCGTTCGACGCCATCCATCAGGCCCGAGAGATTGCGCGTGATGCGACGCGAAAGGGGAAAGACGCCCGCGAAACAGAGCCCAACGAGGCCCAGGCCATAGCCGAAGTTGCGCATGGCCGCGCCGCGCATCTCGGCCAGCGAGCGCCGGATCGGCCGCGCGACGCCGAAGCAGAGGCCGCTCTCGGGGTCCTTCTTCGTCGCCACCACCCAGCTCGGATTGGGCGGCATGGAGTCGCAGGACAGGGGGACCCTCGCGAGCTTCTCCTTGTCCTCGCGCCGGGTGACGTACAAGGTGCCTGCGGCATCGAGGGCGAAGGGGATCTCGCCCTGGTCGCGGCGCACGGCGAAGATCCGGTCGAGCAGGGCCTGAGCCTTGATGTGGGCCTGGATGCGTCCCACCACCTCGCCCTTGGTGCGCAGCGGGCAGCTCAGCTCGCCCAGCAGGCGCTTCGACTCCTCGCGGCGCGCTGCGAGGTCGCGGAGCTCGGCCTCGCTCAGGGACTTGTGCGCCTGGGCCTCGCGGCGGGCGGCTTCGATCCCACGCCGGATCTCCGCCGCCACCTGCGGACCGAGAACGCGGTTGAGCTCCCGCAGTGCATCGCGGGCGGCGGGCGGTGCAGGGGCTTGAGGCGCCTCCGCCGGCGAGGGTGACGGCGGTGGCGCGGGAATCTGCAGCCCGTCGACCAGGCCCGCGACGGCCTCCTTCGGCAGGATCTCCAGCGATTCGACGAATGGAAGCTCGGCGGCGCCGATCCGGCGGAAGGCATCGGCGAAGGCCTGGGGGGAGGCATCCCCGACATCGCCCAGGCGGGTGATCCGGTCTCGGATCTGCTGCCGCGCGGCGCCGAGCCGCGCCTCCATCTCGTTCGTCATTCCCTCCGTCTCGGACCAGACTGCCTGCCGGAACGCCTTCTCCGATGAGACGTAGGAATAGAGGACGATCCCACTGAGCGGGAGCACGGCAAGGAGCAGGAACGCGACGGCGAGCTGGGTGCGCAGCTTCATACAAGGGAATGATACGTGGGATAGAGGGATTAGTTCAGATAGAGTTCCGCCCACGGAAAGCCATGTACGTCGTCGCTCTGCAGTTCGACCAACACGCCGGGGATGCGCTGGCGGTCCGGCTGGCCGCCGTGCTCGGACGCACGCTGCTCGAGGCGCGCGGCCGGGTCAGCGCGCCGGAGGGAGGGCCCGCGGTGCTGGCCACGTTCGGCACCGCCGCCGCCGCGGCGGCCTATGCGGACGAGCTGCGCTCCCGCGGGTTCGAGGTGCTCGTGCTGGCGCCCGAGGCGACGGAGACCGAGCGGCAGCGTTTCGTGGTGCGCGGCTTCAAGCTCGGCCCGGAGGGTCTGACGGCGCGGTCGCGGCAGGGCGCCACGGAGCTGGCCTGGCGCGACGTCCGCCTGCTGCTGCGCGGCGTCGTGCGGGTGGAGCACAAGCGGACGCAGACGGTCGAGCGGCGGGAGCTGAGCCTGGGGCGGGCCGTGATCACCGGCGGACTGATGGTCACCAAGCCGGTGAAAACGTCTAAGACCGAAACACTGATCGAGAACGAGGGGTTCCTCCACCTCTACCCGGCGTCGGGACGGCCGCTCGTCTTCCGGCAGAGCGACCTCAACTACGCCGGGCTGGGGCCGGCGCTGCAGCATTCGGTGGCGGCAAACTTCGCGCGGCTGGTGGCGGCGCTGCGCGCGGCCTGCCCGGACGCACGCTACGACGAGCGGCTGGCGACCCCGCCCGGGCAGGCGCGGCTCCTCGGCCCGTCGCTCTCCGCGGAGTCACATCTCGACATTGCGGTCTCGCTCGTCTCCCAGGCGCTCCTCGCCGGGTGACGCGCAAGGGACCCCCCATTTCGGCTGAGGTCAGCTGCCTTCCCATCCTCCTTTTCCATGTCCTTCCTCTGTACGGAATAGGGGAGGGGGGTATCTGGTTGAAGAGGGTCATGAAAGCGATCGAGTTGCAGACGAGGGAGACGGAGACGGCACGAGAGACGATCACTCTCGCGGTGTCCGGAATGACCTGCGCCAGCTGTCAGGCGGGAGTCCAGAAGGCCCTGCAATGCGCTCCTGGCGTGCAGGACGCCACGGTCAATTTGATGGCAGGGAGCGCCAGGGTGACCTTCGATCCGGAGGCGACCTCGCCGCTCGCACTGGTGGCGGCGGTCCGCGCCACCGGCTATGGCGCCGAGCTGCCGCGGCCCGAGCGCACCGCTTTCGCGGCGCAGGAGGAGCGTGACGGCGCCGAGAAGGCAGATTTCCGTTCGCTGCGCAGCCGGGCGCTGGCGAGCGGCGCCCTGGGCGCGCTGGCCATGGTCCTCTCCATGCCGCTGATGGTGGCCGGAAGTGGGGGGCACGGCGCCGCGGCCGATCCGTTGATGCGCTGGGCCATGGAGTCGCTGAGCCCGGCCGTGGCACGGATCGCCCCCTGGCTGTACCGGATCGACCCGAGCCTCCTCTCCTGGCTGCTTCTCGCCCTCACCGTGGGCGTCATGATCTGGGCCGGCGGCCGTTTCTACGCCGGCGCGTGGGCGAGCTTCCGCCACCGTTCGGCGGACATGAACACCCTCGTGGCCGTGGGCACCGGCGCCGCCTTCCTCTATTCCCTGGCGGCGACCGTGGCGCCCGGCTGGTTCGTCCGCCACGGCGTGGCGCCGGACGTCTATTACGAAGCGGTGATCATCATCCTCGCCCTCATCCTCACCGGCAATGCGCTGGAGGCGCGGGCCAAGAGCCGTACCGCCGCTGCTTTGCGCGCCCTAATTTCGCTGCAGCCGAAGACGGCGCGCGTGCTGGGGAAGGACGGAGAAGGCGACGTCCCGATCGAAGCGGTGCGGCGCGGCGACACGGTGATCGTGCGGCCGGGCGAGCGGATACCGGTGGACGGCGAGGTGCTCTCCGGCGCCAGCGCGGTGGACGAGTCCATGCTCACGGGCGAATCGATGCCGGTCGAAAAGGGGCCGGGGGCTCGCGTGATCGGCGGCTCGATCAACCGCACGGGAGCCTTCCGCTACCGCGCCACCACCCTGGGGGCGGACAGCGTCCTCGCCCGCATCGTGCAGCTCATGCGCGACGCGCAGGGGTCGCGGGCGCCGATCCAGCGCCTGGCGGACCGCGTCAGCGCGGTGTTCGTGCCGGTCGTGATCGCCCTGGCCATCGCCACCTTCGTGATCTGGTACGTCGCGGAGTCCGGGACAGCGTCGCCTCTCGCGCACGCCTTTGCGGCGGCGGTGGCGGTGCTCATCATCGCCTGCCCCTGCGCCATGGGCCTGGCCGTGCCCACCGCGGTGATGGTGGCCACCGGCCGGGGCGCCGAGCTGGGGCTCCTGATCAAGGGGGGCGAAGCGCTCCAGCGCGCCGGCGACGTCACGACGGTGGTGCTCGACAAGACGGGCACGGTGACGGAAGGGCGGCCGGCGGTCACCGACGTCGTCGTCTCGCCGCGGGCTCCGGCGGCGGTCCGTTCGGTGGACGACCTGCTCCGCCTGGTCGCGTCGCTGGAAGCCTCGTCGGAGCATCCGCTGGCCGAGGCCATCGTGCGCCACGCCCGCGAGGATCGCGGGCTCGCCCTCGCCCCGGTCGAGGGGTTCCAGTCGATCACCGGCCACGGCGCGGTCGGGGTCGTCGCGGGCTCGGCGCTGGCCGTGGGTAACGCCGCCCTGCTGGCAGACCACGCGGTGCGGATCGATCCCTTGCGCGAGGCGGCCGACCGCTTCGCGGGCGAGGGGAAGACGGCGATCTTCGCGGCGGTGGATGGCGCGCTCGCCGGCCTGGTCGCGGTGGCCGATCCCATCAAGCCGACCTCGCACGAGGCCGTCGCACGGATGCAGAGGATGGGGCTGGACGTGGTCCTGCTGACCGGCGACGACCGGCGCACCGCCGAGGCAGTCGCCAGAAAGGCCGGGATCGGCCGCGTGGTGGCGGGCGTGCTGCCGGCGGGCAAGGTGGCCGAGGTGCAGCGGCTGCAACGGGCGGGAGAAGTCATTGCCATGGTCGGGGACGGCATCAACGACGCCCCGGCCCTCGCCCAGGCCGACGTCGGGATCGCCATCGGCACCGGCACCGACGTCGCCGTCGAGGCGAGCGACGTGACGCTGATGCGCGGCGATCTCGCCGGCGTCGCCGCCGCCATCGCCCTCTCACGGCGGACGATGCGGACGATGAAACAGAACCTGTTCTGGGCGTTCGTCTACAACGTGGTGGGCATTCCGGTGGCCGCCGGCGCCCTCTACCCCGCCTTCGGCCTCCTGCTGTCGCCCATCCTGGCCAGCGCGGCGATGGCGTTCAGCTCGGTAAGCGTAGTCACCAACAGCCTCCGCCTGCGCCGGGCACGGGTGGCCTGAACGGAAGGGCTCCAAGGAGGAAACATGGCAGAACCGATGGCAGCGACCTGCGGCTGCGCCGCCCGGGAGAGCGCGGAGGGGCGCAAGGCGGTGGGCGTCGATCCGGAGATCAAGGACAGCAACCTGAAGCGGCTGCGGCGGATCGAGGGCCAGGTGCGCGGCCTCCAGAAGATGATCGAAGAGGACCGCTACTGCGCCGACGTCCTCACGCAGATCTCCTCGGTGCAGGAGGCGTTGCGGGCGGTGGGCCGCGAGCTGATGCGCAACCACCTCAAGCACTGCGCCGCGAGCGCCATCCGGGCCGGAGCGGGCGAGGCCGAGGCGATGTACGACGAGCTCATCGAGCTGATCTACAAGCACAGCCGGTGAGGAGCCCCTCACCCCCTGCCCCCTCTCCCACACGCCCTCACACCCTCCCGGGAGAGGGGGAAGAAGGCCACTACTCAGTACCCAGGGCAACCTCCCGTGTCTTCAGGGCCGAAGGCCCGAGATGCCTCAGCCCAGGGCACCGCCCTGGGTTTGGGCGGCAGGTTTCCCACCCCC
>Ga0075426_10000121_pt1 | contig 50415 bp, 52 predicted proteins | sample SoiMethybrSBSTD5_FD_75304 | JGI IMG/M metagenome (GOLD analysis project Ga0075426, IMG submission 75304) | Bulk soil microbial communities from a Populus tree surrounding site in Tennessee, USA - Soil MetaG P. TD hybrid SBSTD5 | ecosystem: Environmental > Terrestrial > Soil > Tree plantation... | reverse complement strand
TGTTGAACAAAGGGCCTTTGCCGGTGAATACGATCGGCCCAAAAGTGTTTCTTACGCCCGGTTCGATCAGCACGGCTGTGGACCGCCTCGTCGAAAGGGGCCTGGTAAGCCGGGTCGAGAATCCTGAGGATCGGCGTGTCCGTGTCGTGTCGCTCACACAAAAGGGCAAAAGACTGATCGCGCCGATTTTTCGCAAACACACCGCGGAAATCAGGAAGGTCTTCGCCGATGCGAGCCCGAAAGAGTTGCGAGCTCTTGAAACGACATTGAAGAAGATTGGGAAGCGCGCCGAGAGCCTGGGGACCGGAGTCAGTCCAAAGTGTTTAAGCTAACGAAAACAGAGCGGCCCGAGAAACACGCTTCTCTATTTTGCTGGGTGGTCCTCCATCCGGAAGTTTAGTCCACTTCGTCCGTTCGGCGGAACCGCTCCAGAGGATTGGACTATTCATTTTGTTGGTCCCTAGAGGATCCCCCTCACGACGCCACCATCTACTCGCAGCGCTGCCCCGTTCGTCGCCGAGGATAGCTGCCCAGCCACGTAGGTCTCCTTCGCGTATTGCACTTATCTGTGCTAGTATCGAACTCGCATGAACGCGCAGATATTTGTAGGCGGTTTGGGGGCGGTTTCGCCGGAAACAGCCGCATTCTTTGACAAAGGGTGCAGATGGTGCGCTATATGCAAAACCTGCAGCTGCCTTATTTCTTAGGCTTTACGGCAAGTTGTTGATTTCTCAAGTGGGGACGTAGTTCAGTTGGTTAGAACGCTGCCCTGTCACGGCAGAGGCCGCGGGTTCGAGTCCCGTCGTCCCCGCCATTCATTCCAAAGCAGTTAGGAGTGATTGGCTCTCAGAACTCCAACCCACAACCCAACCCACAACTATTGTACTGTTCCCGTCATCCCGACCGCGCTCAGAAATTCGCCTTGCGCGGCGCGTGTCTCATCGCTGTCTTCTTGTGTGTACAAATCGAGCGTCGTCTGAATCTTTGAGTGACGCAGGAGACCCTGCACGGTCTTAGGCTCCACTTTCGCCTTGTTCACGAGCCAATTGCTCAAGCTGTGACGCAAGTTGTGAAGTCCGAACCTCTGGCCGTTCTCGATATGGACACCCGCAGTCTTGGCTGCGGGTCGCAAGTAGTCGGCGACAAAGCTGGAAGCATATAGCGGCTTCCTGCCCTGACCTCTCATCGACGGAAAGACAAAATCCGTTGGCCTCGCGTATGGCGTCTGCCTTTGCCAAGCGCGAAGATGTCCGGCGAGAGCGGCATGTAATGGGACATAACCGTCTGACGTATCCGTCTGACGTATCCGTCTTTGTTTCCCCGTCTTCACCCTTGGCCCATCGCTTGGAAATCCGAATGCGCCCTTCTCCCCACAATATGTCGCTCCAGCGCAGTGCCAATATTTCGGATGCACGTAGTGCGGTTGCCGCGCAGGTGAGTACCAACGCGAAGTGCAACGGAGAAGGCAATGATTTTAGGATCGCAAGCGTTTGGGCAGGGGTGATGATGATCGCCTGATAATTGGACTTAGAACTCGTCTCAACATACTCGACAGGATTGCTTCTGACGTGTTCGTGCCGGATTCCGATTTTGTAGATGCGAAGCATGATGCCACGTATCTTCGAAATCGTTGTCCAAGCGAGCCCGCCTGCTTCGTTGAGCGACTCTAGCCATCTCTGAATGTCGAGTGGCTTGATGTCATCCGCGGCGACCTCCCCAAATCGCTTAATGAGGTAATCGCGGACGTAGTGCTCAACGATGGGGATAGTGTTTGCCGACTTCGGGCGAACTGCGTCTGCACCGAAGTCAGCTTTCAGGTAATGCTCTGCAAGAAAGCGAAACGAGACGCGACCAGAAGTGGCGGGATTGTTAATCCGCACTCCCAATCCAAGCCGGTCCACCTCGCCCCATGCGTCATCGTCTTTCGAGAAGTCGCGGACAAGTCCGATGGGCAAGGTGTGTTCGACCCTTCTCCCTTCTGCGTTCGTGACCCGGAAGCGGAGCACCCACGTCTCTCCTTCCTTGCGGTGTACTTTCTTGAGTGATCCTCGCTGATAAGCCATATTCCTCTTTTCAGCGGGGACTGCCAGATGGCATAGTACACGGCTTCTGCTTTTTTGAAAGTGTTGTCTTATGGCTCGTGACAGAGGCAGCGAGTTCCGAAAGCCGGAACACCCAAATGTTCCGTTTGGTTCCCGTGCCAAGCGGATAAGCACCAGCGATTCCCCTGCGCGCGAGCGATAGCAGATAACGACGTGTGACGGAAAGAAACTTGGCCGCCTGATCTCCAGAAACGAACGGCTCATCGGTGAATAGGCTACAGATTTCTGTCCTGCCTCCTTCAAGTTGAGACTGGCATAGTGCTTCGACATCTCTTCCCGGTTCCGGGGAGGACGACGAACATACTGCAAGGCGCGAGGCATGCTGCCCTGAGGGCGCTGTATTCTTGCGCGGACCGAATTGGAGACGGCGGTGCATTGGTTCTACTTGAGTGCCAACTGGACGGACTCTCCTTTCGAGATGGCTGTCTTCGGTGTGTGACGTTGAGTTTCAGAGTTGTGAGTGTGTTGGCCTAGCCAGGATTTAAATTCTCCATCTTTGTTGAACAGGAGTTTGAGAGCTCCGGTAACCACATAAGCTGGCGAGGAATTGATGAACTCAGCATACTTGTCCAGCCTGAGTTTTACACTCTCCTCAACACGGACCTGAATGGTTGCCGACTTGGGTTGTTTAGCTTGTGCCTTTAAGAGTGGCAAGTGTCGTCTCCTTTTGGTTATGCAATCTTGTCGGACGAGTTGTATGGCGTGCCGCATACGATCCGTTCGACAAAGTTCATATGCACGGTTTGACTCAAGCCGCAACTTCCGGATCACCTGCCTGGTGCAACTATCGGTATTCCTCTGGGCCATCCTTGTCGTCCTTTCAGCGAGCTCATGCCAATCCGAACCGAACAAAAAACCCCGCTTTACTTAAGGTCGCACCGGAAGAGAGTTTGTGCCCCATTCACGCTAATAATTGGGCGCGTTCATTCAAGCCAGACGGTCGACCGAAGTGGGACGGTCCCGCCAGGCCAGATCACGGTCTTCTGACGCCGGTCTGGAATCGGGCAAGCCTTCAAAGGATCCGCCGAGTGATCCCCTATCTACTCAGAGGCCTTAAAAATGAAAAACGTCAGGAAAAATCTTGGTACCAGTACATTTCTTTCGACGACCGGTAACGAAACGCGGACGTTGCCGAACCCGATCTCCTGGCTTGGCGAATCAAGTAGGCCTGAAAGCTTGAAACTTGGGTTGTCTGAGGTGTGCTTTCGAGAGTGGCGAGAGTCATTCCTTACGTTAGCTAGGCTTGTCGGACAAGTTGTATGCGGCACAGCATACGGTCTGTCCGACAGAGGGAACTTCGAGGCCCAAGGCAAGCTGGGAAACGGGCGGGAGCGACGCCACCGAACTCTTGGGCGGCTTGGCCGCAAAAAAGTGGGGTCGCTCCCGCCCGTTTCAGTCTTTTTTCCATGGTGACTTTCGCAGAGTGTGATTGTTGAGAGTCCCTGGGAATGAATACTGTAATGCGAACTCTTGGTGAAGAAAGTGGTGAAGATGAAGCTGCAGGATGCAATTCTTACCTCCTTCACGCTATTCAGTCCCCCCTGCTCAGCAATCTTGTTGGGCTGGAGCGACCCCGTGGGTCGCTTTGGCCACAGCACGGTGCCAAAAAGTGGGGTCGCTCCAGCCCAACACGGTGTTTTGCCCGCGTCCAAATCGAAAGCCGCGCCATGCGCAACCCACATGCTCCCAACGACTTCGCGTCACCCCAGGGGTGACGCGAACGGTGACGCAAAGGGTGACATGCCTTGTTTGCTCGACCGTCACCACGCTACACCTGCGGCCGCATCGAAAGCATTCGAGAATATCGAAACCCCCACTAATACAGAGGCCCAGAAAAACAAAAACGTGAGGAAAAATATTGGTACCAGTACGTTTTTTCAAACGAGGCTCGAGAACCCGCCACAGGGAGGAGAAGAAAGGCAGTTAGCCCGTTTAGCAGCTCATTCATTCCGGGATGCTTAGATTCGAAGACCGCGAGTGGACCGACAGTGCGGTGGAATTTCTGACGAAGCCTTTCAGGGACCAGGATCTGCTGGACGCAATTCACCAGGCGCTCCAGCGTGACGGCGCGGCGCGAGAAGAACAGGCTAAAATCCTTGATTTGCAAGAGCGTTATCAAGGTTTGACCGCGCGGGAGCGGGAGGTCATGACCCTCGTGGTCTCCGGAATGCTCAACAAGCAGATTGCCTCCGAAATCGGAGCCAGCGAGGCCACAGTAAAAATCCACCGTGGCCACGTCATGAAAAAGATGCAGGCCGGATCCGTAGTTGAATTAGTCCGAATGGCTGATAAGCTCAAACTCTCCCATCGTAAGTAGGCTAGTCCTGCAATGTAGTCGGTCCGGTTGTTGCCCTGGCTTCTCCTTCTAATCCACTACAACGTAAGTGTTAGTTCACTCGACTAAGGTCCGATTGTGCCCGCTTTGTCTGTGGCGCTAGCTTTCTCCCGTCAGCCTCGAGCAAAGGTCGAAACTCATAGCAACCGAAGGGATCGGCTATGTCGCAAATTCTCACTTTCATCGGCAACTGGAACAGATGGTACTGCATGCTGCATTACCTCCGCGGCTTTGGGCCGCTGGAGTCCGTGCTGTATAGCCTTTGGCTGGCACGCGGCTGAATCGGAAAGTCGTGTTGAACACCCTAACCATTGCGAATTACGAAGGAGGAATAATGTCACCTAGGTTTGTGGACGGGATTGGCACGGAAGAGGAAACGACTCCTTGCAGCACTAATGGATCTGGCGAAAAAGCACTGGTCATCGCCGCTAAGAATGGAATCGCATCTGGCGCGGTCGCGTAGCCTTATGACAATCAGGAATGCCATCGCAGGGCACTGGCCACGGATGGATACCATTCCTCCGACATAGTGATAGAGTCACGCGATGGCCGGTCGAGAAAAGCAGAAGAACTCGGCGCAAGAGGGTGCAAGCGCGTCTCAAAAGCAGGTCGGCGAGAATGGAACGCTGTGGAGCGCTTGGCGGCCATTGCGCCTGCACACGTTCAGAAATTTACTAGCCGCCGACTTAGTGTCCGACATCGGGACGTTCATGCAAGGGGTGGGCGCGGCGTGGCTGATGGTGTCGCAAGGCGCGGGACCGCTCTTAGTCGCCCTGACGCAGACGGCATCCGCATTGCCGTTCTTTCTGCTCGCCCTGCCTGCGGGGGCCCTCGGCGACATCTTTGACCGACGCAAACTGATTATAACGACGGAAGTGTGGATGTTGTGCGTGGCGGTGGCGCTCGCCGCACTCACGATCTTGCATTGGATTACGCCGTGGATGCTGCTGCTCCTGACGTTGGCTCTTTCCATGGGAGATGCGCTGGAAGCCCCCACGTGGCGGGCGGTGCTGCCAGAGGTTGTGCCGGAGGAAGACCTGCTGCCCGCGATGGCATTGAACGGTATCGAATTCAATTTGGCGCGAGCGATTGGACCGGCGCTCGGAGGATTTCTGATTGCAGTCGCAGGCGTAGGGACGGCGTTTACATTGAATGCTCTGTCGTTTCTGGGTGTCTTGTGGGTGATTGCGCGGTGGAAGCGGCCCGCACGGCAAAGAAGCACGCCTCCCGAGACCCTGCCCGGTGCGACCCGGGCGGCGATTCGCTACACGAGAAACTCGCCCGAAATGTTGACCATACTTGGAAGAATTGCGGTGATCATGTTTTTCGCGAGCCCGTTTTGGGCGCTGCTTCCGGCCGTGGCGCACGAACTCAGTAAGAGCGCGACATTGTACGGGTTGCTCCTCGCCGTCTTCGGCGGGGGTGCGATCCTGGGAGCGATGGCGCTACAGCGAGGCCGATCCTTTCTTTCCGCGGACGCTATGTTAGGCACAGGGACGACGCTTTTTGCCGTGACATTGTGGGCCACGGCGACGTTCAAGTGGATTCTGCCATTGTGTGTGGCAATTGCTGTCGGCGGCGCGGCCTGGACCGCGATCATGTCACTGACAAATACCGTGATGCAAAACGTTGCGCCAGATTGGGTGCGAGCACGGGCGCAGGCAGTGTTCATGTTGGTATACATGGGTGCGTGGGCAGGCGGGAGCGCATTCTGGGGATATGTGCCCGGACATCGAGGAACACACTTCTCCTTCGTGGCTGCGGCGATTGGTACGGCTGCGTCTCCGCTGCTGGTTTTCATTTCGCGGCTGCCGGACAAAGCGGCCAACCTTGCGACGTGGGACCATTGGCGTAAACCAATGCTGATGGGCGAAGCGGCGGTAGGAGAAGGACCTGTGCTGGTTACCGTGGAATATGAAATTGCGGCAAAGGATGCGAATGAGTTCCTGGCGGCACTGGAGAGATTCTCACGCGTCAGACGACGCGATGGCGCATTTCGGTGGGACGTTTATTACGATACCGAACATCCGACGCACTATCTAGAAACGTTTATCGTCGAATCTTGGGCAGAACATTTGCGCCAGCACACGCGCCTTACGCAGGCCGACCGCGAACTGGAGGAGCGATTGCGTCGATTTGAAAGAGCGCCCAACAAAGTGCGCCATTTCATTTACGCACGGAGCAAGAACCAGTAGACAAGACTTGGCGGGTTCTATCACTCTAGAGAGTCCCCTTTTTCTTTCATTAATTGGTCGATGTGGCCAGCACGGACGTATCGTCCTTGGCCATATTCGCCTCCTTCCTGAACTCTTCTGGAGAAGACAGATCATACGTTCGCCGTAAGGCTCAAAGGACACAAGGAATCTGAAAGCCCTCGCGCCACGGACTAAGACTCGAAGTAAATCAGGACCAGTTCAGGGGCTGCGCCAAGGCGCATGGGTGGACCCCAAGTCCCGGCCCCGCTGGTGGTGTAAACGAGAAGGCGGCCAAGGCGCTTCAATCCATACACAAATGGCCCATAGATGCGAGATGTGATCCACGTCCATGGGAAGAACTGGCCGCGGTGTGTGTGGCCGGAGAGCTGTAAGGAGATACCCTCCTCTTCCGCGATCCTCAGCTGATCCGGTGCGTGAGCTAGCAAAATACTTGGTCGTTTAGGGTCGAGTGAAGCCTTCTTAAGGATGGAACGAAAGGTCTCGGAGTGAGCAAGAACACCATGATGCACCCCGACTAAGTCCAAACCGTCAAGGGATATCTTCTCGTTATTCAATACCCGGATTCCGGACATCCGCACCGCATCGAGGTATTTGGAGTGATCAGAGAATTCCTCGTGATTTCCCAAAACGAAAAACGCGCCCAGTGGCGGTGCAAGATGTGCCCAAGGCTTTATCATCCATTCAAGCTTGGCAGACGTTCCGTCAAAGAGATCGCCAGTAATAAAGACTACGTCGGGTCGAAGGCGTAGGAGCAAGTGTACGATCCGCTGGGCAAACCCGCGCCCACGGACGTGTCCAAGGTGAATGTCGCTGACTAAGGCCGCGACGCGTCCCCGCCAGGACTTCGGGAGGTTCGGAAGCCTCACGGAAATTCGTCTTACGCGAATCCAGAGAGCGTTGATCATGGCATATGCGCCAGCGCAAGCCCCCATGGCAAAAAACACAAGCGCGAATGATTCTTTGCGAAGCGAGAGGCCAAGAGAAATTGTCACTGCATAAGTGAGCCAGGACAAGCACGCTGCCAAGAAGAAAAAGCTAAGCATCCCAAGCCACACGGCGGAGATTGTGTAGAGGATGCGAATCAGAATATTCGAGTAGCGGAATGCAAGAAGAGAAGTGATAACAAAACTTGTCGAAAGCAGAATCACAACGATCTTCGCCACCGGAAGGCTCTTGGAATCTGCTGCCCCTGTGAAATCCATCCAGGTGGCATACACAAACCAGTGTGCGGCAAAAAGGATTGCCTGAATAATGCTCATGAATATCGCAATACGTCCGCGCATTTGAAGAAGCCTCGCTGGGTGTCCGCTCTCGCGGAGTCAACAATAGCGACGCAGATTCGCCTCGCCGCCTGTGCTTACCATCACTTAGATGTTCGAAGATAGAAACCGGCCACATGCGCAGAATTTACTCGAGTATGTAATCCGCGAAAGCGAACTCTACAACAGTGTTTCCTGCCCGCGCGTCCGCCGAAGTGTCATGCCGCGACGAGCAATAGCAGTGATCACCCTCTCGCGCCGCGCCCCTCCACAGTTAAGCGCTACGTTGCAGCTCATCGCCGTATGTGCTTACATGACTGCTTGGCCATGGATAAACGAGCCTTCCTCAAACTCTGCATCAGCCCAATCGCCGGGTTCATGTCCCCGCTTCTTTCTAGGGCCGCTACGGAACGCCTCAAAAACTGGGCCGGAAACGTCGAATACAGCACCGAAGAGTTCGTTAATGTTGGCTCTCTCAAGCAGGTTCAGGATTTCGTCAGGAAGCAGTCGAAATTCAAAGTCCTCGGCACACGCCACTGCTTTAACACTATCGCCGACAGCAAAGATCAATTCCTTTCTCTGCAAGACATGGACAACGTCGTAACACTCGATTCCGCGGCACGCACGGTAACCGTCACCGGCCGCATGACGTATGGCAAGCTTGCTCCGTTTCTTGACAGCAAAGGCTTCGCCCTCGCCAATCTTGCTTCCTTGCCACACATTTCTATTGTCGGTGCGTGCAGCACCGCCACGCACGGCTCTGGAGAAAAAAACGGCAACCTCTCCAGCGCCGTTTCTGCCCTCGAAATCGTCAGTCCTGGCGGCGATATCATTACTCTCACGCGCCAACATGATGGAGAAAGATTCTTGGCCTCGGTCGTCGGCTTAGGCGCTCTTGGGGTCGTCACCAAAGTCACCCTCAATGTCCAGCCAACCTTTCACATGCAGCAGTACGTCTACGAAAACCTGCCGCTCGCTCAATTGACGGATCACTTCGACGAAATCGAGGCCGCGGCTTACAGCGTCAGTATTTTTACCGACTGGCAAGAGCAGCGGATCAATGAAGTGTGGCTGAAGAAAATCTTTGATGCGGGAAACAAAGCTGACGCCCCTGAGGAATTCTTCGGCGCGAAGCGCGCTAGTCGCAACTTGCATCCCATCGCCGAACTCTCCTCCGAAAACTGCACAGAGCAGATGGGCGTGCCCGGCCCGTGGTACGAGCGCCTACCGCACTTCAAAATGGGCTTCACTCCCAGCGTAGGAGAAGAGCTGCAGGCCGAATACTTTGTACCGCGCGGCTGCGCCATCGATGCGATCCTGGCCGTCGAAAAATTGCGCGAACAGATCGGCCCGCACCTTCTGATCAGCGAAATACGTGCCATCGCCCCGGACAGTCTCTGGTTGAGCCCCTGCTACCATCAGCCTTCGGTAACTATTCATTTCACGTGGAAGCAGGAAACGGAGGCCGTAATGAAGCTGCTACCCATCATTGAGCGCGAGCTGGCTCCCTACAAACCGCGCCCACACTGGGGAAAGCTTTTCACCATTCCGCCCGCGCAACTCCGGGTACGTTACGAAAAAATGCCCGAGTTCATCAAGTTCGCCCGCGAATTCGACCCGCGGGGCAAATTGCGGAACGAATTCCTTAATACCAACCTGTTCAGGGAAGCTTGATTAGCGCTTCCCCACAGAAGCGTGCGCGTCCGACGCTTCGCGTCCGCCGCATCGCTTTAGACATCCTGTTTCAGAGAACCTAGCGTAAAGGCCTTCATCAATTCCAAGCGGTGCTCGCAAGAACCACGCTTGGTACCCACCGGAAACGCCCTTGTTGCCCTTGAAAAATGTTGAAAGGAATTCAGGTTACACCTAATATTCGAGAAAGAGCCCGAAGCTACAGGTCCACAAATCGAGTCGTGATGAGGCATTTCCCGCCAATCGAGAAGGCTAACGGCTGGGTGCATAATAGCCGGTCCTCGCGTAAGCAGTTAAGGGAGGAAGTCCCTTAGGGGTACGCAACTTGACCTTGATCTTCCGCCAGCGGGCATCGTGCGCCTTGTGGCTGGGGCGATACCCCAGAACATATTGATTGCGTAACTCCGCGCCGATTTTTGCGGCAATATCGGGCAGGTCACCTACGTTGTCTACGGCAAAGGAACGCCCCCCCGTCAATTCAGTCAACTCGTTTAGGAGTGTGGGACCGTTGAGTTCCTCGAGCGTTCGACTGCGGTACTCAGGTTGGTCAAAGATGCCGATCGAGTAGAGCTGGGTATTCGCCTCTCGCACCAATCGCTTGATGTCCTTCTCGTTGTACCGGCTGTTATTGTCGCCACCATCAGAAATAATGAGCAGGGCGCGTTTGCCGTTGTTCGCGGCACGCATTTGACTGACGCCCAGGTAAATGGCGTCCATCAATGCAGTCTTACCTTTGGCAGAGGCTAAAAGCATGCGACTCTGCAAGTCATCCACGTTGGGGCTAAACGAGCTGAGCAGTTGAGCACTGTCGTTGAAACCGACGAGAAAGAATTCGTCTTGAGGATTCGCGGTCTTTAGGAACTGAAGCGCTGCTTGCTTAGCCTTGCCAATCTTGTTGGCCATGCTACCGCTGAAGTCCAGAATGACGCCGATGGAAACCGGGACGTCTTCGAAGGAGAAACTGATAATTTCCTGTTCGACGTTGTCTTCGAAAACTCGAAAGTTTTCGGGCTCGAGACCGGTAACCAGGCGGTCGTAGGGATCGGTAACGGTGATGTTTACAAGAGCAAGTTCCACATTGAGACGAATGACCTGCCCTTGGTTAATGGCTTGACCGCGTGTGTCGTGTTTCACATCGTCGGGGACGAGGGACTGGGCGAAAGCGGGCGCAAGCAAGCACAGGATCGCAGACGGGCAGCAGAACAAAGATACTAGCAACTCGCTTAGTGTGTGCGTGATGGGCGTTCGTCTTTTAGCGATCACTTTCCATCCTCGTTCCGTATCAAGCGCCAACGGCCGCCAAAGGAGACAAGCTGGTACGTAACCGGGAGCGGAGCTTGCGACTCGTCAGGCGCTCATTTCTCGCTTTTTCTCGCTGCGATTCGTGGAGCAATTCACGGAGCCGCACGCGAGCTTTGTGCAATTGCGACTTTGAATCTCCCACCGAGCGTCCCACGATCTCCGCAATCTCGCTATGTTGGTACCCCTGGATATCGTGCAAGACAAATATGGTGCGGTAGCCAGCCGGTAACTGCGCGATGCAGCGCTCGAGGCGCAGTCTGTCGATCGAACCCTCAAGCAGCAAGTCGGGTACACCAACATCGATGGCCGGCGAGTCGATCTCATCGCCCTGATCGGCAGTCGCCTCAATGGAGACAGTCGGCGGCACCTTTTTGCGCAAGCGCATGAGCACCAGATTTGCCGTGAGGCGGTACAACCATGTAGAAAATGCTGATTCGCCGCGAAACGTATTAAGCTTGCGAAATACCTGCAGGAACGCCTCCTGGGTTAGATCTTCGGCCTCGACCGGGTCTCGGAGCATCCGCAGGCAAAGGGCGTAGACGCGCGACGAATACTGTTGATAAATGATTTCGAATGCGGAAGCGTCGCCGAGTTGCGCGAGCCGGATGGTTTCGCCGAGAGCCGCGTTATCGTAACTCCATGGCTTTGACTTCTCAGGAGAAGCGGGGCGGTCGGCGACTGCCCTTTCCTTGCTCAATAGGCCCTGTCGCGTCTGCCTCGACCGCTCGTTTGTGCCCACGCTGTCATCATGACTCAATGAATGACTGACATCTATTGCTAGGCTCATCAAAGTTTCCTTTTGCAGCCAGCCTCAACTCTCGGCGAAGTTGCGCTTCTGCATTAAGTCAGAGTCGCGAATCATGGAAAGGTTTCGGAAGTCGGCAAGCGGCGAAAGCGTGACGACTCTCGAGAATCTCGGTGCGTCTACCAGGATTCACGGCTTCGGCAACGGATCTTGTTTGTAATCGCCGAACTCCTCGGTCTTAATGTCGTCGTCACTGACACCCGAGGAATGAAGCAAAGCGTTCATTGCGGTGACCATTCCGGATGGACCGGCGACGTAGTAGACGGGTCCATTGAGCCCGCGCAGGTAGCGTTTCAGCAGGTTGAGATCGATTGGGCCATTCTCATACGGCCAAGTCGGACTCTTACCGCGGGTGACAGTTGGAATCAGGGAGAACGAACGATTTCGCGTCGCTAAGCTTTCTAACTCTTCCAGGAAGGCTGCGTCCTCCTCGCAACGGTTCGAATAGAATAAATATAGCTTGTGTGGCACATGTTCCTGAGTAGCCCAGTGAATGATGCTGCGGATCGGCGTAATCCCGATACCACCGGCGAGAAACACCGCAGGCCTGCTAACGTCCTTGTGAAGTGTGAACGATCCTCTAGGACGACTCACTTTGAATTTGGTGCCGAGGGCAGCGGTTTTCAGAGACACCTTGAAGGGAGTTTCGCGCATGCGCAGGGCGACCATCGCCAAACGACTGTCATGAGGAGAGTTTGCAAGAGAGAATGTTCTGGAATTGTCGCCTTCACAATTCACGAAACATTGCCAGAAGGTAAAATCAGCGTGTTGCCCAGCTCGAAATTCATAATGGGCGCCATTGGTGTCAAACCAGAATGCCATCGTATTCCTAGCAACTCTTTGCCGATCCATCAGTGTCATTTCGAACTCAGCCATTAGCTATCCTCGATGTTGCCTTCGCAGAAAACGCTGCGGGCGCCGCTGCGATTTCCAATTACATAGACAAAATTGACCGCGATTTATTCCGTTGTGTTTCCAGGCAGGGCAACGACACACAAATTGCAAGAACCTTCAAACATCCTTCTCTGTGATTGCGGGTAACCAACAGGCGTGATGGGCTTAGGAGCACTATGATGGATTAGCACACGCTGGTGACCGAGAGTGTTTGGCAGGAACAACCGATGCTTCATCTTAAGTGTTGAATTACTTCTACACCGGTCCATTCACTCCGCTGAGAAAACCGCCCAAGTGCCCTGTCACCGCTACAAATATCGCAGCCACTGCTTCGATCGGCAAACGATATCCGGGAAGCGCCGCTTCTTTTTGGCGCCGGGCTTGCCTGTGGATGAACCATACTGCCCAAATGAGAAGGCTCGACACGCACCCCATAACTAGATGCATCAGAAGGATGCCTTTCAACTTCTGCCCATCGAGTTCCCACTGCCACGCAAGAAATCCGGTAACTACTGCAGGTATGGTAGCGATCGACGCGGCCAGCAAGTTGTAATAGGCCGCCGCAGCCAGCAGGTAGTGCTTCTTCCATTGAGAAAGGAAGTCAAAGAGGACGCCGATAATGAACAGCCCAATCGGAAAGTGAATGAGGACGACGTGTTGGGCGTGCTTCGCGAAAAATATCGTTTTTATATCGAACGGGTGCAAGGTCTCTCCTTACTCACTGCACGATGACTTTGCCGGTCATCTTCGGGTGAATTGAGCAGAAGTAGGGATACGTTCCCGCTTTGCTGAAGGTAAAGGAAAACTTTTCGTCTGTGTCGAGCACCTTGGACTTGAAAGTTCGCATCATCGGTGCTGACCACTGTGTGGGGGATATCGTCCCGGTTCGTCCAGGTAACGGTGGTACCAGCCGCCACGGTCAGACTTGCGGGTCCAAAGCTGAAGTTGTCAATCTTTACCTCGAGCAACGACGCTTTGTCCTGAGCGAGCGCGACAGAACTCTTTTGACCTACACTCAGTCCTACAATCCCCAGCATCAGAACTGCTGCCAAACCTGCAACAGACACACTTCTCCTCATGCCTTTTCTCCTTTTCAATGATTTATCGATCTAGTTTTTCAAAAGAGGCTGTCGTATCGTTCATGCCAGCGACGAATCAACCACCGCCAGCGCCTGTTGCCCTTGTACGTAATTCACATCCGTGATTCCCAAGACGCTCTTAAGTTGCTCTGCGGGAACTTTCATCGGCCCAGGCGAATCCGCTTTGCCGGGTTGAGGTTGCGGAAACGCTGTAGACGCTGCCGTATGAAAGGTCACTTTGCCCTCAACCTTCTGCAGCGTTTGGTGAATGTGCCCGTTCAGCACTGTAACCGAGCCGAATTTCTTCAAGTAAGCCAGCGCTTGTGCGCTGTCTTCGGTGCCCCAGCCCCATTCGGGATAAACGGACCACAGAGGAATATGCGCGAACACAACGATCGGCGTGCTGGATTTCAAGTGCTTCACATCATCTTCCAGCCATTCTAGTTGATCGTGTCCGAGCGTCCCCAACCCGCCCGCTTTCAGATTTAGCACGTTCACCAAGCCGATAAAGTGCACACCCTTCTTGTCAAAGCTGTACCAACCCGCACCGGTGCTCCCCTTCCCGTAGCGCTCGAGATATTGCTTTCCGTCGTCGTTCAGGACATCGTGTTCGCCTGGCACAAAAAACACATCCTTTGGCTTAGCGGCCTTGAGAATCTGATCGACGGTGTCGAACTCTTCCGGCTTCGAAAGGTGGCTGATGTCGCCCGTATGCAGCATGAATTCTGGCACTGTCGGTAGAGCGTTAATCTTGTCCACCGCTATCTTCAGCGTTGCCGCAACGTCCGGATTTGCAGGTTTGTTGAATCCCATGTGGCTGTCGCTAATTTGCACAAAGCTCAACTCCCCCCCGGCTTCCTTAGCGGTCATTCCCGGCAGCCGGCCTAAGGCGTAGGATTTCAGTACGCCTCCTTGAATTACGCAGAGAGTGCCCGTACCCACCCAGGCCATGCACTTGAGGAAGCCTCGGCGATCAATTCCGTCGTTGTTATGGTCGTGGATGATTTCGTCGTTCTTCTTTCTTGACATTGATTGCTCCTTCGTTTTGTTCTTGTGCGATCTGTCCAACACTTACTTCGGAAACCCGAGCGGCGCGGAAAGAAGAAAGGGGGAACCGCGCCGCCCTTGTACGTGTTCCACCGTGTAGACAGAAAACCTCCGCCGCTTATTCCCAAATTGCATCCTCGCTCACGTTTTTTTTTATTCCCAGTCAAATGCGAATAAAACGAAACCTCAATCAGTTACCACTAGTGAACAATCTTGATCGGGGGAAGGTTCGGACGTGCTTGATTCCCAGGACCAGGTGCGTTTCGAGCAGCTTGTGCTCCCGCATCTCGACGCCGCTTTCAATTTGGCGCGCTGGCTGTTGCGCAGCCCAGCGGACGCGGAGGACGCCGCACAGGAGGCCATGCTGCGTTCGTACAAATTCTTCCCGAGTTTCCACGGAGGAGATGCGCGCGCCTGGCTTCTGCAGATCGTGCGCAATACTTGTTACTCCTGGCTGGAGAAGAACTCTCGAGAGGGAAACATGACTGAGTTTGACGAGGAATTTCACGTTCCAACGAGTCCGACTCCTGAAGAAACCGCGATTGCCAGCCAGGATCGAGCCCGCCTCACTCGCGCTCTCGAGTCTCTGTCTCCACGCGCTCGGGAGGTGCTAGTGCTTCGAGAGCTGGAGGGATGCTCCTATAAGGAGATTGCCGCTATCACTTCAATTCCCATAGGTACGGTCATGTCTTCCCTTTCGCGCGCACGACAACAACTTCTATCGGCGCTCGTGAATCTTGCCCACGAGGAGGCCAACCGTGAGCTGTGAACTCTCAAACTCGCTCCTTAACGGCTATTTCGACCACGAGCTTCATCCTGTTCGTGCTGCCGAATTTGAACATCACCTCCTACATTGTTCGGAGTGCGCTAATGGACTCGCAGACTTAGATCTGTTGAGTGGCAGGTTGCAACTCGCTCGACTCTATGTGCCCGCCCCTGCTTCACTGAGACGAAGGATTCAGGCAGATTTGAGCCTCGTCGCCGTCACCTCTGCTGGGTCAAGGCCACTTCTTTGGCATTGGCTAGCCGCCGCGGCCGCATTGCTTCTTTTCGCAGCTGTCGGGTGGAGAGTGAATCGCAGCCTTCGCAGTGATGACTATCAAGGAGAGTTCGCTGAAGAAATTGTTGAGGCTCACATGGCCTCATTGCATCCCGGCAACATAAGCGGCCTTGCTTCCAACGATGCGCAGGCGGTGAGGGGATGGTTTGAGGGAAAAGCTAGATTCGCGGTTTCCGTTCACGATTTCTCACACCAAGGTTTTGAGCTGCAAGGGGCGCGAGTGGATCTTGTCGAAGGCCACAGTATCCCTGTGCTCGTCTACCGGCGCAAAGAACATCTCATCGATTTGTTCATCTGGCCCACGCGGGAACGAGACACAGCGCAGCGCGAAGGGTCCCGGCAAGGCTTCCAATGGGTTGATTGGCGAAAGCGCAAAATAGAATTTTGCGCAGTTTCTGACATCGATACTGCAGACCTAAAGAAGCTCTACGAACTCATGGATTCGTCTGCAAGCTAGCCGTGATGACTACGCGTCCAGTTCGTTCAGCGCGGCTTTCATTGAACTGGAAGCACGCGTTGAAGGCACCTTTGTAATTTGATTTCCAAAATGGAATAGATCAGCGAGTTTTTTTGTCTTTACGGTCGTGCATCTGGAAGTTGGCGATTCTCGTTTGTTTACCGATGAACGAGAAGATCGTTGCCCACCTGACATCGGGACAACCAGCGCCTAACACACCAAGCTCGCTAAAAAGGGAGAATATGGACAATCGGAAGAGCAATACCAACCAATCTGCAAATCGGCGTTCATTCCTCAAGAAAGGAGTTCTCGGAGCAGGCGCAGCCACATTTGCTGCGGGGATGCTCCCTGGAAGTCTGGCTGCCTTCGACAGAGGGGAAGACGATGGCGCGCCAATTACGAAGGGTGACATCGCGATTCTCACGTTCTTGAGCGCATTAGAGCAAGTCGAAGCCGACTTGTGGATTCAATACGCGGAACTTGGTGGGCCGACGAATGCCGTTGCCGACGCTCAAGGTCTTTCGGGCATTGATCTGCAGCTCAATGGCAAAGCCATCAGCACTGGTCTCGCGCCAGGTTACGTAACTGCCTTGCAAGTGCTAGACGGCGACATGCCGCAATACATCGCCGATAACACTGATGACGAGATTAGCCATCACCGCTTCTTGAACAACTACCTGCAGTCGAAGGGCGCGAGGCCCATCGATCTCAGCCAATTTGCGACTCTGCCTCCTAGCCAAGTCACGGGCGTGCCACAGACCGGACGGCTCACCAATCTGAGGCAGTTAACCGTTGATACTTCCTGGTGGACGCGCCTTCGCAGCGACAATCAAAATCCCGATCTCGGAGGAACTTTCGAGAACGCTGTACCGGATCTCGCCAGGGGGCAACACCCGGCCATTCCTCAGACCGACAACGAGGCGGCACTAAACAGCGACGGAAGCATACCAAATCATCTTCAGGCTATTGCAAGCACTGCCGGTTTCCACTTTGCGTTCATCGAGCAAGGCGGCGCCAGTCTTTATCCCACGCTGGCGCAGAAAGTGACAAATCTGGAGGTCCTCAGAGTGCTATTAAGCATCGGCCCGAGCGAAGCAATGCACTCCCAGACTTGGCATGATAAGGCTGGCAACGCGCCGAGTATTACAGACGGCGACCTCACTTTCCCGGACCTCAACGCTGGGATTGACCCTAATAATGGCGCAACGACGATCAATGGTGTGCCCGCAGCGGATTTGTTCCAGACCAACTTGATTATGCCGGAGCCGACAGTCTTTCTTAATCCGAAGCTGGGGCCAGTCTCCATACTCCGTCCCACGTCCACTGCACAGGGCGGCGCAGTGGCCTCCGTGGTCAGTTTTGTTCAGGACGGACTATTCCTCGACCCAGCCACAAACAAGAACACAGGGATCGTGGACGTTCTTATGCGCTTAGCTGAAGAAGCAGACGAAGTTCGGCGCCGGCTCTAAACAGAAATATGTGCTCCAGGTTGTAAGGCTGCGTCAGTCAAGCGTGATGTAGCTTTGGGAAGGACGGACAGATTCGCCATCGCAAGACAAGAAAGTTTTGCTGGCGGCCGTATCTGTCCATCTTTCCCCATTCCCTCTGAATAAGCGTGGTGTTTATCCTCTGATTGTTGAATCGCCAAAGGAGCGTTGATGACAACTTTTGCAAAACGGTCCGTGTTGTGGACGTTTTTTGCCGTTCTATTATTCGCGATGCTTATGTCGCCCTCTAGCTCGACTCAAGGACAGGATCAAGAGACCCAGGTCATCGAACTCACAGCAAAGAAGTACGAGTATTCGCCCTCACCGGTTCATGTCAAAGCCGGGACCAAAGTCCAGCTCAAAATCACCGCCACAGACCACGACCATGGGTTCAAAATCGCAACTACTCCCGATGGCGCCGAACAGAATAGTCAGCCTGGGCTGGTTTTTTCCTCGCCACAAGATTGTTGGCTGCTTAAGAAGGGAGAAACAACAACGATTGAATTCCTGGCGCAAACACCCGGCACGTACACGTTCAAGTGCTGCCACACTTGTGGTCTCGGACACCGGCGAATGAAAGGGCAAATTATCGTTGATACGGCTGATATTTAAGAAAGCAACCCGTTTCGCTTGATGAAACTAGACACTGAACGTTTGGTGGGTAACATTGTGGTTAGCATGAAGAGCGTTCCGCGGCACGTTCAGGAATTGCAAATCCAATACTTCTAAAAAGCTGATCCCGCTTACGGAACCGGGGTTGGGGGGGCTCAGTCCTAACGTGGAAGTGATCACGTCTGCGATTGGCAAATCCGCTGCGGCTGACTGAAGGCGTTAGTTGCCAATCCACGAAGTTGATTCACAATGGCGTTTCTCAGTACGTCCTCACTTGGATTGTTGTGATCATTAGTCATTTCTTTATTGCAGTCGCCGAGCTCCAGAGTGCGCCTCGATTGAGCCATTCAGGATAGCGAGCCAGCATTTGGTCGTAGAGCTCTATTGCTGTCGTGGTCTTCCCGGCGAGTTCCTGAAAATCCAGGATGTATTGCCGAGTCTGTCGAATGACCCGCGGGCCGTCGTCATCATTCTTCATATTCTTGTGGCCGGCGACGACGGCACTTGGCTTTAACGACTCCATTTTGTCCAATGCGGAAAGCCATTCGTCGCGTTTTTGATTCTGGTTTGCTTCCAGGAGCCGCGGGTGCACACCGTTGTACGCCGCATCTCCGGCGGCGATCAGACCCAGCGAGGGCACATGCAAACAGGTCGTACCGGCTGTGTCGGTGAATTTCAAAGGCACAACGATGAGTTGCTCGCGTTCGCAGTTGATGACATCGGTTTTGAGTTCGTCGGCAACAACCAACCGTTTGGGAAGTTGGTTCGGGAAACGGGACTCCCAAAACTTGGCGACGTATTCCGGTGATATCTGCTTCTTCATTACTTCTACCGCACTTGGGGCGGCCATGAAGCGTGCCTGTGGGAAACGGTCCAGAAGGACGCTGGCGCCAAAGAAGTGATCGCCGTGTCCGTGCGTTGCATAGATAGTTGTGAGATTCTTTCCCGTGCCCGCGATCCAATCGGCCTGGGCCCGGGCCTGCTCCTGAGTGATGAAAGAATCGACCACCACGGCGTCTCGCGAACCGTATATCAGAGTCGATGAGATGGGCGGCCAAGGCCGCTCGTGTTCACTTGGTGCAAAATCGGTTGTCACCACGGGAATACTGGGGGTTACGAACACATCCCACTTCAGATGAGTATCCGCAACGTTCTGGCCTCGATAAGAAGAGTTCGATGTTGACATGTCGTCTCCTGCGAATACACATGGCTTCGGAAGCTTGGCTGCCAAGAGGCAACCTGCAACGTGAGAAAGAAAAGTGCGCCGAGAAGGGCAACATTCGTTTCTAGTCATAAGAGCCTGAAGCGAGTCGGTCGCGGACGTGAGAAACCGCGCGGGTCACTCTCTCAACAATTGGTGGACGAACGAGATCGCGATCGACCCTTCGCCCACGGACGACGCAACGCGTTTGACATTACCTGCACGAACGTCTCCCGCAGCAAAAACACCGGGCAGGCTGGTTTCCAACAGGTAGGGCTGGCGACTAAGAGGCCAGTGCGCTCCGGTCAGCTCTTCCGATGAAAGATCGTGGCCTGTCTTAATGAAGCCCTTGTTATCGAGCACGACGCAACCGTTGAGCCAGGCGGTGTTGGGGTTCGCTCCTGTCATTACGAACACATGGGCGACGTTCTTCTCCTCGGTCTCTCCAGTTTGAGTATTCCGCACTGTGACCCGTTCGAGATGATCAACGCCTTCGAGGCTGTCAACTTCCGTGTCAACCAGTACGGTGACGTTAGGGGTTTGTTCAATGCGACGAATGAGGTATTTCGACATTGTGTTAGTGAGGCCAGAGCCTCGGACAACTATGTAGACGTGCTTTGTGCTCTCGGCCAAAAAAACAGCAGCCTGCCCCGCGGCGTTTCCACCGCCCACCACAATGACGTCTTCACCGCTACATACCTGCGCCTCAACAAAAGTTGCGCCGTAGTAAACGCCGACGCCTTCAAAACGGAGCAAATTGTCAATCGGTAACTTACGGTATTTGGCCCCGGTGGCGATAACAATCGCGCGCGCTCGGATCTTGGTGCCACCCTCTAGTTCGATCTGATACGGCTTGCGGTCGCAGATTAACCGGGTTCCCGTGGTGAGGAGCATCTGCGCTCCAAATTTCTGCGCCTGAGTGTATGCCCGACCAGCTAGTTCATTTCCAGAAATTCCGCTTGGAAATCCAAGATAGTTCTCAATTCTCGAACTGGAACCCGCCTGCCCTCCAGGCGAGTAGGTTTCCAGCAGCAAGACGTCAAGGCCCTCCGAGGCGCCATACACGGCCGAGGCCAGCCCCGCAGGCCCTGCGCCCACAATTACCAAATCGCGCACGTGTGTCTCGTCAACCGCCTCGTTGAAGCCAAGGCATTTGGCGATCTCGCGATTTGTGGGATTACGCAGTACCGTTTCGCCGCAGCAGATCACTACCGGTGTTTCAGCGACAGAGACATGAAAGTGATCGAGAAGGCTTTGAACGTCGGCGTCGCGTTCCAGGTCGATATACGTATAGGGGTGGCCGTTCCGAGTCAAGAATTCCTTGATGCGAAGCGTATCGGCGGAATGGCCCGAGCCCACGACTGTTGCATCGCCAATGCTTTGCGCCAGCAACTCCACCCGTCGAAAAATGAATGCACGCATCAGGATCTCGCTCAGTTCGGCATCTGTTTGCACCAGAGTGAGGACGCTTTCGCGAGCAAGCTGGATAACTTCTCCATCTTGCCGTGCACGAATCCGCGCCAGCGCACGACGGCCAGAAAGTGTATTGATTTCTCCAGTGAACTGACCAGTTCTGAAGGTCGTGATGAGCGTTTCGGTTGCACATGTCGGCCGCACCGCCTCCAGTTCTCCTGAAATGACAAGGAAAAATGGAATGGCTCGATCCCCTTGTTCGACCAAGACCTCGCCGCTGCGAACTGCGCGCGTGCAGCCGTGTGTAGCAACAGGTTCGATTTGCACCGAAGTCAGTGTCGGGAAGATCTGGTCGGCACGCGAGGACGTTAAAGGTAGTGGAGTGGTCGGTTCCGCCATATTTACCCATCCTATTTCCCCGCTCATTAGGATCGTAAACGAATGTGCTAAGCGACGCTGGCTCTCACATTTTCCGCCATGCCCAGCGGCACGTTAACCAAATGTTCGCCTAGGAACCACGCATGAAGCTCGTTCGTACGTAGCACTTGGCTGACAAGAAGGTCATTGGTGCCATCGTCGCCAAGTTCCGACGCTCGTCTCGCCAGCTTGCGATTCTGACGAATGATGATCTGGTGTGCATCCAGCAGGCGCGAGAGCTGCACGGGAACCTCCTCCCGGCCGCGGGGAGGCCGTTCGATCTGCGTCGTCTCGGCCACGTCCGCCGCCATAGCTATGCTGACGCCGCCGAGCAGTTGGATACGTTCCGCAATCGAGTTCTACCAATTCGACTTGCTCGTCGAAGTGCTTATCGAAGAGCAGATGCAGTTGATAGAACGTCGGTCCAGCGACTTGCCAATGCGATTTCTTATACAAGTCGCGGAGAGTCATGGTATCGGCTAAGAGTTGATTGAGCTGTGCAGTCATCTCTAACCGTACTGGTTCTTCCAATTCAAGAGGGAGTAGATGATTGACGGTTCCGTATGCCTGAATTTCAGCGGCCCGCTGGTGAAGGCGAGGCTGCGCGCTGATTTTCTTGCGAGTGTTGGTGTTCGAGTCGTGCTTGGTCATGAGTTCTCCTTTCACACTTGCTCAGGCAGCAGCTTTCCGCAAAAGATCTTCGACTTTGTTATCCAGACTCCGGGCGACATCTAGGGCATCAGGATTCTTGTAAGGAGCCAGAAGGCTCGCCATTCTGTCATATGATAGATGCACCCCATCCGCGCGCTCGTCCGCAAGAACCGTGACGGGCGCATAAGGGCCGGCTTCCGGAACATGCTTCGCCATTCCTTTCATGATCAGAGGATTGCCGATGATGAATCGGATCATCCTGGGTGTGTCCTGGCCAGTTTCTTTGCGCAGAATGGCGTCGTGATCAAACTGCATAAACAGCATCAGCCCTGCTTTGCTCAAGCCCTTCTCGACTGCGTTTTTCAGCTCGACCAAAGAGCGCGCTTCGCGAGTTGATCGCCCGAAGTCAGCCATGTCCGGATGACCGATGCCAGCGTTAAGAGCCGCCACTACCTCGTCAAACTGCTTGGAGGAGATCAGGGTGAATCGCTCAATCTCGACTTTCCTTATCATTTAACCTCTCTGATCTTGGAGATTGGCCGTCCGCTGTTAGGCTACTGCCGAGGCTCCTTGAATAGCCTTTGCGGCAGTGCGGATGACGTCAATCACGAACTTGGGCTGGGAGAGCATGGGAACATGGCTGCTCTCGACCTCGTAGGTTTTGGCGCCCATACGCTTCGCCAGGAAACGTTCGAGGTCCGGCTGGACGGTCCGGTCGTTTTTGGCGACGATGTACCAGCTTGGCTTTGATTTCCAGGCAGTTCCTCCCACTTTTGCCTCGAACAGGTCGGGTTTCGGAACACCCTGCGTCGCCCAAACGAGCCTTTTCTCCTGCTCGGGCAAATCGCCGGCGAAATCATCGATCCCGCCTGGAAGCAACCAGATGCGTCCGTCCTTGACATCGATGTGGGAGAAGACCGGTGTCCTCGGGAAATTAGACTGCTGCGTCTGCGAAGTTTCGTCCGCGTCCGGGGCAAGCGCGCAGATGTAAACCAGGCCGGCAACGCGATCGTCTGTTCCGGCACCGGTGATGACGGTTCCGCCATAGGAGTGGCCGACAAGGATAACCGGGCTGCTGACCCGGCCGATCGTTGCTTTTGTTAAAGCGACGTCCTCTGCAGTTGAGTTGAGGCCGTACTGCGCCGCAATACACTCGTTCCCCTCGGCCTGCAGGGGAACGATTAACTTGCTGAAACAGGAACCGTCTGCCCAGAGCCCGTGGCAAAACACGATACTAGGTTTAGTCGAGTTCATAGCGCCCTTCCTTTCTTTTGTAAAGAGGATTGACTACTGACTTTAGTGTCGAGGAGCGTGCCCAGCACCTCGGGCCACCGCTTCTCGAAGTCGGCGTCGCGTTGCAGTCCGCGCTCCAAGAGAGCTTGGATCCGCCGCTGCGTTTCAGACCACGTGAGCGCGGTCTCAAAGGAGATGATGGCGTCGAGAAACCGCTCGGCGGACGGCAACGAGACATGGTTGACGAGATTCTTCGCCGCCGCGATAGCAGGCCGGTCGAAGGAGGCGATCCGGCGCGCGAGCGCGTCGACGAAGCCGTCCAGCTCCGCGTCTGGAAGTGCGCGGTTGACGTATCCGTAGCGTTCCGCAGTGTCACCATCGAAGTCGTTCGCGCCGAGAACGATTTCGAGCGCGCGCCCGCGGCCAACCAGACGTGGAAGGCGTTCCGTACCGCCGCCGCCGGGATGCAGTCCCACCCCGACTTCGGGCTGGCCGAGTCGCGTGTTCTCGCGCGAAGCGAAGCGCATATCGCAGGCGAGGACGAACTCGCTGCTCACGCCCCGGACACATCCTCGGATCTTCGCGATGCTGACCACCGGGGACTTGGTGAGACGCACGAACGTATCCATCAGGATCGGGAGGCCCGAAGCCCCGACAGCTGTCATGATGTTTCCTATTTTGCCGGTCAAATCAAAGTGGGCAAGGTAGAAGTCAGGATTCGCGCTCTCGAATACGACGACACGCAGGTTCGGGCTAGTGTCCATCCGAGCGAGCAGATCCTGGAGGCTTTCGAAGATGGTCGCGTCCACGATGTTGAAAGGCGGATATTCGAATACAACCCTCCAATACTCAGCCGATTCTTCGATCAACCGCAGCGCCGGCGCTGATGTGGTCTTAGACATGTGACTGCCCCTTCGGTAGGCCTCGCTCCTGAAGCATCCACTCTCTGATGTAGGGCGAGCAGTGCACTACCGATATCCTGTTTGCCTCACATGTGTTGAGAAAGCGGACGCCTTCGACATCCGCAAGATTCACTTCCTCCAAATCCAAAACCGCCGATTTGCCGCATTTCCCTAATTCGGTTTTGACTTGGTCCAGATGTTCGGATCGCAGCTCTCCGCTCAGCCGAACTCGCGCCCGGAACCGCTCGATCTTGAGCGTCATGAATTGGCAGCTCCCGACCACACTCTCGGTTAGGCAATGCATGGGCCATTTTCAAATGATTGAAAACCAAGGGCCTTAGAGGGTAGACATCTCCTTAATCATCAGGATTTCCTGATCAATCAGGATTTGAGAGGCGCCTTTCGACCGACTGGTGGCCGAAATAATCTAGTTGCCTTGCGGCCTTTTAAACCGAAACTTGTTGATTCCGAGGCGTTTGATCTTTGAATCCAGAGTCCTTGTCGGAATTCTGAGTTTTGCCGCTGCGCCGCTTGGACCGGAGACGCGGCCCCCGCTTGCTACGAGAGCGGACTCGATCATTTCCTTTTCCTGCCGCAGCAACACTCTATTCAGCGCATTTGGTGAATCACTAAATTGGGGCGTGTCCTGCTTGAGCCAGGCCTCCTCCACGGAAAAGGCGTCATCCTCACTGAGGATCACAGCCCGCTCAATCACATTCTGCAGCTCTCGAACGTTGCCGGGCCATTGGTAGGATTCAAACAATCTAGCTGTTTTCTTGTCGATGGTTCTGAACTTCTTTCCAGCTTTTTTCCCGAACCGACCAATGAAGTATTCAACGAGCAGCGGAATGTCTTCGTTTCGCTCGCGCAAGGAGGGCATCTGAATAGGCACGACGTTCAGTCTGTACAGAAGATCTTGACGAAACCTTCCTTCGGCGACGAGAGTTTCCAGGTCATGATGAGTAGCGGCCAGCACTCTGACATCAATTGCAATGGGTTTGTTGCTGCCAACACGTTCGATTTCCCGTTCTTGCAGCACCCGCAATAATGCGATCTGGATCTCCTGGAGCAAGTCGCCGACTTCATCCAGGAAGATGGTCCCGCCATTTGCCGATTCAAAACGTCCCAGGCGCCGTTGCGTCGCGCCAGTGAAGGCTCCCTTCTCGTGACCAAAGAGCTCGGAAGCAATCAGCGAAGCTGGTATCGCTGCACAATTCACACCAATAAATGCCCGGTCTGAGCGCTTCGATCGTTTATGGATGGCGCGAGCTATCAACTCTTTTCCAGTGCCGGTTTCACCAAGAATCAAGACTGTGGAATCGGAAGGTGCTACCCTGGCGACTTGATGAAGCACTTTACGCAGCGCTTCCGAAGAGCCGACAATGTCCTCGAACATCGACTCCCGATCAATTTGCTCCCGCAAAGCGATGGCTTCATTTCGCATGCGATCTTCGGTCTGCTTGCGATCTTCGACGTCGGTCGCCGTCGCAAACCATCGGACGATCTCTCCAGCTCCATTGAGGACCGGATTGTAGCGAAAAAGGAACCAGCGAAACTGGCCCTCTTTGCCCAGAAGCCGCTTTTCCGTCTCGAACGGCGCTCCTCTTGAAAAGCCTGCGCTTCGCTCGTTTTGAACTCTCTCTAGATCGTCTGGATGAACGTCTCTGCTGATTCGCTCGCGAGATCCCCCGCCTTTCATTTGCTCCAAGGTCAAGCCCCTGTAGTCGAGCATCGTCTTGTTGACCTGAAGCAAGGTGCCATCCTTGTCTAGCACAAGCACATGCTGAGGAAGGAAATCTATCAGTTGCCGCAGTTCGCGCTCTTCCTCTCGAAGCTTATTTTCCGCCTGCTTACGATACTCGATGTCCGTACCCGTCGCGTACCACCGAATGACGTTTCCTCTATCATCCAGTAAAGGGTTGTACCGGATCAGGAACCAGCGATATTTGCCATCCTTCCCAAGAGCTCGCTGCTCGTTTTCGAACGGAGCCGAGCCAGAGAGGCCTCTCTGCCGCTCTTCGCGAAGTCTCTGAACGTCTTCCGGATGGAACACACGATCCCGGAAGTCATCAGCGCGAACTTCGTCCAGGGCCAGGCCGAAGTACTCAAGTGCCCCGCGATTTGCGTAAATGGCCTTGCCGTCGGGATTCAAAACCACGATTGTTTGTGGAATGAGATCAACGATTCGCCGCAGCTCTTGTTCGTCTTGAAAGAGCATGGGCTCAGTCAGCTTTGCGTCACCAGCACCAACTGCGGTTCCCAGTTCCTGACGTATGGCACCACAGGTAGGTGGGGGATTCCGATCGCAATGTTCGAGTTGCACGTCAACTTGTCGATTGTCTGGGCGCATTTCCGGGCCTTCTTTGCATTGTAGTGTGATTTCTGTAGAAGACCAAACATTCGGATATGGGCGTCTTAGGACGTTCGATTCATCGGTAATTCGGAAGTTATCCCGATGAGGAAGCCGTGCACTGTTCGTTTGTGTTGGTTTGGTGGTCCCACCACAACGGTTGCTTGAACCGTAGCAGCCGAGCTGCGAGATAGCTTGAAACGGGCGACAAGAATGGCTAGCCCTTCCTAATCTCGCTTACTCCTCTTTTCCGCAAGCGCTCTGGCGCGCTTGCCAGCCTTCTTAAGAACGCTCTCGAGGATTTGAAGCTCCTGCGGGCTAGCATCGGCAAACATTTTGCGGATTTCCGCGGAATGCTTGCGGAAGATTGGAACAATCAGGTCTTTACCTGCCTTTGTAAGCGCGACGATCCGCACCCTCCGGTCGTGCGGGCTTTCGACGCGGGTCACCAGTTCTTTTTCAAGCAAGCGATCGACCGCTACGCTGATGGAGCCAGGAGTGAGATGGACCTTCGGCCCTATGGTGTTCACGGGCAGTGGGCCTTTATGGAGAAGTGCCTCCAGGACGCGGAAGTCCGTGTCGGAAATGCCCATGTCCTCGATACCTCGATACAAATAGTCGCGGGCTGCCTCGTCCGCTTTCCTCCAAACCAGCCAACAATGCACAGGGTCTGAGGGTCTCGCCATAAGGCTCTTATTATTGAACGTTTTAGATTATTTGTCCACACGATGTATCTATAGCAATAGAGTTTGCATCAATATGTCAAGACGGCCGGGCCCAAATGGCGCCGGTCACTAGGAGATAAGCATGAAGATCGTTTCGACAATTGCACGCTACTTGCTTGGTTTGACCTTTTTGACGTTCGGGCTCAACGGGTTCCTCCACTTTATTCCCATGCCGCCGCCTACAGGCGTCGCAGCGCAGCAGTTCTTCGGGGCACTCTTCGTGTCCCGGTTTTACGTTGTAATTTTCCTTTTGCAGATCGTGCCCGCAGTCCTCCTGCTTGTGAATCGCTACGTGCCCTTGGCTCTTACAATTTTGGGTGCGGTTATCTTCAACATACTCGGCTTTCACATTTTCATGGCGCCTGCGGGTTTGCCGCTCGCTCTGGTCGTTACGGTCTTGTGGTTTCTTGTGGCTTCCACCTTCCGGTCCGCGTTTGCGGGCATCCTTCAACGGTAATTAAAGGGAGGAAAAATATGGCACCTAAAGCAAAGATGAGTCACGCTACTGACCCGACCCGACCTGGCGGCAAAGCTCAGCAACAAGATCGTTTACCGCAGGCGGCGAGCGAGCAGGAAATCAGACGTCGCGCGTACGAAATCTACTTGGAACGCGGGGCACAACATGGCCATGAACTGGAGGATTGGCTTCGGGCCGAACGTGAGCTAACGGCGATCCATGTTGTAGAGGGTAGCTCTGAAAGCGGCCCGCGAAGGCTCTAACCTCCAAGGAGCATTTGAATAATTGGGTGACAAAAATGCGAGAAGGGCGAACCAAGGCGCCGGTTCAGAACAAAATGAAGAGCGAGATATCACAAGCCGCACTCGATGGCGAGAGGAGAAAACCATGCCCTTCAGCATCGACCTTGCTGATCCGCAATCTTCAAGACGTCTTCGGTGAAAACGACCCCACGCGGCGACGCGCGGCCATCGACGAGATCTTCACCGAAGATAGCGTGTTGTACGACCCCAAAAGCGGCGCCCATCGTGGACGCGACGAGATCGATCGCGTCGCGGGGGCCATCAAGGCTACTCATCCTGACTTTCGATATCAGCCAATTGCCGAGCCCGAGGAGTTGGGCAATGCCGGCCGGGTACGATGGGTATCGGGCCACCCGGGTGAGGCGCCGGCTTACGCCGGGACCGATTTCCTCACTGCCCGTGACGGGCGGATTGCCGCTATCTATCTCTTTTTCGACAAGCTGCCCTGAGCTCTAAGATCCCTGACATGATCGCTGCGATGTGGCACGAATTCTGCCGGTCATTGAGATGTCTGCGGTTCTTAGTTCCGTTCGATGATGGATACCGTAGACAATAAAAACAAAGGGGGACTGCAAATGGCTTCGACAGCGCTTATAACCGGAGGAACAAGCGGTATTGGCCGAGCCGCTGCTAATAAGCTGGCCCAGCTCGGTATCCATGTTTTGGTTGTTGGCCGCAACGCGGAACGCGGAAAGAGAACCGTTGACGAAATCCGCTCAGCAGGAGGCAGCGCTGATTTTATTTCGTCCGACTTACGGGATGCATCGAGCGCACGCACCGTTGCGAAGAAGGCGGTCGAGCTTGGAAACGGCCATGTCGATATTCTCATCAACAACGCAGGCATCTTCCCATTCGGGCCGACGCATGAAATGACGGAAGAAATGTTTGATAGCGTGTATGCACTCAACGTCAAGGCGCCGTATTTCCTTGCCGCGGAACTTGCTCCGCTCATGGCAAAGAGAGGCAAAGGTGCAATCGTCAATATCTCGACCATGGTTGCCGATTACGGCGCGCCCGGGATGAGCCTGTATGGTTCGAGCAAGGCCGCCGTCAATCTGCTGACCAAAACTTGGGCGGCTGAATATGGCCCGAAGGGCGTCCGCGTTAATACAGTGAGTCCTGGGCCTACGCGAACCGAAGGTACGGAGGCAATGGGAGAGGGCCTTGAACAACTCGCAGCGCAAGCTCCAGCGGGGCGCCCAGCCACCGCAGACGAGATTGCTGAAGCGATAGTCTTCCTGGCAACAGATCGTTCCAGTTTCATCTACGGCGCAAAACTCGCTGTGGACGGAGGGCGCACCGCAATTTGAAATTGCTGCCCTGACTTGCAAACGCGAAACTGAGTGCAAAAAAATTCTGAGCTAGTCATACCAGTGGCGCTACTCGCCGTAACGAAAACTTGTAGTTGGCAGCTTCTAGTTGTGGAGTTGGGAATACCTATACTGATCCTAGGGACACTAAGCTCGGAAAGGAGCTGCTGGGTAAGGCGAAACAGCCATTCGGGTAAAAAACCTCTTTCTGCGTAGTTAGCGCCCCGAGGCATTCTTTCGAGAGAATTTCCAACCCACAATCCAACCCACAATCCAACCCACAGCGTATGATGCCTGTGCGGCTTGCGCGGTGTTTGGCAGTTTCCGCGATCTTGTAAGTTGTTGTAAAACCTCACCGCGCAGCGCTGTCACGGCAGAGGTCGCGAGTTCGAGTCTCGTCGTCCCCCCCGTTCTTTTCAGGTTTCCTTCCGTTGGTTGTCCGACGAAATGGCCGGGCGCGGAGCCTTGTCTTCGCTCAGCAATCGCTGACACTTTGCTGCGGCGCGTCGTTCAGACTCTTGCCGGGACGGTTAACTCCTGTTCGGTCATCGCACTCGGGGACAAGACAATCTTGCACTGAAGGGCTCGCGCAATGAGGCAGGATTTTTCGGCCTTCTCGAGCAAGCGGATAGCCCGGTCGCGGTCTTCGTCTTTCCAGAGGCTGACGACGGGCCGCAGCTTGATTTCCGTAAAACGCCAGGCGCCATCCTCATTGCTGAGCACACCTTCCGCATCGAGTTGGAAAGACGCAAATTCAAATCGAGACTTCTCCGCAATGCCAGAAAACGTGCTGACGAAACAGGTTGCGACCGCTGCAACGAGGAAGTGTTCTGGTGTCCAGCGCCCTGGCTCCCCCAAAAACTCTGGCGGTGCGCTGAACGATAGGAAAGGCAGGACGGCTTCGGCCTGCACAACACCCTTGCGGGGCCCTGAGCAGAACGCCTTGATGCGATACTCGTGATGGGCTTCCATGTTTCTCTCCCTTCGTTCTTGAGGCGGGAACTTCACACCAAACCCTGCCTGGCCAGCAATTGGAATCGTAGGACTGGGACCATGGAACGCGATGTGGCTCTGGTCACAAGTTGATGTGATTATTGTCACCTCAGCCAGACTTCTTGGGGCGTTAAGATGTAAGCAAGGTGCTGGCCCATGAAGGTTGTCGGCCAATTCCGGGACAAGGATTCACTGGAAAGCCCGAATATGACATCGCCCGTGTTGACAGATACCGCTACTTCGGAACGCACTGCTCTGGAGAGTTTCTTCCGGCCCGCTTCCATTGCGGTGATCGGAGCAACAGACCGACCAGGCAGTGTGGGCCAGACCATTGTTACGAACCTGGTTCAAGGCTCGTATCAAGGTCGCGTCTATCCGGTAAACCGTAGGCATTCAAAGCTGATCGGCGTCCGCTGCTATGCAAATGCCAAGGACTTGCCCGAACCGACAGACCTCGCAGTCATCGTGACACCAGCAGCGACAGTCCCCGGCGTGGTACGAGAATGCGTTGAGGCGGGCGTTCGTTCTGCCATTGTCATTTCCGCTGGCTTCAAGGAGCGTGGCCCCGAGGGCCTGGAGTTGGAGCGGCAGGTCAAAGGAGAACTCCGGCGGGGCTCCATGCGCCTTGTGGGTCCCAACTGCCTTGGAATGATGAATCCCTGGATCGGCCTGAATGCGACTTTTGCAAAGAACATCGCTCGGCCAGGAAACGTAGCCTTCTTGAGCCAGAGCGGTGCGCTGCTAACGGCCATCCTGGACTGGAGTCTCCGGGAGCAGGTCGGTTTCAGCGCGATTGTTTCCACGGGTTCGATGCTGGACGTGAATTGGGGAGACCTAATCTCGTTCTTTGGCGAGGACCCAAAGACACAAAGCATTCTCCTTTACATGGAATCCATCGGAGATGCGCGATCGTTTCTCTCAGCCGCGCGGGAAGTTGCCTTGAGCAAGCCGATCATTCTCATCAAGGCGGGGCGTACCGAGGCTGCATCCAAAGCAGCATCTTCACACACCGGCGCGCTGACAGGCAGCGACGAAGTCTTTGACGCAGCGCTTCGCCGGTGCGGCGTTCTTCGCGTCCAAAGCATTGCGGATTTGTTCTACATGGCAGAGACCTTGAGCAAACAGCCGCGGCCCCATGGCCCGCGCCTAACGATTCTTACCAATGCCGGCGGCCCAGGCGTCCTCGCAACTGATGCGCTGATTGCAAATGGGGGAAAGCTCGCGCCCCTTTCGAGCGACTCGGAGACCGCTTTGAGCGCATTTCTTCCGCCGCACTGGAGCCACGCGAATCCCATCGACATCCTTGGTGACGCGGATCCCGAACGCTATGCGAAGGCAATAAAGATTGCAATTGACAACCCATCGAGTGACGGTCTCCTGGTTGTCCTGGCTCCGCAGGGGATGACGAACCCGGCGGAAGTCGCAAAACACGTCGCGCCTTACGCCCATGGACATAACAAGCCGCTTCTGGCCAGTTGGATGGGCGGGAAAGATGTGGCTGAAGGCGAGACCATTCTGAGCGCCGCGGGCGTTCCCACATTCTCATATCCGGATACGGCAGCCCGCGCATTCAACTACATGTGGTCTTACAGCGAGCACCTCCGTGGCCTTTATGAAACCCCGGCAATTGCGGACACACTGCTTGGCGCCGAGACCCGCCGCCGGAAGGCCGAGAAACTGATCGGGGGCGTTCTGTCCAAGGGGCGAACGCTTCTTACGGAAGCTGAGTCTAAAGAGCTTTTGAAGCTGTATGGCATTCCCGTGGTCCCAACCCACATCGCGCGAAGCGAGCAGGAAGCTGCCGAACGCGCCGCGCAAATTGGTTATCCGGTCGTCCTCAAGCTGCATTCCGAAACCGTAACGCACAAGACTGATGTTGGAGGCGTGAAGCTGAACCTCTCAAATGCCCATGAAGTGCGTGACGCTTATCGCTCGATCGAGAATTCGGTTTCAGCGGGCGTCGGACGCGAAGCGTTTCAGGGAGTGACGGTTCAGCCGATGGTTCGAACCGAGGGGTATGAACTGATTCTTGGCAGCAGCGTGGACGCGGTGTTTGGCCCCGTGCTCCTCTTCGGTTCTGGCGGCCGGCTCGTGGAAGTCTATCGCGACCGCGCTCTCGCGTTGCCGCCATTGAATGCCACGCTAGCCCAGCGACTGCTGGAGCAAACAAAGATTCACATCGCATTGCAGGGAATTCGCGGCAGGCGACCGGTGGATTTGGACGGACTGAAGAGTGTGCTGGTGGCGTTCAGCCAGCTTATTGTGGACTTGCCGCGGATCGCAGAGTTGGATATCAATCCGCTGCTCGCGTCACCTGACGGAATCCTTGCTCTCGATGCACGTGTTGTTCTTGTCGATCGGAAAACCCACGATGAGGCTCTGCCAAGACCCGCAATACGGCCGTATCCGTTGCAGTACGTCTCCCCAGTGACAATGAAGAACGGACTTAAAGTAACAATCCGGCCAATCCGGCCTGAAGACGAGCCGGCGATGGCGAAGTTTCATGAACTCCTTTCCGACGAGACGGTATACCTGCGCTATTTCCACATGGCTAAGCTCGACACGCGGGTTGCTCACGATCGATTGGTCCGCAAATGTTTCATTGACTACGATCGTGAGATGGCGCTCGTCGCCGAACTGTCCGGGACAGACTCACGAGTTCCGCCAATTATCGGCGTGGGCCGTTTGTCGCGCAGGCCGTTTTATGAAGAAGCTGAGCTCGCTGTTGTGGTTGCCGACCGATATCAGCACCAAGGATTGGGAGGCGAACTCATCGCGCGGCTGGTCAAAATCGCCCGCGCGGAGGGCCTCAAGCGGATTGTGGCGGAATTTCACTCGGAGAATAGCGCGATCAGGCACCTGGCTGTGCACGGCGGCGCCAAAGTTGAACGAACGCCGGACCCGATGTGTTTCCGAATTACCGTGGCCTTGTAATCTTAACTTGGTCCTTCGCAATGCGCGAAATACCCGCGTTAACTGGGCGTCAATTCCGCTGATGATGCCGGCACTCTAGAAACGCTCAATCCCTCATTCAGGCTGCGGAGGCTTTTTTGCTGGCTTCCGTCATTGGAAGTTCCGGCCAGAGGGCTTTGAGAACTACACCGTATTGCTCGTCGTAGAGGAGCTTAAACATCTGGGAGCAACGCTCGCAAAGCCAATAGTGCCTGACCCCGTGAGTTCCGCCAGGCGAATCGAGCGCGGAACCGCTCTCACTTTGCGAATTGGAATCAGGCCGAAATCGGAAGAACTTGCCGCCTCCGGTCCAATGAAAGGCAGTTGGACATGCAGGGTTTGCACACTTCGGATGCTGCTTCTGATACAGGGGAGTTCCTTTGGTCGTTTTGCCATCTCCACTGGCCACCTGTTCCCTTTGATTCCCTTCTTCAGCGGCGGGCTCTTCTTCCAGGCGTTTGATAGTCGCTCGCAGCCAGCCCCCGACCACTTCTTCGACCTCCACTTGATCGCCGTAGCGATAGAGAGAATCCAGAGTCTCACCTGATGAATCGAACGGGATGTGGCGGCAGGGGATTTGTTCTGAGCGGAATTCCGGTGGCACTAGCTGGATCAAGACGCAATCCGTGCACGGCCCAGGATTCTCGGCAAAATCGAAATTCATGCAGGTCGGGGAGTCTTCGAAAATAAGCTGGGGCCTCCAAGCGGCCTTTGGTGAGCGGCCATATCCACCGTCTTCAAGAAATTTCAGTTCGAATTTTAGAACTTCCAAGAGGTCGCGCTCATCTTTCTGCATTTTTGCACCCCCTCGATTCATCAAGACTATGAAATGGCGTGGACTGTGTCGCTGTAACCGGGGTCACAGGCATGGATGACAGCCATCACGGGCGACGAAGCCGACGCAACTATTTGGTCCATTCTTCTCATTAAGGAAGAGATCCCCTCGCAATTAAAAGGCTCAGCACTCATGGTCAGGAGCAAAACAGGGCTGGAGATGATGGTCATTTATGAGCCTCCGCGTCCCTTCTTGAAATTCCTTCCATAGGCCTTTGTGATGGCGGTCACAACTGCCCATGATGTGGGTCACGGCGCGTCAGCCCAACCGACCGCCAGAATGCATGAACATCGAACCTGGAGCAGTGAGTTCGGACACCTGGCCAGATATTCACCAGGTAAAGACTTGGAGGGTAAACGGATGAAAAGTCGTGTACTTAACAACAGGGTTCTGGGGTGCTTGGCTGGCGTTGTAGTCGTCTTTTTGGTGATGCTTGGATCGGTCCCGAAAAGCTCTGCGATTCCGGCGTTTTCTCGGAAGTACCAGACGTCCTGCACCACCTGCCACAATAACTATCCTGAATTGAACGACTTCGGGGAAGCTTTCAAAAAGAATGGCTTCAAATTCCCCAAGGACGACGAGACTTTCGTGAAGGAGCCCCCGGTTCTTCTTGGCTCAAAGGCCCAGAAGGAAACGTTTCCGGGCGCGGTGTATCCTGGTGAAATCCCCGGCTTTTTGCCGGTGGCTTTCCGGTATTCCGGCAACTTCAATTGGAATAAGAAGCAGCCTGCCGATTTCACCGCGCAGGTCGTCGCCCAAGGTGGCTCTTTCACGCCCCGGACAGACTTGTTCGCCCCGAATACGTTTACGATTATCAGCGCTGGGAGCTTTGGTCCGAACTTCTCATTTTGGGTCGATGACGACATTTCTACGGGCGGATCCGGCGCCGATGGTGGCCTTGGCGATGGTTATTTGAAATACAACGACCTCGGGCACGCTTTTGGTCTGCCGAAAAATTCCATCAACGTGCGATTTGGTCAGTTCGAGTTGGACCTGCCCTTCACGCAGGCACGCAGCATCTATCCTTCTGATTTCGACATTTACGATCAAGCGAGCTTTGCGGGAACCCTAGGCACAACGAACAACCCATTCGCCCTGGGAACGCCGCAGCGCGGGATTGAAATTGGCGGGTATCCGAACAATGGCAATTTCACATGGTCTGTAGCGGTGGTGAACGGCAATAACGACTCGACTGCCGCGCGGAATACCAAAGACGTGTACGCTCGCGTTTCGCAGAAGTTCAATCTGGAGCGCGACCGCGAGAGCCGTAATGCCATACAGGCCGCGGGGCAAACCGGTCCTCGGGACCACACTTCGATTCGTCTGGGCGCTTTCTATTACTACGGAAAGAATCAGCTAAATCTCGACGGCGTGGCATTCCCTGGATTGGGATCGTTTGAGGAGCCCTTCTACCGCATCGGCGCAGACCTGCGCTTTAAGTACCGCCACCTCGAACTGTATGGCGTCGGTCTGTACGGGCATGATCAGAATCACCTTGTGAACTCTACCGATACAGGGTTCGTTCACACTACTCCGGTAACGTTCTCAGGCGGATTTGCTGGCGCCAACTACTGGATTCACCCATGGTTGATCGGCTACATGCGGTATGACTCTGTGAACTCGCCGACCGATTTTCTCAACGGCGTCTCGCAATACAATACGCGCAACCGCTTCAGCCCGGGCTTCCAAATCCTCGTTCGCGCCAATATGAAGGTCATTGGTGAATACGAGCATCAGTGGGGCGTGCCTTTCGCATCGTCAACAGGCAACCCGATACAGTTCTTCCACCCCAATGCCTTTGTTTCCGGCATAGATTACGTTTTCTAAAACAAATCAGAATTCTAGGTGTCGGCGAAAGAAAACTTTGAATACGAAAGGTGCGTCATGAGGATTAGGCAAATCGCAGCAAATGTAGCAATTGTGGCAGGTCTGGGCTTGGCTCTGGCCCGCGCAGGCACAGCGAACGAAATCAAGGGAAGGGTCAGCGTCCAGGGCATCAAGTCCGCGGAAAACATCGCCGTGTACGTGGATGCCATCCCGGACAAGAAATTCGACGCTCCGAAAGAACCAATCGTTGTTGACCAGCGGAAGATGGCGTTCATTCCGCACGTCGTTGCGGTTCAACAGGGCACGACGGTGGAATTTCTGAATAGCGACTCCGTCGGCCACAACGTGTACTGGCCCTCCATCAGCGGCAATAAGAAGCTCCAGCACAATCTCGGAACTTGGCCGAAGGGCGAGAAGAAGCCTTTTCAATTTAATGACGTGGGTGTAGCATCACTCCTCTGCAACGTACACCCGGAGATGTCGGGTTATGTCGTCGTCAGCCCGACTCCTTATTTCGCAGTCACCGACAAGAACGGCAACTTTGAAATCAAGAATATCCCTGCCGGCAAATACACTTTGAAGACTTGGAGCGAAGACGGCAAGCCGACGACTCAAGCAGTGGATGTGAGCGGCGCTACGGCAACAGTAGAACTGACGGTCAAGAAGTAAAAACCAAGGGGCCCGGAACGTCCTCGTGAAGAGCCGAACCAAACTGGTGGACTTGGAGTGGCTCGAGTCCAACTTTCCCTGCATGCAGGCCTGCCCGGTTCATACCCAGGCAGGCCGCTATGTTTCTCTGATTGCACAAGGTAGGTATGAGGAGGCTTATCGGTACGCCCGGGTCCCTAATCCTTTTGCTTCGATTTGCGGCCGCGTATGCGGTCATCCGTGCGAACCAGCCTGCCGCCGCGGGCAGTTTGACGCGCCAATCTCCATCCGCGCCTTGAAGCGCTTTGTCACGGAACGTCATGGGCCGGAATCGCGCAACCCTGTCGACGTCTTTTCCGAGCGGCCACGCGTCACGCGCCCCGAAAAAGTCGCCATCATCGGTTCTGGCCCGGCGGGAATGTCTGCCGCGCACGACTTGGCGTTGCTCGGCTATCCGGTCACGGTTTTCGAGGCGGCCGCCGTTCCGGGAGGCATGATGCACCTGGGGATTCCGGAATACCGTTTGCCGCGCGATGTCTTGCAGGCGCAAATTCGCGAAATCCTCGACCTCGGACCTGAACTTCGCCTTAACACGCGGCTTGGCAAGGATTTTTCTCTCGAAGACCTTCGCCGCCAAGGCTACAAGGCCGTTTTGATGGCCTTCGGTCTGCACCGCAGCCGCGACCTCAATCTCCCCGGCAACGATCTGGACGGCGTGGTCAAGGGCATAGACTTTCTTTTGAACGTCAACCTGGGCTACCGCTTTCAGATCGGCAAGCAAGTCGTGGTTATCGGCGGAGGAAACGTGGCCATCGACGTGGCGCGTTCGGCCATGCGCGAACAACAGCAAAAATTCATGACCGACATCGCGGGAGTGGTTCTTCCCGAGGAACTGACGTCCAGCGAAATGGACGTGGTTATGAAAGAGTTCATGGATGTTTCCCGGCAGGCGCTACGCATGGGCGCTCGTGAAGTACACCTTGTTTGCCTGGAATCCCGCGAAGAAATGCCCGCATCCGAAGAAGAGATCGAAGAGGGCACGATGGAGGGAATCAAAATACGCCCCTCGCTCGGCCCGAAGCAGTTTGTCGGCAAGAACGGAAAACTTACCGGCCTCGAAGTGATTCGCTGCACTTCCGTTTTTGATGAACAGAGGCGGTTTAATCCGAAATTTACTGAGGGCACGGAGACCGTCATTCCCTGTGACACTGTAATTCTTGCCATTGGGCAGGCTTCGGATCTTTCTTTCCTCAAGCCTGCGGATAGCATCGAGACGACACGGCAGGGAACTCTGAAAATCGATCCCGCAACGCTTATGACCACGGCGCCAGGAATTTTTGCCGCCGGTGACATTGCCTTTGGCCCCCGCCTTATCATCAACGCCGTCGCTGACGGGAAAAAAGCTGCCGAGCAAATCGACAAGTTCCTCCGCGGCCCGGAATGGCAGCCCAAGCAACAGTTCGTGCAAATTACGGTTCTTGACCATCACAAGATGGCGGAAGAATACGACGAATATTCCCGGCTTACCGTTCCGACGATTCCGCTGGAACGCCGGACCGGTGTTTCCGAAGTCGAAACGGGATTCACCGAGGAACAAGCGCGGCGCGAAGCTTCACGCTGCCTGCAGTGCTGGATCAACACCATCTTCGAGGGCACGGAAGCAACCGGCAGCGAGTGCATCCTGTGCGGCGGCTGCGTCGATGTTTGCCCGGAAAATTGTTTGCAGCTTGTTCCGTTGCGGCAGTTTGAATTTTCAGACGAGACGCGTCAGCAACTCGCCGCTACCTCCGAACCGCGAGCCAGCGAGTTGCTTCACCTCTCCGCCGCAGAATTAGCCACGTCGGACGGCTCGGTGATGGTCAAGGACGAAACCATTTGCATCCGCTGTGGCCTGTGCGCGGAGCGCTGCCCCGTGAACACCATCACCATGGAGTCTTTCGAAGTGTTTGATCACGATCCGAGTTTGATCCAGATTCAGGAAATGGTTGAAGCATGAGCGACGCAAAAAACCCTTCAGCAGTCGGTTTACCTCACGCCTTACGTGCGGGAAACGGTGTCACAAGGCGCGATTTTCTCAATGAAATCACCATGGGCGCGTTAGGCATCGCCGGGCTCGGCTCGGTTGCCGTGACTTACCAATTTTTTTCGCCCAACGTTTTGTTCGAGCCTTCCACCACTTTTCGCGCCGGCAACCCTGATCTCTATCCCGTGCATTCCGTCACGTTCTTGCAGGACCAGCAGGTTTACATCGTGCGCATTCCGGACGGTTTTTATGCCGTGTCCGCGGTCTGCACGCATCTCGGCTGCATCACGCAGTGGAAACCGGACGCGGACATGATTGCCTGCCCGTGCCATGGAAGCAAGTTTCATCCGGACGGCGTAAAAATCGAAGGCCCCGCGCCGCGGCCGCTTCCTCATTTTGCAATTTCTCTCACGGCGGACGGCGAGCTGCTCGTGGACAAACTGCAAATCATCAAGCCTTCGCAGGTTTTGAAAGTCTGAGGAGACGATGGCCACCAGTTTCCAATCCGCGCTGCAGAGCCTCCGCGAGACAAGAGTGTGGAAGTCCATCTTCCGCCGCGGCCCGGCGAATTCCAATCGCACGCGCAGCCTCGCAGTCTTCGGGAATTTGTTTCTCCACTGGATGCCGGTCAAAGTCCGCGAGAAGTCTCTTCGGGTTCGCGCTTCCTATTATTTGGGCTCGATCTCTTTCCTCCTTTTCGTCGTTTTGTTCGTCACCGGCATCCTGCTGATGTTTTATTACCATCCCGCGGCCCCGAACGCTTACCGCGACATGAAGGATCTCCAGTTCGTCGTTTCGAACGGCGTATTCCTGCGCAATTTGCACCGGCTCGCCGCGCACTTGATGGTCTTCGCCGTTTTCTGGCACATGTTCCACGTGTTCTACCGCGGTGGTTACAGACCCCCTCATGAATTCAACTGGGTCGTAGGCGTCGTGCTGCTTCTGGTGACCTTGTTCCTCAGCTACACGGGCTATTTGTTGCCCTGGGACCAGCTTGCCTTCTGGGCTGTCACAGTCGGCACCAACATCATTTCGGCCATGCCCTTTATCGGCAACAAAGTCCGCTTCCTGCTCCTCGGCGGAAACATCGTCGGAGAAAACGCGCTGCTGCGCTTTTATGTGCTTCACGTCGTGATTCTCCCGCTCGTTGCGTTCGTATTAATCGGCATTCATTTCTGGCGCGTGCAAAAAGACGGCGGTTTGACCTTCAAGCCCAAGGACGAAGATGGAAAAGAATAAAATCGAGACGGGGTTCAGCTCGGACGCGAAGAAAGATCCGCGCCGCGTCGTTTTCGTCACCAAGAAGACCTCCGCCAAAGTCGTTGGCGAGCGCGGCCCGCAGTTGATGACCTTCCCTCACCTGCTGATCCGCGAGGCGATTGCGTTTCAGGTGCTGGTGATAGCCATGGTGATCGTGGCGCTCTTCTGGGACGCGCCGCTTGAGCAACTGGCCAACCCTCTGCTGACGCCCAACCCGGCCAAGGCGCCTTGGTATTTTCTTGGCCTCCAGGAGTTGCTCCACTTCTTCCCGCCGTTTGTCGCGGGCATCCTGATACCGACACTCGTCGTCATCGCGCTCATCGTCATTCCGTATTTCAACGTGAACATCGAGGGCCGCGCCCTCTGGGCTCACCACCCCGCGCAACATCTTCGCACCATCCTAATCATTGCCCTTCTGCTGCTCGCCTTCCTCGCCGCCTTTCACGCGTGGACGATTTTTGTGCCGACCGCGCTGGTTGCGGCGCTTCTGGTCTTTTCCTACACCGGCCGGCAAGCAGAAAAGGGCTGGCTACAACCTCTAGGTACGAAGCCGCTTTCCTGGTGGATCATGACCTGGTTCATTGCCGTGGCGATTTGTCTAACCGCTGTGGGCACCTTTTTCCGTGGTCCGGGCTGGTCTTGGGTGTGGCCGTGGAGGATGCATGCCGGCTGAAGAGATGGGCAAAGTCACGGACCGCATGCGCTTCGTGTTCGCGGTGTCCAGCTTGATTTTTCTCGCCGTGCTCGCCATTTCGCCTTTCAAGGACTACCGCCGCGAGTGGAAGCAATATAAGCGTTCCTATCTGCGTTTTGCCCAGGGCCGCCCGGATACCAAGCGTCTGACAGCAGACTACAGCCCGAACATAGATCAGATCTGGCTCCCTGGGATGAACGTCGTGGATCGCTGCACGACCTGCCATCTGGGAATTACGCAAGCCAGCCTCGTGGACAAGTCTGTTCCGCAACCCTTCCGTGCGCATCCGCCAATTCCGCACAACGTCCGCGAGTGGGGCTGCACGATTTGTCATCGCGGGCAAGGCCCTGCCACGGAAGTCGCCGAAGCTCACGAATCGACTCTCGCGTGGGAGCAGCCTGCGCTTCCGATTCACTTCCTTCAAGCTTCTTGCGGAACCTGTCATCAATCCGAACTCGCGCAGACGCCGCAGCTTGCACGCGGTCGCAAGATCTTGGCGGAGTTGAATTGCCAGGGCTGCCACAAACTCCAGGGAATTGAGCGGCCCGCGATGCTCGGCCCCGACCTTTCCAGCATCGGCACAAAAGTCAGCCGCGAATGGATTTACAAGTGGCTGAAAGAGCCGCGGACGATCGTGGATAAAGACGGCAACGTCACCGTCAACGGCTACGAGACCGAAGAAGAGCCGCGCATGCCCAAGTTTCGGCTTTCCGAAACGGAGCTTCGCGCGCTCACAGCCTATCTCAGCGCTCAAAAAGCCAAGCCTCTTGCACCGTATAAGATTTCTCCCGCGGTTGTGGCCGCGTGGAGCAAGAATCCTGAATTGATCTCGCAAGGCGAGCTGCGTTTCCGGCAGATGTTCTGCTCGACTTGCCATTCGCTGGCAGTCACCCGCGCTGGCGAAACCAAACTAATCGGCGGCGACATTGGTCCCGAGCTGACGAAAGTCGGCAGCAAGGTCAACCCGGATTGGCTCGTTGGGTGGCTGCGCGATCCCGAGGCTTACCTGCCGCATACCCGCATGCCACGCTACGGCTGGTCGGATGAAGATCTGTACAAGGTCACGCAGTACATTTCTGCGAAACTGGTCGATTCCGACCTGCTCAGCAACGTTCCGAAGCTAGATCCGCCAACTGATGCTGAAGTCCAGCTGGGCCGCAGGCTCTTCACTGAAAAAGGCTGCGCGAGCTGCCACCTGATGGAAGGCTTGAATCCGCAAAAGGATTTTGGGCCGGACTTGAGCGCGCTCGGCGCCAAAAACGCCTCGGAATTGGAATTCGGCGTCGCGAAAATTCCGCACAATCTGCTTTCTTACATTCAGGCCAAGCTGCAGGATCCCGTCTCGGTGAATCCTGCCGCCCGCATGCCGCAATACAACTGGGAGCCGGGGGACCTTGACGCCGTCACCACGGCGTTACTCAGCATGAAGGGCGCGCCTCCGACAAGCGCATTGCAGAATCTCGTCGTTCCGCGCAAAGAAGTTACTTTCCATCCCACGGGTTCGTTTGCGGAAGTCTACGAGCGCTACAAGTGCTACACCTGCCACAAATTCAACGGCTATGGCGGGGACCTGGCGCCCGACCTCACTTACGAAGGCAGCCGCGCACAGCGTCAGTGGCTCATGGAATTCCTGAAGAGCCCGCAAACTCTGCGGCCGACACTCATTCTGCGCATGCCCCAACTCAACATGAGCGACAAAGACGCGGCCACGCTCGCCGATTACCTCTCCATGGTCATGCAGCATCCCGCAGTAAACCCAACAACCACCGACACTAAACAGTTCACGCCGGTGATGGCCACGCTCGGCAAACAGCTTTATGAAGTCAAATATCAGTGTCAGTCCTGTCACACGATCGGCGGCACGGGCGGGTACGTAGGTCCCAACCTGAATAACGCCGGAGGCTGGCTGACGCCCGCGTGGATCGAAGCCTGGCTGAAGAATCCTCAGGCGCTGGTTCCCGATTCCATTGAGCCTCGGCGCAACTTTACCGATGAAGAGATCAAAGCTTTGACTGCTTACCTGATGACCTTGCGAGCAGCAATCAAGCCGCAAAAGACCGCCGCCCTTGCAGGCACGCACGCAATGGGACAGGGGGCGGGCCGATGAGAATCCTTAACTTGATCGGTGGCGCTGCTCTTGCGACTGCAGTCCTCTGCAGTTGGTCGGGCTGCCGCAAACATGCCGAAGCCGCCAAGACCGATCCTCTTTGGGCCTCGTATGATTCCGAGGCAGATTGGACTGATTCCACGAAAGTGACTCCCCTCGGCTATCAGCAAGCTCAGGGAAAGCGAGTCTTCTACCAATATTGTGTGTCGTGTCATGCGGATGCCACGCCTGCAGGACCATCCAATCGCTCGAATCTCACGCCTGTGCCGCCGTTGCTGAATGACGGCGGCACGCTGAACACCGAGAGCGACGAATTCCTGCAGAACATCGTCACGCTTGGCGGCAGCGCCATGGGGAAATCCGCCATGATGCCGCCTTATGGCTGCACCCTCTCGGCAGAGGAGATTCGTTCCGTCATCGCTTTTACCCGCGCCATCGCCCAGCCGCCGTACCAGCCTCCCGGCCGGCCAGGATCGCAATATTCCGCCAAATAGGAGATACTTTTTTTCACCCATGCAATCTGAACGCTCGCTAGGTTTTCACGGCCACCGAAGTCTCCTCGCTCTGGTGCTGTTGCTCGCGGTTAGCGCCATACCTGTCGTGGCGCAGGTAAGCCCCAATGAAATTCTGAATCCTGACTTGAAAGCTCTCGAGCAGAATTACCTTCAGCAGTTGATCGGGATCAACCAATCCATCTCCAAAATCAAATTTCCCTTCCCTTTTTATCTGAGCCGCTACGTTGGTCTGGATCCTGCAAAGCAGGCCGAAGCGGATTCGCGTGGATTAGAGTTCGTTCGATTTCAAGACCGCGTCATTCTGAAAGTCACGGGAAATTACAACGCCGCGTATGACACCCTTCGCCTGACGCAAAACGAGCGCGCCGCCGCTACGTTTCGCTCAATAGTCCTCCCCGTTTTGCAGGTGGTCACGGCAGCTGTGCCGGAGGATTTGGCCTGCGATGGCGTTGGCTTCGAGATTTCGCACCACACGCGAACCAATGATCGCAGTTACGATTTTGAAGGGAAAGAAACCCTCGTGGTGGTCTTCGACCGCGCGGATGCCTGGGCCATGTCGCGCGCGAGTAGCGACGCGGAGCGCCAGGAAATTCTCAATCGGTCCAAAGTGTTTGTTAGCGGCGTGGATTTTGGCCTTTCTTTAAGCGAGCGCGATCCCCTGAACGTGCAGACGCTTACGCGTTCGATTCCCGCAAAGCCAGACGCGACTTCTTCGGCGCGCTCCTCGACTCTAGCTTCGCACTCCGCGTTACTGAAGCCAGAGGTTCCATCTCCTGTTACTGCGTCTCCTGTGGCTGCGTCTGCCCCAGTTGCTGCTCCGGCCCCTGCCAAATCCGCCCCCACACGGGGCAGCGAGCAGGCTGCTTCCCCGCCAGCCACCGACCCACCGCCCTCAGCTCCCGCTCCGACGCAAGCGGACGCGGATCGCCTCGACGAAAGATACCAAGCGCAACTGGCTGCCCTTGCCAGGGAAGGCGCAGCAAAGTTTCATTTCGTCGCGTATGCACCGCCTGCGTTTGTGCTCTTCCACGAACAAATCGCCCTTCAAATGACGCTGAAGAACTCACTGCAATTCGGTCCCGCGAAGGGTTCGATTTACAAACGGGCTGCGCAGAGTTTCGACCTCTTCCTTGCTCCGCTCCTTAAGGACATTTCCGAACGCGTCTCTCCGGACGTGGAGTTTCAGCTCTTTGATTTTTCGGTGCTGAACAAGCTTTCGCCGACCGCGAAAGAAACCTCTGAGGCCATCGAGTTTATCTGCCCGCGCAAGGCTCTCAAGCAATTCGTCAACGCGGAAATCACCAACCAGCAGCTCCTTGACCAAAGCATTGTTCTCGTCAACGGCGTCCGCATCGCCCTAAACCTGCAACTCGTTGAGTAGAGCGTCTCCCGGAGCGCCTGGTCCTTGCTCATGACGCGGATCTTTAAAACGTAACGGGCGACACTTGTATGCGTAGCAGCGGTCACTGACGTGAGCCTTTGGAAGGTTTAAAGAAGAAACGTGAGGGGAAGAGGTCCAATGAGGTGAGCGAGCTCGAAAAGCCGGCGGGCAAGGAAACCACCGCCAAGGCACGAAGCTCCACCTCACTGGCCTGCAGCAGAGGGAGAGTGGGGTATGACCGCGGGCGACCCTCAGGCCCTTCCCTCCGAGGCAGCGATTGGGCACCAAGCATAGACGAAGCGCCCTGGATTGCGACGCACCGGCCCTTCAGGCCGGATAGCTGAGGACCCAATCGCTGCCTATGTTCTTCAGATGAGAGTTCCTGATAGACGAAGAAAGATAAGGAATAACCAAGCAGGTTGCCGCGTAAACTTAGGCGGCAGGTAATGCAAATGGCCCGGAGACAGGACGGCTCCGGGCCATTTTGTTTCCTTATCTGGGTCCCGGATAGCCTAAACCAGCTTAAAAATCAACTAGATCGCGTGTTGGCAGCGCAACGCGCACCGCATTGAGGACTGCGGCGAGGTCGATGATTTCCTGCGCGATGGCGCCGCCAATGGGCGGCAGATAACCGAAGGCCGCCGCGAACATTCCGAGAATGCTCAGCGCCATTCCTCCTATGGCAGATTGCAAAGCTATGTTGCGCATTCGGCGGGCGATATGGATAAGTTCATCCACGCGCGCAAGAGAAGCTTCGAGAATTACCGCATCGGCCGCTTCGGATGTGACGTCGCTCTGTACGCCGAAGGCAACACCGACTGTGGCCGCCTGCATCGCGGGCGCGTCGTTAATCCCATCGCCCAGAAACAGGGTCGGCGACGTGCTCACTTCTTCACGGGTGATGGCCACCTTGTCTTCGGGAGTTTTCGCGGAATGCACCTCGCTGATTCCTACCTCCTCAGCAAGGCGCCTCACTTCCTGGTCCCGGTCGCCGGACACCAGCAGAACGCGGTTCACCGCATGGCGCGGCTTCAGATGTTTTATGAAGGTCCGGCTGTCCGTGCGAGGCGTGTCATGAAATCGAAAAGTAGCAGCATACGAACCATTGATGAAAATCAGGCATTCCAGTCCCGATGTTATCGGTGGCAATGCAACTTGCTGCCCAGAAATTTTGCTACGGCTCGTAATCCAGGTCTTTCGCCCGGCAACCGTCCCTCGCAATCCTTCTCCGGGGCGTTCACTGATTTCTGAGACGATCTCGATTGGCAGATTCTTTTTCTGTGCAGCTTCTTGAATGGCCAGCGAAAGCGGATGTTTCGAATACCGCTCGAGGCTGGCGGCAAGTTGCAGCACTTCGTCCTCGGTAAATCGGTCAACGCAAAGAATCTCGGAAACCGAGGGTTTGCCGTAAGTCAGCGTCCCGGTCTTGTCGAAAATGAGCGTGCGGCAACGATCGATCTGCTCCAGCGCCGCTGGGTTCCTGATGATGATCCCACGCCGCGCAGAAAGCGAAATTGCGCCGATCACCGCAACAGGAATGGCGATGAGTAAAGGGCACGGTGTTGCGACCACCACGACGGCAAGAAAACGATGCGCTTCTCCCGTGAATCCCCAGGCCATAGCACCGAGCGCCAGGGCTACGGGCGTATACCAGGCCCCCAGCTTGTCGGCTAATCGGCGCATGCGAGGCTGCCGCTGCTCCGCGTCTTGCATCACGCGCATAATTCGTGCGAATCGAGAGTCTATTGCCAGCTTTTCCGCGCGAATGTGCATCGCCGTGTCCCCGTTGATTGCGCCGGAGATGACTTGCGACCCGGGCATTTTTTCTATCTCGAAAGGCTCGCCGGTTAGGTACGCTTCGTTCATTTTTCCGTTGCCATCCACCACCAAGCCGTCAACGGGACAGGTTTCATGCGGGAAAACAACCACTGTGTCCCCAATCGAGATCTCTTCAAGCCTCACATCAGACAATTTATGCCCGACTTTTCGATGGGCGATCTCCGGCATTCTCCTTGCCAGCGCATCAAGAACGGAAGAGGCTTTTCGGCTCGCGAATTGCTCGAGTGCCGTTCCTCCCGACAGCATGAGGATCACGATTACCCCGACCAGATACTCGCCAAGGACCACCGAAGTAATGATCGAAATTCCCGCCAGGTGGTCGGAGCCGAATTCCCTTTCAAAGAGCTTTTGCGTCAAACGCAGCAGCAGAGGTAACCCGCCAACGAGGAGCGTCACGAGGAGGGGCGCTTGCCAGGCCGTTCGCGGAAGATGAAATGCGTATCGAAGGGTCAGATGCAAGAGGATACATGCAATAGCCAATAACGCGATCAGCGTTGGCGTCGTCCACGCCGAGAGCTTGCTGTGCCCTTGGACTTCTCTGTGCTCGGTAAACTTGTACTGCGCTGACTGATTGTCTGCGCTTGCTTGAGCGTCCACGTTTTGCTCACTCATGCCCAACGCCGATCGACAAGACTCGCTTAGCCAGGGGGCTCCAGCTCATAGACTTAGGCTCGTAGTTCGCGAACGAACTCCACTCTTCCTATCCTCGTTTGGTGATGGACTCTTTGCCGTGACTTTCGTCATGTCCCCCGGTGCTTTTCGTCACAGCGTTACGCACGTGATTGACCTATGTAAGGTTTGTGGTGCCGGCGAAACTGACTATCATTTCTCACTAGCGCGCTGAAAATGCGGCAAACCATCACACAAATTCCGAAAGCCGGCGTGTTTTACTTCGCCATTGTGTTCGGGGCCGGCTTCGTGCTCGGCACCGTCCGCACACTGTGGCTTGTCCCTCGTGTGGGCACTCGGATCGCTGAACTCATGGAAGCACCCTTGATGCTTGTCATCACAATTGTGGCGGCGCGATGGATAGTTCTACGTCTTGCGGTCCCGGCTCGGCGGTTTGCCCGACCCGGAATAGGTGCTATCGCGCTCGGCCTCTTGCTCTTCGCGGAATTCGGGCTCGTCTTGTGGCTTCGAGGCATTTCCATAAGAGTATACCTTGCGACCCGAGGCCCGGTGTCAGGAACGGTCTACTATACGATGCTCGGATTGTTCGGCCTCATGCCTCTCTTGGTTGGTAGAAGATCTAGCCCCGTGGCCGGGGAACGCTCGAAGTAACTCAGTTCCAAGAGCCCCTGCAGACCACTGAAAATCTCTACTGCCGCACACTGCCCCTCCTGGAATCTTGGGATGTGACGCACGTCACGTAAACACGTACCGTACCTCACAGCCAAATGTGTATTCGCAAGTTCACTCTATGTAATGAGAAGCGACTCCAAAGCAGGAGGTCGCCATGCCGAACACACCAGTTCTTTGGCCTGACACTGAAGTGGAAACCAGCGGTCCGGGTTCCGCCTGCGAAACGCGCATTCAAGTAATAGCCGCCCCGGAAGCTTCTGGCAAAGTTCCAAGACCCACCGAAGCCAGACTAGGAGAGGCTCTGCTGGAAGGGCATCGCATCCAGTCAGGCTCGCGCTTAACTGATGTCTTAGGTACGGTGCTGCTTCATACAGCAATCCTTGGCGCCGTGTTTCTGCTTCCCTTGTGGTACACGGACGCCCTGGACCTGCGAAGCTATACTCATACCCTAATCGTAGGCCCACCGCCACCCCCTCCCCCGCCGCCAGCCCCGGTTGCTGTAAAGGTGGCTCCCGCAACGCATCAAAACCTCTTCTCTGGCGGAAAGCTTCTCGCTCCCGTTGCCATCCCCAAACAGGTTGTAATTCTTAAAGAAGAGCCAATGCCGGCCGACGCCGAGTTCGGCGGTGTTCCAGGTGGCGTTCCCGGCGGCGTTCCGGGAGGTCAACTCGGTGGCGTAATCGGCGGGATTTTGGGTGGAGTTGCCGGTACAAGAGCGCCTGCGCCCCCAACCGAGAAACCACGAGCGCCAATCCGCGTCGGAGGACATGTTCGAGCGCCGCAGGCGGTTTACAAGCCCTCGCCAAACTATCCTCCCCTGGCAAGGCAAGCCAGGATACAAGGAGATGTGGTCATTGATGCTGTCATCGACAAAACCGGAGCCGTCGTGGAGATGAAAGCCCTGTCCGGTCCTCCGTTGCTTATCCCGGCAGCGCTCGCCGCAGTTCGCACGTGGAGGTATCAGCCGACATACCTCAATGACGAGCCCATTGACGTTCAGTTTATCGTGACCGTTCATTTCGAACTGCAAAGCTAGTTCCGCTCAGAGCATTTGCGGACTCCATCTTGGGCAGCGCGAGATCTTTCCGAACGGCGCGTGAAAGGGGGCCAAATGGATTTCATTCTTATTACCGTGATAACGTTCGCCGCCGTCTTTGCGTTTGTGGAGATCGGTCGGGCTCTGCAAACTTATCTAAAGTTCCGCGGAAAAAGGATTGTCTCGTGTCCCGAGACACATCGTGCCGCCGCTGTGCAAGTGGCAGCAGGAAAGGCGGCATGGGAAGCCATCGTTGGAAGCGACGAGCTTCGCCTAAGTGCATGCTCGCGTTGGCCCGAAAAGCAGGATTGCGGCCAGGAATGCCTTCGGCAAATCGAGGACGCTCCAGAGGCCTGCCTCGTCTGGACTATCATCAACCATTGGTATCAGGGACAGGAATGTGTGTACTGCCACAAACCCTTTACCGAAATCCATTGGCATGATCACCCTCCGGCACTGCGGGACAAAAGCGGGAAGACCTTTCAGTGGAACGCTGTTCCCGCCGAGAGCCTCCAGGAAATTTTCGCGACGCACAGCCCTGTTTGCTGGAACTGTCACATCGCCGAGACTTTTCGCCAGCAACATCCCGAAATGGTGGTCGACCGCCACGACGACTCGCGGCGCATGAACCTCTATCACTAAGAACCGTGGACAACCAGATCGAAGGAGCGGTGATTACCATTGTGGACGTTTCCAATCGCGCCTTGGGCGAAGCCCTCTAAGGTTACGTCTCGGAAGAAACGGATACCCCTGGAGTGGCACGGCCAGTTACTCGGACGAACGAAGGTTTACCCTGGGGAATGATGGGGCTTGCCCCCCTAACTGCTGGAGTGCGAGCGGCTTTGAGGTGCAGCCAAAGAGCCGTCGCTCTCAACCCTGCAGGCTTCACATCATTTACTTTATCTTCGATATTATATTGACAAGTCTAACAAACGGTAGATAATGAGAATGTAGCGTGGTCCCCAGCTCAATCCTTGCAATGGGTTTTCCAATGGAGCCTAGGTTTGCTTTTACCGCGCAGTATTGGGGAAGCGGCGGTGTTGTGTGTCGCGCCGTGGAGGATCGGCCGGGACCTATTGTCGAACAGCAATTTGGGCAGTTTCCCACCTGGACGCAAGCCAACGCTTGTGCCGGCAAACTGAATGAAGGCTTGGGTCTCGACTTTTGTGACGTCCGCCAGATCGTAACCAGCTCTTTTCTTGCCACTGCCTGCGTCCTTCAAGCAGCCATTGCTACCAAGCGGTCGTGGATCAATTCCCCCGTTCGACATGCTACCCGGGCAGCTCACATGAGCTTTCTGCTGGCGGAGTTGTCTCTTGCTCTGACTTTCTGCCGGGCGGCATGCCAATTGGCCACGGACAACACCGGCCGTCTTCTTCGCCACGTTCAAAATGCCATCGTGCATGCCCGGCAGTTCATGGCCCTTTTCGATGGCGACGCCCGCGAACTGAAGGACATTTCCGCCTCTTTGACAGTCCTGGGAGCCGCCTTGCAAGCCACCCCGCGGGCCAGCGAGCAATAGTTAAGCCTTCTACCAGCATGCGCTGTGGATTCCCTTCGTCCCAAGCTCCCTATTCAAGACCCATCCTGCCATCCCAAAGCAAATACAAGTTCTCTTTACAATAGGTCACTATGTAGTATAATAGGTTTTGCCAGTTGGGGATGGCTTTTGCCATGTCTCCAACTACTGCGCTC